>Ga0302280_1000277_pt1 | contig 44643 bp, 38 predicted proteins | sample III_Fen_E1_1_FD_198771 | JGI IMG/M metagenome (GOLD analysis project Ga0302280, IMG submission 198771) | Peat permafrost microbial communities from Stordalen Mire near Abisko, Sweden - III_Fen_E1_1 | ecosystem: Environmental > Terrestrial > Soil > Wetlands > Permafrost | place: Sweden: Abisko... | reverse complement strand
AATTATATCGAGCCCATTCTTTGCAGATAGAAGTAACCAAAATGATGAATGATTTGATTGTAATTTTAATTGGCTTGAAGAATAAATATTTTTACAATTATCTAAATCTGAAATTGAGTATGGAGCAGTAAATTGAATTCATATTCAGAAGCTATCTTAAGAACTACTACTATTTAAAAAGATTATAACATCTTAGATATAAGAGATTGATGGTAAAACAAATCACATTGATTTCAGCATAACTTTCAATTAATTTAAAAATGGCAATTATCATATATCAATAAATAATAATGAAGCTTAATTATCAGTAAAACCAAATAGATTAATAGTAATCACTTAGCACAGATGTCCGAGCGGTCTAAGGAGTCGCACTCAAGATGCGATGTTGCAAAACGCGAGGGTTCAAATCCCTCTCTGTGCATTTTTTAGATTTTATAAGGCTGTATTATCGTTTGGGGTAGAGTTAATTTGTGATGCTGATAAGAGATGTATAAATAAGGTCATATAAAATACATATCAATAAATTTATGATTGCTCATCAACCGATTATCTTTGTTATAGTACCTATTATCTTAGTTTTACCTTCCCGCAGTAAAATTGTTTCACCAACTTTCACAAACTCTGGTCGGTATTTAAATGTGAATTTAACTTGGCCTCTGTCCTCGTTTCTTAAAACTTGCTCGCCGCCGTAGATTTCATCAAGCACTACAGTCTGTTGTATTGTTCCACAGTGCAAAACTCCTTCATATTTAGGCTTTATTGTGGTTGAATGATGTAAAACCTGCATTTCAGCTTCAAAAGTAGTCACAGGCTCAGGTTTTTCCTGACTGTCAATAACCACCATACCTCTCCGTATGTCCTTTCTCACCAATTTTTCAGTAGCTTTAAAAGATTTAAGACAAAGACAAACAAGTTCTCCAGCGTAAGCCTCATTTCTGGGAACTCTATTGACATGAATGGACTTAACTACAACGCTTTTAAAGTCACTGAGTTTATCTGGGCCCATCAAGCAGGATTTATTGGCGCAGACAACACCGGACTTAATAATGCCGGAAACAACCAAGCCTACTCCCTCCACTTGAAAATTTTCATTGATTTAAAACTCGAATGGCTGGGTGATGGCTTCTTAAATGGAAATTTAATTCAACCTTTCCAACCTCCAGATGAAATTTGTAAGCAGTTCAATCCCCATTTTAGTAACACTTGAGACTGCAAATATGGGACATATATTTCCAGAAGGCATCAGTTCTGCAGTTTTAATTAATTCCTAAATAAAAGTAAGTCTACGGCCTCGGAGGTTTTTTGAGTGATTTCAAGAGGAAATTTGTTCAGAAGTTTATGCTTCAGGAGTTTTTTTAATTCTTCCAATGTTTCTTCGTATTTATTCTGTGGTGCGAGGTCTACTTTTGTTATCACTATGCAAAAAGGGATTTTAAGAAATAAACACAATCCAATATGTTCCTTAGTCATTTTTTGGAGACCCATATTCGCACCGACAACGACACATCCAAAATCAGGAACCAGTCCAGTGAGACCGTTTATAGTTGTCTTGAGATACTTTTCATGTCCGCATAGGTCGACGATTGAAATAATTTTATAACTCTGATTAACTACTTACTTCCAATATTTGTTTTTATTTTGGTTGAAACGTTCGGGGATTACTTGTTTGCCCTCTTTAGTGAAACCCATTATTTCTTGACCGATTGAACTGGTTCTGCCTGTCTGCTGCTCATGAAGGTAGTTTAAGACCCGGATGCGAGCACCGCCATTACCATCGTCAGCAATTCCCTTTGTGAGAACAGAGACCAGGGTGGATTTGCCTGCATCAACATTACCGATAACTCCGAGCTTAATATGTTTTTCAGGTCTCTAATCTTACATCATGACAAATGATTAACCTATATAAAAGAATTTGACAATTGACAATATTTAAATATCAAGTTTAACATTAAAATACTCTTAGCAATAATTAAGTTGACTATTTATAGCCTCTGAGATAAGTTGGTTGAATAATGTTCAGTGATCAATTATACTGCTGTGAGGAAGGGCCATAAGGTGGTCGATTCATCATCATCCCTCCATACCCCATCGGCATCTGATGCTGTGCAAACATCATCGGATTTCCCATTGGCAGACCCATAGGAATACCCATAGGCATTAATTTCTTTACTTGTGGCTCCATCTTGCCTTTTTTGAAAGTATTATATTCAGATCGGTCCTTGGAACTCATATGAACAGTGATATAGGGGGTTCCTGTAAAGATTGATTTCAATTAAGGGTCATCTCTGTAGTCGGCTAAAATTCTCTTAAAGGTTTATCTAAGTAGCATGAATGGTACTGCGAACCGAAAGTGGCTGAACCATTGCGAGCGAGTGGGTTATTGCTCGGGATAATATTACAAGAAAGCAGAGGTTGATATGAACTGAGGGCTTGCTCCAGTTGTGCAGGGGTAATGGTATTTATAAGTCCGCCCAAAAAGATAGTAAAATTGTCTTTACTGGCGAAAGGACGCACTAAAATATCATATTTGCCAATCTTGTTTCCCTTGAGCTGGAACAACACACGATCGGCTACCTCAGCCGATGTAAAAGTAGCCACGGCTTTGCCTGAATCCACGCGGATTCTCTCTCGGAGCTTGCCCTATTTGCTGAAGCTGTCCTGATTTATATAAAAAATACGTTGAGGGTACGTTCTAGATCTTAGAGATCCTAGATCTGAGAAATCACTTTCAGGAAGAGCTTTTTATCTGTATCTTCGTTCTAACCCATTGCGTAGGCACGTGCTACTTTTAAATCAGATCCCTTCACCAATATTTTTTTTGCACTGAAAATACACTTTTCAGCATCTGCCTCCTTTTGAAAGCGGATATAGCAATGACGCACTTTGCTCTTGGCACCCTCATGAGGTTGTTCTTCTTCTACCTTCAGTACTTTACCAAACTCAGCCTCGATGCCAGCATGTACATCTTGGACGGTAAGTCCGTCAGGCAATTTGCTGACAAATACGTGGAAATCACAGAAGCACTTTCTAATAAAGACTTTTTCCTTGCCTAAATTAAGTTCTTTGAGGGAACAGAGCTCAGCTACCTTAGCTGCTGGTACCATAAGGTAGGCCTGAAATTTATCATCCTTTCGGGTGAGTCTGATATGAGCAGGGGTAAGTTTGAGCTCTGGCAGGGAGTCAATAATAAGTGTTTTGACCTGCAATTCAGGCAGGAGTGGCACCATATGCAGAATGATAGGTTCTCTTCCCTAATCAGCCTCCATATCCACAATCAATCAAAATTAATAAGAGCACCAATTTTGGTCTGCATTTCCACCTCATCGCACAACTACCTATAATAATTTAAAAGAGATGAAATTTACTCATAACTCTGTCACATCCATCACCGTTTAGAAGGTCGAGAACATCACAACCTCCATGACAAGGGCTGGTCTTGGAGATGATACCTATCGTAGGCAAAGGGACAAAGAGAGATACCTCAAATTCAAAAACGAACAGAGTGAACGGGAGGAAAAGATGAGATAATAGTTCTTGGGCCAGCGAACGGAGAAGATAAAAGCTGCATAGGAACTTACAAAAAAAAAGAATCTAAAGAGGCAAAAGAAGAAGGAGAGACAAAAACAATTGAAAAAGAAGGCTAATCTTCTAAAAAAATTACAGGGAGAGGAAGACAGCGAAGACGAATCATCCTCAGAAAAAATTGATTAGATAGTAGCTCCCGTCGGAGAGTAGGAAGAACAAAAAGAAGAAGCTAAGGAGGAATGATCTCAATTATCTTATATTGCAAAAATCTGAAGGGAACTACAGTCCATCTATGATAACTACCTATCAATATCAAAGGAGAAGAGATCATGGGCGGTTGATGGCGTTAAAGATATTTTCAGTTAGAAGGATCTCAGCCTCAAGAGTTGCTCTACACTTGCCCTCATCCTCTGCGCTGCGGTCCACTTTGGATGACTTGCCTACTTTAGCCTCCAGAGCCTTATATTGTACCAATAATCTGCTAAGCTCTTCCTTTTTCTCCCGAAGTTCGTGCTCTTTCTTAGTAAGTTAGCTGTCCAGCCTTCCCTTATCAAGTTTATACACATTTTTGATTTGCTCAACTTCTTTGTCTTTGAGTGCCTACAGCTAAATTCTGACCTATTCTCTCAGCTGCACATTTTATCTTTTGGAAATGTTGGTGTCATGCAAAATATTGACATTGCTGACTCTTTCTGATTTCAAATCACGCTATAATTGTCCGCACCACTCGGTTAAGAAAGCATTTCGAGAATTCAATAATTAATTAGCCTCTTTCTGAGATTGTAGCTCTTGTTTGAGCATATTAGCCTGCAGCTGATGTTCAGCTTCTTCATCATCACACCTGCTCTCAAGTTCATTTAGATTGCGTCTAAGTTATAGAATCTGCTTCTTATAAGCACTGATTTCACTGTTGAGAGCATCTTGTTCTGCAGCATTGATAGACTCGAGTTGTTTCATCTTCTGACGATTGATATCTCTCAGTCTACTTATCTCTTCTAATAGATGAGAAATTTATCCATTCTTCAGTGCGATCTGAGCATTAAGGATTTCTGTTTATGTGTTCTTGTTTTGAATGGCTGCGTGTAGATCTTCTAGTTTAGTCTTGGCGTCATCTTCAATCTGCTTCATAGATGTGGTATAGTTCTTGAGCTCACCATCTCTCTCAATTTCCATGGCAATTATCTTCTGGCTTAGCATTTGTACAGAATGCTGTTGTTCTGTGGCCAACTGCTTGTGTTGTGTCTATAGATTTGTATTTTATAGGCTTAGCAGGTTAATTTATTTTTTCTGTTACTCGATTTGCTGCTTAAGAGCATCAATAGCTGAGGAGTGGGTCACTCTAATTTCTTCCCATTCTGTGTTAGCCCGACTCATATTGTCATCATACTGCGCTTTCAGTCGAGCTATGGTGTTGTAAAGTTCAAGTTCGTTCTCTCGCTGGATAATGAAAATTTTATCTTCAAGCTTAGCCACAAGCTGTCTGAGGGCATTTTCTGAGCTTTCATGGTTTTCAAGTTGACGCTTATCACATTCAATAAGGAAGTTAATTTCTTGATTCTTCTTCCGAAGCGTTTCATTTAAATTGTTTACTTCCTCCAACAGTGTCTCTTCGATCAATTGCCCAAGTTGTCTAACGTTGCCAATTCTATTTTCTGTTTCAGTGATCAACTGTTAGCGATTGACGATGGCCTTATCTTCATTTCTGCTGTGTGTTTATCCAAGTTAGCCTCTGAGTTCGCTAATAAGTTCTTTGAGTCGCGTTATTTCTTAATTTTTCTAACGCTTAATATGCTAAAGTTTGGCATCTAGTGCGTTTTCGATTGTCTCCTTGAGAACAATAGTACCCTTTAACTCCTCAATTTCCCTTTTAAATTTTTATTGCAAGTCTCTATTCTCTTTTTTAATATTTTCAATTTCCAAGTTTAAGCTGGCTTTGAGTGACTCACGCTCCTCCTTACCTTCTGTACTACTTTTATCCTTTTGCCTTTCCCCCTTGCCTCTAAGTTCTTAGTTCACGCGTTTCTCTGTCTCTATTTCACCTCGCAGGTTGCGAATCAATTGATTAGTAGTCTCTTGCTCTAGTCTTGCACGGTCCAAATCTCGTTTTGCTTTATCTAATTCATCTCTGTTGTCAAGAAATTCAGTCACTGTCTTTTGATTTTATGTGAAGATTAGTTCATATTTGATCTCATAGTTTTCAGCCTTTGATAGTTTAAACTTTGCCACACTAAGATCGTGCTCTAAACGGGCGATTTCCACTTCATAACGATTTACTTTTCTCACGTAGAACTCCACATCATGTTGAGTGGGAGAGTCCCCATGGAGTAAGCGGTCTGTTTGCTGTGGTCGGGTGAGTTCTTAACGTTCGTAGGTTGGTCGTTCAGTGTGAGCAGGGCTGCGCACGCTGCCATAGTTCTAATCAGAAGGTTATCTTTGAGACATCTAACGTTAATATTATTGAATTCAAATCAATTGAGATCTATTCATGTTGGTTTATTTATTTTCACCAAAATAGATTTGAATATTTGTGATAAACTTTATCTGAGGATAACCAAGTAACACTCAAAGAGTTATAGTTCGAATATGGCTGATTTTAATACACTAGCTAAAATATTCAGTTAATAAATACATTTTGACGATAAAAATAAATCATTGATAGTTCAAAAAGAAATTCCATCTCTACAAAAGCATATCCTGAATTTTAGTGTAAATAATATCTCTTAATTTTGGCAAAACGATTGATGTTTTAAAATGAGAATTAATTGTAATGATAATCTATTCGTTAGAATTATCAATAATAAATCATCCACACTTTACATGCTACAACTCAGTCGCAACACACCCGAGTAAGTTCGTCTCATGCAAGAACTGCAAACTCTTGATCAACGTCTCTCCTTCAATAGCAGTAAGCCTATTTAACAACTTGGCATCTGTCCCTCAACACAATAGTACGCCTCTTTCACCAATGGTAATGAAATACATACGTACAACCCTTTATATCCCAACCACCCAAATAATATTTAATATTTTTCTGAAATTGGCAATCATGATGAAGATGAAGATTCGCTCTTTGCCCAGGGTAGTCACTTCCTCAAGGAAAATAGACTCAATGGAAGGGTAGGTGGTCATCGAGAAGATGAAAGCAGATGGAATTAACGAAAAAAGGAGGAAGTTACTTCCAACAGTGGTTTGGATTATGACATCAAAAATAGCATGAAGGAGTCAAAGTAAACTAAAATACTGTAAATCTTGAAGGAGCAAGATTACATCTACCGTAAGTAAAAGTCAGACATGCCCAACGTCAAATTAAAAAAGCAGCCCCCCAGCACCAAAGCAGTAAATTCCAAACCTCAGACACTCAAGAAACAGCCTCCCTTGACTAAAAGCAACAGATCTGTTGCCCTAAACAGTAATCTTCCTCCTCGAATGAATAAAAATCCTTCCATCCCTTATGAGAATGCTTAACATAATCTTCGAAGTTATCTAAATGTATAGGATTAATCAGAAGTTAATTAAAAAAGAAAAAATAATGAAAAGTATGATAAGCGCGAAAATTACATCAAGACGTAAGATAGTGGACAAAATATGCATATGCTGGAAAATTATTATGAACATGTGATGACTGGCAAGGAAGAAAAAGGGAAAAAATGCATAATGGAAGGAGATAGTAGGGCCAAGAGATGTGTCGATAGCAAGGGAGAGGCCTTATAATCTAATAAAAATTCAATGTAATGCACTTTCAAACCAAAAATACTTAAAAAATCACAAGAAATGGTTAAAAGTTCAAAAAATGTTGTTGAGAGATTAGCTCCATCAGGTCACCAAAAAGGAAATAAAAAACCTTATCAGCCCGTTAACAAAAGCAACTCAAAGCCTAGTCTGCAGCGTATTGATGAATTAAGCCGTCCTCGTAAGCTTAAAACTTTGTGCCCTGATGATGAATAGGAAGTACCTTCCTTTCGACCCAGTCTGTCTAAAAAATCGTTGGAACATATGTCAAACTGTACTTACGATGTTGCCACTCGAAACAAATTATGGCTATAACAAAAATAAGAGAAACTTAGTCGTTTAAGAAGATAGGAGGAGGAAGAAAAGGAGAGGAAGGAAGGCTGTAGCTATTCACCTATACTTAAACCATACAGAGGCGAACAAGAAGCTCAATTTTCGAGATTCGGCAAGTAGGGTATGGTTCAATATTTCTAACGATTATCTCTCATGAAAAAGCGTCCCTCCGCCGTATCCTTTAAACGCGAGTAGTCTTCCATACTCTCTCGAGATTGTACAGAGTAATTCTTGCGCAATAATAAAGAAAATATGCTGAAAAATATCAATAATGATAAATTGTCGCTCAATCCTGGTCGATCCAAGAAGCAAACCTACGAATAGGCAGTGAAATAATTGCATAGCAAAATCCTTAAATTAAAAATATGATCTCTCCCCTAGTCTTAGCAATCGATTGTATAATTATTTGATGGATTTAATTGAAGTGAACTGTATATTACAGTATTATCAAACTTCGCCATTGAAACAATTGAAGATAAGAAAGGCATTTATTGACTTCATAGGAATTGTAGTCATTGATATATAAAATTAATTGAAGATGCTTGATTTGTTTTGTTAGTGCCTGATTTTGGGAACGTACAAATGTGTTGCGCTTTTTAATTAGATAATATTTTAGCGCCATCATGCAAATATAGGGAGGGAAATTGACTTAGAGTTAACTCCACAAAGATGTCAGGAAGCAGTTCACTCAATTTATACAGGAATGGAAATAGAACGGAGAGTACAAATACCTGTAGCGCATCAAGCAGGCCATTCAGAACGGCAAACATTGCGTCATCTTTTCATTCATGGATTTCATACACTTCAGCGCAGATATTTCTAGCCTCCTCTTCGATGAGTATTACAAGTATGAGTCTTCCATCAACGAGGCACTCACTCAGTTCGTACATTAATATGAGAAGACTATTATCCATGATGAACCACGCAGGGACGAGGAAAATAAAGATAATTATTAGTGTAGTTTTGATAGCGGATATGGAGACGGACTCGATCAAAGTGTCAGAGGACTCAAATGCAACTTCCTTGGCCGACTTATCAAACTCAAGGGAACAGTCACAAGAACCTCAGAGGTAAGACCCTAACTGAAGGTTGGTGTATTCAAATGTCGTAGCTGTGGAAAGCTCAGTAAAGAAATTGTGCAGCAGTTTAAGTACACTGAACCAAAGAAATGTACAACCGATAACTGCGATCGCAACTCTTGGGATTTATAGATGTCTAAATGCATCTTTGCCGATTTTCAAAAGGTCAGAGTGCAGGAAGATCCTACTAAAATTCCTCCAGGCGCAATGCCAAGATCCATCGATGTGATTTTGAGAAATGAATGGACAGAAAAAGGACAGCCAGGAGATATTTGTGAAATAATAGGATATCTTTGTGTCTTACCAGAAATAGCTAGTATGCTCAAGCCAGGATAACGAACTCAGCTAACTACTCGCAGCAATTAAACTCGTGGAATTGCTCAAAGCGAGGGCGGTATTTCAGGTATTAAGGGAATGCGTGACTTATCTTACAAGTTAGTGTTTGTGGCAATTAATATCAAAGTAGAAAACAATCAATTTGATTAATTTTAGCAAGACTAAGATGAGGATGAGTAGCGAGAGGTCAACAATGATACAGTAAAGGAGGAATTTGATGAGGGAAGGATCTGGGACAAGATTTGCAGTAAACTGAGCAGCAGCGACATGAACGAAATCGATGGCATAAGGAATAGTGACAACAAATATAACGATATGGCTGAATCTCTCTTCCCAACTATTTATGGCCACACTTAAATTAAGAAGGCTCTTCTCCTACAGCTTATTAGTGGCATTCATAAGCGCACTCAAAACAAGATTAATATCAGGGGTGATATTAACATTCTCATTGTCGGTGATCCTTCATCAGCCAAAAGTCAGTTTCTTAAATGTATTAACAAGTTTGTACCTCGAAGTGTTTACACTAACGGAAAAACAACCAGCGCGGCAGGACTTACTGCAAGCGTCACCCGCGACGAGAACGGAAACGTCGGAATTGAAGCAGGAGCACTTATGCTTGCTGACAACGGAATCTGCTGCATTGATGAATTCGACAAGATGGAAATCAAGGATCAGGTAGCTATTCATGAAGCAATGGAACAACAAACTATCTCAATAGCTAAGGCAGGTGTTTATGCTACTCTAAATGCTCGTACCAGCATCCTTGCAGCTGCTAATCCTATCTTTGGTCGCTATGACAAGTCCAAATCCCTTAAAAACAACATACAATTGTCAGCCCCTATAATGTCAAGGTTCGATTTATTCTTTGTGGTTTGCGATGAATCTAATCCAGTAGCTGATTAACACTTGAGCGATTTTATAATTGGTATGCACCGCATGAGAGATATGAGTATCAGCCCAAAGTACGATATGAAAGCCCTTAAAAAATATATTTCAGTGACAAAAAAGATTAAACCTCAGCTTACCATTGAAAGTGCTAACCTACTAAGAAGGTTTTATATTGATATTAGGAGCAAGGACAAGAACAATAATAACTCATACAGAGTTACAGTCAGACAGCTCGAGTCTATGATTAGGTTGTCTGAGGCCTACGCCAGACTAGAGCTTAATTTTAAGATTGAGCCAAAGCATGTAAAGGAAGCACATCGACTACTGTCTTGCTCAATTCTTAAGTTGTAAAAGCCGCCTGTCGATCTTTAAGATGATCTCAATGAAGATATGAACAAGCTAAATATTCGAGATGAAAGGTGGGTAAATATAAGTATACTTAGGATGAGAATAAAAGAAAGAAAGACAATGAAAAGAAATCAAAGAATCTCAGCATTTCACATGAGCTTTACTTGGAAATCCAACGAAATATATTGAAGGTGTTTCAATAAAAGAAGGACCTCCACTTGAAAGACGAAATTGCAGATGAACGTACCAATCTTCTTATCCAGACAATTTATCTCAAGAAGATCTTAGTACATATCTGCTTGCTGTAAACTTTGAGAACGGTCTGATCTCAAACGAGCAAGAGTCTGATAACATGAAGAAGGTGATTAATGCGATCATAAAGAAGATGATAAAGGAGGAGCGTATGCTTATGGTGGTGGAAGACAGTAATGACCCCAGCAAAAAAATGTTGCAGATTCATCCCAACTATGTTGAACAATGAATGATAATGAAATATTTGGCCATTAATTTTAAATATAAATAAACTTAATTTGTCGATTTTTGGCAGAATTATAGTAGGTTCCTACCACATCATACAAAGAGATCTATTTCATTTATCAATTTACGGCATATAAAAGCAATAGCTGATATCATAAATATTGATATAATTAAAGCCGAAACTATAATAAATCATATGAATCAATTAGCATCATTTTATGAGATTATTTGGCAATATTTCAACAAATATTAGTAGTATAATTATTACAAAATTGCTGTTATTTTAAATAGAGGAGATAGTTAAATTTATTTTTGATTAGTCAGACATTGAGGTAAAACTTACCCAAATTTAATAATTTATGTGTTTGCTGCTTTAACTATTATTGACTTATTTTGCAATGTTCTCCTCCAAGACAATGGAATATAGTTCTTTGATATCTGAAAATAAATTGATATTGGTTGGCAGCGTACATAATTTTTTAATGATTTCCACTTAAAAAAAAATTTGGTCTTAAGCTGAGGATGAAGTGTTAAAGAAGCTGTATGAAGAATAGGGACTGCGTAACTGGAGTATGATCGCTAAAAAGATGTCAATGTAGTTCAGTTTGCCTCGAAAGAGTGCAAAGCAATGTCGAGAACGGTATATATTTCCTGAATCAGCTACGAAAATCACATTAACATGTAAACAGCCAAGGTTGAATGGACCATAGATGAGGAACTTATGCTGATTCATTTTCACAATGACATCGGCAACAAATGGTCAGCCATAGCGCAGAAAATTCCAGGAAAGTAAGTAGGCTAATACTTAGATCTGACAATACGGTAAAGAATCATTTTTACTCGAAGTTGCGTAAGGTGCTACGAAAACTGAATTCAGTTATTCACACTTACTTTCGCAAATAGTTCCGCTAAATCAACATCAATGTTATCTACAAAGTAGTTGAGGCATGTGAATAACTTTTCAAAGACAAGCCTAACTGCGATCACCGTATTTCTCTTGCTTGTCGAGGTACTATCTGTGATAGTCAGAAATACAGAACAAGATGCTAAATTTAAGCATGTTGAAAGAATAAGAATTCGATTCTCAAGAAAGAGTAGCCATTTATCGAGAAGTCATTCGATAGATTTACGGAATAAGTAAGCTTTACAAGCGGAAGAGCAAGAAAAGTAGAAACAGCTCAATTCAAGCACCCAACCTCAAAATAAAACACAAAAAAGAAGTTATTGTAGTCTCCAACCAATCAGAACAGGGATATGTCAGTTAAGATGACTCCGCCTTCGAGGAAGGAGAGTCTAGTCATAGTAATATTAAGAAAGAGGATCCAAAGCCAAATGAGGAGGTCAATTAACATTAGAACTTTTAGGGAAGCGAACAATCCAAGGGGCAGGCCAAATCAATAAAAAAGAAGAATTAAATTGTTGTTAAAGATGAATAGCAGGGGATCAAAGACCTTCTGAAGGATGCAGGCTTGCTGCAATATGATAAATCAGAGATTCAAAGCATCAATGGCTTTAAATTTTCCTCTCGATCCTCTTTCAAGAGTTATTCCTAAAAGAACGACTCTGATAATCAGTTTTGTATACATTTGCTTATTTAGTCGAGGACAGTGAAATAGAAAAAGGGTTCTATTCTAAACGTAGAAAAAGAAACGTTTTCAAGAACATCGGAGACCCTTCCGAAAAATCAGAAGGAGAAGGAGGTCCCGGGGATTTCTATTTCAACTGCTGATCTCAACTTATTTTCACAAATTTAAATAATAGTAAAATGATAAAATCAAGTTAAGTAAAAATGTGAAACCTCTTCATTCCCAAATATTTTCTACTGAGGAAGGGCGACTGTTTTACGAAATTATTTTAGTCCTGTGTAAATCCTTTTAATTGAAAAATGGTTTTTTTACCAATCATCTGGCTGCATGATCTATGGATATTCATCTCCTACTCCCAAGGCAAGCTAATTCTTCTCAGTTAGGCTTGCTAGAGCTTCAGTTTGTGACTATTCGTATATGGTAATATAGGGATGAGTTTTATGCAGAGATTTGCTGTTATTTTTTTCATTCCTTTTCTCCATTTAGTTAAGATTAGTATGATCAAGTTAAAAAAAAGCGTAGGGTAACCGTTTCTTTGTCCGATTCAGCGTTGAACTGATTGATCTTTTTAATTCAGTCTTTTCCATTTATTTTTTTAACTCTTTGCTTTTATCTTTTATGAATCTATGCGAAATGGATTCGACGTCTACCTCCTCCGCAAAGGTTAACCTTTGCTCTTTTTTAGTTATAATGCTAAACTGATGACATAGACGATCAATTCTTTTTGAATATTTAGCATCAATGAAAGGAGAAGTCAGATGTTTGATTTATTTCCAGGGACAATTTTAGTTTTTAAAGGTACTACGGATTCTTTGTTAAATCTTATGAAGAGACTCCGGATCTGTCAAACGATACTCTGAAATTAAAGATCTGGAGGAATGATTTGGCACCGATTTTGGACGATTTTTGAATGATTTCATTATGAAATAATCTAATTTATTTCAGTTATACTCCTTATTAGCTCACTAATAATGACCGATGCTTTTTTATGGGAAAGTGTAAGGGTCAATTCATGAATATTTGAAGATATCAATAAATTGAATAGAACATCATTTCTCAATCAATATTCCCATTAATAATCAGCCTTATATGAATTAATAATAAACTCCGATATATTTTATGAAAAGTAGGACTTTTATAACTGAATGAGGTCTACAATTTACACCAGCTAGACACTATAGGGATCTTAAGTTATTGGCAGAGGTTCTAAGTCTGTGTCCACTGTTCTCACATTTTTTTCCTCCATTAAAGTTTAGATATATTTGATGATGCTTGGAATGTCATGATGGTGCTTCATCATTTTTTGATGGTGACTTCCACATTGGTGTGCCGATCGGCTTTTAACTGTCTGACTCATCATTAAGTTGATTTTGAGTATTCTTCGATCTAATCGATTGCCTTCCATAACGTCCTGATATTATCTTAAAAAATTCATGTAAGCCACATTTTATTCTATTTTCCAGAGAGAATTTTTAAACTTATTTGCATTTACCGAAGGTTCTCCTTATCTTAGAGATAGAGCATGATCCTTTTTATATCTATATCTTTTTGGATGAAATATCTAATGAGAACTTTCTTCATCAAATGAGTCACTATCATTTTATATTTCAGAATATTTTGAATCTGAGTTTTCTTTCAGTGATTTTGCTGTTGATGGTTTTTACATTAATTATAACAAGGAGTGGCATTGCTCTATATCAATTAAAGGCTGAAAAGTCAAAATTTATGCCTAATTTTAAGATTAAAATATTTTGCAATGATTTTGTTGTAAGGACTAACTATATTTGGCTTGCATAAAGTTTTTATCATCAAAATCAAAGCAATTGCTCTATCCTCCTTATTAAAAATTTAAATCTGAATAAATGTAGAGAAGAGATGATATTTTGATTATTTATGTTGTGATAATCTGCTCACGCATGTTTACAATACAAAACAGCCATTTTATCATGAGGATCTGATCCATATTTTTTTACATGTTGGGAGGCCCTTTCACGACTAAAGCAGCTATCACGGTGAAAAAAAACACATTAATTTCGTTGAACCAGGATAAAAGGTGGAATTTTAACAAACAATATTTTTACTGAAAAATTTTTGGTGAGGAAATATCAAATGTTTTTATTATCCTTATAAAGACTACTATTAATGTTTGATAATTTAAATATATATAAAAATTAATCAAATATTCTATTTAATTAATTCTCTAATCGATTATCATAATTGACTGATCAACTGGAAATGCTGAATCCTTGGCCATGTATCCAATTCATATTGGTTTGGTTAAAAACAATACCATATTTTTCCTAAAATGAGGATAAATATTTCAAGGTGAAATTATTCGAAATGAAGTTAATTGTTATAGTAGCTTTGATAGTGATATTCACTCTTTTTAGGTTGATATTATTTAATTTTGTTTTAATTAGGATGCCAATATTTTCAATCGGGAAAATAATATTAATAACTCTAATAAACTAGCAATTTACAGAAGATGCAAAATTATTCATTTTTAACAACTATGGGCATTTAAGATTGAATTTTAATTAATTTAGCAAAAAATATAAGATATTAGTAATCATTGCATTCGGTAATAACATCGAGCAAGGGCCTGTTGTATATTGGAGGCCATCTCTTCACTTAGCCTAATCACTTTTTTTGGTTGTATTTCTTTTTCATTTAAGGCTTCCTCTAAAGTCTTCTGATATTCGGTAATAATTTGCTGGAAAATCGATGGTTCAAGCTTTTCGTTATCAGCAACCATAAAGTAATCATTGTACTTTCTATAGTCTATTTTTTTGAATTTGTTTATTTGCATACTCTTTTTTAAAGTACTTTGTGTAAGACCTATGTTTTGGGTTGTTTTTATTGAACAATCTCCCACTTCATAGACACTGGAAGATTTATAGCGAGAACGTTTATCTGTTGATTATCGAGCATGGTTTCGACTTGACTTTTTGGTTGTATGCACAAATCGATTGATAAATTTAACGAGATGATTGAGAAACTCATTGTTTCCTTGGGCTACTTGCTATTTTTTAAGAAAGAATTAAACTTATCCAATCAAATTTTAAGAAAACCAGCAGTTCTTTTATTTGTATGGCTTGCCGAGATAATGCTTGTTTGTTAAATCAATAGCATCCTTACCCTGATAGCATTCATTTATTATTATTTGCAACCGCTTCATGTCTTCCCTCAATCTACAGTTCTATACTTTCATCATTTCCACTGCCTTTATCTATTTTTCCATATTATTTATCTTTTTTGCTGATTCCTTTTTGTCCATCTTTAGACTTGCTATCTAACTTTTATAGAACTAATTTTGTTTTGCAGTGAGCTCTTTCTCCATATGCAGTGCCTCAATAATATTCTGTAAGCGTTTAATATCTTTTTGCAATGAACTCGCATTTACCTTTTCTGATATTAGTTTTTTCTCATCCTCTTGAGCATTTCCTTTCAGTTCCGCGAGTTGTTATTGGATGAGTATAATTTTTTGTTCCTGCTAAATGATTTGTTTCTTTAAATTATTCATCTAATTTTACTTTGCTGACAAATTTCGCAACCCTTGCGCCACTCTTTACTTTAAAGCAATTACAATGGTAGAGTTTTGCTGTTTATTTATTAATTTTGAAGCTGAAACATTTTCGCAATGTTAGGTAAGAATCCTTGGCTTCTTCTTCTCACTATTATAAACGATGTTCGCAGTGCCTTCTTATGAATTGGCTTCATCACTGTCATCCGGATTATGCTATAATATCTTTCGATATCGTTCCTTGAGTTGTTGAATATTGAATGCCATTACAACGACTATAAAAATTATAAATAAATGGAATAAGCTGCGCCATAAATATACTTGACGTGTTAAGATTACTTTTTATTCATAAAAACTAATAATTAGTGATATAAGCCATGGCGATACAATATTAATTCGCTAATTCATATGTATCTTATTACAAATTGAATCATAACTCAAAGATAAGGTAAACGAATACCTCCATCTAGTCGCCAAATGCCTCCTGTTGCATAAGGATTCTCAATAATGGAGGTCGTCAGTTTGGCAAATTACTCAGATCTTCCCAAACGACCAATTGGCACTTGAGAGATCATATGATCAACTGCTTTCTGCTGTATCATATCAGACATAGGAGTATGGAAAACTCCTGGAGCAATACTCATCACTCTGATCTTATACTTTCCCAAATCTCTCGCCATAGGAACGGCCATAGCGTTTACGGCTCCTTTAGTAGCTGCATAGATGACTTGTCCTCTCTGTCCTTCATAACCTGCTACACTGCCTACCAAAATGATAACCCCACGCTCTCCATCAACTTCAGGTTGTTAAGACATCATCTTAGCAGCAAATTTAGCGACGTTAAAGGTACCTATCACATTGATTTTTAGCAATCTCTCCATTTCTGAAGTTGAGGCAACACCCTTTGAATAGATAATTGTTCCAGCAGTCACTACTCCTGCACAGTTAATAACAGCGTCTACTTTGCCATATGTTTTCTTTGTGAATTCGAAGAGTTAGCGAACATTTTCCTCATTGGTAACATTGACTTTGAAAAAGACTCCTCCTACTTTTTTGGCCGTCACTTCGCCAGCTTAAGTGTTAATGTCTGCAACCACGACCTTTGCACCTAATTGTGCTAATAGTTTGGCAGTAGATTCACCTAATCCAGATGAGCCTCCTGTCACTACAGCCACAAAATTGTGATCAATTTTCATTTGTAATTTAAAAATGGAGTTTATCCATTCCAGTATGATATCATATCTATAATCAGGCTATAATTATATCTATTTAAGGTCAATAAATAGCTTGAATGTGCTCATTTCTATCGACATATTGCCTTAAATACTTTCAATTCAATGTGATAATATCCCTCAATGGCAAGAACAAAACAAACAGCTCGGAAAACTGCAGCTCAAAAAGTGCCAAGAAAACAGCTGGTGGCACAGAAAATCGCAAGAAAAACAGCTCCTCTTCCCTCTGGAGTCAAAAAACCTCATCGATTCAAACCTGGAACAATTGCTCTTCGATAAATCCGCAAGTATCAAAAAAGCGTATATCTATTTCTATTTAGACTGAACTCCTCATCAGAAAACTGCCTTTCCAGAGGCTTGTTCGTGAAATTGCGACTGAATTCAAACAAGAAGTGCGTTTCCAGAGTCAAGCTATTTTAGCCTTGCAATAAGCTGCCTAGGCTTATATGGTATCGCTGTTCGAGGATACCAATTTGTGCGCAATTCATGCCAAGAGAGTAACCATTATGACCAGAGACCTGCAACTGGCTAAAAGAATTCGTGTCGACAGATTCTGAAGTGATCATCTCATCAATCAATCATCATCAAATATGTTTTTACAAATATCAAATACTTAAATTGTTAATATCTGGAGAAACATTATCTTGCAATAAGTTCTAATTGTCTTCAGGTTCACTAAATATGAATTATTTTAAGATGAATGATTTTTTATCATAATCATTAAACTGAGAGTTACTGAGATTGAGTTACTTGAACAATGGCACTGCCTATGGCGGCATCACCAGCACCGAAAAATACTTTAAATTTATCATTACCTAAAGGGTAAGCGGCTTCCAGGAAAACTACATTGGGTACATTACAGGAATAAGGACTTTCACCCTTTTCCCAACTATGCTATGGTCCCATCAGTGGCTGTTATGAACGAGCCAATATTTTGCTAGGGTCTTTTCCATCCAAAATGACCCACCCGACATGGTAGGCAGTTTTAGGATCCTCTGGCCATCCTTTTTATGCCGAATTATAGAAAAATAGATAGTTTCCGTTTGATAAAAGAAGAGGAGGTGGCCCACTTTATACTAGTCTAGAATCAAATTTATCAGCCCGAGGAGAAAGGAATATTTCACCAATATTAGGCCACTGATGAATTACATTTGATCTGGCAATCCTGATATCTGAATCACCCCAAAACAAATAATGATCTCCTTCCTTTCTAATCAAAATAGCTCCACTTTTTGAGTTTTGATAGCTCGGAAAGACAGGGCCTAACCTATCCCAACTGTTTCTATCAAAGGGATTCTTGCTACGGGCCAAACTAAGTAAAATTGAAGATCCATTGTATGCAGTGTACATCATATAATACTGACCTTCTTTTTCATAATAGACCATTCGTGGATCTTAAGTACCCCAGCTATCTGCGAAGCTACTAGGTGTAAAGGATATTGATTTATCAGTGATTGGAGTAAAAGCTCCATCTTTTTGTTCTGAAAAGGTTAATATACTCGCCTTACTTGCAGAGCCCCCGCAGAAAATACAAGTTCCTTCCTGATAGTCACAGTCTTGAGTGCGAGCCAAAAGTCCTTAGCGATTGTTAGTTCCAGGAGAAGCTTGAATCCAAGTCGGATTAAATACTTGCTTGTAGACCGAATTATTGACAACAAGATAGGAAAGCAAGGGAGCAGGATCTCTCTGTAAGACTCTCACTTCGGCTTTGAAGGCTTGAACGTGGACGAATGCCAATAATAAAAATGGAATAAAAAGGTATCTTATTCGCATTAAGTTATAATTATGGCAATTACAAGAAGGAAACACTTAATAAACTTAGGAATTATCAATCTATCCAAAGAGTTAGTTCAGATCGACATCCCTTTCTTTTTCCTTTTTTGATTAAAAATAAATATTGAGCTTATTATGTCCATATCTAAGAAGAATTTTTATTTTCAAAAATCGTTTCAATTGGAAATTTCTCATTCTAAAATAAATTTATGGAGGAAGGATAGAATGTCGGTAATGACAAAATAAAAAATGCTCCAGGCGGGGATCGAACCCGCGACCTTTGGCTCATAAGACCAAAGCTCTAACCAGCTGAGCTACCGGGGCTTTCTAATCTCTCCTTCTCTTATTGAGTTTTATGTATTATCATTTCCTTTTAATACCAAAATATTAGTTCTATTAACAAAAAAACTCTTTTTTAATGATTATGTTATAAATTGTAAATATGGATACCCTTTATAGCTTAGCAAAATTAATTATTAATTTATCAAGTATGAACTATATTTGTGATAATGTCGTATCCTAATTGCTGCTTATCTCGAATTTATGAGACTAACTATACGTATGGGTACTTTTTCTGAAATTTAAAAATGATAATGCTTATGGCGACTGTTGAAGATAATTACTTGATTTAGAACGCCCACCAATTGAATAACCCCTTGATAGATTGTTCGAAGTTGAGTCTATATAGTGTAAAGGATTTCTTATCTTAGTTGCAAATTATTTTTCAGCCATCGACAGACTATCAAGTTCAACTTGACTGTTACTCATACTCCTATTGATTGGTTTTGACAAGATAAATTCTTGACTTTTTTCTATTTTAGCTTTGTCCTTCAAAAAGGATTTCCCTTTTGGACTGCTCTATTAAGGAACATTCTTATCGTCTTCATAATGTAATGCTCCAAATACATGAAAAGAGTGACTAAATTAATTTCTGCTTACAATGTTGGATTTTTATTATGAGTTCTTTTGATAGTTTTTCTTGGAGAACTCCCTGAGTGATAACAAAGTTACCTTCAATAGGGCTAAACATCAATAAAATTAAGTTTAAATTGTATAATCAAGATGTATTAAGTGAAAACCCAATAGATATTGTTATCAAAAAGGAAGATACTCTAATTCAGATCAACTACTACATAAATTAGCTTATTAATGCTGTCTTTTTTATTTAATTTTACAAATAATATAGTTGGCTCTTTAATTAATAACTTTTCATGATAAGAATAATATCCTTGTTCCAACAGTGCTGATCGGTGATTAAGATCATTAGAGCATTGTATTAACGTAACTGTTTTATATTGCATATATAAGTTACAAATTATTTTCATTTCTATTAAATAACGTATTTGCTGATATTTTGTAAATTTAATGGCAGAAAATGATATGATTTGACTGAATTTTGATGAAATCAATACTGGAGACCTTCCACTATTATTGACAGCTGCGTTGATTCAAATAAAACATTCCTTTTGATAATCTTTCTCACTTTTATTTTTTTACTGGAATAGTTGTTTATCCCTTTTAGATTTGTCTGAAAATAAGCTTTGTTTATTCGATTCATCTTGGAAAGACCTATTTTACATCCCAATAAAAAATTATTGTTTAAATCTAAATTCCTTTCCTTTCGTAAGTGATCCAATTAGAAGTTCGAATGATCTTTAGAGGAACGGCAAAGCTTAGGAGTATTATTCTAGTCGAATGTGCTGCATGATTTTTCATTGATTTGAAGATTGGATTCATTATTGATAGATATTAGACCCTCATATGAGGAAGAAAATTTATCTTAGATGGTGTAGACAAGAGGAAGACCTGACATAAATCCTGAAACCCTGCAAAACTGGACAGCCAGAATCATCAATGCAAGTAAAGGTAGCAGGCAGGAGAGTGCTTCCACCTCAATAGGAATATTGTTCATCAATGTTAAGTTAAAAATTATAGTTGTATTCCAAAGCAAACTCGCTTTATAGTCGATTTCGATCTAAGATTATGCTTGAATATATAATGAGGCCGATTATGATAATAAATATGTCAATTAAAATTGAAGATCAATCTAAACTTGAAAAAGTGTTAATAAAAATCATTCTGGTTTAAGATTATTATATAATAAACCAACTATTTCAATTTTAAATTTTATTTTTTTCTGATAGTCTGAGAGTATTTCAACACCATTATTATAAGCGGTTAAAATATTAATTTTTAACTTTTATTAATTGGAGAATTGCACAATTTTTATTAAAAGATAAATTTTCTGTTTCAGTAAATTCTATTATTAATATCAAGAGTTTATAATATAAGAATTATGAATAGTTATTAGTAAACATGAAAAATATGCATTATTTAAGATTTTACAAATTAAAATTATTTTTTAATAAATGAAAAGAGTATCAACTCTTTGATTTTAGGTTATTGGTGATAAAAAACAATTGTTAATTTATAAATCAACTCATCGAGATATAAAAATGAGATCCTTTATTGGCTAATTTCCCTTACTAATAAATAAATTTCAGTTTCTTGTATTCAAAATTACTTTTAAAAAACGTTATGCTTCTATGTAAAGTTATTGCCCATCTATTTTTGCATTTTTGTAATAATAAAATGGAAGGATCAATCGTAGATATTATAATTGTTATTGATTTTCTTTAACCATATCATGAACACTAGTAGGATGCAAAGATAAGACAAATTAAATTTGCTGCAAGAAAGAGGAATATCTTCTAAATCGTAATTTGAATTGACTTTGCTCACCAATCATATTTCCACTTCACCCCGCTCAGTAATTCTTGATCGGGACTCTTAGAGTCATGAATTATCGTCTAATACCAGTTTCAGAGAACATTTAAACTCAACAAACCCTATTATATGCTTAAGTATCTATGATTGTTGCTTCACTCTAAGTTGTTGTAAAAACAGTGATTGCTTGGAATAAATAGATAAGGTCTTAGATGAGTCAAACCTGACAGAAATAACAAAAAAATGTCTCAAGATGATCGTAACAAAAAAGATGTCTGAGATTAACTGTTAGTATACTGAAAGTTTTCTTTCATCTACGAGGGAATACTAATTATATCTCAATTCATTAATTTGAAGAGAAACAATATAATTTTATTTCAATCTGAATGATTATCGATAATTTTATGCTATTTGAAAAGTAAAAAAATGATAGATCATGGCAATAATTTTCTTTTAAGAAGCTTGTTTGGCAATAAGTAACCTCTGTATAACCTTATGAACAGAAATAGACAATGAAGAAGTCGTATCATATTGAATTTAATCTTACAAAACCCTTTCAAAATTTATTTAGCATTGGAAATTATTTATTCTTCTATGCTTCTTATTTTCCTTTTAATAAGATCTCATATAATACTAACAAGCAATCAATCATATTTTTAGCATCTATGCCAAATCTCTTTGCAGTACCAATGATAGCTCCTGCTTATGAGAGTTAATCCATAGGGGCGGCTAATAATTGTAGCGTTGTGGTCCAGAAATGGTGCTGCTGTACCATAATTGGCGATTTGGGGTTTGAGTATTGACGACTATTGTATGTTCTTTAAGTTTGATTCGCAACATATTATCTGTCGAAGACACATCTAGATCTTTTTATTCGTTAACCTCTGCGACCTCAGTAAGCTTTTCGATCTGCAAAGCTGCTATTTTTTTGAACTAATTCTCTGAGAGTTGTGAAAACCTCTTGATTAGCCTAAAAACTCGAATCATAAATACATAGTAAATTGTTTTAAATTAATTCGATCTATAATCAATGCTATATTTTGAAAAAGAATTAAAATTGTACTCATTTGGAACTATCATTGGGTGTTTCTGTTGAATTGTTCTATTTGTTTTCTTTCTGTAAGCAGCTCTTGGCTACATAATGTCCAAACTCACTGGGTAATACGTAGTTTCCAGGACCAGGAGTACTGCGATTTAAAGAAACTTCCCCTCGAACTGAGTGACCGAAAGCACGGCTAAAACAGTTTTGGGTTCTTGAAAGACAGTATCTACCTTTTGGAGAAATATCCTGAAAAGTAGAAACGTCATATACCCCAGGACCTGGGATTTTATTCTCAGCAGTCTGGCACCTTCCTAAAACTTTCCCAAAATTGCCTGTGCAACTGCTTTTATGCTTGCTTTGGAAATATTTTCCATCCTTACTGATTGAAAAAGTAACAGGATACTGCCCAGGGCCGGGAATGCTCATTTTTTATTTATTCTCAATGTTCAATTTGCACGATAAGGAATATGAGATCTTGGTGCGAATGGGCTTTGGCTCATAATTACCGGGCCCAGGATTTTTATTGTTAATTGTATCCACGAGAGGACCAGTTATCACCATCTTTTATCGACTTTATCCAAAAGCAAATCCCTTCTTGTTTTTGGCATCACGGCTACAATCATCAGGAAGATGATATGAATTTGGAGGTGGTGATTGAGGTAACTCCTTTGTAAAGTCATATTTGTTGCCATATCCGAAGCCTGCCCCTCGTGTGGAGATTGTATTCTTTAATTCATAGAACTGATCACAATTGACAGGTCGGCGTTTAAGGAAGCGAGGTTATTTTCTGAAGGAGTAGAGCATCTTTGCGGAGGAGTGGTTTGTAGGAGCATTACAGATTTGATTACAGTTGGAGATTGTCACTGACATTATTCTTTTTATTATTGTTCGATTTTTCTATGCTATAAGGATAACGAAATTTCCATTTATGGTATATAAATAGAATAACAATCTATTGACTATCAGATTAATAAGGACGTCATAAAATTAGAAACAAAGATGCATGATTTATAAAGATTATTATTTGTTCGTCATTTGTGCTTGAGTAATGCTTTCAATTCATAATAAAGCAAATACTATATATATCAAAGGAAAAAGAAACACAAAAAAGAAGGATAACTTGACGAGGATAAAATCCAGATTATAATTAATTGAAGAATATTTATAACAATTATTTATTTTGTCATTGAATATGAATATTGCTGAATAAGCATCAATGAGAATCACTCCTTTATCTCCTCCAAACCCTATTAAGAACCGTTTAGCTCCTTGATCCTTTTTACTCTTTCTTTGCCAAAGAGTTGACTCTCATAAACATGGAACTCCATTATACAACGAGCAATGTTTAAATCCTCAATTAAAGCTTTTGTGATATTTCTGTAATAGTGATTTACTCTTTCCTTATGGTAGCTCTCCATCTGCTCTTAAACTAGAACTAGCATAATGTTATAAAGTGCTGTTACTTTTTCCAATCTTTCTTAGAAATCTGTGCTTTCTTTTGCCAGTCTTGTCTTCTTTTCGTCTTATGAGCCTCCCATTAAAAAAGTTTTAAGTGTGGTTTTGTTTGTGTTTAATGCTTATATTTGCTCTTTGTTGATAGCAATACTTCGTATTAGATAGGCTAACTCCTTTTGTATGGTTCGAACTTGCTCAACTGCTGCGGTCACCATATCAATATCCTTAAGCTAAAATTTCAAAACATCATAAACCAGCCAAGTCGAATTGTTGAATTTAAGCGTTTGAGAAGAGATATCTTCGAAGCGACTTTGAAAAGCTTAACAGCTGAATAGGCCAGTTTCCTTAGCTTAAACTTATACGTTAGGTTTTTTGTCTCCTTCTTCAGGTTTTAATTACGATTCTTTTTATTTTTATTTCTCTTTCTTTGATTGCTATTGTTTGATTTGAATCTTTTCCATAATTCCAGGTTAATTCTCTTTCAGTGATGCTCCCGTGAACCATTTGAAGAGTACATCTTCATATTGAGGCATTAATTCCTTTTCTAGTTTAGTGATGGCTTTAAAATATCTAGTCTTAACATCTGAAAGTCGATAGAAGGAATCTTCATATTCACTTAATGTAATTTTCTTTTTCAAGAAAAAGGATTAATATTCTTATAGTTGCTCGGGAATTTTATTGCATCGATACTGCGTTAATATTTACATACCAAAAAGTCCTCCTTCAATGACATCTCAGATGCCTGAGGAAATGCACTTTTATATTTTTATAATATTTCAGGGATTTTACTCGGTTTCAAACCTTGCAAAAATGTTTCAATGTTCACATCAACATTTCGTAGGAAGATTTGCACTTATTCAGACTCAAATACAGCAGGCTTTAAACTGAGAAGCCGCCAAAAATTGTTTATATACTTGATGCGCATAAGAACTTATTCCTCAGGATTACCGATTGACCCAGTGGGTAAAATTGGCATAAAAATACCGATCCAGAGTTCACTTAGTTTTTTACGAAACTAAAGATACTATGAATATCTGCGCTTGCATTAAAATTCACCTTTACTGTCATGTCCTGCGATTATGTAGTAGACATGTTTGCTTATGCCTGTACCTTCTACCTTAGTATCTCTTACTTTAATTTCGATCTAAATATTGCTGCACTTACATTCTCTCCAAAGGGAAGATCTTTCTCTGCAATTTGCTTGACCTCTAATTTCTCAAGACAGACAGCTGGATCAAGTTATTCCAATCTCCATTGGTACTTTTCGTCTCCTTTCTACTTCAAGCTCCAATTACATAAAAATGAAGAGGATTTTTTATAACAGGTACAGGAGCCGATTCGCGCGATGGTTGAGAAGCTTCCTTCTAATTGTTGGCTTAATTAATAATTGCCTAAACAGGAATCTAATTTTCCTTCTCAGTGATTTCTTCTTCTTTGTGCTTCTTTTCTGCGTGACCTTCTGGTGATTATTTACTTCCTATCATCTTATGATATCTTGATATAATTAACAATATTCATAAAATGTAAACTTCACATATATTTTCAAAATGTCATATGATTTAATTTGATCTCTAAAACAAATATATTTTGGTACATTTTGCCGATTATAGAATTAGTTAAGTAATTGAGGTATTATAAAACCCCATAATTAAAATTTTTGGAGAACTTAAACCAATTTCACCTCCAAATCAATTTTGAAATATGTTCGGAAGTTTACAAAAAATAGAAATAAAGCATTCGATTTTTGAATAAACTGTATAATTATCCTCGGAGTCGCTGAAGCTGATACTATTTAATAGATAACAAATCTAAGCTTAATCCTTTTTAATTCTTATTGATATTCATATATATTTCATAATTAGACCAATCTGATGGGCAAAAAATCAAAGCAAGCAAAGATAGTAAAGGAACCAGAATAATAGAATTTAATAGGATAAGAGCAAAAGGAGAAAAGTTCTGGAGTTTAGACGGTGATTAAAGATTCACTTCATCATCATCATAAAAAGCATAAATAGGAGAAAAAATAGTTTCATATTAAGGTGGATAATACCTACTGTTGGGAAGAAATCGAAATGCATGATACCAAAAATGATATCTGGGTAGTAGTTGGGTAAGGAGTATACAATGTAACAAATCTTGTGGATAATCATCCTGGAGGCTAAAAGGTTATCTTAGATAAAGCAGGCAAAGATGCTACTGAAGCTTTTCACGATGGTAATCATCCATAGAGAGTTATTAAAAAAGCTTTACCAAAACTGTGTATCGGGAAAGTTGATAAAGAATCTGCAAGTCAATCATATCGGAGATAAGCCAAAAGTGGTAAAGTGGACTGTTTTATTGCTTTTTTCTTGACTCTGGCAATTCTTATATTCATGGGCTTCCTAGTGGTTCGATAATGATGAGATATTGATTAATTAAAAACTGGTTAATTTATCAATTAAGACTAACAAATGCACTGATAAATAATATGGATGGAAAACGATAAGTAAATTAACGTTTCCACATCATAATTGCAATCTGTCGAACTAATTTGTATCAATTGTCCTAATTTCGCGAATTTATTCTTATTATTATTATTATTATTCAATCCAAGATGAGTTAAGGCTGCACTAATATTTAAACATGGATTTATTGGATAATAATCCTTTTAAATATTATACATATCTTTGGTTTGTAAATTTATACAAATTAAGATTTATGAAATATCTTGGACTATTCATATTGGTTGCTGTAGCTGTCTGCCTAGCTCCCAGACAACAAGCCCCTGACTTCTCGGCACAAGCAGTCATGCCCGATCAATCCTTTACTACAATCAATCTGTCTCAGTTTAAAGGAAAATACGTAGTTTTGCTCTTCTATCCATTTGATTTTACCTATGTATGCCCCACTGAAATTACGAGCTATAGCGATAGAGCAGCAGACTTCAAAAGTAAAATTAATTCAATTTAGAGCTTGGAGCTGAGGTTCTCGCTATTTCAGTCGACTCTCACTTTTCGCATTTAGCTTGGAGAAAAACAGCCAGATAAAATGGAGGATTAGGTCATATTGATATCCCACTAGTTGCTGATATCACAAAGGAAATCGCTCGCAGTTATGGAGTGTTGGTTGAAGATCCTCTGGATGGTCTTAATGGCGCTACTCTTCGAGGACTATTTATCATCGATGGAAATGGAAAAATTCGTTCTATTACGATCAACGATGAGCAGGTGGGTCGCAATGCTGAGGAAACCATTCGTACCATCCAAGCCTTCCAACATGCTGATGCTCACGGTGTAGTGTGCCCAGCCGGCTGGCGTCCAGGACAAAAAACAATTATCCCTGATCAGGACAAGTCAAAGACTTATTTCCAGGAACTATGATTGTATGATCAAAAGAATTATAACAGTTAAATAAACTATAAATAAAAATTTGTCATCAGTATCTTAGTTCTCAAGATGATTGCATTGGCCAAAATAGAATTTTTAATAACAAATTGACTTTAAGTATCGAGTACAAATTATAAATAAATGCTTAATAAATTTACAAAATTATCTGAAAGTTTATTACAAAATTTGGTAGCCAAATAAAATGATAAATCTTTCTGTTTTATTTAATTATTTTATTTTATTATTTCTTATCAATATATCCAATGACCGTACGGAGAACTGTATTTATTGGACTTGCAGTGCTAACAATAGTAACCCTAGCTTATTTCAATTACACAGACAAGATATCCACCTTACAAACAGCTTCTTCCATTGAAACAGTCACTAACTCAAAGGACACATTGATCAATGAATAAAAAATTGTAACTGAAAAAAAGGAATCTAAGAAAAATGAGAAAGACAATATTAAAAAGGAAAAGAAAAGCAATAAAATTTCTGAATAAAAATCAAAGAAACCTACAGATCATGAATTGAAAGGAAATAAAAAGAATACTAAAACATCGGCTAAATAAACTGCAACTGAACCCAAAACAATTACAATCAAAGCAAATTCTAAGGATAAAGAAAAGACTGGTAATGATAATAAAGAAAAATAAATCTCATCTAAAAATAAAGCGAAAGATAAAGACGCTAAATAAGTTGGAGATTAAGAGAGTAAAATCAAGACTCCCAAAGTTAAGCAAGACAAAACAGTGGTAAGTGCTTCCGACAAAAAGTAAGAAAAGAAAGAAGTGAAAAAAGCAGAAATAAAAAAGTAATTAAATTTTGAACAGCCCAAAAAATCTACAACTCCAAAACCTGTTAAAGAGAAATAAAGTAAAGAAAAAGTAAAAGTTTAAACTGTAAAAAAATAAACAAAACCTGCTTAAAAACAAAAATAAACAGTCAGCAAACAATAAATACAAAAATCATAAAAATCCAAAGATTCAGGAAAGAAGAATAAGGCAACTGAGTAACCGATTAAATCAAAATAATCTGTTCCAGAATTGAAATCAAAGGAAACTACATAAAAAAAGGGCAAAAAAGAAAAGGGAAAAAAGGAATCTACTCTGGCTGAGGTGATTGCAGAACCAGAAATAATAGCTGAGCCTAGTGTAGTGGAATCAAAATAAGTTTAATCATAGGTAACAAATAAGACATTACAATAACCTACTCAAGCTAAGAAATAATAAGTTGTTGTAACTGAAACCAAGAGCAGCAAGAATAAGGATAAAAATAAAAAGTAAAGTAAAAAGAATAAAGTTGAAGTGGAAAAAGAGGTTGAAGTGAGCTCCGAAAAACAAACATAAAATCAAGAAACTATTCCACAATAAACACAAGCGGAAATTATATAAACTCCTGTTCTTAATGAAACTCTGGCAGCATCTAATGCATCGGCGAACGAAGTCAAAACCAAATAACACACTGAAACGTCTGCCGAGTCTGAACCAGTTAAAGAGTCAAAAAAAGGAAAGACAAAAAAACCTAAATCGAATTGATGATCATGAAATATTCCAAAAATATTTTACCTATTTATAATTGAATTAAAAAGTAACAAATGCAATGACAATAAATATGGATGGTGTCAAATTAAACAAATTAATTTGCTAAATTTTAAAGTAATATGTATACTACTATTTGATGAATATATAAAAGAGATATAATGAAAGTAGCACCCATTTAAATTATCAAATTATAATTTGCTTAATCTTTATGCTTCTTTATCAAATCCTCTTAAACTATTTAATTTTTTGATCAAGATAACGATGTTAAAATTTAATTTTATAAATATTCATAGATGATGACAAATAGACCCAAAAATGAAACATATATCTAATATTTTTCAGACCATTAAGAAGGAACACATTCAACTGGCTTTATTACTAATAAGAAATAAAATATTTCAACTTTTTTTAAACTTTGGTGTAATCTTGTAACCCTAAGATTTATTGTTTTGGATATCAGTTATCAGGTTTAAATTCATCAAAGGAAAGTATGGATTAGTGTGAGATTCGTTCATTATTATTTTGACAAATCAAATTTGGCGGTATGAGCAAAAGAAATCAGAAAGAGCAGAAGATGATCAACAATCTGGACAAGTACTTTCCGAAAAATACTCCTCCCAAAGACAAAAGCCCTCCTCCAACTGCAGTTAAAATAGAAAACAAAAAGAAAGCCAGTAGTAACAGCAATGAAGTTCGAAATTCTAAAGAGAAATCACTCCCACTACTCAACTCACCAAAAAAACTGCATCTTTCATTTATCCTCAAGTCTACCTCTGTTGATTAAATCATCCAAAACTGCCCCAAAATAGCAATTTTAATTCAATAAATCGAGAACAAGAGCGGCTTAGAGCGATAGTTAATCTTAAGTCTGTTGAAAAAATACATGCAATCAAGCAGTCATTCCCTTTGGAGTGCCAAATACGCTCCCAACAACTGTGATTAACTATTTAATCTTAAGGCTGGCTAGAAAATAAGAGATTGGCTGAAAGCTTTCTTCGAATATAAAAATAAAATAAAATAAGAATAGGATAGCTTCCTCAATGATTTTGATGAGGAAAAATCCTGTCGTATTATGCGAAACATTCGCAAAGAGAAGTGGGGACTTTAAGCTTTAGTTGTGCATGGAGGTGCAGGTACGGGAAAAAGTGCAGCTGTCAGAGCAGTGGCCTGCGAGATGGGGCTGGATATGCAATAATGTGGAAATGACTATAACCAAACTAAATACCTGAAAGAAAAGAATGAATCGACTCAAAGTGAGTCTGTCAAAACTGCTTACTCTCACAAGACTAAGACTGAAAAAAATGCTCAAATGATTACCAAGTTCATGAATCTAGTGTAAAAGGAGAAACCTAGTGATTCAAAAAAAGGTCAGCTACTTCATAACGTTGGACTTGTTTTTCCAGAAACCGATGCTCATAAATTTTATCTTTAACTGGCTCGCTGTATTCAATTTTCTAAAATTCCATTTATTATGACAGATTCTAGCTAAATCTTGCCTGAGCAATGCAGTAACTATGACATTATCGAATTTTAAACTGGAAATACAGACAAAATTGAAAAGGTACTTTGGACTATCATTCATTTAGAGGATCTTTTGCATATAAATAAATCAAAAGAAACAAGTAACGAAAAAGTATTTGAAGAATTAAATATACAGACGAGCAAGATGGAGTTTAGGGATCTGTATCCCCTTGCCAAGATACGATAAGTATGTCGTCTTCTGAATTATCGGTTAGATACGATTTTCACATTTTTACAACAGTATTATCGGGAACCATCTCTCGATCTGGGTCGACTATGGATGAATAAGTGCAAAAATTATAATGGTCTTCAATTTTTAAATTAAATCTTGATGATGAACTATGAACAGCCAACAAATTCAATAGATACGAAGTAAAAAATAATTTCTGAGGATCCAATTAGTACTCAGGATTCAGATGACAATACCACGACAAATTAATCTTAATTCTATGAGCAGCTAAGCAAATTGAAGATTCTCACTGCCGAAGACACAATTACTATGAAATAAGAGTACCCAACTTTAAAGCGAAGCAGCTTAAAATTATCAGAGTGGAAGTAGCATCCTCACACTTGCATCGATATGTAACCTTAATTCAATTTAGAGGTGTCCATAGAAGCGCTCACCAAATATTAGTGAAGCATGTGAATTAGGAGATAAATACTATGATGGAAAGAGGTAAATCAACTTTACGTTTAAATTAATTGCATATTTTGCCCATGTTGGTTAGAGAGAAGAGGGCAAGTCGCAATTTTAGACCAACTGAGGATAGCTATTTTAAATTTTTTGATGCCAACTAAAGTCACTACCTTCGACAATTCGGCCATTTGCTTCATGCAGAGTGATTATCATCTTTCTATATACTGCCTGACTCCTTTCGTCCGACAGTGGCTTATATTCTATCAAATTTATTTTACTAGTGAGTGGCGAAAATCGTCTCCTGGTTTATTTTATAAGAGTTAGTCAGAGAATTATTAATACAAATGGATATGGCAATTTATATAAATCTAATTATATAAGAGAATGGGACGAAGTTAAAGTCGTTAATCCTCAAAAAATAGAAAAGAAAAAAAGGATAAGAAAAAAAAATAGAAGAAGAGATCGTAGCACCGCTCTATCTCTCCCTCGGAGGCATCGAGAAAGGAAGATCGAGATCGTTTGAAGAAAGATAAAAAAGACAAAAAAAATAAGTAACGCTCAAAATCAAAGAGTCGCGAACGTAGCAGAGACAAAAAGGATAAGTACAAAAATTAAAAACCTGTTAGAGAAGTTAGATAAGTTAGATAAGCTAGATAAGTTAGATAAGTTAGATAAGTTAGATAAGTTAGAGAAGAAAAGCCGATGCCTCCATCTCCATTCAAGCCACAGGATGGAAGAAATCAAGACGAGGAAGATAGAGCCAGAAAAATTGCAATGCGAAAAGTTAGAGCCAGATTGCTAAAATTTAATGAGTTGTTTGAGGACGATAAAGAAGGAGATTCTGATGGGTAAAATAAAAATCAATCAGCTGGGCCCCCAGCTCAACCCCCTCCCCAACCAAATCAAAATACTTCAACAGCTGCAAAATCAAAAAAATAATCAAAATGGGGAAAGGTTAGCTCATCATAACCGACATTTACCGCTCCAGTAAATGAGGCAGCAGATGCAAAACAATATGCTGGACGTTTGAGTTTGTAAGTTGAGCCATCCGAAGATGCACTGAAATTAAGTGAAGATAAAAGTTTGGACTATGAAGAAGATCACCATGATCTTCCACCCAATCAATTATAGCCTATTTAGGAAGATGATATCGATCCTTTGGATGAGTTCATGATGGAAATTGAGGGAGATGCAGCCCCTCAAATGGATATAGCTATGAAGCCAAAAGCCAATGTAATATCTTTTGAAGATATTGTCACTAGTACTATCTACCCTATTTTAGTTGATAAATCAGCTATTACTACTGTCAATTAGGATCGAGACGAGGAAAAATAGGATTAATTCAAGAGTAATTTTATGAAAGCACTGACTAAATTGGATGAAATAAAGGAAACCAATAGAACTGATGATAGAGGAGTTTTGATGTAGAATAATTAATAGAATAAAGAAGCCATGGAGGAATTTTAACAAGAAAAAGAACCTGAACTTGACTTCTTCGCAAAACAACGTCGGCTCGCAGAACGCAAGGAATTGGGACAGGTCGACCACAGCAAAATAGTCTATGAATAAGTCAATTTTAACTTGTATCGCGAGGCAGAGTAAGTCAAAAACTATGAACCTAAATAAGTCCAACGATATCGTAAATAGGCAGGAGACATTAAAGTTAGAGGCAAAGATGTACTAAATCCTGTTTTTAACTGGTATCATTGTGGTTATAGCGATAAAGCCCTTTCTATTATTGAAAAAAGATAGTATAAAAAGCCTTTTCCTATACAGGCTCAATCCATGCCACTTCTTTTATCAGGCAGAGATGTTATAGGAGTTGCAGAAACTGGATCAGGTAAAACTTTAGCCTATCTACTGCCTGCCATTAAACATATTCAATCACAACGACGTGTTTAGGAAGGGGAAGGGCCAATTTCTCTAATCATGACTCCCACGAGAGAGTTAGCGAGACAAGTTTATCTCGAGGCTAAAGTATTCTGTAAACCACTTGGAATAAGGGTAATTGCAGTCTATGGTGGACTTGCCGTACAAGGACAGCTCGCTGATTTTAGACAAGGCGCTTAATTGGTAATCTGCACTCCAGGGAGAATGATCGATATTCTCACTCTCAATAAGGGGAAGGTCACTAATCTTAGGAGAGTTACTTTTTTAGTTTTGGATGAGGCGGACAGAATGTTCGATCTAGGCTTTGAACCTCAGATTACGCGAATTATTGATAATATTCGACCAATTCGTCAAATTGCCCTTTTTTCAGCTACTTTTCCCAAGAACGTATAAAGTTTAGCTCGAAAAATTCTCAATAAACCAGTTGAAGTGATAGTTGGCGCACGAGGACAAGCATGTGCAAATGTTGAACAAATTGTCGAAGTCAGGGAATAAACATCTAAGCTGTGGAGGTTATTATAAATTTTAGGACTTTGGAATGATAAAGGAAGTATCTTAATTTTTGTAGATAAACAAACAGAAGCAGACTATCTTTTTCAATAACTTCTTAAATATGGATACAGCGCTTTGGTTCTCCATGGCGCAATGGATCCTGACGATCGTGAGTTCACCATCTATGATTTTAAGAAAGGAGTTCAAAATATTATGATTGCTACCAGCGTCTGTGCTCGTGGACTCGACATTCGTTCTATTGTGCTTGTAGTTAACTTCAAGTGCCCTAATCATCTCGAAGACTATATTCATCGTATAGGTAGAACAGGTCGTGGTGGGAATAAAGGCACTGCTATTACATTTATAACTCCAGCTGAATAACAATATTCAATTGATCTGTTAAAAGCTCTTGAAATGGCGGAAGTATCCCCTCCCGATGAACTGATTAAACTGAGTCAAGAGTATCTAGGCAAAGTAAAAAAGGGATAAGCCCGTAAAATTAGGAATAGAAATATTCAGGGTACAGGGTTTAAGTTTGATGAAGAAGAATAGTAAAAAATCGGCCAAATTAAGGATATGCTAAAAAAACAAATGAAATCAGAAGGATTAGGATTTGATGACAGTGATGATGAGGATATTGAACTAAAGAAAAAGAAGGAGGAGGACCAACGAGGTAGAAATAACCAGGAACGCATTGCAGAAGCAATTAAAAATCCAGAAATTAAGAATAAACTGCTCAGCGAAGCAGTAAAAGCTGTAAGTTAGGCAATTAAAAATGGTTCAGCCATCACAACCGAAAAGTTATTGGATATTGCAGTCGGCTCTATGAGAGAGTCAGTAACCAAATTCAAGGTCGTTCGTACTGCAGATGACGGTGTTGAGCAGGTTACCAAGCTTATCACTCAATTTCAGACAACAAAAACTGGTGAGGGGGCAGATTTTTTCAGCTATGATTTCGAAATAAACGATTACCCTCAGGGAGCGCGCCAAAAAGCCTGTAATCAACACTTTTTATATGGCATCCAGAACCAGACAAACTGTTCAATATCGCTGAGAGGAGTAATGGTTGAACCAGGGAAGAAGGTGCAGGTGGGATGTCGTAAGTTGTATCTGCACATTCAAGGTGAAAACAAATACTATGTGACCTAGGCCTACAAACAAATAAAGCAAGTCCTCGAATAATCTGCGTATTAGAGTATGCATATGGGGAGTGCTCCGGGTAAATACTCTCTCTGATGATTATATTCTGCCTGCTTGCAAACCATAATTAATATGCTAATTAGCTTGCAATTGTTCGTACAGAATGATCATTATCAATGACATTGGTTTTTAACATCTGGCATCAGAAACTGGACATTGAAGCAATCTTAATTTCTAAGCCTAATTATTTTGTTATTTTGGATTTGAAGTGGGCTTCGATATTGCCGATTAGTTCACTGTTGTTGAGTATAGAGCCATAAGCGAATAAGAATAGGGACTCTTTCGAACTTGATTTAGTTGTGATATAGTTTCGCAGGTAGTGTACAGGTCTATCGCGTGATACGTAAAAGCTTTCTAAGAGTATTGATACCTACTACTTGTTTTAGATAACAAATGAGATTGTTCCTGAATGGTAACTAATATCTTATTGCTGTTTTCGTTATCTTTGTTGTCCTACATAATAATAATAGATATTAAGTCCTCTTGCAAAAGCTAACAATTACAAATATAAATCAACCTTCTTTATATCTTAAATAGTCAATCAAATTAAAAGTCAATTGAACGATTAGTTATATATTTTTTGGATTGATTATAAAGGAAAGTTAATTTGTATTTATTTCAGTTAGCATGATGAGGTCTAAGATCACACCCACCAAACTCAAATTTGACGACTTCAGCAGATCTCGGGTTAACATTCGTAGTCCAGGAAAACCGATGGCTCTCTCCAAACGGTCGCAACCGTAGTTTCAGCCTGGACTCTTTATTTCGTCCAAATTCAATGAATAAGACGTGATTGGTATTAAAGAAGCATTTGATACATACGACTCAAATAAAGCAGGCCTCCTCACGCCCAATGATTTGAAAGTGGCACTCTTTCATCTCGGATTTCAGACAAGCAAATAAACAGTGTACAATATTATCGCAGAATATGATGAAGACTGCTTGGGCGGGCTAAATTTCGAAGCTTTCATGCGTATCATCGCCTCTGAACCAGTCGAAACTGAACCGCTGTCATAATTACGGAAGGTATTTCGAAAAATGGATCGTGACAATAAAGGTTATCTCGAAAGGAGAGATTTGTAAATATTGCTAAAAAATTTAGGCTAGCAATGGTAAGAGCACTAAATTGATGGTGTGTTGTAAAAAGCAGATAAAAAATAGGGTAGGCGCATATCTTTCGATACTTTTTGTATGATAATGCACCATCCCAGCAGTCTATACTGACCAAATAGCCAATAGTATTCAATGATATCAATCTTTTTAGAGTTAAATTTAAAATAATCAACATCATCCACAGAAACAGTTACCATTGAGCAGACATCCACTTCTTATACCTTGTAATACTGTTGATTGAAATTAACCCATGGGATCTGTTTCGAAGTCAAGATTTGCATATCCACCAAACCAGCCAATACTATTACTTATTTTATTAAATCCTGATTGAAGGGTAACAGAATCAATAAAAGAATTTTGCATACTCGTAGAGGTTATATTAGCAGGTTTGGCGATAAGAGTTCGACACAAATCGATAGCGACCTACTAATTCTTTAGCAATTCCATGAATGCACTTCCCTTATATATGCTGGCTGTGTTAAAAAGCGAATTTATAGTATTATAATCTGGCTGATTCACATCCAAATATCTTAGCACAAAAAAATCGACATAGGAATTTATCAGTGACTCTTGAGCTAAACTTAATCGAGGCAGGAAAATTGGAGGAATTATAAGTACAATTATCTTAGAAGAAAGCTGCTTGCGTAAAGTTGAGAACAAAGTTAATAACCAATCCGAAGCTGTGCCTTCTGCCACTGAAAAATAGTCCTGAAATTCGATACTTACTCCATCTAACTGGGTTATTTGCAGAACATTTATAATATTCTGAGCAATATCATTAGGAGACAGCTATAGATCGCTGATTGGAGCCTCATTAGCCAAGGCATTGAACAGCAATTTACTTTTTGCACGATGGTAGGCGTCAAGAAGATAGCTTTGCACTGCTGATGTGTTGCTGCCTGCTTCAGTAAGACGATTGGATTCAATAACTTGATAAGCAGATGACCAAAAAGACAATGGTGATGAAATCTATAATAGATTGCTAACATTAGTCATGGATGAAAATCCATCCAATGATATAAGATTGTAACTAGCAGAGTGATTAAAGACATCAGTATTGCAACATCCAGTACGATTGAGAAAGAGTTCACTGGTCAAGGGCAGATTTATATTTCGAACCACTGCGAAAGAAATGGGAAAGAATAGTTATTGACTCAAGAAGCAGTGCATCAACCATAATATCAATAACAGCCTCATTTGCATTTCATTATAAATTATACCTTTATCGACCTCAGACACAAAGTATATTCTTAAATAACATGAATCAGTTTATGTTGAAGTACTTCTTAAGTTCGATTATTAACTGCCAGTCGTCCTTTGCCACTTCGCTACGGTAATGTTCCTTCAAACAGTCTATCGATCGACGAGAAATTTGAGAAACAAGCCGGTCCTTTTCACCAAATTGCTTGCCTGATTGGATGCTGGGGTCTCCACCAATAGAGATAGCCACACTACCCGTAACCTTGCGAGCCTCTTTCAATTTTTTGTGATTGTGCTCAATCGATTCGACATATCCAAGGCGAACTTGTTTATCACCTTTCTAAATAAATCTAAAAATACCTCTCCTTCACGATAAACGATAAGAGGAGTGCCTATGCGAATGACTCCACTTTCCACATCGACTCCCAACACAATTGGATCACTTTTACGGAATGTAGCCACTTGTTTGAGTACACATGGAAACACAGCATCTTTGCCTTCCTTCACTTTGCGTTACTCCTTGACTTCTGCTACATACTTAGTGAAGAAATCAGTTAGGTGATAAATAATGTTAGCTGTGAAAACTTTGATTTAGTTCTCTTCAGCAAATTTCTGAGCATCTGCCAGCACCTTTACATCGAATACCAACAAACATGAATATCTATATTATCTTAAATTTACTCTTTCTTACGGCGTTATGGGATTTATGATAAGGTCGATTTCATTGCTTTCATTACATCTTCTCGGGACACTGGACCTACTGATACATACGAGACAGGAATTTTTTATTTGTCCAAGTACTATAGTAGTGCCTAAAGAGAGCCAAGAGTTGAAGCAGCCACACCTACACCTAGATTCTCAAGCTTTATTTTTTTTTTGACACTTTAGAATTAGTTGAGCACGATAGCTTTGGCGTCTTAAACTTCATCCTCAGTGTTTGCAACTATAAGAGGCGTGCCAGCCACAGCATGATCAAGCCCACTTGCAGCTATTTTAACTCCATTAGCTCCCCAAATTTAGTTGTAGTGGAGATACTCGTCTTTGATTCGCATTTCTTTCATGGGATGAGGAGTGAGAATGGCTTTGACTTTTGTGACAATTGGCCCCTAAAAGCCGAGAATAACAATTTGATCGTCTTTTTTGATACGTCCATCCACCAACATGCAGTCAATAGTCGTACCATATCCCTCTATCATTTTAACCTCCATCACTGTACATCTGAAAACGTTTTATTTAACTCGAATACGTTTTGCTATATTTTCTAAAGTTAGTGAATACTTGACTATAACTGACAGCAGATCGGGAATTCCTTCTCCTGTTATTCCAGAAGTAGGCACCAAGCTTATGTAGTCATGTGGGTCTGGGTTCTCCCAATAAAGTGCAGCATTGTAACCTTTGGTGTTAAGCTCAAGCATGATTTTCTGTAACTTAGTTTGATAATCGTTAAAAGATTCAGAAGATTGACTTTTAAGAGTAAGATAAGATGACCAATCTTTAGTGGCCTTCCACCCGTAGGATCGATCAATTTTGTTCAAGGCCACAACAAACGGAGTATTTCTTTTTTTTAACAGTTATAGGGACTCCAGAGTTTGATTTTATAAGCCATGCTGCAAGTCAATTACTAGAATTGCAATATCACAAAGACTGCTACCTCTTGAGCGAAGATTACTAAAACTTTCGTGACCAGGTGTATCAATAATTAGGAGGCCAGGAACATTTACATCAACGTTGTAGAAGGATTTACATTTGTTAACCTCAAATAAGAGTTTGTCTTGAGGGAAAAATGTAGCTCCGATCTGTTGAGTAATTCCTCCTGCTTAACCCTATTGTACATTGGTTTTTCTAATTTTGTCGAGCAATGTAGTTTTTCCAGTATCGACATGACCAAGGATACAGCAAACTGGACTTCTAAACTCTCCCTCTTTACGGGCAAAATATATTCTATCATCTTTGAGCGATTTATAGTCTCCTTTCTTACGCTTTTCCTCCAACATACTTTCTATTTCTTAAGGAGTTGGTTCTTCTTCATCTCCCTCCTTGACAATTTATGGTTTTTCCTCTTTTGCTTGATTTAGATTTTGTTGTAATTGCTGCCTCTGCCTTTAAAGTTTTTCTTTATCTTTGTTCTTTACATAAATGCCCAACTTCTTTTGTCTTTTGATTTCGGCCTTCAGTTCTTCCACTCTCTTCTTTTCTTCTTACTATTCCTTTTTCTTTCGTTCTTCCTCCTCTTTGCGAAGTCTCTCCTGTTCAGCTTAAAACTACAATCTCAATCGCTCTTGCTCTGCTTAGAATCGTTGCTGTTCTTCTTGTTTTTTACGAGCTAGTTAGGCTGCTGGATTATTCTTACCTGCTTTTTTGGGCTTGCCTTTCGGTTCTTCCTTCTTTTACTCTTTCTTTTATTCTTTTTTTTCCTCAGTCTGCTCAAGCTTCGCTTTGGCAGCATCCTCTTCCTTTTTCTTTTTCTCTTTAAGTTTCTTAAGTTGTCCTTTAGTCAGTTTCTTGGGATCAGCTGTTTCTCCAGCTTCTTATTCACCTTCAACGGGTTTTTATTCATCCTTCTCCATTTGTAGAAAGTTGAACCAAAACAAATTATTAATTACTCAAAGAATTAAAATCGCAACATTATCTGTTACTGCAACATATTAAATTTCATCAATTTATTTTAAACCTAATTATTGTCTATCCAATATATTGAACTTTAATGAAACAATTGTTAAGAATTAAATGACTTAACTTTTAAACTACTAGTCTGAAATTATGTATGAAGCCATGAATTAATTAATCAATACATAAACTACATAACATCATTTGCTTGTTTGATATTTGATTTGATTTGATTTAATTTAATTTAAAAAAAAGTCGATACAACTTATTCTGATTCATTATTTGATTATCTCAGGGAATTACTTCATTGTGTCCAACTTGTTAAATATTGTATATTTTAGAATGTTGACTTGTGATTGTAATCGGCAAATAAGTTGGAAAAATAAGGATGTTAAATAGCTTAAAATGTTAAAGTTAAATAAACTTTACTTCAGATATTCATAAAGTTTAATTAATTTGTTCAGAAGATAAAATTACTTAATATATATAGAATCATCTTTAAGAGTAGGGATATGAACTGCAGAAATTAGAGGGGTAATAACCATATGAAGAATTTATAAAAGGACAGTAGTTGATAATTAATTACGATGAAGTACATTCTTTAATCGAATTAGTCATGATTTCACTAAACTATGTTTGGCATGAGACAGAAGCAAACTATTTGGGCTCAGAAGTCATTGAATTTTTGAATCTGCAGCAAGAATGACAGTATTATTATTAAATTTTGGTCTTCATTTTTTCAGAATTTTCGATCACCTCATTGTAAATTTAGGCGGGGATGTGTTTTTTCTCTCCTACAATAATTCTGTGAGGAAATTTATACCTACTTTAGTATTTTTGATGATGACTACGGCATTGAAGGCTTTTCTTTGATATAATAAATCGTTCCATTTATTTAAAAAACGCGTTAGACCTAAATAATAATAGATTTACTTTCTGACTGATTTGGATTTGATTTTAAGTTTGTTTTTCTACAAAAAATACACATATTTTGCATGTTCCTCATAGGTCCAACGAAAAGATATTTTATCGATTGGATTTTTATCGACTGAAATATATTATTAAGAAAAGGGCTGATCATGTTCCCTGGATTTATCTACTTGTGCATTTTCATTCTGATTTTAATCAAAATACAATTACTCTCGTTTAACAAAGCTGTTCATAAATAAATATTATAATTTAAATGGAAAGGGTCATCGACTTAATAGGTAATAAAGTATAAAAGGCAAGACATGGTGTTTGAAATAAACAGTCATGAAGAGATGGAATGGCATATTATTCATTATTTTCTAAGATAGTGTTTCTTGAAGGTTTCATGTTCCATAGAAATCAGTATTTTAAAAATACAAGGATTATTTTAAAAATAATTACAGTCTGACTATATTTATGAATTTCATGCACCTACGAGCATAAATCCTTTCATTTTTAAAATTCATAAGTTCATCCAAATATAATTTTTTAAATTTGTTTGATAAACTAATTTCATTTTAAAAAATTAACCATTCCTCATATATTTGTTACATAAAACTAAGCCGAACTAATCTTCTAAATTAAAACTCAACTAATTTGTTGTTATTTATGTTTTCAAAAAGTTAATTCAAAACAAAATTCCGATACTTTGATTCTTGATGACTTGTTGATTAATTAATGGTATCTAAACTACTATTATCGAGTTCATTGTTATTCTTAAACTTTCATAAACCAATGAGGTAAAAATAATATGAAAACAATAATTGGTTTATTAAGAAAGAATATTATTGCATTTATTGACAATTGACTTTGCTGTTGTAAATTTAGTATAAAATAATTCAATAAGAATTCATTCATGTTTCATGATTTATATAAAATACAATATGATGCCGATTCATCGAAAGAATTAGCTGTAGATGTTTTTAGCAGGAAAATATTCTTGATAATTATAAACCTATTCTTCATGAACTTTCTTGAACCTCACAGGGTGATTTTTAGGCAATTTTTGACTGCGAATACAGTCTCTCATGAAATATGGCTCCCTATGGCAATCGAATGAATGGCCTCGCTATTTCTATCGTTTTCTTTCATCAACATCAATTTCCTTCCATATTTGAAGGCGTATATTAAAAAGACAGTGATCACAAGAAAGTAAATGATGCTTTTTGGTGTGACATTCAAAGCACTCCTCACCAGTTAGGGCGTTTACTTTTTCAATGAGAAGTGAATCTCTCACTTCGCAGTATTTTCTCTGTATAAGATAAAAAATACGTAGAAATCAGGAAAGGTACGAATTATACTGATAAAATCTTAATATTACAGGGTTTGTATTTTGCAGTAAGATTCAGTAATGGCACTATGATCTCTTGGTTATCTCGTGAAGAACTCTCGCACTCCAAAATTATAAAAATCCTTTTGAATATAGGCAGTCTTTTCAATGCCTGACTGATAATTTGAATCATAAGTAATTAATTTAGCATATTTTGAGTGGGGATACTTGAGCAAAATACTTCCCTTGAGTAAGTAATAGAGACAATTGGACTGATCCTGCTGATGGGCATAAATGACTTCCCAACTTCCATAAGGAACCTCCTTAATTTTGTAGATGAGCTGTTAGTAAACTTCCATAAAATTGGAAGTTATTTTGGCCACCTCTCCGAAAAGCAACACCTTTTTGAAAAACAGTTGTCGATAATTAATAAATAGCTCTTCCCTCAATTCAGGTGTCAGATTATTGTTAACTAGTTGTTCCACATTGTCTTCCTAATCCAAAAGATTATTAATATCCATCTCATATAAATAACTACGAATTTTGTTGGCAGTACTATCAACAAAATCCTGATGAGCACGCCGGGTCTCAGGATCATAACCATATTTAAGACTGATTTCATCAGCTTTACGGCGAGAAGCGTTGTCATAGAGTTGAAATTTTTTAATTTTGGCTTTTTTTTATTTTTTCTCTGAACTAGTGGTTTCATCTATGATCTCGATGATAGTGTTGATGAAGAAAACAAAGAAGAACATTAGAATGAGAATGGAAATATTTGTAAAAATTACTGACGGAGGGTTACGAGGTGTAATATCACCGTATCCCACAGTTGAGATGGTCTGTAAAGACCAATACACGCCATAATTAAGCCATACGTACCATTATCCGGGATAAGTGGCAATCAGATCCGTCCCAGCTGTAGTTTGCGTAACGTAATCCACTGAAAAGGTACATATTGAGTAGGTCAGCCAATTTTCGGTATACGGATAAGTCTCATTTATGTAAAAGTAGTAATCAATATAGAAAAATATTGATGATAACCAAATGAGAATGAACAGCATGAAGATTAAAAGTTTTAGCAAACGGTAGAGTGCATAACGATAGAGTTGCAGTTATAACCTGTTTTGAATCATTTCGTCTAGTGCAAGGATAGTCCAGACCTACAAGTAAAACAGTAATTTTAAATAAATAAGTTCACTCGAGTAGGATGAAGCGTATATGATTAAAATTAGTACTCCAAGTGCATCAAGTCCGAAAGAAATACCCATATAATTGTTCATTATCTCATTTCTCCCAGAAATTAGGTAGCCCATCTTCTGAAATTCAGTATTTGGTTTGACTAAGAATGTGTTTAGGAAGAGAACGACTATTGTAAACCAGTTCAAAAAAAGTCCAGCAGGAGTCTAAGTCAAGACCTAAATACATTAAATTCATCATCATAAACGGCACTTGTAAAAAAAATGGCGACCGGTATTTCGAATACATTGAATAGAAAGCAGAACATAACTATGATATTCCAGAACAGTAAAATGGTTGAACCTTTTTTAAAGATACGTTCTTAACCTTTTTCCTATATCGCTACTTATTTACATAAAGAAGAAAAGATAAAATATGGCTCCAAACTTCGATTACTCGTTCTTTGTTTTATTTTAGTTTTGGTTTACTCAACAGAGAATGATCTTTGTATCTTTATAGAACCTGACTAAATGAAAGCTCTTTGTTCTAGGCATAACTGGGAGCGGTAAAGTTGATACCTTTAGATCTTGATGAGCTGTCATAAACATTATCATTGTTATTATTGAGAGATGGTGACTCTATTTCAGAATATTTTTTGCGAATAAAACGAGTAATGCGTGGACCTTCAGTGTCGTCGGGATTGTTAAAGGGAAATAGTGACTTTTTTCGTAGATCTTAGTCTTTTTATACCAGCAAAGTATTCAAAAAATTTCTCTTCATGATGATTATATTATTTATAGTTTGGAGAAATGATTGATTCAGTATAAACTCCTTTGAAGTTTTAAGCAATATTATTTGGCTCAAAAATTAAATATTGGAGAATCATGATTGAAGTTAAATATCAAATATTGACATAGATGTTAAAATGAAGATAAAATAAAATAAGATTTACCTCATAATTTTGGCAATTAATTGAATCAAAAGCTGCTAAGAAGGTGTGTATTTGCCTTAAAAGAATATAAATTGTTTAGAATGAATATAAATAATAAATATTATTTTGTGATAAAAACATGAAGGTATATCATTAGTGATGTAGTTCAGCATTTCGTATCCCACCAACGGCACCACCAAATCTTTTGACATTGATGATGATAACCGATGCAGAATCTTCTTCGAGAAGAGAATGGGTCAAGAAGTTGAGGCTGATACCCTCGGCGAAGAATTCAAAGGATATATCTTCAGAATCAACGGAGGATTCGACAAGGACGGATTTGCCATGAAACAGGGAGTCTTTTGCAACAACAGGATCAGACTGCTTCTTTCACCAGGTACATCCGGATATCGAGTTAAGAGAAAAGGATAGAGAAAGAGAAGATCTGTCCGAGGTTGTATTGTTGGCCCCGACATCAAAACTCTTTCTCTCACCCTTATTAAGAAGGGCGAAAAGGAGATTCCCGGACTCACTGATGATACTAGACCAAGAAGACTTGGTCCTAAGAGAGCCACTGGAATCCGCAAACTTTACGGAATTGAGAAAGTCGAGGGAGAGAAGACCCTGACCAGCTCTTGCGCTCTTATTAAGAAGCATGTCATTCGAAGAACCTTC
>Ga0302280_1000275_pt1 | contig 45086 bp, 40 predicted proteins | sample III_Fen_E1_1_FD_198771 | JGI IMG/M metagenome (GOLD analysis project Ga0302280, IMG submission 198771) | Peat permafrost microbial communities from Stordalen Mire near Abisko, Sweden - III_Fen_E1_1 | ecosystem: Environmental > Terrestrial > Soil > Wetlands > Permafrost | place: Sweden: Abisko... | reverse complement strand
AATTTATTTTAAATCATAGAATTGAAATCACATTGCAAATCTCTATTCATCAAATATTCGAAGAAATATTCCAACATTCTTTTAGTATGCTTCGCTTTTTACAGAACAATAGTAATTAATAATAATCAAATCTCTGTTTTGCCAATTATGAATTTGACAATCCACAACCACCTACTCAGTAAACAGTTTCTCAGCAATATGGCCTATAACACTACTCACAACATACTGGCCGCCATTGTTGATGCTACAGACACCATAGCCTTCTATCACTTCCATCCACAGCACCACACCATTCAAGAGATCTTTCAAGGCACTTCAAAACCATCAGGCAAGAAAACAAGCCTAGCTTGGAGTCACGATGGACAATACTTAGCCTTAGGCTCAGGACAATTGGAGCTGTGGAAATTCGATGGCAAAAAGCTTATTCCCCTCAAGAACTACACTGAAGATTTTATTGACATCAAGATCATAGTTTGGAGTCCTGACTCTTTTTCAATAGCATATGGCGGGCTTTGTAAAAAAAATACAGTAAAAATTCGGCAACTGTAAACGGGGACAGTCCAATAAATAATTATTCCTTTAGCAATTTCATCAATCTCTTACGATCCCTTTGGCAAGTACCTGCTCCTGTTGGTACGCAACAATATCATCTACATTTATAATTCAAATTCACTCGCAAAAATTAAGGAAGTTGGGCTTTCACCGAAAGCTGCTCCCTTCGATAATATCAATACAGTGAAGGAGATTAGGACCATGGGGTGGTCTCCTGATTTTAACTATCTCGTCTGTCCATCTTTGGACGATAGTAGGATTGCTCTGGCCGTCAGTCTTTGCCGATCTAACAATTTTAAAGTTCATAATATCTTCATGGGTCATGTATCATCCATCAGCTGCGCTAAATTTAATCCCAATCTCTTCGAATTCTAAGAACAGCCAACCAGCATACTTGCGCTGGGAGATAGTCACGGGGTGGTTAGTTTCTGGCGAGTTGGTAATAAGCTGTATGATAAACCTTTATTAATCTGTAATTCAGATTCAGATAGCCACTAAGTTGTTGAGGAGTTAGACTGGAATCAAACCGGCGATATCCTCTTCGTAAATATGATGAAGCGATATATAAATGTAGTGATGGTCGATAAGGCATGTTTTGGAAAGCAAATTTCAATTGAGCAAAAAGCAAATCTTCTAGAATCTTCTTATGGAGTTCTCTCTGCCTCAGAGATCAGTAATAAGCAATTGTAAATATTCTCTATTGCTAACTTAAAACCACATTAATCAACAGCAATTCTTTCTGACTCCGGTAAAATTGTAGATTAGCAAAAACCGACTATCATATAGACCACTACTCAAATCAAAAATAATCCAGTGGCTTTTTAACCTGTAGCTGTATAGGAGTCCTTTGGACAGTCTCGTCTTGGTGACAAAGTATAATACGTGAAGGTGAATGAGCAAGTCACAATAAAAGATAAAAACAATCGTAAAAAGATACAACCTGCTATGATGATTCTCAAGGAAAATATAGCAAAGCCGAGTACATCCTCCAATACTCTGAATGCTGTTAACCCTCTTTCTACTTATCCATCAGCAATAAACCTCATGAATTGTTTTGAACCACTGAAACTGAAATCCATCCAAGCAGACATCAGAATATATAGAGTGGGTAAAAATGGATATCTCTAACTTAAAAAAGTCCAAGGATTTTCAATCGTCCAGTTATTGTAATCCAAATAGTTCTAGAAGACATTGGTTAATGAAAAAGTTTTGACTGGAAGCGTTGACTTCGTGAAAATATTACAGAATAGAATTTATGTATTAAATGGAGGAAACTTATACATCTTCGACAACAGTTTGAACATGACCGAGCTACCCTATTCCCTTGGTGACATCCACAAAATTTCCATAAATGAGTGTGGAGATATCTATTATATCTCCACCAAAGGTTTAATAAGAGGATTTAATCATCTTATCAACAAGTGCTATACACCAGCAGCTCTGCCCATTCAAGTGCTCTTGGAAAATATTAAACAGCGAGCAAAGGAAGCAGAGCAACCTCAAATTATCTCAGAAGAAAAGGACGAGCAGTTTCAGAAGATAATAGATGAGTTTGTTGTCGAAAAGGATCATAATTTATATGTATCCGTCAGCAGTAGCCAAGATAGATTTTTCTACAATAAAGAAACTGGATGCTGGGTAAATCTATAATTCAGTGAGGGACTGATCAAAAACGGTCACAGTCTTAGAGTATCATAGCACGAACAGAAACTAATGCTAGATTTTTTCCGATCAATAACAGCTAAGTTAATAAATCAGACCCCTGCTGCCCAACCATCTTCTTCTTCTTCTTCTCAATACAATTCTAATCAAATTCAGTTGTTCTAAAGCAACATGATCTACTACCGTCGTCACAACCCCAACAAATAACTATACAAAGAAAATCTTTTGGGTTTGATTAAAGAACTTAAGTTAAAAAATCAAGCTTCGAAATTGAGGAACATATTAAGGAAGTATATTGTGGATTAATCTTCATAATTTTATTAGAGTGATGATAAATTAAGAGCAAAAATTAGAGCAATTGGAGGGTCGGTCATTCAGTAATTTATGGTATTTGGGTAATTGTGATCTATATAATTGTTGGCTTCTTACAATCACTGGACAATTTGTCCATTATCATCTATTATTATAATCAATTATAGATTGACAAAGAATAAGCATGTTTAAAACTAGTAAATGCAATCATGGAGATAAAGGAATGTGCATCAACTGCATGATTAATAAAAACAAGCAGGAAAAGAAGAATACAGAAATCGTTACAAAGAATATCAAGCTTTAATGCAATCATCCATCCCATATGAAGTGTATACGCTGTCTTACAATCGATCAGAAAAAAGGTAGATATGCTAATATCAATAGATGAGTGCGAACACCCCGATTATTAAATATGCAAAAAATGCGAACATTTATTGCGATATGAAAAATTTTCATATGTTTTATAAACTCTAGAAAATGAGTGTACTCATAAAAAGCCTTGCAACAAATGTGTACCTCCTCTCAGTCGCAAGAATTATTTCATCGATAAAACATGCAAAAGACATCTACCTTATCCCCAGGCCTTATGTGATGCGTGTATGGCGCCTACTCTTACAATCTGTAAGCAAAAGTATGCCCATATAAGCAGAGTCGTCATAAGAACAACTTCTGTTTATCGTATAATTGAGGCTAAAATATTTGGTATTTTACTAGGAAAGATTGTCGACGATGTAGTCTACGTGTAGGATGTCTACTTTCCAGAATAGCAGACACAGGGATCAAACTATATAAGCCCTGAAGCTTTCGAGGATTATAGTTATATTTTCTAGATGTTCGGTTTACGATAGGTAGGATTGTTGTACAATTCTTAATCCATAACAGGTTTGAGTCTAATGATATCATCACTTTTTCAAGAAAAGTACCTTGCTATCGAACAGGGACATCAAATATCAAAATTTATTACCATGCGACTTCATAGTAATTCTTTAGTAATCCAGTGAATCTTCAGGAAAATAACGAACCACATTTTTAGTGCTACATGGTCAGCGATCAACTGCAAGCCTTTCATAAAAACAACATCATTTATGAAAAATAATCAATGGAAAATGATTTTGATCTCATTACAGCCAAAAGTGATCACCTCTCCTAACTCCCAACATTTCTTCGAGAAGGAGTGGAGACTGATAAGCTATATTTCAAAGAGGTGATCGTGTGGGTATCTTTTCTCTGATTCAGATTCCGACTATTGCCGAATAGAACTTCAAAGGTGACAATCAAGAGAATAACTATCCGTTTTTTACTCTTTAAAATCAGAGCATCGCCACCTTAAAGAAATATATTCATTTGAAAGTTGACTCTTTCCAAAAATACAGAAACATCCAATTTCTCCTCCACATAAAAAAGTTAGTGGGGAAGGAATTACTCATTACTTTTCTGAGTTATGATTTCTACGATCGTCCAGATTCTTTTTTGCTTGATCTCTGCTTGTAATTGGAGAAGAGGGAAGCATAATCATTGAAACATTTTCAGACCCCTTCCAATAGAAGCAATCGGAGGTGATTGATTATTTCTTGATTGTCAATATAAGATAATGATAATACGAGTATTCAACAAGGACGACTCGAAACCAGAAAGATACTCATTCACTGAATCATAAGTATGTATTGGGAGGAATCCATCATCTGATTGCTCAGTTGTCGTCAATTCCAGTACCATTAGCAGGAATCATCTCAAAGCTAAACTTAACTCAAAGCAAATTCAAATTATGGATCTCAGCTCCAGTAAGAATATCATTATTCAGGCAATGGAAGCTTTCTCAATGAGGAAAAAATGGATACGAATGTGTGGAGAACAGTTGGGAAGGATGATAGAGTTAGAATTGCTGAGTTTGAAGGTTATTTACAGTTTTAAATTAGATAAAACACTCTCAATAGCAATATTAAGTCAATTCCTATTAAAACAGTCCACAAGGATTAGCATTCTGAGAGTGATTCGGATTCTGAATCAAGATAGAGATCAAGATAAAAGAAGAGTGAAATTGATTTACCTTTTAAGCTAAGTGAATCTACTATTAAAATGGTCAAGGACATGACCCTCAACAAAAAGACTAAGGAATAAAGAATAAAATTTCTTAAATTGATGGGAGTTGGAAAAGCAGAAGAGTATTGGCCTCAGATTGAAGAAATGCTCAAGCAAAAGAAAGGTACTAAAAACAGTCAAAAGACAAGCGATGAATTAGAAAGACAGTTCAATCTCAGTCGCAGTGGTATCGAAAAGAGAGGATTGGGGAAATGATATATGGATGTTTAGATTTTATATACAGATCATCTTTATTGATTGTATGGTCCTGGTGTGAGGCTACGATAATAATCTTTAAATAAGTTGATGGCATATTTTCGCAATCTGGAAAAGGTGGTATCCTCTCAACTTTTCACCAAACCCAATAGTTTTATCCTCCAAGCAGCCTTCCGGCCAGTCTACCTCCAATCTAGCAAAGAGCCCACTGTTGAGCATCTTCACTCCGTAAAAGCTCTTATCATAACAATCTAAACCCTTTAACAGTTTCTCACCAACAGTAGCGCCTCATACGCTAAAACTATTCAAGGAGAGCTAAATTTTCTCAATTTGAAAAAACAGCAATACAGTGAAAGTATTCATTCATTTGTATCGAAGGCAGGGTTACTAACTGGAGAAGGCATTGCCAATCTCTATTACTCAGCTGAAAAATTAAACTACTCTCCTGATTGGCTCGACAGGAACATTCATCATTAAGTACCCAAAAAATACAAATTAATGAGCACCACTAATTTAAAAGATACCATTGCCGGATTGACTAAGTACCATCAAGATAGCCCTTATCTGCAGAATCTGAAAGATTAGTTGGCAACCAGATCGACTGAAGCCCCAATCTACGTGGTTCATCAATCCAATGAGACGCACAAATTCGAATACGCCGACAATAGTATAAGCAATCATCCTTTGGTGGCCGCCATTCAGTCGAATTCCAATGTGTGGAAATACAGACTATATTTATCGCCATTCACTCGACTGATTAACAGAGGCAAATATCTCTTACACTCCGCCTGATTCATGATTACAACAAAATAAATTATCATTCTTGATGAGATAAATTTGTAAAGACTAATTCTATAATGAGTAATAATATGCTGCTAATAAAGCACTACAAATACAATTGATCCATCACATACTCACAATTGATTGACGTAGAATCGAAGCACAACTTCATAACTTATCAGATCTGTTATTCCAGCCTTGATAAAGCCTCCTGATAGCTTTAGCTCAACCTTTAAATCACGCCATTGTCCCATTCCCGCCAGAGCTGGAATACTTGTCTTTATAATATCATTTTTACAATGAGAGGATCCACTTATTCAGGTTTATATGTAAAGGTGACCACCGTTTCAGTTCCTGCGTTTGCTGCTCCTTTTAAATTATCACATTGGAATCGATCATCCTTCTAAATTACATGATATTTACTGGCATTATAACTTCAAAATTGGTTGGCTTTTCAAGTTTATTATCCAGTAATCTACAACTGCCAATGGCGATCTTCCTCTGAGTATATTTTTAATCTCTATTGGCTGGGTCAATAATACGAGCATATTCCAAGACAATAGATCTATTGTTTGGCCCGTAAATAGAGTTTTAATCTTTGACTCGCAGAGAATCAAAGGCATACTCCACTTTTTTCATAACTACTTCATTCTCGGGCATAGCTGGAGCTTTATAATTAGCAACATAAGCTTGCCTAGGAAAGCAGGATCCACTCACATAGAAATATTTCACTGATTTCTGTTCTTACACATGAACCTTAATCTTTTAGAAATATCTTTAGCTTATTCTATCAGGTTTATATTTTACTTTAATATCAATTGTTCCGTGGGCAGTGATTGATCCATGTGAAGGGATGTAACTAAATGCAGAACCTGAATTCGAGTTGTTAATGCCATTGCCGATTTTTTGAAGTATAAAATTAATCTAAAAATTGCAGATGTTTTTGATCTTTATAGTTTTTTATGAATATTCATCCAGCAGTACTCCTCCCATGTTGACCAGCCCCGATTCAGGTTCAATCTGTACCTCAGGTCGCACTCCCTTCCCCTTCAAAATGCAACTTACTGTATATTTATTGGTGTAAAACTATAGCCTCTGTTGAAATCGTTGCTCCTCGATTGGTTGAAATTATATCACTGCTCTAAAAGATTTATTGGTTTCTACTTCTTTCATACTATTCAACACGTTGAAAGAACAGAATATGGGAATGTTCTTCTTTCTCAGTTGAGCGTTTTCACCTTTGTTTACTATGTTCAATTCTCGCACTGTTCTGGTGCCAACTGCAATCTCTCCAAAATCAATCTCCTTTTTATCAATTGAAAGCACTTGCTCGATGGAGGTAGTGGTAATCTATAAAAAATTGACTTCCGCAGAAACATCTGAATAGTCCTTCTGTTTGAAATATACTGGTAGAAGCCACTGATAGTGTTGAGTGGATTATCCAAAATCATAGAGCTTACCTCCAATTTTGGCTAACTCAGTAGCACCATCGAAATTGCGTTAGATCTCAAGTCGCTCCTGTTATTCTCTCAGCTTTCTGAGTCTTTCCTCTTCCTCAAGTCGCTTTTGCTCTTGTTCAAGTTGTTCCTGCTGTTGTTTAGTCAGTTTTACTTATTTCTTAACTTATTTCTTTCCTACTTCTTTCTTTTACACTAGAGGCTCTTCTGCTTTTTTTTATTGAACTGGTTAAGCCTTAATCTTCTTTTTATCAGCAATTTTCTGCATTAAAGCTGGACTCAACTTCTTGAAAAAGGAATGATACTCGATATTGATTTATACCTCCTGTTTGGGAGAGAGTGTCTGAACGACTGGAGTGATAAGCAGTCCGCAAGCATCAATATCCGGCACAAATATTTCAAACAATATTTCTTTATTCGTATTGTTCTTGATCGCTGTGCTGGCCTGCACAATCTATCCGACCTGCAAAGCAGGCAAGTCTATCTTATTCTGACTGATTGAAAGATCAGCTCGAGTAATTTAGCAAGTATAGTGCAAATCGACCTTGCTTGTTGATATCTCCCCCGTGATTATCTTACAGCCGATGTAGTCCTCTTCTTTGTAAGTTTTGCCATTGTCGTCCAATCGCTTTGATTTATATATGATGCATGTTTTTAGGGTTTGAAGGGGTAATAGCTTAAATAGTGGTTGATCATTCTCAATGCAAATGTTTTTCTTAAGAGGATGAAGTAGAATTTATTGAGGAAGATCACTCTCGTTTTACAACTCAACTTATATCTTGGAAGAAAGACCTTCAAATATCTTACCAAAATTTAATTCGGCTGGCCGGATGCTGATTTTATCAGTGGTCATCTTAAATTTAATTTAAAACTGAACTGGCAGCACTTGCTCCTTCAGCACCATCTGAAAAGGAATCACATAGATGTTCTTTTATGTCATAAACTTATTCAGATAGATGACGATGTCCTTGTCAGCTGTAAATTTAATCCAGACGTCTATTGATGCCTATTTTTGAATGTAGCCTATTACTGGGTTAAACTATATATATTTTTTTGTTTAGATGGACTGCACCATCTTAAAACTCATTGGGTTTTCGCTCTTGTTGTAGAAAGTCAGTTTTTATCTATAGATATGACCCAAAAGGCAAATCTAAAAATCGTATAGCGATCGCTATATCCTCACCGGAACTTCGATGCATTCTGCTTGAAAATTTATCACAATTGGAGGAGAATATAAAACATTTTTAATTGAAAGTAGCAGCTGTAAATTAAAAAATCCTAGTTCTGTTGGTCTAAATTCAAAGCTAATAGCTTTTTACGAGTTGCCTTGAATTTAGTCTTTTCTATCAAAAGTTAAATTGTCTATCACTTTTAATTCCTATTAAGTGTTGTTATTGCCAATCTATGTGCTGTTTAGATTCAGAAAAGAACTGAATAGATTCATTTGTACTATTGAGACGCCAGTGAGCCCTCGTTTCTTATTATCAGTTTGATCTTTTTTGATTCGCCATAGATTATCTTTTAGAAGTCTACAGTTGAATTATCGCATCTCACAATTGTTTTACGGGAAGTGCAAATGATGGGATAGGATATATCCCCAGTCCCAGCCTTAATGGTAAATTCAGATAATATGTCCTAGTTTAGTTGAGGAAAAAACTTAAAACGAATGTCGCAGGTTTTTCCCGGTGCTATTTTACCCTTGGGAGTGTATTCCACTTCAAAATAATTCTTGATAGGTCTAGTTTTACTCTTATTTTCTCGGGCAGAGGCAAGACTTTTAGTGAGTTTTGGGCGAGTGATACATTAGTGAATCTCACAATTAGTTGGTGCGGTTTACCCACTATAAAATCTCTGAAGGCTATTTCAGCGGGTTTGGCAATAAATGCTTTTTCTCCTATGAATTTTGGTTGTTCTTTTGTCATGTTGAGTAGATGCTACTTTCTAGCCTGTTCATCTTATTCCTTTTCAAGAGGAGTGCGCTCTCCAATATCGAGTATGCGTTCTCCATCTTAATCAAACTGTTCTTCGGGTTCATCTCCCTCCATAATAATTAATAAAATGTAACATCTAAATCTAATTGAAATCAAACCACTTTGTCGAATTACTTCTAAATTAAATTAAATAAAAGATGGAAGCAATTAATTAGAGTTATAGAGTAATCAGTGCCTTGAAAGTGCCTCGATAGTTGTCCTGCTGAAGTTGAAAATAAATATGATTTTTCTGTCTGATGAGTCGGTTCCAGTATTGATACAATATTGATAATTTCTGAAAGATAAATGAGTGTGGACATTTACCGGTTATTTTTTCTAGTTCTTTATTAAAATAACCTATATGATTCCAAATCTCAATCTTCTCAACACCATTGGCTTTCAACTGGCACTTGAAATATCAAATTAGAGTAATCCGCCAGAAAATCTTTCATATTCCAAAATGATAGATGAAATTAACTAAGAGGAAGCCTTGTAAAAAGCTTAGAAAGAGTATCAATCATAACGGGCTCAACAAATTTAAAAATAAATATTTCCAGGCTTATTTCACGAAGGAATAAGTCAAAAAATAGTCCGTACTCCTTACAATAATAATCCAAAAGACTCCTATAACGATTAAAAGAACTTTGCTGAATTCGAGAGTAGGATGAATTATTTTTTACAATCAAATATTCCCTCCCAGGCTAATGTCCAGAAAAAGAGATCAACAACTATGAACGTATCAAACAAAAACTCCTCTCATAAGTACGCCAGTGAGTAGTTGCCCCAATGCCAGCAAGAAGTCCAGATTAAAGTTACAGAATGCCCCTATTTAAAAGTTGAGTCTCGGATGGGAAAAACTATCGAATATAGTGTGACCAATCCTATTGGAGAGCAGCCAGGCCAAAGTTTTAAGTATATTTCATAGGAGTCTGAATAGATTCGAGATCAAAAATTATCCGATTAAATCTCAAATGGCATTCATTTTATTCCAACAAAATTAACAGATTCCAGCAGGAGTAATGAGTTGCAGTAAAAGTCTAAATTTTATAGAGGGAATGCTAAAGTTGCAAATTGTGTTCCGAAAGAGTAATCTCGAGTAAATCGTACATTTCTTTTAATATTAGACAGTGCAGATAAAAGTTTTGGAGATGCTGTTATCACCTTTCGAGACTCAATTCATGTATATACTAACAAGCCTCCTCCTCAGGAGCCATAGCGCTTAAAACCTGCTATCAAAGAAAGTCGATAGAATATGAAAAGCGTTGATAAGAAGGTGGTTAAATTTGGAGTGGTTTCTGCTAACAAAATGGTAAAGAGTAAGGCAATAGAATATGAGTAATCCTCAGTCAATCAGAAGTCTTCAAAATAAAAACATCAAGTAGATGCTCCTTTATATCCACAAAAATAGGATTATAAAAATAGGGAATAGACTAGAGATCACATGAAATATACAGATGACCCCAAGCGTACCGAATTGATGATATCCTCCAATGACAAAAATTTTAGCGAGCCTGATAGGCAAAAACGAAAGATAGGCTATAGAGACGAGCCAGTTCCTGAGTAATTGTCATATCATTAAAGCAATAAGAAAAGACTGGTTAAAAAGCAAAGTAAAAGTCCTATTCAACAGGATATTATTTACAAGGTGAGAGATATTGGCGAAGCCGTGCATCACCTAAAGAAGAATTCATTGAGTAAATAGAATGTATTGAGTCAGTAGAATTCATTTATACATGAAAATGGTTAATCTAATCACTAAAGACACAATTAATTTCGAGATTTAGACATGGATAAGATACTTAAAAAAATTGAAAAAACAAAAAAAGAAGCTCCTGAGGCCAAACACTCCAACAGATTTCGTAAGATCAGCAAAAGTCCACCGAAAAAATCTACAATTGAAACTTTCAAATCAGATTTTTTAATTTCCGAGGAAATCACCAATTTGAAGTAAAAAATCAGAGATATTTAAAAAGAGATGAATTTCAAAAAGCCGCATAAATAACGGAGAAGAACTGAAAATGTTATATATGTTCAAGAGGACTGTAATAGATAAAGAAAAAAAGTAAAATCGCTGTCTGTGAACTATAAAGAATACAATCGAACGGCTGCTCTTAAAGCTGGTAATAGCAACAGTCATAAAAATAATTTTAAACTCTCTAAAATTTGTTAATAAAACTAGTAGTAACTATTTGCTGTGAAGGATATATAAGCACCATAGCTTTTTGAAGTTCCTCATATTTAAGATTCGTTGGAGTAGTTAGTGGAAAAGGGTATAAATGCTTTGTAGGCCTTTGAAATCGAATAGAAGTAGTATCGTTCGATGGACATCAGAAAATATGAGGACAGTGTTCAGTATTATTTACCATATAAGGATACTCTTATCTCTTGGGAGTATACTGGTAAATTTTATTTAGGAGAGAGTAAAATTTCAAAAATAAAATAAATTCATTCTAAATAAGGGCACGGGGTATAAATAATGCCTGATTAATATGTTTTTGAAGGCCAATTTAGGAATAATCTTAAAAGTGGATAGGGCATCATTAACTACCATGATGGATAGAAATATTAAGGATAATGGAAAAATGACAGTTTTCATGGGAAAGGCAAGCTAATTACCAGTAATAGCAAATATGATGGATAATTTTGCAAAGGAAAAAAGGAAGGCTGTGGAAAAGAGTATTTTGAAAATGGAGACATGTATGTTGGATAGTATGAGGAGGGGAGGTTTCATGGAAAAGGAAGGTATATTTGGAGAAACTAAACGGAATATGCTGGATATTTTAAGAAGGGATATATGGAAGGCATTGGAGAGTGGATTTCATCAAATGGTGACAACTATAAAGGACAATATTCTAAAAATTTAAAGCATGGACAGGGCATTTATCGATGGAGGAATGGTAAAAAATATAAAGGAATGTTTATTCGAGGCGAAAGAGCTACGAAAGCATCTTTATTAGGAAGAAATACGATTCCAATTGAAAGATAAATTAGTTGCAATGCAATAAATGATGATGACTAAAGCAAAGAGATGAGTGAGATAACTGTAGGAGAGTAATAATGCCAATATCAATTTATATTTAACAATTTTTAAGGTGCTCCAAATGAACGAATGAGCCAAAAGAGGTACGTTAATCATGGTCAGTTGCTTTGATTCTATCAAATAATATATTCTTTAAGTAATACTAGTGATTCAATAAATAAACATTTACATAACCATCCTATTCGCTACAAAAATAAAATGGGTATATTTATTTATAGCATATAATAAAATCATAAATACAGCAGTTATATTGATTCAGTCACCAAAATCTCATTATTATAATTAACGAATATGTTTAGCCAGAGGAGGATCAATTAATTTGATAACTTCATCACCAATAATCAGCAAATCAACAAGATTATGTCGCCCAGGACTGGACCACCTTATGCCAACCTCACCAATGCTCGCAAACCTATGCTTAATCTTAGTCCTGCTCGTAGTCCAAGACTTCAGGGTAAGCCACCCCAGATGAATCGCTTTAAATCAAAACCACAAGACTTAGATGTGAATAGAGACTATTATTGTTCAAATTAAAATCACTACAATAAAAAAGCCGAATACATTATCCACATCGATGATTAAGATATGTATTACTGTGGAGTATGTGCTACTCAAGCTGCTAGTCAAGGTTTTATTGTTAATAAAATTGGAGGAGTCAAAAAGCAAAAGGAGTTGCCTTATTACCCCGAACTGGATACTAATACTCGTTACCATTAGATTCAAAATTTGATGAGTCAAATCATCAACTTATAAGGAAGTTTCAAAAGGATCAACCCAAAACAGGCTCATCTAAACAGTGTGTAGCAGGAAGAGCTTTTGAATAATTTCTATGATGAGCTTGTAGGGATGGTGGAAAACATGAGAGAAGATCACTTGTCTGATTGGAAGGCGGACAGGCAAAAGATCGATATTATTTACGACCACATGAAAGGCAATATGGAGGATACCAACTAAATTTGGGAAGACTTATAAGATAATATTCAAAATATAGTTGGAGAGCTCAACGCCATACCATATGAAAGTGCCATGAAGAAGTACTATTATGAACTTGGAATGTTTGATCAAAACATCGAAGATTACGAAAAAGCTATCAGTCAATTCACTGTTTACGACTCCAATGATCTTTCAAGAAGAATCAAAACCTTCTAACAGAAACTCATATAACTTTGGGAAGATGATACATCTAACATACCCACCAAAAAGAAGATTCCTCAGCTTCCTGTCAAAGCGACAACTCTTCAAACATCCAAAAATATTCCTCCTTCAAATACAATTAAAAATGTTCATCAAATGCTGCCAACTGGCTAAGCTCAAAAAAACTGTGAAGGGCAGAGTGCCTTCAGAAGTTTATTTTAGGATGACAAAAGTGAAAATAAAATTCCAGAAACATCACCTCAATTTAAAGCATTTTGATAGATCATCTTATATTGTTTGTTAATTATCCATCGCAGTGTCAGTAAACGATTGAATTTATAATATTGGTTTGTTTTTAGGATGGTGCATTATATTTGATTAACTACTGACGATATAAAACTGTAAATGGGCAGCATTATCAATTTGATCCTCGGTTGTCCTTGCTTGAATGAGCAAGCCAAATATCCTTCTCCCTATGAATTCGAATTCAACGTTAGTGAGAGTATCGCGTCGAATAAGGAATTATTTTAGACCAACGAAATTCGGACATCAAAGTATACTATGATTACTTTTCTGCCCAGTACCGTCCTTTATATAAAGAGGCTTTGCTATTGCAGTTCAAACGCTTGGCTAATGTATACTTTCTAATCATCGCCATTCTGCTGTCCATCAGTATCATCTCTCCAATCAACCCACTGACTGCATGGGCATCGCTAATTATAGTCATTGGAATCTCGATGATTCGTTAAGGTACAATTTCATCAATGCAGGATATGAAGATTACCAGCGATATTTATCCGATCGTAAACTTAATCACGAGGAAAGAACAAATGTTATTAGAGACGGTAAATTATAGAATGTTGAGTGGAGGGAAGTGTTAGTAGGAGATATATGCCAAATTTAAAGCGAGGAAATGTTTCCAGCAGATTTAATTTTGTTGTCTAGCAACAATTAAGGTGGCGTTGCTTACATCTAAACTGCCTCCCTCGATGGATAAAAGAATTTAAAACCAAGAAACTCATATCCTGAGACAGCTATTTACAATAGCGAGAGTAGTTTATTGAATTTAAAGGGTAAATTTGAGGGAGATATGCCTAATAAAGATTTACATAAATTTGAGGCAAAGCTGACTCTGGATCACAGCAGAACAATTTCAATATCAGGGGACAAGCAACTACTTTATAGAGGTACTAAACTAAAAAACACGAGGCTAATATATGGTTTAGTCATCTATACTGGTAAAAACACGAAGATAATTCTCAATTCTGAATCTGAATCTTAAAAGATGTCCCAAGTAGAAGTGAAAGTGAACTATATTCTTGGGATTATTCTGCTCATTCAGGTCGTCACCTGCTTGGCTGGAGGAATTGCATATGGCTTTATCAGAAATTAGTATCAATAATCTTATTATTATATTGACTGGCCCAGTTATGGCTCTGCTCTTGATGGGTTCCTCATCTTCCTCACCTATTTCACCTTAATGAACACCATGATCCCAATTTCCCTCATTGTATCAATCGAAATCGTCAAAATGTTCCAGAAGTATTTTATAGAGAAAGATCAATTGATGTATAGCAGTTATCGCAAAAATTATGTTTCAGTGAAGACAGCATCTCTAAATGAGGAACTAGGACAAATATAATATGTTTTTTCGGATAAAACGGGGACTATGACTATGAATATAATGGAGTTCAAAATTGCAGTTATCGGCTCGGATCTTTATGGTGATTTGGCCCTGATTTCTGAGAACAACTAGTCAGGAAAACCAAATGATAAAGGATTTAGGGATGATAACCTTAAGAAAATGTTATAAACGGGATCAGGAGATAACCATTTATCACAATAAATAGTTATTAGTAATAGAGAAGGAAATGATTCAATAACCTTTAAAAGAAAACGAGAGCTCGCCGAGGAATATTTTGTTTTATTGGGGTTAGCTCATGAAATTGTGACCTAAAAGAATAAGAAAGGGGAGACCATATACCAAGGACCTTCTCCCGATTAAATAGCTTTGGTGGACGCTGCTAAGAGTATGAGGTATTAATTCATAAAATCCAATCAATCTTAAACAGTAATAAAGATTAGAGATACAGAGTGTCATTATTAGCTCTTACAAACTTTCCCGTTTACTTCTGATAGGAAGAGAATGTCAATTATAATACGTGATCCCAAAGATAACAGAATTAAAATGTTTACAAAAGGGGTATTTCTATACATATCTAGGCAGATTCTATTATCAAGCAGAGATTAGACACCAAGCAAAAGTTGGATTTGGATAAATTCCTTAATGATTTTTCAACCATCGGCTTGAGGACGTTACTTGTTGCAATGCGACTCATCTCAGATCAATAGTACAATAATTTTATTGCCAATACTGAAAAGATTCCTCACTCTCAACGATAAAGATAGCTCTAAAAACTGATTGATGACCTTGAAACTCACTTGTACATTATTGGTGCCACTGCCGTTTTAGACAGATTGCAAGACGATGTGGCAGACACAATTAGAGATCTTATTCGAGCAAGTAATCATCATATTATTCAGGGATAAAAGTGTGGATGCTGACTGGTGATAAGATGGAGACGGCTGAAAACATCGCTAAAAGTTGTAAATTAATTCAACCCAATTTCCGTGTTCTTAAATATACTCTTAAAAATTCTCAAATGGTAGATGAATAATAGTTAAGAATGAATACAAAAAAAAGGAAGGAGGATTCTATAAGTGAAATTGCCTTGGAAAAATTGAAAGATTTAGTAGCTGAGGCCAACAATTTATAAATAGAGGGCACCCCGAAGGCATTGCTCATAGAAGGATCAGATCTAACGCATATTTTAAAAGATGATGAATGCAAAAGATAATTGGCTAACTTGGCATAAGCATGTGAAGCAGTGGTTTGCTGTCGTTTGCTACCAATTCAAAAAGCAGAAGTTATTCAATTGGTACGCACTTATCTCAACAAAATAACCTTAGCTATTGGTGATGGAGCCAACGACGTTCCAATGATTAAAACAGCTCATATAGGCATCGGACTCTACGGAGAATAGGGGATGGGAGCGGTTCAGGCAAGTGATTATGCTCTTCCAGAATTCAGAATGTTATGGAGATTGTTATTTGTGCATGGGCGATGGAATTATATCCGTATAAGCGAGATGATCCTTTATTTCTTCTACAAAAACATGCTGTTCACGGTTCCTCAATTTATTGCCGGATTCTATAATGGTTTTTCAGGTGAGACCATCTTTGATGACATTTACATCACTCTCTATAATATGGTCTTTACGGCAGTGCCTTTGCTAATTCGAGCTGTTTTGGAGCAAGATGTGAACTATGTTTACGACAAGTAGAACGTCAGGATAGATAACTAGCCTCGCCTAACAACCAAAACAATAATATAACAGTAGCACTATCTTCCTCATCGGTATGGGTTTAATAAATACTTTTATCGGTTATTTCCTAAAATATACTTTATCGGACAGTAGAATTGCATCTTTAACTATAAAAACTATTTTATGTGGATGTTGTAAGGTGTCATCGAAGCCATATTAATCACTCTCTTCTGCTTCTATATTTTAAGCGATCCATCTCTCAGTCACTCTGGGATTAGTTCTGATTACTGGCTCGTTGGCATGACCATGTATATATTGTTTAATTTAGATACTCGGCAGTTATTCTGGTTGTTACGTTCAAACTTGCTACTCATACAAGATTTTGGACCTGTAGCTTGGTATTTAGTATTTCAGTCTTATCTCTCGGTCTGTATGTTGCTTATATGTGGATATCCAACTATGCTCTATCGAATGATGTGCAGGACACGTCGTTTATTGCTTGGACTACTCCTCAAACCTACTTCGTAGTACTTTTTTGTATTTGCATCATCTTATTTCTGGACGGAGTCATCGTTTTCATCGATTTCCGACGAGGTAGTTACGCCAGCAAGATGCGAGAGGTAATTGTCAATGAGCAAATTAATAATCGCTACTTTTACGACAAAATGAATCTGTCGATGACTGAAGGGTTAACTGAACAAGAAGGACATTGAATATGATGATGTTTATGATATACTTATAATTTAAAATATATCAGTGAGTTTATGCTTTGTGCTTTTTCTTAGCTTATTACACTAAACGCATAAATTATGTCCGGAAGAAAGCGTTTGAGGGCTCCAGCAGACTGCATTCCCACATTGCAGAAGAGGCGTCGATGAGATTACCCAGTCCTATACAAGCCTGCGCCTCTCTGTATAGAGTTTTAACATTGTTGGGGTCTTGTTCTTTTGCTTTTTGGCAATGAGCGAATGCTTATTCATATTGATGTAGGGCAAGATAGCTGGCAGCAATGTTTCTATGTATAACTGTCTAACTAAATAAAAGTATACGTTTTCAGTATCATAAGAAAGGGCTTTATGATACTACAGTAAGGCCTATGAATATTGTTTTTAAGAGTAAAATTTATTACCAATGTTCTTTATCTCTTCAGCTCGTTATTTATTTGGCTATTGCAGCCGCTACTGTTTTTTGGAGAATTATTATTTTATTTTCTGCTGAAGCTTTTAGTAGTCCGGCTAGTATTGCTTTAAAAAGTTAACGACTTACCATTTCTAGTGTTCAAAGGCCAAATATAAAGGCGATTTACCTTCCACTGACCAATTAACCTCAGCTCCTCGATTCACGAGATCTTTTACTATTTATAGGTCTCCTTTTTCTGCAGCCACGTGCAGTACTGAATATCCACTTGTATCTTTAGCATTTACATTAGCTCCTTTTTATATTAAAAGTTTGTATATTTCCGATGAATTAAAGTCAACTGCTAAAATAATGGGTGCTACATGAGTGCCAGTTCCATCCCCATTTGCATTTGCTCCATGTTCCAGCAATATTTTAACTGCTCCAAAGTTCCTGCTACCCACCGCCCAATCAATAGGTTTCCCATATATTGAAATTCTTTCAATGTCTGCTCCCTTATTAATTAAATAATTGAGTAAATCAAGATGATTATGATTAGCAGCTATATGCAGAGTTGAAATTTATCCGTCTTTGGTTTCGTTTACTGAAGAGTTGAGCTACTATACGAAATAACGCACCAGTTAGAGATGACCATGTTCGATAGCAGTAAAGAAAGGAGAATTCCCTTATTTATCTCGAATTTTATAGTCCAGCTTGATAGTTTCAATGAGGTAGCGAACTATCTCAACGCTTCCGCGGGCACATGCGAAATGAAGCGGCACCTTTCCTTTGGCCTATTTGGTGGTATCCAACAGTACCTTCAATGATTCGTATTCTGATAAAATGGGTTGTGATTTTTCGACAATTCCCTTTTGCAAATTGACAAGATATAGCTTGAGCTGTGGCAGTTCAAGATTTGTTATGGAATCGACTATTTCCTTATAAAGTTTAGATATTTCCTGAAATTTTTAAAAGTGTGCTGGCTCCATCAACAATTAATTATAAATATGATAAGATAGCCTATAAATATAAAATTCTTTGATAATATTAAGCTCAGTTTTATTCAATGAACCAATTGTTTGCATAAATGATGGTATATCATTGATTATGATATAATTGAATCAAAGATTCAAGTTTAGATCGCCACATCACAAACATATTGTGACATTACATCCACTAGTTTTGCATGTGATCACGAGAAAGAATAGATTGGTCCATTTGATAAAGATTGCTGGGTTGAGCGCAAATGATTGATTGAAAACTGTTTTATAATAGAAATGATCCATGATTAATGCTCGATGTTGGAGGAATTACTTGAATAGAAGGACAAGCCTAATTATTATCCTTACAATTATTCTATTGAAACGGTATATGATTCAACGATATACTTTGATCCCCTTCAATAGACTCTATGCTTTTCATAGTTTCATAGGTTTTGAGATGATGCAGATCCTTAATTGAGTTAATCTCTTCTTCCTTGATGCCGATTTCATTTACATGAGCATTTTTAATAGTTTATTATATTTTCTTTTTGTAAAAGTCGTTTTTTGATTATTCTTCCATTATAACATCCTAAGTACCTTTTATCTGGATTCCGAAAGAATTTGATTTCAGCTAAGCAAGGTGATACTCGTAATGCTAATTATATTGAGGGATCTTCTTCTTTAGTTGGCTGATGATTCCTTGGGTTGAATGATAGTAAGATTACATCTTTTTATGATGGGTCCTGCATTGGTTAGGCTTACGCGTTTTTATGAAAGATGACATCTCCTTAAAGATTTTCCATAGCCGCCAATCTTCTTTTCGTTTCAGCTTATCACAATGGTAGTCCACGAATAGGAGATACCTTAAATTTTCGTCCTCGCTCCAGTGTCCGAGTTTTGTCTAAAAATTACGGTTACCGAATTCGTTGTCGTCTTATTCCTTTGCGATTTGGTTTTCCTGTTGACTTTCATCGCAATGTTCCTATATTTTAACTTGGCATTGAGGAAAAGACGTATTCATTGTAAATAATTTTATTTAATGATTAGGAAACAAAAATAAATAGATTGTACATTTTTATTTTTGATAAATTAGGAAAATGATAGTAAACTATTCTCATGGATGCATGAGGCCAAATGTAACAAGAATTGGCCATTGAATCAATAATTTTATTATTATTTCAACAGATGGTGGAATTCAGTAAAATTAGATAAAATACTTTTGGAAAATGGTAATTAAGTTAGCCGAGATTAATCCAGATCAACCAATCAGTTACATCTCCTGCCAAGTAACTATATTCTTTATTTTTATAATATTGATTGAATATAAAATCTAGAATGGGAAATGCGGATTGCTGCCATCCAAATAGCGAAAATGATCTGATTATACTCGAATAAGGAGAAGTAGCTCTCATTGCTATGATAGGTATTGCTGTAAAAGAAATTTCTTTTGAAGTATGAGAACATTTAGAAAGTTTTAAAGGAAGTGCAATTGCCTCGAGTGTAAGTCAAAAAAGAATATTCGACTTAGTTTAAAAATTAAGGCATATTTCTTGGGAAATAAAAAGCCAAGATAAAAAATGGGAAGGGCATCATGCTATACTAAAATGAAGGAATATACTATATTGGAGATTGGGATGGAAATCAGAGACAAGGACTCGGGGTCATGATTAATGATGAAGGAAACTACTATATTGGCGAGTGGTATAAAAATAGGCCGCATGGCTATGGAGAATATTATAATAGTTAGAGAAATTGGATATATAAGGGCAAGTGGAAGAAAGGAGTGAAATAGGGGGTTGGAGAGGAGTATTATCCTGATGGAGTCACTTTCAAAGGAACATATAAAGATGGGCTTAAAAATGGAAAAGGAAAATATATATTTTAAAATGGGTGTTACTTTTAAGGTGAATTTGTGGATGATATCGCTCACGGTCAGGGGATACAAAAAGGATAGGATTATTAGTATGCTGGATAATGGCAAAATAATGATTTCAACGGCACAGGCAAATGTTCTTACTTCAATTAAATCGGTTCTCCAGTGGAATGGTACATAGGTCAATTCAAAGATGGCGAAAAGGATGGTTACGGAGAGTATCGATGGTCTGATGGAAGTATATACAAAGGGGAGTGGTCAAAAGGTGAAATGACAAGCAAAGGAGTATTCCTCAATAAAAGATGATACTATTAATATCCATATTGTAATTTATTTATTGATGGAGTGCCTCAATACATTTTTAGGACTGCTATCTAAGACTGAAAGCAGAGATAAGGTAAGATTTAATTAATTTAGATTTTGCGGTTGATTCAGTATGCCACTCTGCATTCTGAAGACCATGCCAAGAAAGGAGCGACTCATAATGTTTATGTTCAGATGAGAAGAACCAGAAAAATACTTCGTTTCCTCAGAACCATTCAGTATAGCAGTTTAATTCGCAAAGATATAGCAGATCTTCCCAAAATTATTAACAACCCTAAAGTATTGGTCTTAAAACTTTTGACCATCCTTTAAAATCTGTTTACTTTTCTCTTCTTCATGTTCGATCATCGAGTATTTTTGGGAGAACTTTAAGTGATAAGCAAGGAGAGCGCTGTCATCTACTATCCAAGAAGCATGAAGATGTATTTGTGGTCTAATGTTTTTGGAGCTGTCAAGTCTTTGATGGAAATCATCATCATTGTCTTGGAGGGTAAGTACGAAGGCGAAGTCTTGGACATGGAGAAAGGATCAAAAATTCTGAAAGGAAAAGCTATTGACATTATTCGACACATTCTTGACATATTGGTGGCCAAATACTATCTAAACAAACCCCCTGGAGGTGCAGCATTTATTGGAATTGTTGGAGTAATCACTTCGATCATTGGCATCAGCCAATCATTGAACATTATTTGATCAGATATTGGCATAAATTGATAATTATCACTTATTTAAAGGCTATAAAGAAGATCAAAGAATGCTCTCAGAAATAAGAAATTTGATGACTTCTCCGCTGAGCCACGGTTGCAGTAAAGTTTTTTTAATATCCCTTTACACATTTGTATCGTAAAGCACTTTTTTAACATAGGATGAGCTTATTTCAGGAAGATCGATCTCCACAACTCGATTCTGAGGAAATCTATTTGTGTTTAGGGAGTATCCCTTCCTCTGAAAAACGATGAATGAGTTTTCAGTAATAAGCTTATCTGCATTGCCCCAACTGCCAATGGTCTGTATTATGTCTCCTCCGATGACAAAATGAAATTTGTCGTTTTTATATTTTTCCTTCAATTAATTGAGGAGATCATAGGTGCAAATTTATCGGCCTAATTGTTGACTCATTTGTATTTAATCATCGGATACTCTAATTGATGAATTGTTTGCAAAAAGCTGATGCATTAATTTGAACCTCTGATCCTTTGCAAGCAGTAATTTCTTATCAGTTCTATCTCCACAAGGCATCAACCATATCTAGTCAATTCCTCCTAACGTGCATAAGTAGTTGATCAGTTGGAGATGTCCAATGTGTGGAGGGTCGAATGCACCTCCGTAAATGGCGATATTCTTCATCCTAATTATAAGATAATTAAATCCTTTTATTCTTAGTAAGGGTTGGAAATATTCTTTTATAAACAACTATTAATATATTTAGGTGATGTTCATTTAAGATATTTAATCAGGCTTCATTAATTATTTGTTGGTGATTGAGCAGCATCTTAAGCGAAATAAACCTTTTGTAAAATTGGCTTCTCCTGATAAAGTGTCTATCTTGCGAATTCTTACTTCTTTCACTGCTAGTAATTGTTTATAATTTTCAATTTCAATTGATAAATACGTTTGCTATATACAAAGTGAACAGATCAGGATGAAATTCAATCAAGCTAATTTGATAACGTAGTGAATAAATAATATAACTCCCTGCTTCATTAATAATTTAATTAACTTGCAAGCTCTACAGTTGCGTACAGAACAGATGCATAATCTGATCATCATATTAGAGGTCTCAAAGAAGAAATAAAGTTATTGGCATCATTTAACTTAATTAAACCACAATAATAGATGCTATCATATGTATTTTAGCTATTTTTAAAATTCAAAAAGGGGTAGTGGAAGGAGAAGCTTTCAATTGGTTCAAAATTAATTATGAATCTCTTATAAAAATAAGAAGCCCACAAGGAAAGTAGGGTCAAAAAACTACTAATAGCGTGACAAAAGAGTATCACTTACCTTGCGCAGGGGCAATACTATATAAGTGAAGGTTTCTGATATATAGTTTTTGCTGATTGAAAACTACTCCAATGGGTGGTTGCACTCCTCGTGAGTGTACTCAATTTCTGGAATGGTCGAAAGACCCTCTTTTAATTAAACAAAAGAATACTTATTATTAATATAATCACCTTTTCATTTACGATAGGATTGCCAGCCAAAGGATGTGTCATTGGTTACCCTGGACTTTACCTATCTACTTCTGAATGTTTTATGTGTAAAATCTCGCCTTTTCGTTAATTCAGGGATGATGGCAAGGACTAACGACTATCTTCCTGATTTCATTTTCTATTTCTTTTCTTACCTTGGTTTAACCTCTTTTATTAAGACATTGTTTTCATAGTAGCCCGTTTTCGCTTTCTATCCTGCACTTTTAAATGTTCCTATGTTATGTCATGAGTACCAAATCCATTAGGAAGTCCTCCTTTCCATTCTCCTTTAAAGCTGCTTCCATCTTTCCATAACATCTATCCCTAACCCTCCCTCAAATCATTGCAAAATTCACCCGTATAAGTATTACCATTTTCCCACCTAAAGAGACCGCTTCCATTTTTTTTATCATCTCTAAAATCTCCTTCATATTAATCCCCTTTTTAACTTATCCATTTCCCATTTCCATCTCGAAGCCCTTTCACGAAATCTCCCTTATAGTGGCCTCCATCTTTCCAATAGTACTCTCCATAGCCATGTGGACTTCCACTCTCATATATACCCTTGTATTGATCTCCATTTACAAAATTTTACACTCCCTATCCATGCTTAACAAATTTACTAAAATGACCTAAATAATAGACAATTTACCTTGATAATGACTTAGTTTTGTTATATAAACCCCATACCCATGAGCTTTGTTACTTTTCCACTCCCCAATGTATTTATCTCCATGCTTATTTTTCCAAAGACCATCGCCTTGCATTGAACCATTCTAAAAGTCTCCAACATAATATTAATCTCCAAATTTTAATGAGCCTTGCCCGTGAGTTCGATTGTTAATAAAATCTCCAAAATAAACTGAGCCATTGGGAAATTTTTGATAACCCTTTCCAACTTTGAAATCAAGATGGAATTATCCCTCATAGACTGTATCAGAAGTGAGTAAAACTCCAAGTCCGTGCTTCATTCCATTGTAAGTTCCCCCGAAATATAGTTTTTATTGATCATATATTATCTTATAACCCTCCTGAGCAAGAAGTTCCTTCATACCGAATAGAGACTGATTCAGTTAATAGGCCTCTGGAGGCGTAAAAGATCCATATTTCGATTTACTTTCCTCTCCTTCTGGCGAGACGTTCGTGACTTGAGAGAAAAACTCTTTAATATCGACTGACTGGCTGCTAACATTATGTTCCTCCATTGTTTTATCGCGATTAACCTTGCCAATGTTATAATAATAATTATAACAGGTTGGAATGTAATCAGCGAAAAAAACTGAAAAATATGATTTTATGGCCAAAGTGATTATCATCGGAGATAGTGGAGTTGGTAAAACAAACATCATCACTCGCTTTTGTTAAAATAATTTTAAGGATTCATACGTTGCCACCATCGGAGTCGACTTCAAGATCAAAACAATGAGTGTGGGTAATAGAAAATACAAATTGCAGATTTGGGATACGGCAGGCCAGGAAAGATTCAAAAACATTACTCAAACATATTATAAGGGTGCAGCAGGAATTATTCTTACTTATTCAATTACCGATAGAACGTCATTTTAAAATATTGAACGCTGGATGACTCAGATAGATAATAATGCTCCCAAAGATGTTAGTAAGATACTTATTGCCACCAAAAGCGATCTCTTGCATGAGAGGGAAATCAGTACTGAGGAGGGAATTGCTTTAGGGAATAAATTTGGTATTAAGTTTGCTTAAGTTAGTGCGCGAACAAATAGTAATGTAAAAGAAGGATTTTAGTTGCTGGTGAAATAGATTCATAAAAAATTTGAGCATGAGGGTGAATTCGAAGGCGTAACGGTCAAAAAGGAGATTCTGATAGGTAAAAAGTAGGAGGTAAATCGCAAAAACTGTGCTTGTTGATATACATCTATATCTTATTATATAGTGATACAAGTAAGGCAATTGATCAGTAAAAGAATAATATTTATTATTATTATTTTGATCTGGAAAGATTATTAATTGGATTCAAGATTAATCTTTTTTGCAAAATTGAAGGTGACAAATTTTTGAGGACCTTTTTATTTGTTCGCATCCGGAAGAACCTACACATTTTATATCATTCTGATATTAAATTTGAATATTTTCGTCTCTAAAATATTTTTTTGATGATAGCTGAAAGAATAAGATAAATAAGATGCAAATCAATTAAATTCCTATTTTTTGTTGGACTCAAACATAAATTTGGCTGGACTAAGTAGTACAATTACTTCTTACTGCCTCTACACCTATTACACCTTCATTGGGGTTGGACTATATTCAATTCTATCCATGAAGAAACGACTTGAGTTGAACTTATAAAAACTATTTTTGTCTCCCTTACCCTTAGGAGGAGTATCAAAAATAAGCGAGGAAAAGTTTTACTTTATCGGCATTGATCTTTCAGATTTTTTCATTGAGCTGAAAGGAGCCATTCTATTTTAATTTTACACAAACTTCTCTGTACTTTTCGAGTTAAATTGTTGGTGTTAGATGGCCCGATTCTGCACTGCAGTCAAATGATTATCACTACTCTCCTATAAAATGGCTCCTTTTCTCTTGTCAAATTCTCCATTTTTGGACTGAATATTCTTATCCTTGATCTTAATAACGTTTTCCTTATTTTCATAGATAGCGGCAAGCAGTTCATGCTAAATCTTAACATAGTGTTATCCAGCCTCCGTCTTGTTTATAAAAAATGTCTTTTTCTTATGTATAAGGTCTGTATTTGACGACTAGTACCTGCGAGGATGTCCATGAGTTAGATGTTTTTTTTCTTCATGGTCGAGTTCCAGTGATTTTTTATGGAATTGTCTGTACGACCTGGAAGCATCTTCGTCATCTCTGCCCACTTATTGCCATGGGCTGTGTGCGCTAAAAACAGAATCCACTCCTCATGAGCAGTCCACTCTACCTTCAGTATAGATGGGTTGAGATGATTATGCCAACGCTCGCGGCACTGTTTGCCTAATCGTCCCTCCACGAACTTAGCGATAAAAGACCAGCGCTGGGGGCCATACTTTTCCACTAACTTACGCACTAACAGATCCTATTGCTCCGTCCATGGTTTCTTCCTCAGAAACCTCGATCTGTTGTTATCTGACTCCGGAAGTGAGTCTTCGACTTCCTCCTCCTCTCCTATTTCTTCTTCACATATTTTTTTTCCCATCTCTTTTCAAAAACTATTAAAATAACGGTGATTCAAATCTCATCTCTCTATTTACCATAGTTCAAAGCGATAAGAAGTCTATCATTGCTATAATCTTACTTCGTACGATTATATAATTTCGAATGCAGAACTCACATGTTGGTAATAAAACCTTACCAGCATCGGACTTTACTTGGCAGGAACGGGAAGGTTTATAAAAAATATTTCATCGCATTAAATAACTCAGCTAGATTCAAGACGAGTCTCAAAACTAGCTTTCACCCGCCTTCTTCGAAGAGGAATCCTTAATTAAATCGAGGAGATCTTCGCAGGCAAGTCTTAGGCATCAACAGCCTAGAATGCACTATAATCCCATTTCAGATAATGATCTAAGGCAATCCAACATAAAATTGCATTAAGATAACGTAAAACTGTTTGCTGAATGTATCAGATTAAGAAAGCTTTGTCAGTAACATCAAAATTACAGTCATGAATTTAGTAAAAAAACAGAAAGCAATGAGTTATTGACAAAGGTGAGTAAGTTAGAAAGGGCTAATCAGGAATTGAAGTTGAAAGTAGCCAACTTAGAGCATGAATTATAAATTAGTAATTTGAAACAACCCAATAAAAGTAACGAAAGTGGAAGCATAAACTCCACTCATGAATCAGGAAAAAGTGATTCTGAAAAAGACAGAATGATTAAAAATATGAAAATAGTCCATGAATCTGAAATTCGGAAGCTAAAGCACATTATCGATGGCTTACGGTAGGAGCTAAGCAAATTTAATAACAGATAAAATGGATCCTTTTCTACCATTGTCCGTACAGAAAGGAAATGAGTCATTTTTTAATTGATTTATTCAAGATTAAAAGTGTACCATATTTTTTAGTTAAGCAAAGATAAAATTTTGTTCAAACCCAAATCATAATATCTTGATGATTTCATCATTCTACCAAAGTGTATCCATAACTTATCCATTCTACATCGCTACTCTACCTTTTCCATGTCTTTTACCAGCTCGGAACGGCCCTGTATAAACTATGTTATCTTTCTTGCTTCGACAATATCCATCAGGATCCTCGAATAAATCATTAACAAAACGACCGGAATACACAAATTCAGGAGTAGATAGTTCACCCTTGATGCGTTTATCCTCGTTGAATTGTCCCTTAAAACGATTGTTGCCTATCGTTAAAGTTCCTTATCCGTGTTTCTTACCATTTCTAAACTCGCCATGATACATATCGCCATTTCTCCAAACAATTTCACCCTTTCCATGTCTCTTTCCCTCGTAAAATGGTCCTTTATATATTAATTCCCCATTTCCAACATTTTCAGTTCCAACCCCATGTGGTTTACTCATCTTCCATTATCCTTCATACAAGGATTGTTCCTATTGATTATAATACTTTCCTTTTCCTGTAAAATAGAACTTATCAAATTGTCCTCGATAATAAGACCCATTTGACCAGATTTTTATGCCATCTAAACAGATAAGTTCACCTTTGTTAAAATACGCTTAAATATAGTACCTTTCTGATAAAATTTTGCCTTTGCCATGAGGCTTCTTGTCTGCCCATTCTCCAATATAAAAATACTCAGGATACTTCACCAATTTATATGTTGGTAACCGTGTACCTGCCTAATTCAATGATTCTTCATCTATCAATCAATACTTAATGGCTTTTTGAGTAGTTCGTTTCGTATCTTTTTAATCTGTTCAGTTATAATAGGTTGCCGACTGACTCTTATTGCATAGGCAATTTCTGGAGCACATCCATCTTTGATTAGCTTTTTGAGATTGTTTACTAACTCTTAATTTTCAGGAACATCTTCATAGAGAGGATTATCTTCAAAGCAATCTTGTTGAATTGCAAATAATGCTGAGTCAGGCTATTTTTAAATTTGTCCTTCGCAAACTGTCCCCATTGATAAATTTATAAATATGGGTAGTATTCAAATAACAACACTAAATAAAAATTATTATCGTATTTTACAAAATCCTCAAGGAAATGGATATTTTTATTCAAACTATTATCGCTTCCGAATGTCGAGTGCAGAAATAGGAAGATTAATCAACTTAATTAGATCAATTAATTTATACTCATTATTCAGAGATGCTAAAAATCAAACAAGTTTATCATGTAAAGTCAATCATGAATTAATCCTCGTGAACAACAAATGTTTATATTTAGCCGGAGTTACAACTTGTTTTAGTAGAAAATTAATTTTACATAAAATTATTTAGTTCATAAAAGGCATTCTTAAGTGTTAGATTTTATTAAGACTGACTCGCGTCATGCTCCCTCTGATACATAAATTAATCATTTAAATCGAATTCGATAGTTCTCTCTCACCTTATAGAAGCAGAAATCAGACTGACCCCTATCTAAAAAGGTTTATCTCTATCAAAAATTCAATCATCACGGCTCTCAAATAATTTATCGCTGTTTAAGTCATCCCTAAACAGCCACCGCAATATTATAACAAAGTATCTCAAAAATTAGACCCGACTCTGTATTTCGATACAAAGCATGCCAGAAACGTTCACTTTCCCAGAAAAGATTCCTTTGAGATTTCAATCGATAATTTTTTAATCTTTTCGAGACTTAAAACAGGTGAATGGCCAAATGCAACGCTTGTAGCAGACTGGGCGTTGAAAGTGGCTTCAAAATTAAAAAATATAGACGCTGATAAATAATAAACTTTCGTTAAATAGCAAATTTCCCCAAAAGTAAAACTCTAAAGCAACAATCTTTCACTTCCTCCTCTCAGTATAAACCCCAGTCAATAAAATGAATAAGTGAGCATAACCATTGATAAAAATCAACCCGAATTACAAACAGCACACAACAGCAAACATATGGGTTTTAACTACGATTCACCAGTGCCAACTCAAAAATTATCTAGATATCAATATGAAAGAAGCTCACAATAGAATAAAAGTCTGGATAGATATATATCCCAAGACATTAGTAGTCATAAAAGTAAAAGAGGCCAGTACATATCCAGATTAATGAATAATCAGATTTAGAAGCGAAATAAATTTAACAGTATCTATGAAACAATCAATATCACTGACATTAAGGATAAAACAAGGAAAGAGGCCTTTACTTGGCATTTTGATAGTGCAACTATCAATGAGGATTTAATCAAATCAAAACTCCGTCAAAGCAATCTTAATGGATCGATAATTCGAAGGAAAAATATTTAGCTGGAGCCTCTTGTCTGTGAAATACCAAAATACGTATAAATTACTCCTTTGGTGGGAAAGGAAAATCACCAATAGCAGTAACTATTAACTAAAATCATCTTAAAACTCAGCTAAAGTGTTCTAAATTGCAATCGTTATTCCTATTAAATTATCGAAGATAAAATTACAAAAAAATATAACGAATAAACTTGGGCTCCATTATTATGTGAAAATCCGCTCCCACTGAAAGGTCGCTATTATTTTGTCGTTTCCATTCTTAATTCGAAAGCCAATATGATTCAAATTGGTATAGTACCTCTGTAGTATTATCCAAAAATGTAGGGTCGTGAGTAAAATTAAAACTTGCTTTGTTTGAATTGTGGAAACGGAATGATAAAAGACAGAAGGGAGGATAACTCAGGAAGTACTAAATGGAGAATGGGAGGATAGGCTGCCCCTCGAGATCATCCATTTAAAATAAAAGTAGTTATGGATATGGAGAGGCATTTGATTGAGTGGCATATTGGGGAAAACGTAATTGGTTCATCAAAGATATCAAAGGTATTTACTCAGGGATGCAAAATGTTTATTAGTCTATACGATGTTAACGATTCAATCATCCTCAATGATCAATAATAATCAAAACTATCTTAGCATTCAATTGAATCTCCCTAACTCAGTTCAATTGCGCAATCCCAAAAGAACGAAATGGACAGTAATGCTTTGCCGTTCCCCTCGTAGACATAGAATTTATAGAGAATGTTATAATCTCCCTATGTCGAAGAAAAGATAGAATAAAAAAAGGAAATTGAAGATATTATAAGAGTCGAAAGGAAGGATGTTGAGATTCAGACTGAGATAAAAGGAGGTAAAATTATTAAGCAGCTTTTTGTTTCTGATGAGTTGGAGGAGAGCAAAGAACAAAGGAAGTGGAATAAAAACAGGGAGTTTGTAAAAACAATGGTCACCTTTTAGGAATAGGATGGATTAAAATGGACTGCCAATTTTAGTAAGGAAACCTTGTAATACCAATTGAATGGAATTAGCCCTGAGTTATTGATCATCAAATAAACGTAAACTGATAAAATAGAATAGCCATAGTCAATTCCTTTAATAGTTGAAGTATACCCCAAAATTTAAGAGCAATTCGATTACGAATGGTAAACAGTTTACTAGCATTCTCTCTACAAGCTAAGATAAGTCAAATCGTGATATAATAATGATTATTTTTTGCCATTAGTCCAGCATGTCTAATTTTATGCATTAATATTTATTCCAAAGTTATTAAGTGGTTATTTAATTAATGTTTCGGTCACTTGCTAATAAAGACGAGTTAAAATTATTTACGCCCAAAAAAGATTAATTTCCGGGTAATAGCAGCTAGCCTCTCACGCATCCCAGCATAAATTAACAACAGCAATATTTTAGCCACGCTCCCTCTTATCTGATTAGTGAAAATCAATCCAGTGTCTCTTTTGCTGGAGAGATATAAAAATAAGATGTTGCATAGCTGATGAAGACAATGAAAATGATAATCTTTTTAAGTCGGTAATCTAAAACAAATAAAGAGGCCATTAATTGCAAATTGAATGTCATTAGGCGGATGAAATAAAATGTATATTTGAAGTAAAATAGAAAGAGGAATTGGAAATTAAACTTTCATCACGCAACAAATTTACCATCATGAAGAGGTCTACCTTTCAAACTAAAAAGCAGAGATTGATGGAGGAAAGAGCTAGGAAAAAACTATGTCTTGATAAAGAAATTCAGGAAATGAAAGAGGAAATTATTCAGATGAAGATTGAATTTTCTGAGAAAAAATATAGATATCCTTCAATCCACAAAACTATCAATCAAAAAGGCAATAAGAATCGAGAGCAGTATCGGCATGCCAGACAATATTCTGAGGGATCATAATCACAGATGAATGATGTATATGGTCGAGCTAAAATAATTTATATTCCAATGCCTCCGGTAGCCTATCAACCACATTATTATCCAGCAAATAATTGGTATGCTACAAATAGTGCGAATAATAACATTCAGTTCAGCAACGCCTATAGGCCAAACCCTGAGCATTCTGCAAAGAAAAAGTATATATCGATGGATAATTCATTAATTAAATATAGTCATAGTCATAAATAGGAACAACCTTGCAATCCACAGGCTGAGTATACTTCTAATTTTGTTTTGCAACTTGGAGAAGCTTTAAATAGAAAAAATAAACACCAAGAAGGGAATATTAGAAATTCAAATAGCAACAATACTTACAATGAATAAGTAGGCATGCGTTCATCTCGGATCAGACATTCCAATTCCAGAAAAAATAGTTCACGCATGAAACGGCCCTCGAGTAAAAATCAAAAAATCGAGGAGGATCAATCTGGGGATTAAATAATCAGATAAATTCTTGAGTGCAGTAACAATGGCAAGAAAGAGCAAGTAAAGACTCCTGAGCAAATTGGTAAATCTATTGGATTCATGATAACTGAAAGCAGTAATGCAGATATGTAGCCCATCATCCCCCTCGTCAAAAAATAATATAAGCAAAGCAATTAGCTGACGACTCCAAGAAGGCAGAATAACCAGAGTGGTGATTCTTTCAGCAATTCGATTATTAACTTTAACAATTTAACCTTCACTACTCCTGAAAAAGGAAACACTTCAGGATCAAGGGAGGATAATCAGAAACCACCCTTAAATATCGATAAGAATGATGGCAGAAAAAATAAACAAATTAGAGAGTCGGCAATATAAATCAATCTCAGTCATGATGTTGATAGCAGTTCACACTAGAATGCCAATGATGAGTTCAATATGAAATACAACACTATGGAGATTGAGTAGAAACCTCGGGAGTAGGAATAGAGCCCAACGTATAAAACTTTCAAGAAATAAAACGATGCAGATTAAATAGCCAATCTTGTAAAGATAGATCCTATTTTATAAAAAACTGTTCCGATGTCGTATCAAAACGAAGTGTCTATTTAATCTAGATTTGTGGACACTCCACGATAAAATAAGATAAAACCCAGAGAAGACAAGCAATGCCCAAAACAGGATAATGACTAAGAAGAAGATATAGTCCACACAATAAGACTGGATCCCTTGAGCAAAATATCTAGAAGATCAGATAAAGCGAACCATTAGCCTGCAATTAGTCGAACTTTCCAATATATTAATAAAAATGATCAGAACAACAATGATGATGATGATTAGAATTTAGATTCCATTCGTCTGAGTACTGTCAGCATAATTTCAAGGGATAAAAATCGATAACATTCTTTGAAAGGATCTTCTTTTCGAGATACTAGTCAGCGACAGTCTTAATTCGAATTAAAAATTTCATAAACCTAAGAAAAACCTTCAAATCAGCAATCCGTCGAAGAGAATTCGTTCGAGGTAAAAGTCAATGCAAACAATTCCCAAGAGTAACTCTTAAAATTATCAACGAGTGCACCAATGAAAAAACCCACATTTAACAGAAATTTATTATTATTCTCACCGCAAAATCGTTCCAAAATGAGCGAATCGATAGAATAGCTGGACTAATAATACGAGGATAGACCCAATTCGTATATAATTAAAAAGGTAAGCAAAGTTCGCAATGAAACGTGATCATTTCTAATATATAAGTGGCTAAACATATTTATCAAAGTTCAGTTCTGGAGCTGTTGCGATACTAGCGAATGTATTTGCTGCTGGACGAGAATTTGCTCTTGGCGGCACTGTTCTCTCGAACATAAATTTAATCCTAGCATAATTATGGGTAAGCCTCCTTGATTTTCTTGATCTTTTTGTAGAGGGGGTTTTATTCATGCATCAGTGGATTTATTAATTAGTTTCTGTTCCTCAGACTGCACTCTTTCAGCATTCCGCTATAAGATTTCTTCTTTATTGCTGAAGAAATCCTTTATCTCATTACTATTTTACCTATACTTTAGATGTTTTATGGTGCTTTTCGTTGGGTACTCAGAGAGCGAAGATGTGCTAATGATTTTGTTCGAACTTTGAATTAAAGAGTTTTATATTTCTTATCTTATGCTGGCAACTTGATTGTGTGCTGAGAATTAATCAGCAACTCCTCGATTGGATTCACTTCTTTTTATTATCTTGGTTTTTTGATGGGAATTAGAGGATGAGCAAAAAATGATTTGTGCGGTACAAAGTTACCATTTGATTGGTAATTCTCTATCTGGTTTATCTATTCTTTCTTTTTTAGTTTTAGGGGCACTCTTTTTGATAGAATACCAACCTATTATCCCTGTACCCCAATTACTTTGACAGTATAACTTAGCCCAACAATTTGATCTTTCATTTGAATTGCTTCTGTACTCTATCGTCCAACAATTGATTTGAAAAATGCAGTTTTGGAATGTAGTTGGGCATCAGGTATTTTACAGACATCTAGCAGGGATAACCTCTCTTTCATCCAATATAATTATTACTCAAACTTGAAAGGACTTATTAATTATAGTATTAAGAAGGTGTATTGAAAATTAAGAATAAATCAAGGGTACTACACTGTCCGCAAACTTTCGCGCATTTGGCTTTGGTTAATGTTATCTATCTTTTAACTTTGTCCTCCCTCAGCTATTTTGGAAGAAACCTCATTTTTAATTGATTTCAGTTATATTATTTTTTCTCCTTTTTCTTCCTTCAGAATCGAAAAGGAACCAAGATCAGCCTCTTCCTCGCTATTCTTTTTTTATATACGCTTGCTCATTGATGGTTTTTTAGTGCTTACATATTATACTTCAGGAAATAATGCCCTTTCGATGAAGAAGAATACTTCGTATATGATTTAGAGAGGACGGTCCGAATTATGTGTACCCTCAAACAGAAGTAGCTTTTTATTCCGGCCAGGAAAGCGGTCATAAAGAACTTGTGCGTGATTGTAGTTGATCATTGTATCACTTTTGCCTGCGAGGAATATTATACTTTTATTGGCGCTTGTTTTGCTTAAATAATCCCCTATCTCCAGTTATGAAGGATTCATTTCAGTTTTCTTTTCCACATCCTGACTGACAATATAAAAGAAACAAGAAAATAGGCAATGGAAACAGCACAGACATGCGCATGGAACTTGAGTCTCAGCAAGTTACTTGCAGACTGTCTTTAGATTTGAGAAAGGCGAGTCTGCAACAATTACATTCGACTCAGAACTCATTAGTGCGCTAACAGAACCCATGCTTCTACCCCATAACACAACCAAAAATCCTTTACTTTTTAAAAACTTAACAGCAATGTTAACTTCCTCCGATTCGCTTTTTCCCAGTGAAATAAACTATTTTTCAGTTCTATTTCCGCATCCATTAAAATCAAAACAGGCTAATCCTACATTGGGAGGTAGATGAACAAGATGGGAGTACCCTTCATACCGACTTGAACTATTTCCATGAAGATAGAGGATTATATACCTCATGACCGGTGTATAAAACAGAGAGAGTGGAAAAGGAATCTAGAATACTTGATGTTCGAAACGATTTTTATATTTGCGACGCGGATTTAGTATTTATTAGTTGTAGAGGAAACGAGGAGGGCGAATTAGCATGTAACTGTATTTCTCAGTACAGGTTGTCGGTTCGTAGCGTTTTACTTCATAGGTGCGAATGGGGCTTCGGCATCTGCCTGGTGTGTTTTCTGCTTTCATTTGAATATTTGTTTTAATATAAAAATAATGGCCAGTGACAAATGATTTAAAAATATTGGTGGTAATTGATTAAGAAACGTAAAATGAGATGTAGTGTACATCTGAATAGCATTCTTTTAATCATTTTAGTTTCATTTGCTTTGATTCTAAAACTTTAGCCAACTTGTGCTAATACTCTTTCAGTTGGATCATGAAGCCTTAATTGGGATTCACGATGCTTCTGCACTCTTTTACTTTTTATAACGCCTATATAGATATTATGGTACTCGTTTCATACGATAACGTTTGTGTTTCATCAGGAAAGCAATCACAGCTGTTGCACTGCGACTTATACCTGCTCTACAGTGCACTAAAACATTTCCCTTTGCCAAATTTTTAGAAATGAAATCATTTGTCTAAGAAAAATATTGTGAAATTTGTTAAAATTGGTTATCTTCAACATGTATCACTTTATGAGCTATTTGAGGGAGCGGCTTCACGTTTACATCACCTGCCACTGTCAATATTGCAACTATCTTATATTCTTTAAGTATTTGGGGATTACTCGCAGCCTAGAGATTCCCTAAAAAGAGATTGGACTTGTGTTGATGATAATCGAACTATCCTATTTTGCTGATATAGTTTGCCGTATTGTTGGGAATAATTACCTGAGTCATCGAATTTTATTACTCACTCACAAAAATTATGAAAATTATTAATTCCGTACCTTCCAATTAAAATGTTAGAATTCAAATAAATAAATGGGAATGATCGGGCATGTAATATTAGTTGATACTGTGCTCTTTGTGACAATTCATTATAATTAATGTCACTGATCTATACTGTGATTGCAAGAGGCGATGTTATGCTGGTGGAGTATACCTCCTTCTGTGGAAATTTCGTGATGACAGCTCAGCAGGTTCTGCAAAAGTGCACACCCGATCGCAAATTCGTGAAATACTCAGCCAATAACTATATCTTTTATGTACTCTATATCGACCTCATCTATATGGTTATGTGCGACATTAAATACTCTGAGAGGATCGCTTTTGCCTATCTGTAAAAAATTCATAAGTTGTTTACCACAGTCTATCTTGAAGAGAGAACTAATAAAATGGGGATGTATGGATGCACAGAATTTGCGCCAACTCTCAAAAGCAATATGTAGCTCTACAATACTCCTGAATAGGTGGATAACGTTGCGCGTCTTTGGAAGTAAACCGAAGAAGTAAATCAAATCATCAACGAAGATCTACAGAAATTAATAGATCGTGGCGAAAAAATATAAATTTTAGTAAAGAAAACGGAAACGATGAGTTCACTGTCGCTGGATATGCGAAACACTTCTAAAACTATCAAGAATGAAATGACTTGGCGTAACTGGAAGACAAGAATAATGATCGCCTTGGTTGTTATCCTCGCAGTCTATATTTTATTTGTGCTCGTCTGTGGAAGTTTCTCGCTTTCGGGTTGTTTCTGATTGTCTATAACCATAGTAATCTTTATCCTCCTTAATGATTTGCAATGATTACATGGATGCCCATTTGCATATGCAACCACCTTCATAATTTCTGTTATTAAATCCATACTAAATATCATTTTAATCTCACTCTGCAGAACCTTTATTCTTTTCATTTCATTTTTAATAATATAACTATATTCCTGATACTAAGTGGCATTTATAAACTAATGGATGATAAAAACTTCAAACTGGCAGAGCAGATGGTCAACTCTTCTTACATCCGATTGGGGCAGAATTCCATCAACAAACGTTAAAAAATAATGAAATAGCTTCTTTCACAGCGGCAACTTCCCAACTAACCTCTTGATGAGTTAACTATTCGCTTTTTACTCGATTCTCTCGCTCTAATGGATAGCAATAATTTCGATAACAAAGTAGGAGTGGGTGAAAGATAATCTCGCATCTACTCCAGACTTGTTGAAGAACGACATTTTTATATGGGACATGGAATTGGTATGATTAATATTATTCAGGAAGGAGTGGCGATATCATGGCTAATCAACCCAAAGCAGCAGGAAGCAGTTTACTTTTACAGCTGACTCGTTATCTTACTTTGAGTGCACTTCATTAACTTAATTACTAATTTGTTAAAGATTTGTTACTGCTTCCACTTGCCACTGGAATGTCTCTGAGTCTCTCCTTTTTGACTCTTGCTGAGTACTTTCCATCCAAAAAATACGTGATTTGGTCAAGGATAGATCAGAAAACATGTCTTAAATCAATAATAACAGCAAATCTCATCCCAGTTGTTATTGAGTTGAGTCAAGTTGATGATTTTCTGACCACTGATGTCAAAAGTATGGAGTAAAAGCTATGCGAATTAGGAGCTGAGAACGTGCTGGCGCTGGTTTCGACCACAAGTTGTTTCGCACCAAGAGTTCCAGATAATATTGAATAAGTCAGCTTACTTGCAAAGAAATATAAGGTTTTTCACGTGGTTAATAATGCCTATGGAATATGGTGCACTAAAATTGGCAATTCCATCAAGGAAGGTATGAAAAATGGGGAGTGTACTGTTGTTGTCCAGAGCACTGACAAGAATTTCATGGTTCCTGTTGGTGGCAGTTTTATCTTTAGTAATGACAATAAGTATTTGGAAAAAAGTAAAGTTTGGTCTTATTTAGTTTCATCAAAATATCCGGGAAGGGCCAATGGCAGTCCTATTGTGGACATGTTTATAACTCTATTATCAATGGGCAAGAGCACTCTCAAAGATTTGAAAAAATAAAGAAAAAATAATTTTGAACAACTGATTAAATTAGGCACAGCTTTTGCACTAAAATATAATTGCAAAATGCTCAGGAGTCCAGGGAATACCATATCGCTCGGTATGCATCTAAACTTTAAGTAATTTTAACCTGAAGAGTTGACTCAGCTGGGATCCATCCTTTATAGTAAGAGGGTGATGGGGCATCGTATTATTGTAGCCAATGAAAAGTAAACAAAAATTAATGTTTTCAGCTTTAAGAACTATGGTAGTCACTGCAATAACTACGCCTTTTTACCGTATATAACTTTTGCCTGTGCTGTTGGAACAAAACTATAAGAATTACAAATATTTTTCGAACGACTTGATGACTCATTAAAATAACTGCTTAAAAAAAAGGAAAAACAGATAAAAGAAAAATATCTCATGCCTAAAGATGTAAAATAATAGTCTAAATAATAAACTTAACCTCAACAAGAATCACCGAATCAAGAAATCCCTAAAATTGAATAACCCATCACTTGATTTAGGCAATATTATTAATGTCAATACAAATCACTCTCTTGATAAAACGATAGAAATTTATTAGGATTTTCGCTGAGGTTTTTCCAGTTGCGACTGGTAGTTTTAGCTGTAATTGCGTTGCGTCCTGAAATCTTTTCATTCACAGAAGAGTTGCGAGAATTGATTGGCCTCCTCTCATGGGAGGTGTTTATTTATTTCCGACTGAAGTTGGTGGGCACTGAATCAACCCCTCTCTCATTCATATAATATTGATTAATTTCAACAGAATTCCAGTAATTGAAGTTATTCTTTGAATTAGATTGTTGGAAACCAGGTGTACTCCCATTTCCCACAATCTTTTAATGGGTATTTGGTATTAGATTTCCTTGTTGTTCAGTCGAATGATGACTCTGGTTGTTAGGAATCCTCTGACTGTTACTGGAATGTCTGCGTTTGTTCATTGAAGATGAATTTCTAATATTGCTGCCCACAAATTGATTTATTTGAGGAGCTGACTCTTCCGCATTACCAGTGCCAGTCATAGATTGAAACTTCTATTTACAGAACTCGAGCTACTTTGAAATCTCAAATATCTCTATATCCTTTTCATCATTTCTTTGATTTGATAACTACAGTTTTTCACGTAATTATTTATTGCTTTTTAGCAGCTCACGCACCATGTTTATACTCTCAACTAATCTCTATGAAAACTGGTCTGGTTGATGATTAGCCTTTTCTGATACTCCACGCTTTATAGATAGAATTTGTTCCGTTTTTACCTCGGATTTGTTGGGTGGATTATTCTGCATGCTTGTTATTATTTCGATGTGTTCATTTGCTTTATGCAGCTCTTCTGTTAAGCCTTTTATTTGAATCTTTAAATCAGTGATAATTTTAGCTCGAGGATCGTCATTGATAGTGGGCTGGTTGGTAATGTAGGAGGCCTTTGTCGCGTAGGTGAGGGTTGATAAATTTTCTTCCAGAAAAACATCATTGGGATTAATGCAGGCAATCATCAGACAATAAGAGTTGCCTCCTATTGATTGCTTCAAGATGGAAGTTAGCTTTGAATCTCGATAAGGAACATACACTTTATCTTTCTATTTACTCTTTATTCTGCTAGTTTAGGACAGCACTGTTATAACTTGCCTGAGAGTAAACAAGGATTTATTAATATCTATACTTTCTTTAGCCTGCTTGCCTTCAGTTCCAGTGAGTCCAATTCTCTAAGACCCCGCTAAATCGACCAACTCTATTTTGCTCGAAAGGATGTTCCCCTGATTGAAATGGTCGAAGCTATCAATTCTTATGGTTAAAATCGAGTGACTTCTCGACGACTGCACATTAAGTTTATGCGACGCGCTAATCCTGTTTTTAACTCCAGACGAAAAGTACTTCATCAAATCTTACTGATTGTGGCACTCGAAAATAAATAGATTTTCAACGCTAAATTGCTCATCCTTGTTCCATCGTAGTCTTAAACCAGTCTGCATGCCGTTTTTGGCAGCGAGAGCTGATGAGGGATTCAGCAAATCAAATATCTTTTCATTGTATATCTGCAGAAAGGAAAGGGCGATTGAGTATGTGCGATCTTTGCTTGCTTTTATTTGCTGAAAGAGATTTCTAAATATTTTGGGAATGATGCCTGAGTTGATCGGCTCAGTCTCTTCGATAACTTCTTCTCCATGCATGGTGTAGGTCTTTCCCGAGCCTGTTTGTCCATACGCGAAGATGGTGGCATGATATCCCTTTAAGCTTTTCTCGATAAGATGATCGATATTGCAGTCTTCATATATTTTATCCTGTGTGCACTTTTCGTCCAGTATGTAATCGAAGTTAAAGCTTTTGTGCGTGACTCCATCGTAGACTTAAACTTCTTTCTTGTTTTTACTGACGCTGATGCAGTTGTTGATATATCCATTTTTGATTTAGCTATTGAGGAAGGGTCTGATCCGAATGGCTGCTTTTATTTTACTACTCATAATGGTGGATATAATAATTTTATTAGGGGGCAACTTTAATATCAAAAATATGTATAAATCATCGCGCGTATCTATTCTAGACCGAGCCACTACAGAATAATAGCTTAAAGATTTATGCTCCTACCTGTTGATATTAAATTCAACCAAAAATATTCAACCACCTCCTGACTAGCAATTCATTATTTAAAATTGTTCTGCACCATGAAATAAAATAAGTTTATTAAGTTTAATATCAATAAGATGTTTTGTGGCTGCACCAGCAACAGAAAAGCATAGCAACACGAATACTAAGAAAGCATAGACAAACCCCTCTAAATAAAACTCATATAGACACTAGGCCTCAAATCCTGTATTCTAGATAAATTTGTATTCAGGCGAAAATCATCATGTAGACTTCATAATATTTAGCCTATCAAATTAAAGATCACAAAGGCAGTAACGCCATCTACTTTGGAGAATAGCTCTACCGCTCTCCCAATTTTTATCAGCAACAGATTTAGATTTTATAATCTGCTGGTCACAGCATACCTGTTATTCGGCTCACTCCACTCCTCAACAAAAAGAATTAAAATATTCCATGCATTATATATGCGCACGGTAACTCTTCTGACATGGGCAGCTCTCTGTCATTTATTTCAAGAATGGTGAGTCATTTCAAGGCTTAATATATCGCATTTGATTACACAGGATATGGTGCTTCAAGAAATTCAAATGTTGGATAGGATATTATTAACAAAGATCTTGAAATTGTACTTGCATGGGCAAATAGACCACTGTAAAATGTTATCCTTTGGGGGTTTAGTCTGGGAACTTGTCCTGTGATCTTTAACGCAGTTAATCATAGAGTTAAGGCCATAGTCTTGCAGTGTCCCATCGGATCCTTAGCCTGCATGTTCTATGAATCGTTTTCCCATAATATTAAATTCAAATAGGATAATTTTGCTAATATTAACCTTATCGCAAGTATAAAATCCAAGATTCTAATGATGCATAGCACAAAAGACTAAATAATTCCAGTGTAACAAGCAAGATTGCTATACAGCAAATATTTAGCCCAAAACGGAGACTCCAACATCGACTACATCGAAGTTGAAAAGATTAAGCATAATTCCTTCCATCAATATATCGTGTCTGATACTAGCAACGATCTCCAAAAAGAAGTTCTCAGTTTTTTAAAGAGGAATACAGCCTCATTAAAAATACGAGAAGTATAAGAAACAGAGTCGAGTTCATTTGGTAGCTTCACTACCTTATAGCAAATGTCATTTTTACCTGATAAAATTTCCAAAATCAGAGAATAGATAAAAACCGCAAGATTATCGTAGAGGTAGTATTTTGACGAGGAATAATTCTAAATTGTCTAAGCTTAAACAGTAAAAAATAGCAATAAGGTCACAAAAAGCTACAGTTGGATGTGCTGCCAAAGAGGGGAATGATTCTCAAATATTTTATAATAAATTTAAGATGAGTATTTATAGTGGGTTTGCGACAAGACAGCAGTAGCATAAATATAACAACCTCATCGAAACGCTTATCATAGCCATGAAGAAGAGAATCATTAAATTTTATGCTGGGGAGGCATGTGATGAAGGGAAGTTCAAGATGCTGCTCAAGAAAATTTATAAGAAGATGTTTATTCTGGAAAAAGGGAAGTACATGGCTCCTAAATTCACTTCTTGCTACACTGATCTCATTGATTCCCTTAAAATTGAAATTAACTATGATACAATGTCGGAATGCTCCAGTATGATGTCCCAGACCTTTAGCTTGAGGAAGGATTCAGTATAATTAGATGGCGATCAATTACGGAGCAACGCTCTACTGAATAATAAGCGAAATTTGCTGTAAGTCCAAGCCAATAAAGGGATGAATACATCGACTATTTCGCTGACTAAAAAAGATCATTTTTTTAAGTTTGACAATGAAGAGGAATAAATCAAGAGGGAGTACATACCGAGAAGCACAAGTTTGGATCCTGTCTAAGATAATCTTAAGAAATTAAAAGCAAAAGCGAAATTGAATGACTTGAAAAATTTAAAGGATTTAAGGGGAACTTTAAACATGCCTCGAGTTTAAGATTTCCTACCCAAGAAAGAAGAAATTCAACCCGCTTACAATCCCCGAAGAAACACCTTCCTCTAGCCAAAAACCAACGAATCCCCTGGCCAGCAGAACAAAGTTGTATTTCGTCGTCAAAAGTATTCTCGACCTGAGGTCAAACTCTAAGACATTTGACCATCCATAAATACCGATTCCGATGATGATTAAGAGTTATTTTAATAAATATTACTATCGCCCAATCATTGAATCCTGACAGCCACGAGGTCTTCAGGATATATATTATGTTTTCTTCTCATTCGAACTGGCTATCTTTTTTTCATCAAGCGTAAAATACCCGAAAGACGCTATGTTTTTGGAAGGGAGTCGCTCCGATAAGTCTAAATGTTCATAAAGGGTAGATAGAGGTCTTTATATCGATCTGCTGATTCCTTTTTCATTTTGCGATCGAAGATCATATTAGCTGATGAATAATGAGTGAGATAGGGGTCCTCTTTAATCTTTTTCAGGAATATATCTTTCGATTTCTATAAATTCAGGCTGAGAACTTTGGCATTAAATTTAACAACCACTGGGCTGAGTTACAGTCGCTTCGTTTTTTATTTATCGTGAGACTGTGGCTGAGGCTGAGGCTGAGGCTGATAGTGAATATGATTTAAGAACGAGAACCGCTTCCTCTCTTTTTCAGCCGAATGTATTTATGGGGTTTGCGCTTAAATTTATTAGATTTGTGGTGAGTTCTATTCTTCTCCTTACCATTTATTGGGACTGTTTGCCCAATCAGTGAGTTCTTCTTATTTAGCATGTTTTTTGAAATGATTTCTGGTGGTCTCATAGAAGGGTCTATAATTCACAATTTGGAGATGAGAATCTTCGGAATCAATGAGGCAGAGTCTATTTTTGATGACGTCCTCGTGTTTATTTTTATTCTGCTTGGACAGATGACTCATAAGAGATTATATTTTATTCATCCTACAATTCTCATATTTAGCATTCGACCAACCTATATGGATATTTAAAAAACATCCTCGAGAAGACTCCAAAATGTATTTTATTTACAAATGTTCACTCCTACTATCAATTGTAACTGTTTCCTTATTCTTTGAGTTTGTCGCTCGATATCTTTGCAAGAGAACTATTCATATTCTCAACTAAGGTTCAAGTGCAAACCATTCCAGTAAATATCAAAAATGAGGTATTCATAATGTTATGACTATCCTCAAGATGAAAGTATAAAGCATAAATTATTATATAATACGAGCGTTATGGCCTACTACCAGCAGAACATGCTTTCCATTAAATCGCGTACAATACTCGCTAATCTATTTGCAGAAATTACCATCCTCTCTTAATCCATATAAACCTTTAGAGAGGCCCTTGCGGATGTGCCTTACTTCGATTGCATTTCTCTTTTTCGCTTTCTTGATAAATAATAAAAAGGATACCTTAGATAAAAAGACTTCCAACGAATCATTGGAACTTCTCATCGCAAGTTGTTAACTTATGCCTTCAGTTGGTTCGACAATATGAAAGTAGGCGAGATTAGTAGGCTGGAATTTGCAGCTTTTATCCTTCCTAAAGATAATCTCGAGCTGCGTGAACTTATTGTTCACAGAATTTAGCACTCTGAAATCTCTCAATTGCAGCTCGAAACTTTAAATATTCAATTCTCAATATTTCGGGAGTTGGTGTTGGATATAATTAACCGATAAATGAAAATGATTGAGCTCAGGAACCAACTAATAAACAAATCAGATTATTCAATCAAAGGGTCTTTGCTTGCCATTGACGTGAGCAGTCACGAGTGGATTTGTTGTGAGGATATATTTAATTTTATGAAGAATTATGGGATAGATGTAAGTATGCGACAGGTTTAAAAGATGTTGGAAATAGTGAACTACTCAATGGATGGAAAAGTGACTGAGGACCAACTCAGATGGAGTATTGAGGGATTATAAATGAAAGACAAAACCTATCTCAATAAAATCAAAGCATGTAACAAAAAACAGTACACCAAAAAACCAATAAATTTTTAAAGATCGTTTTCCGAGCATAGGCGTAGCAATAAGTATGAATGCAAATAGATATAAAAAAAGAATGCCCACCAATCTCAATATAAATCACTTGTCAAAAAGATGAAAACCGCCGAAAATAATCAAAAACAGTTGGATAAGCGCTTGTAACGATAAGAGAATCATGCAGTTAAAGCTATTCACAAGCGATGCGAACAAGAAATAGCGAAATTGCAACTCAAAAAGGAAATAACAGAATAAAAAAGATCTAGGAAGCGATAGCAAATATCAATACAAAATATGTTGGACAAAGATTTTGAAGATTTAATGTCGAAGGCCAATAAAATATAATTTTAAACTGATAGGTTGCTCTAACTGGAAAATACAATGTCCATCTTTGAAGATTCTGTTGGGAAGGAGGAAAATTTTGCATTTCTAATTCCCAAAAATTACCATTACGAAGCTCGAAGATCTCTTTTTAAGCCAAGCAAAAATAACGTTGATTTGATGGACTATTCATCTCGATTTAAATATAGACGGCCTTGTCTTTAAATAAGTAATTATGAAAATGGCTATGAAATCAATAATCGGCATTCCAAGATAAGAAATGAATCGATTAAGAAGCACATTTAAAATAGTGATATTTATTTAAATAAAGCAAAGGAGGTCAGAGACAAGATAAAAAGATAAAGGTAACTTCAAAGGTAGATGTATCAGTCCTTTATCTTTAAAGAAAAGAATCAATCGTTAATATTAAACCAAGCCAGCAATGAAAATTATAACAACCAGCAGGCTATAATTGTAGAGA
>Ga0302280_1000272_pt1 | contig 45389 bp, 57 predicted proteins | sample III_Fen_E1_1_FD_198771 | JGI IMG/M metagenome (GOLD analysis project Ga0302280, IMG submission 198771) | Peat permafrost microbial communities from Stordalen Mire near Abisko, Sweden - III_Fen_E1_1 | ecosystem: Environmental > Terrestrial > Soil > Wetlands > Permafrost | place: Sweden: Abisko... | reverse complement strand
AAGTATGTTTTCTACTGGAAGCTTTTTTCTTTTTCATGCTATTCCTCATCCTCTTCTAACATATCAGAGATATTGAGTTTAAGCAAGTCCATAGCGTTAGGGCGTGGAGCGAACATGGCCATAAGAGCGTTTGGGGCTACTTGCGCCATAAGTTGCCAGGTTTGGAGAGTAAATGGATCGCGTTTAAATCTTAACATCGGATCAACAAAAGAAGCGGGACTGTCGTAAAATCTCCCCTTGACTTGTCCGACATCTAGGTATTTGTCCATTAGGAGCTGAATGCGCTCGTTCAGAGGGAAATCTCCCCCCATACCTACCCCTATAGGGTCTTTATCTACATGACGAAGCACATCGTCGAAGGTCATGTGAGTAGGTTGGTCTTGCTGGAGGCGCGTCGATTCTTGTTCCTTAGATTCAGCGTCAAGTCCAGCGAACTTGAGAACGACCATCTTAGCAAGAATAGGATCAATGATTGGAATCAGACGTTGATTGAAAAATGTTTCAAAATGCAAAAGAAGAGGAGTGAGCCCAGAATCGCGAGCCGCTTCCATCTTAAATTCGTTGTTAGATTCTGATAAAGTCTGTGAATTCGAGCCCTTAGAGAGATGTCCATATCCTGGCAACTCATCGGGAGACATCTGGAATGTCGCTAAAATATTCCTAGCAATTTGATCATAGATGAACTCGAATGAATCGTCTGCCTTGTCTCCGGCGAAAGAAAGCCACTCAACCTTATCTTCTGGGCTCAATCCCATCAGGGGGGTCCTGAAAGAATTTTGAACGCCATTGATCGATGCTTGGAATTCTTGCCTAAACTTCTCAAGCGTAGGAGAGTCAACATCATTGGAAGTGATAACTAAAGCTCCACGGGTAGCGCGTCCATTTTGGAAGTACAAGCGCTTCCATGTGTCTATTGAAATGTGCGTTGTAATCGAGGAAATGACGGTCTCAACTGGACTTACGGGATATCCATTGCGCTCGACGTCCGTCGATGGAAAGAAATCATGAACCAAAAGCTCTTCGTGAGTAAAATATTGCTTAGCAATCCCCTCTACTTGCTGGGCAAAAGCGTACACGTCACTTCTTAGTTTATCGTAATCAACTTTGATTTTATCTCCGGTGATCCTTTCAAGCTCTTTAATGGCTAGAATACGTGTGTTTACTCCGGCACTTTCACCATTTCGTACCGTCTTGTAAATAGTACCCGCATCTACTGGACGAAATCTATTAAAGGGGAACCTACCGTCTTTATCGGGCTCACTTTCGCGATCATAAATAACTTCGGTAGTCATCCAACCAAAAGTACAAGCGTTCTGGACCGAAGTACTTAGAAATTGACTCATCGTCATCTTCTGTTGATTTTCAAGTCCTTCAGTGTGACCACAATTCAAAAGAATTGTTTCTAGGCGCTTAACCCTCTCCGTAACTTTTTCAAACTGTTCAGTGCTAAGCAACTTAAGGAATTCAGGCTTAATGCTAATATCCATGCCCTTATCAAAGCGATCGGCACGTTTTTTACCAAACTGGCTGAGTTGGCCACCACGAGTACGAAGGATAGCTGCAACCAAGTGATCCTGAACACGGACCATCTTAAGAATAGAATCTGGAATCTCATTACGCTTACTCTTAACAACGCCAGCATAGGCATCGTTGTAGTTTGGGGATTCCATGAAGGCCAAGGCTGGAGCGCGTTCGGTAGCCTTACCCGTGGCGTCCGAGATGGCTTTCATCAAAGGAAACATTTCAGGATTGCTCTTCTGCATTTCCTTCAAGACACTCAACTGCTGGAGTTCCTGCAGTGGTGTCATATGTGACGATTCAGAGAAATTTAGTTTCATTTCTTTCTTAATGGCAGATTTTGGTTTATCGTCTTTTGTCATCCATTATCCCATCGAAGCGAAAAAGATATTTGCGGTGGCAGTTCCAGCATTCGTAACCGTCAGACTGGTACTTGGGCCTGCCATGAAAAATACTGCGGGCTTAGTAATCCCATTGATCTGGAAAGGGGTCAAAGTCATGGGGCTACCACTGTTATATATCACGCTAACAATTTGATCTGATTCCAAGTAGATGAAAGTAGCGGGGAGGTAGAAATTACCTGTCACCCCAACCGTAGTGGCCGTAGCGAGGTTAGACATCGTAACCAAAGATCCTACGATGGAGATGACGGTAGTATTTGCTGGGATACCCGCTCCGACGATAAGTTGACCCGCAAAGATGCCGGTGGTAGCGCCTGTTACGGTGAAGACGTTGGTTCCGGTAGAGATGTTCCCGGTGGTGTTAGCTAGTACGTTAGAAAAGGTGAAAGGAAGGATATTAGACGTAGTAGTTGAAATAGGTACTTGAATTTGTTGACTATTTTCGACAGTGTACGGAACACCATCGATTTGCCTGGACCATTGGAAGTTGGAGAGAGCCGGGGTTGAGGTTTGGCACTGATCAGAATAGGCTTGAATGAAGAACAAAAAATTTGTGCGCATAAAAGAATATGCTCCTTATAGCTTAAGATTGGCAAGTGCAGATACGGGCATAACCTATTAGAATGTAAAGCGAAAGCCGCCTCGGCCACCAGGAGTACCCTTCCAGTCCTTCTTTCCCGTGATCTTTTCCAGCTCTTTGGCCATTAGATCATTCTGTTCTGGGGTATGCTGTAGTTCTGGAGGAAGCTCGCCATTTGAGGGTAGCACGGCAGTGATGTTTGGCTTCTGAGGTCCACTTACCGGAAACATATTTTGGCCCAAATAACGAAGAGCATCGCAGATGTCGGCAGTTCCAGCATCGTCGTCGGGAGTGGCAGTAACCTGTCCCTGTCCATCCAAAAGGAAGCGATGCTTTCTTATGGCCGTTCTAACTATTTTTGTACTATCGGTTTCAAGAATTTTCAGAAGTCTTTGCCCGGTAGCCGTCATGATCTTAGACCTGATTGCCCCAATGCCACCACCCACGTCCTTAGTGAACTTAACGCTCGTGCAACCGTTACGATTAAAAGCCTTGATATACGCCGGTTGATTTTGGTCAGGGTACCATTTCATAGGGCGATATTTTTCTTTGAAATTAATGGCGACCGGAAGTAAATCTTGGATTTCCAATCTAGGACTAGCAAAACAATCGATGATCCACAATTCCCCATTAGGGATCTTAGCCATCACTAAGATCACGGAATCATGGGTGAATCCCCAATCGACACCGCAATAGATAGGAATTTCTAGAGTCCTCAATATTCCGTAAATAGACTGGACCCCGATATTAGATGGAGCTATGTTTCCCGTTAAGACCTCGAAAGCCTTCTTCACAGAAACTACGTTCCCAACATCAATTATATCTGAGTACCTGGGATATACGAGGCCCTCAGATCCTGGACGCCAACATAACAGCTCTGCAGACGCAACATCGCTGTCATTATCGGCAAATTTTTGAATAACGCTAGAAATAGGTTTATAGAATCCGCCAGTAGCCGTCTGAGGTTTTTGGGAAAGCCTAGTTCTACAAACAGGAAGCAATTTACATCCAACGCAACCCCCATGAACATTTGGGAGCAAGTCATATTTTTGTTTTTCCGTATCTGGTAGGCCGTTAAATTCATCTCCGCCCATCTGTTTCAACGGAAGTTCCTTGGCAACAAAAACATCCTGTTTTGGCAAGTCCGGCTTGTGTCTATCGGGACTACATGCGGACGTCACATCCAATATATTCCAAGAAAGTATTGTCGAATTAGTTTCTTGTGCTTTATCGATAGCTTCCTGCATATTACCGAAAGCGTATTTTCTTGTTGATAAATACACTTTAATACCGTGAAACCCTCTACTAAAACCAGTAATGTTTTTTCCCTGTTTGATAGCTTGAGGATCTGCTAAGTCAAGCTCGTCCAGAAAAAGAAAATTTGCGTGAAGACTATTCATACCCTTAGCAGTACAGATCAAGATCTTAATAAAGGGAGTTTTCCCTTGGGGAGTTTTATATTGAATTGTTCTTTTGTTCTGTGTCATGCTTTCCCAGCCCATTATTTCTAGCAAAGGGGAAATACACATTACAAAATCATTAATATAGCCAATACTAACGGCGGACTGTGATTCTGTAGCCGCAGCGTGGGCTACCGTTCTAGAAAAATGTAACATTATAAGCAGCTCTAGGATAGAAACACTGACAGTTTTCATTCCCTCTCTGCAAGACATTAGGATAAAATTTGGAGTGACATCTCCAGAGTTATTTTTAGCTGCCTTATATATCTGCCAGATTGCATCAAGAGGAGAGCTGGTGCTTCCCGGATCTGTAATTTCTAATGGAAGTTCTAGATCCAAAAAAGAACGAGCCCAATCTTTTACTTCTTCCGCAGATTCAAGCGGAGTAAACATTAACTCGGCGTACTCTCTTTTTTGATCGTCCGTTAAAACTTTAAAATCCATTTAACACCAGAAAGTCGAGGCAGAGTTGAATGCAGGCCTGTTTGTCTTTGTTCCAATCCTCTTCTTTAGCGTGATGGATTTTGATTCCCTTAGATTCAAACCAATCATCCTTAAGCTTATGGTAGTTGCGAATGTCTTCGTCAGACCACTTAGCTTTATCTGGATCGGCTCGCATGTATTCGTAGGAATGATAGTATTCCCCATCATATTCTATGCCTAGTTTTAACTCTGGAACAAAAACGTCAATCTCAAAACCTTTAATATAGGGCTTTCCTTCTATTTTTACACGCATGTCTCTAGTCTTCTTAGTACTCGGGTAAATATCTTTTATGAGCCCAAACAGTTCCTTTTCCGCTATGGACGTGCTCCCCATAACGATCATGTGCCCACATATTTGTTCTAGAACCCCCCTTCTAAGGGCAACCAAATAGGAGGACCCACTTTTTTGAAATTCAGTTCTAGTATTGTGTTTTAGGGCTTCTAGGTGAAGCTCCTCAAGGGTCCAATTCCTATGTAGCTCCTCCATATGGGAGCATATTTTGTTTAGAATCCCCCTACCAAAGGCTGTTTGGTAGGCCGACTCGCTCTCTTGTTTGAATTCTGAACGAGTGGAGAACTTACGAGCTTCCTTCTCTAAAGAAACATCTGTCCATCTAACATAGATAGTTTCCATATGAGAGCATACCTGGTCCACTATCCCTCTTTTTTTTGCGATAGAGTAAGCTTTAGAGCTTTCGTTCCTAAATTCTGTTTTGGTCTTATACTTGATGGCTTCAGCACTTACCATTTCATATGTCCAATACGTAAGCGCAGGACGCATATGGGAACACACTGCATCAAAAATGCCTCTCATCCTGGCGAGACGGTGAATTGTAGGATTTCCACGACCAAAATCGGCCTTGGTTTCGTACTTCCTAGCTTCTTCATGAATTTGATCATTTGTTAATGTGCTGGCCATACTATTAAGATTGCCTCAATAACCATTAAAAGTCAAGTATTTCTTTAACTTACCGCCCTCTCAAGGCTGGATTCTGGAATGCGTCCGGGTTCTCGACAGCACGCATGTACTCATTATCTGCCTTGGCTTCACTACGCTCGAATTCGTTATCTCTAGGGAAAGCCACGATTCCGCCTAAGGTTCCCAAAATACCGCCCAAGGCCAGAGCATTGGATAGACTTTCAGAAACAGCCTTAGTTGCATCGAAAACGCCTAATTCCATGAATTTACCATATTCTTGAGCTTCAATATCGTAAATCAGTTCTGGATCTCGAATGAGCTTTACAAGGACTTCTTGATTTTCTTCTTCATTATATCCAGCATTTTCAAGTAGCCTATGAGTCAGACTTAAAAGAGATGGCATCATGATTTCTCTAGCGGCATCACCTTCTGGAAGATCAGAGGCAAGTAGGAGAGCCATATCCAAAGCAATACGAGTTCCGCCAGGCACAACACCGGCACTGATCGCCGCACGCACAGCACAAACTGCATCTTCAGCTCTATCAGAACGCTCTTTGATCTCAGACGCATTCCCGCCGCTAATAGTCAGCTTTGCGATACCAGAACTGATGGTAGCACTACGTTCTTCAAACCAAGTACGTTCAGCTTGAGACTCTGCCCTGGTTGCCATTTTTTTGATGTCATCACAGCGAACTTCAATATTCACAGGATCAGACGAACCAACAACAGTACTGCGGAATCGATAACATTCAAAGGATTCCATGCCTGAACCAAGGTCGTCTACGGTGGCGTCCATAATTTGATTCTTGAGACCGAAAATCTTTGCCGAAGTAACACTAGCTAGATCACCTAAGAAGTGGGTTTGGCAATTTAGGAATTGGCTCATAGGGCTTCGAATGGGGATGATCTTGAGAGTTCCTTGCTGTTCGAAGTTGAAGGCAAGAGTGCTAATGACGGTCTCACTAAAGCCATTCGCTACGAGGACAACGTTGTGAAACCCTTTCTCGCCTTTCGCATGCCGCTCATCGATAGCATTAAAAACAGGGGCAAACTGGACCAAATCATTAATAGCGCCATCAAAGAGAATAAACTTAGGCTTTTCTAGAAAGCATCTTTGGTTACCCTGATCGTTAATGAAACTGGTATGGTATTTTCCCGAAGTCTCTTCGTAGCCCATAGGAATTGGGAATCCTTCGATCCTAGTTACGTTATAGGAAAAGGGGCCAGGAACTTCACGAATAGTAACGTGGCTAGATTCACCAAATCCAACCTCTTCAAAGCACTGAATAACAGCATTCGCAAGCTCTTTTTCTCCATTGGCTGAAATGGTAGCCACTGCTGTCAAAAGAGCCTTGTTATCTTCAGTGATCTTAATGGATCTTTCCGCAATATAGGGAAGGAGGGTCTTTTGGACCACTTCTTTCATTCTACGGACAACTTTTTGAGGAGATTCCTTAGGATTCTTTTCACAAAAATCGAAGATATTTTTAATAAACTCATATCCAAGGACGCAAGTCGTAGTAGTTCCATCGCCCGCTTCTGTAGCGGTACGCATGGAGCTAGAAACAGCCGTTTCAATAATTAAGTGTTCATAGCTGTCCGTACTACCAAGATTTTTCAGGATAGTAACCCCGTCCTTAGTTACCTTATTCGGAAAACCAGGCTGGGATGCCTCCAAAAGAGAAACTCTTCCGCCTGGACCCATGGACGATCCCACTGCCGAAGCAATACGCTCCATAGTATGAATCACAAGTTCCTGAATTTTATGACTTTTAGTGATAAACATTTTCGGGGCGGTCTTACTTACTCGGATGGACATGGATACTCCTTTGGCTGGTGTTCTAATACGATATATCATAGAAGTTGACTTAACCCCTAAATATGCTAACCTCATCCAATGAACATCTTCGTTTCATCCTTTGACGCTAAAGAATCCGCCAAAGCCCTTGATGACAAACGTCTTGTTAAGATGGTCCTAGAAACAGCCCAGATTCTATCCACCAACATTTCCTTAGCTGGTTTTAGCGAAGGTCCATATAAGCCAACTCATAGGAACCACCCTTCTACCGTCTGGGCTAGAACTTCCCACCAAAACTATCTTTGGCTATGTGGACATTTTGTACATCTTTGCAACGAATATACCAAAAGATTTCATAAAATCCACAAGTGCGAGCAATACCTGGATACCTTCTACAACAGATCCACAGATACGGCCTATGAAAAAGAAGGCTTGACTACATTCCCAAATTGTACTATCTTTAAGGAAACGAAAGAAATTACCGAAGCTTATAAGCTTTACTTAAACTATAAGTGGAAAAACGATAAGCGACCTCCGAAATGGACAGGCTCTAGTCCTCCAGAATGGATATCCGTTTGATCCTTAACATCTCTTCCCCTACTCATGCCTATCTTGACCAATCCTCCCCCGAAGAACTGGATATTCTTCGTCGTCAATTGACCTATACCCTTACATCTGTTCAGCATCTCATTAAGAGACACCACCAGAACCATTTCTGGAAACAAAGGAACAAAGAGTCATGGGATAGCCACCTGGAAGGTCTCAAGGCTGACCTAAAGAAATGTCTCGTTTTTGAGGATGAACAAGGCCTCTATATTAGGCCAGGATCTATCCCTTATTTGACCGGGCTTAATATTGAAGTGAAAAATTCGATTGTGTACCCTAAACCTAAGAAGATGCCCTGGTTTAGAGAGCCTAAATTCACTCTATACCCCTACCAGGAGGAATCTTGGAAAAGCCTTCTGGCCGAGAAACATGGCCATGTTAGCCTGTGTACAGGTGCCGGAAAAACTAAGACCATCGTAAAACTCTGTAGAGAGACCGGTTTTAGAACAGCTATTGTTGCTCCATCTAAGTCTATTTTCTATGAGCTTATCGAAGAGTTCTCACACTATTTTGGTAAAAGTAGGATTGGAACCTTTGGCGACTCTAAGAAGAAGCTGGATAAGCAATTCACGATATGCATAAGCGATAGTCTCTGTAATGTGAAAGAGGGCACTCCCGAATGGGACTTCTTCTCAAGTCTTGAGTCAATTCACATAGATGAGTCCCATCAATGGGCCGCTGATTCCATGGAAAAGGTCTGCCATGGACTTTTTGCGAATGTTGGATATAGGTGGTTCTACAGCGGAACACAGGTGAGAGGAGACGGTGGCCAAACATTGCTGGACTCCATAATCGGAAAGCAAGTTCATGAGCTTACCACAGAGGATGCAGTAAAAGGCGGGTTCATATGTCCTCATAGGTTCAATATTGTGGAAATGGAATCAACGGATCCAAATTTTCAATCCCAAAACGCTCTGGACCTTAAAAGAGCCCACGTTCTTAGGAATGGCAATATCTGTGCCTTTATTGCGAAATTATGCAATGGCGTCGTTTCGATGAAAAACGAACAGGTTTTGGTCTTAGTAGAAGAACTTCTACAGATATCGGACCTAGTTAAGCTCTTGAAGGTTCCATACGTTATAGCTCATTCTGAAACTAACAAAGAAAGACTATTAAGCTTGGGATTAGAAAAGGTGGACGTTTCGGAATCTATAGAGAAGTTCAATAAAGGGGAAGCCAAGGTTCTCGTGGGGACTTCCACGGTCAGAACTGGATGTAACCTGTTTCCCGTAAACCACTGTGTAAATTGGGTTGCAGGGGCCAGCGAGGTCGCTACACGTCAAGGAGCTGTAGGCAGGTCCGTTAGGCATGCCCACCAAAACCCTTGGGCTAGCAAGTGTGGACCTAAGCCTTTCGCGACCATTTGGGATTTTGACGTTTTGGATCAATACGTGATGGGGTCACACCTGGAGAGCAGACTGGAATACTACAAAGAGTCTGGGGAAGGCCTTATTCGTTACGTCCGTTTGAAAAAGAGTTGACTCCTTTTGATCTCAATGGTATTCTATTTTTGTGGTGGACGAGTTGGTCAAGCGTTTAGCGGCGCACGTAGGTTCGATTCCTACAATTAGGCGGGTAGCCTTAAAGGGGTTCGATTCCCATGGTCCACCACATTTTTAAGGAGAATCTATGGAATTTCAGGAATTTGCAAGTATCGAGATCTTAGAGTCGTTAGTAACTATCAGTGAAAAAATTCATGGCACCAATGCGCAAATTGCGATCAACGATTCTGGTACAGAAATGTACGTAGGATCTCGTACTCGATGGATTACTCCAGAAGACGACAACTATGGATTCGCTTCTTGGGCCTATGCAAATAAAGACACCCTGATCGCGCTTCTTGGGCCAGGCAGGCATTTTGGAGAATGGTATGGGGCAGGTATTGGCCCTGGATATGGACTTAAGGAAAAACGTTTTGCTCTATTCAACACCCATCGTTGGACTAAGCCTAAACAGGATGGATTGCTTCTCCCTCGAATGGATGTAGTTCCAGTTCTGTATAGCGGCATTTTTACCCCAACGGTCGTTAAAGAAACCCAAGATAAGCTCAAAAAGGAAGGATCTTCCTTGGTTCCTGGTTTTATGCGCCCAGAAGGTATTGTAATGTACTTCTCACGCACTCAGACATATTTCAAGCAGGTCTTCGATAAAGAAGAAACCGGATGGGATAGGAAAGACAAGAAAGAAAAAGTGGCCACAGATCCAGCTCTAGAAGCAAAAGTGCTGTCTTATCTTCAACCTGTGCGTCTAGAAAAGCTTATTATGAGGGACGATCGCTATCTCCGAGAGTATCCAAAAACACTGCCAGATATCGCTCGCGACTATGTGGCAGACCTAGTTAAAGAATCAGAGCCTATCGATCCAGTAATCTTGGCGGAAGTGAAGAAAAAAGCATTTGTATTTATTAGGGAGACATACGGAAAATGACCGATCTACTACTCAAGGCTGTCTTTCAAAAGCAACTTACTCCTGACACTGTTGAGATCCAGTTTTGTTCGGATTGGCTTAAGGATCAAATTACGGATCTCTTCACCAAGATCTCCCTTATGGAAGAAGAGCTTAAGTGGCGTCGTGGGGTCCATATTGTTACTGGTGTCGATAAGCTTAATGAGCAGCTCAATGCTTATAAGCTCCTACTGGAAGAAAGTTCCACAGGAAGGATCATCTTATTTGAACAGCTCCAAGAAGCTAAAGACGATGCCCTTAAGTTCGGGAGGGCCATGGAAGAAGAGCGCAATTTACGACTAGCCTTTCAGGAAGCTTTAGAGAAACTGTCCGTAGTAGACGATACCGGAACTGGCGGCTATATGGAAGACGTTATTGGAACTGCACTTTCCCTGTTGGAGAAGAGAAATGTCTAGAGAATTTGGATCTTATAGTTCCGGCTATTTTCACCAACAAATCCAAACTTGCGCCCAGGACTGTGCCGGAAGTAACGATGTTCTTGTTCAGCTTTGGGGTGAATTCCTAGAAGAGTTTTACGATGTAGCTTATTCTATTTCTTCTAGCGAGGCTTGTGATTCCGCCCCATACGACCCTATTATGAAGACCATTGAAAAGATGGACGTTCTTCGTACTAAGTTAGACAAAATTAGTATCCACGTAGGGCCATATAGGCGAGTTGCTGAAGAGGCGGTTCGTGCTCATACTGATAAAAAGAAGAAATGAGTTAGGAATTCTGTCCAGATAAAAATTCAAGGCAACGCCTAATACAACCCTCTTGGTCTGCAATCCAGTCTTCCTCTTTAATATGGAGGATTTGGATACCAATAGAGGCGAAGTAAGAATCTTTTATTTCGTGGTAGTTGTGAATGTCCTCATCGGGCCAATGAGGCCTAGAGCGTTTTAATCCTTTGAACGAATGCCAATAAATTCCATCAAACTCTATCCCCCTATTAAGTTCTGGAACAAATATGTCGATCTCAAAACCCTTGATATGTAATTTATTGGGTACGAATATTTTGCAGAACCTTCTATGTCTTGCCGTAGGAAAAGATTTCTTAATTATTTTCAACAGGGTCTTTTCCGCTGACGACGAACCGTTAGAGGGTTTCATAGCCTTACAAATCTTGCTGAAGAATTCCTCCCCTCTTGATCGCGCGGTTTGATAACAACTAAAGTTTCCTTTTGCGAACTCACCGCGAGTTGGGTATCCATTCGCACAATTTTCGATCTTTTCGTCTGTCCATTTGAACCACGCATTGTTCTCCCCAGATCTATCGCACCATTTAGGCATGTGGGAGCAGACTTTATCCAAAAAAGCTTCTCCCTTTTTCCATGCTGCATTGTAATGAGAAGGAGAATTCGAGGAAAAGTCGGTGCGCCTGGTATACTTGTTTGATTCAGATCGAATTTCTTGTTCCGAATAGGCCTCCGACTCTGAAGGGTCCATATGAGAACATATGCGGTCCAAGAACTCCTTGCCTAGGACGCAAGCGGCCTGATAAGCACCGGAACTACCCTTACGGAAGTGACCTCGCTTCCCGTATTTCTTGGCTTCTTTCGGCAATGTCTGCTCGTTCCAGAGTTTCTTCATACTACTAAGATTGTAGCACTTTATAGGAGTATGTAAGGACCAATTCTCCCATAAAATGTAAGGATGGCCCTATGATATAACCCTGTAAGACTACAAGGAGTTACACTTTATGGCTAAAAAAACAAAGCCCTTTCGAGACAGTCACGATCCAATGTTCAGTACCTTAGCGAAACAGGTCGCGTACAACATCTCCATCTATAAAGACGGCAAGAGCAACAAAGAGCACTTTGAGGAGCTAGTAGCCGCTGAGAAGGCTTTTCATGAACATCTCCTTAGCAATACGAAGTTATCTACTGAGATCTATAAGCGTTTTATTCAAGAAATTCGCTTAGTTAACAAGAATATCCTGTCCGCTAGACCGTATTTTAGGGAAACAGCGGACAACTTCTCCCTAAATATTACCCCTGCACTTAAGCTGGACAATCCAGATGCCATGAAACCCTTTCAAATTAACTTTCATTTTGTTAAGTTCGCCAAAGACAAATGGAAGGGTCTTTGGACTAAAAAATGTGACACCTTATTCAAACGAGTAGAGCACTGTAGGACGGTACTGATCGCCTTAAATTTTCCCCTGGTCATAAATCGCGCCAAACTATTTTTTCGTAAAACTCCTAAGGGCCACCTTACGTTTATGGATATGATTGAAGTGTCATCTTTAGGTCTATGCGCTGGAATCGACAAGTATTGTGGAATTTACCGCGCCAACTTTATTGGCGTTTGCATCGGCAGAATTGTTGGAAACCTCATTGACGCTTTCAGTGAGACCCAATTGCATTTTTACCCTAACGACCGCCGTATCCTCTATAGGGCTAATAGTATTAGGGGTAGAAGGGGTATTACTGACATCCCAGAGCTATGCAGAGCAGTCAACGACACCTTCGCCCAGGACCTTCTAGAGGGTAAGACAGCACCCCCAGTTATTACAGAGTCTAATCTCGCCTATCTAATGGCTGCAGCCTCTCCGATCTCTTCAGACTCCAACGTTGGGGAGGAGGGGTTTGGAGTTTACGACTTCACTTCAGACGGTAAGGAAAATGCAGAGGAAATGTTAAGCAGTAGGCAAGAAACTCAAACTATGGTTGTATTGGCACGAAAATTGCCTATTCTTAACCGTAAAGTTTTGAGGCTTAAGGGAATTGAGATTTGACTTCTAGTTTAGGTGTGGTATAGTTTCTACAGGAGATTTTATGACTTTTTCACTCAACAATCGACTCGTTCTAGAAGCTTATGTTAAAGACGGTCTCAGGGCCAAAGTTCAAAACGGTATCGCTACTCCTGGCCAACGGGACGGCTTGAAAGGACTCCGGGTTCTAGTTGGCACAGTTCTTGCCGATGGGCGTCATATCCCCAAGGGCTCTACGGCCTACATCCGAGAAGAAACCTTGCATAATGCTGCTTGGGCTGCTAAACTCCTTACCTGTGACTTCCTAACCGAAAAGTTCATCTTGGCTAACCTTCAGGATATTGAACTGATCTCAACCCCAGACGAGGCTGCTTAATATGTCACTTCTTATTGTCCTTTTTACCATGCTTTCCATTTTTCTCGTAGTCGCTTCCTTCATTCTTCAGGCCTATGGTACAGTTCTTTGTTTTAAAAAGAAGTGGTATATGGGATTGGCCGCTTTGGCTGTTCCTGGATTTGCACTGGTAGTCGGTGCAGCTAAGGCTTTCTTTAAAAAGGACCTCCTTACGTGAGAATCGGTAGGCTCGACATTCACTGGTCCCCTGTACGGCGCTTCTACTACGATGTAGGAGTGTGCGGATGCAGGTTCGTGAATTTTGGGCTCCTATACGCCACGTGGATTAGCGAACAATGTAAGTGCGGCATCTGTCGGCAATACGTTTGTTCTTGCCCTGAGGATCACTTTCAATGAAGATACTTCGTTTAGGCGATCCCCACGTTAAGGTCTCCAACATAAAAGAGTCAGAAGCTCTCATGCAGTTCGTCCTATTCACGGCTACGGAACGAAAAGTGGATCGGATTGAAATTCTCGGAGATCAGTTCGACAACCATAGCATTCTGAGACTAGAGGTTCTTGAGTTCTGGCAACGTTGGCTTTGGAACTTAAGCGATAGAGCTTATTCTTTCGATACGTACGTTCTAACTGGAAATCACGACATTTCCGGCGATAATACCAATAACTATAGTGCCTTACAGGTTTTTAATGACATAGAGTTCGTAAACATCGTTAGTTCCCCTGTGGTGGTTGGAGCGATAGGGTATGCACCATATATCCACGATAATGCCAAATTCGTAGAGGAAGCCAATAAACTTGCTGATCAAGGAGCTAAAATCCTCGTTTCCCATACTACCTACCAGGGGTCCAAGTATGATAATGGTATGTACGCTCCAGATGGGGTAGATCCAGATCTTTTGGATCCTAGGCTTACTCATCTTATTTCTGGTCACGTTCACTGTTACTCTTCCGACACAGAGTTTTTGACCGAAACCGGTTGGAAAACTTACGAAAACGTAAAAAGCGAAGACAACTTAATAACCTTTGACATAAAAGAAAATTTATTGAAGCGGTCCCCTATTCTTGGACGGATAAGTAAGAATGTAAAAGAAGATTTGATTCGAATAAAAAACCAACACGTGGACCTTCTTCTTACGGATGGTCATAACGTCATCCTTAAACGTATCTTACCTGAAAGAGAAATAACCGATTTTGAAAAGTATAGGGCAGATAGTATCCCAGGATATGCATGTAAAATGCCGGTTAGCGCAAGGCTTGACCGTAGCGGAATCCCACTTTCTAACGACGAAATCAGACTTATCGTTTGGCTGATTACTGACGGAACTATAGAATTCAAAAACAAAGAAACCGAAAGATGTCAGATTAGATGGCACCTAAAAAAAGAACGAAAAATTTCTCGATTATCGAATCTCCTAGATAGGCTTAACATAAAGTACAGCAAAAATTTACAAAAATCTGGCACAACAAAAATAAATATCCTTTCGGACAACCACTATAAGGATAAGCTGCTGGAATGGTGTCTTTTAAATAGAACTAAGCAGATCCCCCTCTTCTTAAGAGACATGTCATTCGAACAATTCAACGCATTTATAGAAGAGTACGCTAATACTGATGGCAATTACGGAACCTTCAGTGATAGGGTCGTTCAAATATCTACATCGAAAAAGAACGAAGCCGATCTCATACAGGAAATTTGTCACACGAACGGCGCTTCATGCAAAATAAGAGCTAAAAAGGGTAAGATCTCCCATAACATGCTTTATGTTAACTTAGATAGGGTAGATACAGAATTTGTAAGATGTAATAATGTTACTCGTGAATCATACGAAGGACGCGTTGTTTGTTTTACCGTAAAAGAAGGTACTCTCTTAGTAAGAAGGAATGGAATGGTTTCGATATCTGGAAACTGCGAACAAGAGTTTGGACGCGTTTCCTATCCAGGAACAGCTCGATGGCTTTCTAAAAGTTGCGCTAATCGTCGGAAGGGCATTTGGATGGTCGAACACGACGATGTTACTGGAGCTATCCTATCTAAAGAATTTATCTCTACGGAAAATGTTTGCCAGCCCATCGTATCCATCAAGTGGAGCGAAGGTGAGGATAAACCTGAGATTCCTGAAAGTTCTAAGGTTGACATTGAGCTTGTGGGATCTTCCGAGTGGGTTTTAGCGCAGAAAAAGGAACTTAAGGGAACAGTTTCAGTGAGTTCCAAGATCACAGACATCAAAAAATCAAAAACTCGTAAGGCCGGAAAATCTCTTTTCGAATTTCTTTCCGAGCACTATCAGGCCTCTCCAGAAAAACGCGACAAACTGATTCAATACATGAAGGAGCAAAAATTGCTTGGCTGAAGAAAACCCTCCCATTGGTGATTTGACCAAACTCATGATGTTTTTTGGCCGTATATCTGAAGTTCACATGAAAAATCTTCAGTCGTACCCTTACATTTTCTTTAACGAGATCGAAGCAGCCCAACTGGACTATAACGTGGCTACTGCTGATAAGTCCGAACCTACCATTTTCTCCTATACCCTCCTTTTGAACCTAGAAGCTAACGACCAACTCGAAAAACGTTACAAGGCCTTGGAAGATGCTGTCCGTAAGCTCTTCTGGAAAGAAGCTCGTATTAAAGTAACCGTTAACATGGAAGAGGTATACGAGAGTGAGTGATAACCTACCCGCAAAGATCAAGAATCCAAATGGTGATTTTACGCTTTCTGACCTTGATAAGATCAAGGATTTCAAGGAAAAGGGCATGCCTGGACTCCACACTCTGGATGTGGACCACGTCGAACGCGCTATGGCCCTCTATTTGGGTGGTAAGAGCTATCGCCAAATCTGTAATATCCTTAAGGTACCTAAAACCATCATTTTGTTCTTATCCGACAAGTTCAATTGGTATGAACTTAGGTGGAACTACCTCGACGAACTCAAAGAAACGATGGCACCTAAGATTATCGAATCCAAACTCCAATCCCAAGAGTTTTTGCTCCACCTCTCATTGGCCTATAGGAAGAGGATTGGCACGAATATCGATCGATTTCTTAGAACTGATGACGCTAAGCACTTTGATGAGATAGACGGTAAAGATGTCACTAACTTACTCAAGATTGAAGAAATGCTTCATAAGCTTAGTTCAGAGAATTATAGTCCTGGACAAGGAGATAAGTCTCTGATAGCATTGAACGGTATGGGCGAAGGTATGACTATTACCAAAACTAGCAATAATAGCGTTGAAATTACCCCTAAAAATACATTTGCGTCCAAGCTTAAACAATTTGCAGATCTTAAACGTGCCCAAGAAGAAGCAGACAAGCCCATCCCCAAAGAAGCTCATGATATAAAGAGTGAAGTAGTTAACCCTAACCCCGAGAAAAAAGATGAAAAAACTCCTGTTTAGCCTTACAGTCCTTATGTTGCTTCTGATCCCCGGTACTTCCATTTCTAAGAGTAATGTCCCTGAAACTATTGTCATCACTGGCGACAATCTTCTCACTCTTAGCGGAGAAGTTAACGGAGATAGCGTTGGTCCAATCATCATGAGGGCTAAGGAGCTTGACGCCAAGCTTTCCTCAGGTAAAATTACGCACGATCATACGACGCCACTCTATCTGTACATTAACAGTCCCGGTGGTAGCGTTCAAAGTGGCCTGGAAATGATCGAGGCTCTTAAAGGTCTCGGTCGTCCGGTACATACAATTACAGCGTTCGGGGCGTCTATGGCGTGGCAGACTGTTCAAAATTTGGACGAACGGTACGTGCTCAAATCAGGTATTTTGATGAGTCATCGCGCTGCCGGTCAGTTTTCCGGTTCTTTTGGCGGAACTGCCCCCTCCCAGCTGGATAGTCGTGTTCGTTTGTGGACGCAGATCACTAAGGAAATGGATGAAGCTACGGTAGCCCGCACCAATGGTAAACAGACCCTTAGTAGCTATCAGGCAGCCTATAGCCCAGAACTTTGGGTTACCGGACAGGAAGCTGTAAATCAGGGGTATGCTGATGCGGTCGTTAAGGTTAAGTGCGGAAAGGATCTCACCGGCACTACGAAACATGAGACAGAATTTTTAGGTCTTCCGGTTTCTTACGAGCTTGATGCTTGCCCACTGAATAGCTCTCCGATGAACATCCACTTTGGATTTATCTTTGGTGTTTCACAGGACTACATTGATCGAGTAAAAGAACAGTTCCTATCTGGATACCAAATGAAGATGAGCACTCCCCTTCCACTGGTGTTCTAAGTGCCTCTCATCTCCTATTCTTGCATCTGTGGTGAAACTACTAAGAAGTATCTGAAGCTGGCTAAGGATGCGGCCTCTTCAGTTACGTGTAAGTGCGGGTTAGAAGCGAAGAAGGTCTTTGGAACCACCTCAAATAGCTATAAAGTAACCATCGATCTTCCAGGCATGAGTAGGGCCATCGAAGTGCTTCCCGATATCCAAGAGATCAATGACGAGAGGTCAGCCAGGGACTACACCGAAGACCAGGATTGACAAACTCTTCCTTTTATGAGAGGATGGCTAGATGACGCTCGAATGCTTAGACCCAACTCGCTGCACCCCCTCTGATTTTCTCTCCATGTGTCCCAATTGCATGCTTAACCTGGAGAAATTGGCGATAATGAATGCTGCCAATATGGGGGTGCCAGATTATTTCTACATCACGTTGACCACATAGAGGCGCTGCGAGGGAAGAATGTGTGCGGGCTTCATGTTCCTTGGAATCTACAAATTTTGACCGCAAAAGAAAACATGAGTAAGGGCAATAGAGGCTCTTGAGTAGAACCTACAAAGACACAAGATATACTTAATAGGACAAACCCTTAATGTTGATCCCCAAATCTCTCACTCTAGCAAATATTGGCCGGTTCGTAGAACCCCAAACTGTAGACTTTACGAAACTTGGATCGCTCGTTCAAGTTGAGGGTATCAACAATAATACAAATGGCAGTTCGGGCGCAGCCAAAAGCACTTTATTTAAATCTTTCAATTGGTTATTAGGACTTGACGGCCCCTCAACTACTATTTTACAATCTCGCCTAACTAAAGAGCATATTGAAGTCTCGGGAATATTCGACTATGACGGTCAACCCCTCAAGATCTCTCGCGGTCGTAAACTTTCGATCGAACTGAATGGCGTATTAACTACCGGTAGCTCCAAGCTAACAGAAGAGCTTCTAGATTCAATCATTGGAATGGATCGAGATCTATTCTCTAAAATCTTGCATAAGAAGCAGGGTTCAGGCGGATTTTTTTTGGAACTTGGACCAAGTAAAACCTACGAATTTTTGACCAAATGCCTTAGCCTGGACAAAGAGCAGGCAAAGATCACAACACTAGACCTTCGCCTGGACACTCTCGCCAAAAAGGAAGCTTCCCTAAAATCCGATATCGAATCTAACAAGTCAGGCCTTGAAGCCACTCAAAACGCCATTTTTAGCCTTGGCTCTGCTCCCAGTGGTCCAAATCCCGATTCGTTAGCGCTTCTCAAACAAGCTCACGTTCAAGCAACTGATACCCATCGGCTAGTGGTCGAGAGTCTAAAAGTTCAAATGGAAGAGCTTGAGAAGTCTAGGCCTCAAGTCACCGTTACTCCATACGATCGGTCCAAAATCGTCCAACTGGAACTAGAAATCGACCAAGTAAAGACACACGTAGCCCAACTCGAAAAAGCAGAGCATGATAGGCAATCCGAAGTCAAATCTAAGATCTCAGAGCTTCAGATCCTGGCTTCCAAACTAGGACAATCTGAGATTACTAGGCAAAACGACATTAAGACCCAAATTTCCAGTCTTAGGGTAGAGATCGCCAAACTTCAGGGGTTGGAGCAAAGTAGGCAAAGTAACGCTAAGTCTTTCGTTTCAGCTCTACAGATCGAGCTGATCAAGGCCCAAGCTCTGGTAGCGCAAGGAGTTAAGGCTAAGGAAGAGGCTACAACCCTTGCTAAGGAGCTGCAGAAAGTAAAGACAGCTCTGTGCCCTACCTGTGAACGCGGCGATTGGGTTAACGATGCTTGTAAGGCCAAGGAAGCGGAGATCCTTGGTAAGCTGCTAGAATATAAGAAAACGATCATTGCTGGGACTGAAGCTTCCGGTAAGATAACTACCATTAACGAGCAGTTGGAATTCTATAAAGAAGGGGCTAAACCTAGGCATCCTACTGATCAGATCGATCTTACTAAGAAAATCGCTGAATTAGAGGAAGATGCGAATCCTAGGGTGATCCCGGAAGTGTCCGAGCTTAGCTATCAGGTAGAGCATCTTAAGAGCGAACTTAGCCCCAAGATAGACCCGAAAGTTGTAGATTTGGGCCATACTCTTACCGCAACCACAGCCGTCCTTGGACATGAAAGGGCCTTCGAAAGAGACCACCAGTTTAAAGAGAACGCTAAATCACAACTTATACTTGTTAATTACGCGCAAAAACAAACCGAACTCCGTAAAGAGCACCAATTTGCAGTGAAGTTCGCGCAAGACGCTGAGCAAAAGGCTCTCCATAGTCTTCGGGAAGTAGAATACGCCTTTAAGTCTTTTAAGGAAGCTAAGGCTAAGTTCGACCAATCCCAGGTGATGTTGGGGATGCAAGCTTCCACCTACCAGAACGAGATTGAACGGATTACTACCGAGTTACAGTATACCAATGAAGAACTTGAACTTGCCTTTTGGTCGAAAGAGGCCGTTAAGTCATATCTCTCCTGTTCCTTTGAAAGCGCCCTAGAAAGCATTGGAGATGAGGCTACTCGAAGAATCCGTAGGCTCCCAAATATGCAGACTGCCACTTTGCAATTTGATGGACTAAAAGAGAATAAGGACGGTAAGGTTAAAGAAGAGGTGAATGCCATTCTTTCCATGGACGGGGAATTGGGGATACCCGTAAAGAGTCTGTCTGGCGGGGAGAGGTCTTCTGTGGACTTAGCCGTAGATCTTAGTGTGGTCAGGTTTATCGAAGAGACCACCGGTAAGGGGATTAACGTGATGTTGCTTGACGAATTCACGAACGGCCTGGATACTGTCAATATTATTGAAGCCCTTGAAATGTTAAGGGATAGCAATCCGGATAAGCAAATTCTTTTAATCGAACATAGTCCGGTAGCATCTCAATTTATTGACTGTAAGTTGATAGTAGTAAGAGACGGATCAACGAGTAAGATTACTCAATAGCTATGAAAATTTGCAAGGGATGTAAGGAAAATAAAGAATCGTATGAGTTCTGCAAAGAAAGCAGAGTTCGTGATGGGCTTCAAGCTAAATGTAGGAAATGCGTTAATGAACGCGCTAGGTTAAAGGCATCAGCTCTTTCCCCAAAAAAGACCCCTCTTCCCATCGATTTAAAGAGGTGTTCTAAGTGTAGTATAATTAAGCACATAAATGAATTCGGTAAAAGCAATGGTAAGCCGATATCTAAGTGTAAAGAGTGCGCTAATAGTGACTCTAAAATCAGGAGATTGAAAAATCCGCAAAAGTGTCGCGAAATCGACAAGAAAAGCTACAGAAATCGTAAAATTAAGAAATCTCAATTACCAGAAATAAAGGCGTACCAGAAGGAATACTCCACAAAGAATAGGCGAAAAATCACCAAACAACAATCTCAAAGACTAAACGAAGATCCTACCTTAAAGCTAAGTAAAAATTTAAGGAATCGATTATTGCAAGCCATTAAAGGAGAGTATAGGTCTGGATCCGCCGTAGATGATTTGGGTTGTACGATTAAAGAGCTTAAAATACACATAGAGTCTCTTTTTTACCCTCACCCTATTACCAACGAACCAATGACATGGGAAAATTGGGGAAGGCTTTCTGGAAAATGGCAAATAGATCATATAATGGCGCTACTAAACTTCGATCTTACCGACAGAACTCAATTTTTAAAAGCAAGCCACTATACGAACCTACAACCCTTATGGTTTGAAGATCATGTCAGAAAAACCGCTACAGATTTTATAAGTCGAGACGGTAGATGAACAGGTCCGCTATCATCCATCCATCGAGCGCAGGGTGATTCTTAGATAACGATATTAAGTGGACTTACCTCTAGAATCGTGCAACAATAGAAAAATGGGCAAAATGGTCATTCTTGAACTCACAGAAAAAGAAGCAGAGCTGGTTCAAAAACTAGCATTGAATTATGGCCTTATTCCTAGAAATAAGGAAGTTGAAGATTTTACCGATTATGAGCGTAGGATCGATAACACAAAAAATATCTCCGATAAGGTAGATCTAGCTCTTAAGTCTCAACCCGAATTCCCCATCACAGACAAAGACCTAATGCACATTATATCTATGGCCAAAGATCAGTATCTGGCCTTACCAGCAGATCTGCATATTTCTAACAAAAAAGTGAGAGAAGACGATTTTAAGCACATTTCTCTTGCTTCTGCGGTCGTAGTGTGGCTTAATAGTAAAAACCTGCTAAAGAGACTCGCAGGATTTGAATTTACGGATCACGCTTACGATTTTGAAGATACTAACGAATAAGGAGACTATATGTTTGATACGCACAAACTTAACGAAAAAGGCTTTGAACAAGTAAAGGCATTCAAGACTCTTATGTCCGATGCGGTATATCGGGCACTTACCTATTTGCCAGAGAGTCGAGAAAAGTCTATCTTCGTAACTAAGCTTGAAGAAGCCATGTTCTTCGGAACTAAGGCTATCGCATCCAATCCTGAAAACCACACTGAAGTAACCAAATACTAGGAGAATCGAATGGCACGTCCAAAAGGTAGTAAGAATACTGGCCCTCTCACTGAACTGCAGAAGCTCGCAAAGAAGATCGGTCCTGACGGAGATGACGTCATTGCTGAACTTGAAGCGGCAGACGTTGAGGCCTTGAATAAGCGCATTGCACAAGCTAATCAAAGCATCTCAGACACTAAGGCTGAACTGGAGTTGAACGAAGACTACCAACAGGCCAAATCCGATGTTAAGCTTCTTTCCTCTGGGCTGTCCGAAGTGAAGAAGCGGCAAAACTCGATTATTGCTGTGGCTGTATCTTTCCGGAAAGCTAAAGGGGCAGCATGATCCCAAAAGCTGAAGATTCCAGGAAAATGTCGGAAAACATTCGGAAGGCCGTGTATAGCCTGGAAAAGATCCTTGAAAGAGCCGAAAATGTAATCGCGCACGCAACTAACGCCGGATATTGCGCTGCAAGTCTATCCAGTGACGATATTGCACGATTCGATCAAAAAACGCTAGAGCAATTGGAAAAAGAACTTATATCCTTAGGGTACATCGTATACAAATATAGTACCTCCTTTGGAGAAACACCTAAATGGGATAACGTCTCTTATGTCGGAATTAATTGGGACAAAGTATGATCTTTTGGACTATCAACCAGGATGCTGGTCTATTTACTTGGTTGACCTACGGTGTCTCAATGGTTCCGCTTGCTTTAATAGCATTAGCTCTCATATTAAGCTGTAGAAAATGATTGAAAAGGAACGTATTTTATCAATAGATATGAGTACAAAAACGGGCTGGTCTTCCGTAGTAAGTACCGTAGATGGAGTGGAACTAGAGGAATACGGTACTATTCCAGCTATCCACCAGCCCAAAGGGGAATACCCCGGAGTATTCGTAGACTGGGCTGAATTGGTGTTTACTAAGATCGACGAACTCGTTAAGCGCTTTAAACCAGATGTCTTAGTGATCGAAGAAACATGTGCTGGCTCCAAAGGTGTGTACACGCAAAAAATACTTGAATTTTCCCATTTTTTGCTTGCAAAATTCATTAGAGATAGTAAGATCAAATCAGTGTATTTGTTGACTGGTGCCTGGAGAAGTGAAGTTGGATCTAAAATGACCAAAGAGGAATCTGCCCATAATAAGTACGTTAAGGAATACAAGGAAAAGCACAATTCTAAGTTCGCATACGATATAAACGGTAAACTGATCGGTAAACTTACTAAGAAGCACATCAACGTTAGACGAGCAAACGAGGTATTTGGTAAGTTTCTGAAAAAACCTCTTATCAAAAAAGACGAAGATCAGGCAGATTCTCTCTTACTTTCATATTGTTATCATCTTCGCCGTTTGAAAACCTTAGAACGCCTTAAAAAGTTTGAAGAAATTGATCTATTTGAAGATAACTACGACAAGGAGACAGAATGACTTTAGGACAACTTGTATCTGGATTCATCGTCTCCGTAGTGGCCTTATTTGTGGTTTTGTACATTACTGGGAGAGAAGATAAATGACTCTTTACGGATTAATTGATGCTCATTTTCAAGATTTTTGTTTTATGACATGTATTGTATCGTCTGCTATTGCGGGAGCATTTTGTTTCTGTTTTTATTGGAGTAAGCAATGAGTGGATTTTGGGATAAAAAAGCAATTACTACTCAAGAAACTGCCTACCAGCAGGCCCAACAGGCACTTCCAGCTCAACCAATCGTTTTGGATGAGGAAGCCTTAGCTGAAATTCAGGAAAATGAAGAATATGACGTATTTGAGGAAGAAGACGACGACATGTCTTCGGTCCTTTCTGATGCCAACCTTCGCCTAGAGCAAGGGCGTCTCTACCAAATGATCATGAACTCTGATATCTTTGGAGAAACTGACGCTGACCCAAAAGCTATCAAGAACGTTAGCCGGGAAATGAGAAAATTCGCTAGGGATCGAATGGAAACCATGCTTGGTATGCGCCAGGAAGAAGCGACACAGAAAACTATCGTTTCTTCTCCCTTTAACGACATGGAAGTAACAGTCCTCAAGCTTTTGGCCTCAAAAATGTCTAAAGGTGCCACTGAAGAACAAGCTCCGGTGCAACCTCTGATTCAGGCTCCTCCTAAAAAGGATGGAATTACAGCTATCTCTGGAACTACAAGACCTAAGGCACCAGCGCCTCTCAAACGTGAATCTAAGCCTATCCAAAGGGCTCCACAACCTAAGATGACTGCTAAGCCTACTGCGACCTCTGCTATCAAATCCGAAGAAGATACTAGACTTACTAAAGCTATTTCTGAAATGACTCCAGCCGAACTTGCCGAGTACGATAAAAAAGCATCTGAAATTCACGCTAGGAAGCACTCTGCCATGCCGCCAAATCTGATCCCGCATCCTAGCCCACAACAACTCGAAGCTATCTATACTGCCCACGCAAATCAATTATCTGGTCCAGGAAGTGCCCTAGGCAATGTCATGGCCCTGATGAATAAACGCTGAAATGTCTGAAAATAACCAAACCTAAGGAGCCCTAAATGTCTGAAAATAAAGCCGATACTCGTACTGCTACTCAACGTATTGAAGATCTTGAAAAAGTCCTCACTGTTCTTTATCAAGCTGCCCAGCGCCACGAAGACATTCTTGGTGGACTCGGTGGTCTGAAGAACGATATGACTCTCGTAAAGGATGCGCTTAAGCTCATCAATAAACGGACTGATGCTATCATTCAATCCGCAAGCTCTGACAGTGGAATCACGTCTGCATCTGTCGATACTCTCGTAATCCAAATGAACGTTGCCGAACTCGTTCAACAGACTGCAAACTATGTTACTGCTGGCCATCTTGCCCCTACCGATACTATCGTTGACAACACGTTTGTTGTCTGTGAAGAGCATAATTCGGACGGTAAGGTGATCAATCCTCGTATTCAGTTCAAGTTGGATACGCAAGATCCTGCTACTCAGGAATCTCTTAAGGGTAAGAAAGCCGGGGACACTGTTTCCTTCGGGGAAAATAAGTTCACAGTTAAGGTCCTGGAGGTTTACAGCCTTTTGGATCCAAACGCCCCTAAAGCTGCGGACCCAGCTCCTGAGGCTCCTGCACCAGATAATTCTACGGGCTCTACAGAGCCTACGACTACGGCTGAAACGACTCCAGAAGCCCCTGCAGAGCAAGCAGCGCCCGCTGCAGCCACTGAAGCTAATCCTCTTCCTCCTGAGACCCCAGTTGTCCAATTCGTCCCTTCTGAACCTGGTATGATGGTTACGGCGCAATAAATGGCTAAGAAAAAAACCGCCCCAACTTGTAATTTTAAGGGATGTAAAACCGCCCGTAAATCTAGTACGAACGGTAGTTGGGGCGGATTTTGTGGGTTTCATACTAGGAAGGCGACCATAAACGCTTTCTTAGGAGAACTATACAGCCGTATCCTCTCCAGAACGAGAGGAAAAAAAACAAAGAGACCAGACCTTTATTTTAAGCTTCCTATTATGTCTAAAGAGGTCTTCATGAGTTGGTCTAAAAACCATCCCGATTTTCTAAGGCTCTATAAACAGTGGAAAACTAGCGATTTCGATCGTAGACTTACCCCCACAGTCAATAGGATGAATTCTAGCAAGGGGTATACGCTCGACAATGTGGAATGGCTTACTAATTCACAAAACTGTGGCCTATCTGGATCTGTAAGGCAAGCCAAAAACAGACAAGCTGTCTACGAACTTTTAGGAGTAAAATAATGTCCAAATCTACCAAACTTGAAAAAATTCTTCTCATCCCCGATTGCCATCACCCATACGTAGATAAAAATGCCTGGAATTTGATGCTTAAAGCTGCCAGGGAATTTAAGCCACAACACGTTGTTATCATGGGAGATTTTGCGGATTTCTATGGAGTCTCAAGCCATAGCAAAGATCCTAATCGGGCTCTTAAGCTTAAAGAAGAAATCGAAGCCACCAAAGACGCTTTGGACGAAGTTAAAAAACTGGGAGCCAAGAACTACCACTTTGTTTCCGGTAACCACGAAGACCGTCTTGAACGATACCTGCGTGATAAGGCTCCAGAACTGTTTAACTTCATCTCCATCCCTAAGATCCTGGAGCTTAAGGAAAAGGGTTTCTCTTACACTCCCTATAAGCAATCTCTCAAGATCGGTAAGCTGAATATTACCCACGATACGGGAACTGCTGGTCGTTACGCCCACTACAAGTCTTTGGATGCATTTCAATCCAATGTGGTTATCGGACATACTCATCGCATTGGATATGTGGTCGAAGGCAATGCAAGCGGCGAGCGCCATATGGGCGCAATGTTGGGCTGGTTAGGAGATATTAATGAGATCGATTATCTCCATCAAATTAAGGCCCGGAAGGACTGGTCACATGGATTTGGGGTTGCCTATCTAGATCCTAAAACTCAAGCCGTTTACGTGGTTCCAACCCCTATTGTTAATGGGACCGTTGTTATCGAAGGAAAGCTTGTTTCTCTTTAACAATCTCTTGTGATATACTAAGTTTAGGAGTCAAACCTAAACATGGGCCTCACAACAGATCTAGATAAGCTCAGTCGTGCTATCAAAGATGCCGATATTAGCCTTTTCTCTGTCAAAGCTCGTATAGAGCAACTAGACAAGGAAATCGCTATATTAGCTCCTCGTAAGAACGAACTTGAACAAAATATAGAATTTCTTAAAAAGCAGGATACTATTCCTCTAGCTCAGGAATTTAAGAAATCCAAGGCTGAACTCGCTAAGACATCATCTAGGCTTAATATTATCGTATCTGAACGAGTAAAGGTTTATCAGGCATCTTTAGATATAGAGATGGCCATTGCCAAGTTTAAGCGAGACCACGACCAATTGATTATTGGTAGTGAAAACAATATTTTGAAGATTGATTTCGGGGGCAAACGTGGAAAAAGATGAACTAAAGCAAAAAATCATGGAAGATGAAGATTTTATCAAAGCGCCTAAATACGCAAACAGCTTGAATAGATTTTTAGCCAAGAACGAACGAAAGCTTGACAATGGGGCCATAGGTAGGTTACTCTTGATTACGGAAGAAGAGGTAGACCAGCTCTACGAACAATCCATAGTCGAGTTGCGCAAGGAGATGGTAGATGGTGAAGACGGAGAAGGTAGTCGCGAGTAACGGTGATACGATCCTAACGCTCCGTTACGAACTTGGACATCTCTATATCCGCGATCCAGAGGAGGGATGGTCCTCCGATCTTTGGCCAGATCAAGTAGAGCAGCTTTATAGCGCTTTAGGTAGATTTTTGGGCAAAGAATCATCTCCTGGAGAGCCATCTTGAAAATAGATCTATACTCTGATGGTTCCGCTCAAACCAAGGCCACCAATGGCGGTTGGGGTTGGGTGATGGTCGTAGACGGTATTAAGTATTCAGAAGGATCTGGACACGAGAAGAATGTCACCAACAACGATATGGAGCTAGCTGGCGCAATTCAAGGCCTAGCTGAAGTCCTTAAATTCGTTAATAGAAGTAGAGAGGCCAACGCCGAAACTTCTCAGGTAGATTTCGATGTAACACTCTGTTCCGATAGCCAAATCGTCCTTGGTTGGGCAGACGGATCTTTTCGCTTCAAACAAGAAGAGAAAATGGAGAAATTCAAACAACTCCAATTTCTGGTCAAACGTCTAAACATTAAAACTCGTTGGGTAAAAGGCCATAGTGGAGACCCTAACAATAGTAGATGCGACCGGCTTGCTAATTTGGCTCGTAAGCAGATTAAAGAAGCGGCCTCAGATCAAGTTGAGAACAAAACGCAATCAGCCATTGGAACTAAGCGCACCGACGTTGTAAGTTTGTGGTACAAGGGTCTTTTAAAAATCATTGACTTTGAGACTGGAGTAATAGAAGATTATAGCCGGGAAGCTCACGGTAAACGTGGATCCGTACTTGAGATTAGAGAGGCAAAAGAACGATGAAAAAGCATTACCATATTTTTAAAATAGCGTTAGGTCTATTTTTGACCATAAATGCCGTTATTACCGTGAATAAAGACAATACTACAGTAAATCTAGTAACCGGCATTATTTGGTGTTTTCTAACATCCCTTTTTATCGACAATCTTTTGGAGAGTAAGCGTAAATGAGCGATCAATACTTTTGTTGCATGGACAGCGAAACTGGTGGGCTCCGAGCTAAGCAAAATGACATCTTAACTCTGTACATGGCCATGACTGACGAAAACCTTAAGGTCTTGGAAGAGCTAGATCTAAAGCTCAAACCTAACGATAGGTTGCCAGTATGTGATCCGCAGGCGATGGCCGTGAACCACATCGACCTTCAAAAACATTTATCCGACCCAAACACTGTGACCTACGCTGAAGCTAAGGTCAAAATCATCGCTTTTGCTAAGAAGTATCTCAAGAAGCGTGGGCGCTATAGTAACCTCATTGTTCTTGGTCAAAATGTTATGTTTGACTTGAAGTTCATTTGGGAGTACATTATTCCAGAAGAGGAGTGGGAAGGATTGTTCTCCTATAATGTGGAAGATACGAAGACATCGGCCCTATTCCTGAAACGATGTGGGTGGCTGCCCAAGGAAATCGGTACGTTGAAGAGCATGGTTGAATACTTCAATATTCCACGCCGGGAAGCTCATGAAGCGAAGGGAGACGTGCATATGACAATCGATGTATACAAAGCCATGCTTTCTTTGATGGATTCAAAGAAAAATGGTGGGTCTACTCAGGACATTATTTCCTTGCTGGAGGCAGAATGAAAACTGGATACTATATTCCCATTTATAGTTGGGGACCAAACCCTTCTGAAGTAGCGGGATCTAGTACTGGCGCTACTTTATACTGGGAGCTTAAGGATCTTTGGGGCTTTGAACCAGATGCGGTGGGATATTTCGAAGTTTTTGGCAATATTCCTACTCAGGAAGAGTTCGAGGAAAGCCAAAAATGAAACTCCTATTCGATTGGTGCCATCTCTTCAAAGACGACGATTGGAATTGTAAACTCGGCCTTGATTGGTACGGGTTTGAGCCGATTGTAGGCTGTAGAAAGGACCTAGAAGGTTCTAAGGGCTTCACTGTCGTTCTCTACGCCGTTTGGTGGCGCTATTCCTTGACGTGGATTCATGACTATGCTAAATATAGTGCTAGGATGAATTATAGACATTCAGACACCATCAAACGCATATCGGACTTAAAAGAGCGAATCGAAGCTAAGAGAGCGAAAAAAGAATGACCCTAAAAGTTTCGCCGCATCAGCACGTAGAGTCAGCCCTTAGCGGTTCTACTCTTTCCTCAATGATTTCTAGAGCCATAGAGCTTAAACGAGAATACTTCTCCTATACAGATCTAGGACACCTCAGCTCTGCGCTCAAAACCTACCAATCAGTTAAAAAGGCTGGACTTAAGCCTATCCTTGGCCTCGAATTCTACCTAAAGGACCCCTTGGACGAACTAATTCAAGGAACCCCCGCAGATCGGTGTAAATACTTCACTTCTACTATCTATGCCAAGGACCAAGTTGCATACCAAGAATTGTGCCGTACTGTTTCTCGCACTGACTTTCCCACTATCGAAATTCAGGGTGAAGTTCAGTCCCTATTTGATTGGAAAACCCTAGAACACCTTTCTAAGTTCAACACCCTTCTCGTTCTTGGTGGACCTCACGATTTGGTAGGGAAATGCTTGCTCGCATCAGACGCAAATCTTGCGGAGCAAGTCTTTCTTAATCTCCGCAAAATGTTCGGTGACAGGCTATCGGTTTCATTGATCTGCGAACCCTGGAGTAAGAAATTTACGTCTGTCGTAAAAATCGATTTTCAAGACGGCAGTAGCGATTCCCTCCTAGCCACGGACATGGTCAAGACGGATAAGGCCCGAAATATTAAAGCTATTGACCTGGTAATTCGGTCTGGACATGCCAAGATCGAATCCAAGATTTCAAATGGGGTCTACCACAATGTCGGCAAGTGGATCGATAAGGTAAAAGAGCACCGTGGATTTCTTCCTTTGCCTGTGGATGTGACACTAGAAATCAATAAATTTTTACTTGAAATGTCCAAAAAGCACAGTGTTCTGGTATTGGCTTCAGATTACGCCTTTTACTCTGAGAAGAGCGATAAGATCGTCCAAACGATGATTTTGGCCGGAAATGGAATTCTTAAGTCTGACCTTCATATGAAAACTGAAGAGGAATTTTCAGGGTATCTATTGAAAGAGATGGGTCTAACTCAGGAAAAAACTTCCGAGATCTTATCTAACAACAATGATTGGGCTAAGAACTTTGATAGCTTCGAGCTGAAATATGAGTGGCGTTTGGCCGACAGCGATGGTAACGCTCTCCAACAGTGCATGGAAATTATCAAAGCCAAGGGGCTAATGCGCTGGCAAGACCCCATCTGGACTTCGAGACTAAAGGAGGAAGTCCTCGTTATCGCTAAAAATAAAGTAAAGGATCTCTCCCCCTACTTTCTCCCCATTCATGACGTTATCTCCCACTACGAAGAAAACGGCAGACTTTCTGGGCCAGGCCGTGGGTCTTCGGCTGGAAGTTTGATTGCATACCTTATGGGTATTACGAAAGTTCCCCCTTTTAAGTATGACCTCAGCTTTGGTCGTTTTTATTCTACCGATCGAATCGAAGCCCTTAAATTGGCCGACATCGATAGCGATCTTGAGTCTCGCGATCTCCTAACCGGGGAGGACGGTAAGAGCGGATACCTCTACCATCGATGGGGAAACAAAGCAGCGCAGATCTCTACGAGAGGAATGTCCAGGCTAAAATCTTCCATTAAAGACGTAAATCGCTATTTTAAAGGCTCTGTCGAAAAAGAAATCGAACAACTCTGTAAGAAGCTTCCAGATGCAGGACAGGGGATTACGGATGAACAGTTCCTATTTGGCTTCCAGGACGAAGATGAAAACCATATCGATGGACTATTTGAGACATCTGACGCCTTAAAGAACTATGCCGCCACTCGTCCAGCAGAGTGGGACGTGGTGCAAAAAACATTAGGAATTACGAGAAATTTTTCGGTCCATGCTTGCGCTTTTGTGGTTGCTGATAAGCCTATTTCAGATTTTGTTCCACTCAAAGAAGGCCATATAACTCAATATACCGCTTCCGAAGTGGAGACGGCTGGACTCGTTAAGTATGATTTCCTCGTTGTTTCTAACTTAAAAGATATTCGTGTATGTCTAGATCTCATCAATAAGAAGAACGGCGAAAACAATAAGGTTGGCCACTTCACTCACAAGGGCAATCCAACCTATATTTGGGACCTTCCAGAAGATCAGGAAGCCTATAAGAGTGTTTGGGATGGAGCTACAGAGTCTTGCTTTCAGATCAATACCCAGACGATGACCCCCTTTGTCAAAGAGATCATGCCTAAGAATATGGAAGACCTCTCCATCATTCTATCTCTGGTTCGTCCAGGCCCTCTCGATTACGTTATTGAAGAGACTGGTCGTAACATGGCGGAAGAGTACGTTTATCGTCGTAACGGTAATTCGTATGAAGATATTCCGATCCTAAAGGAGCTAATTCCTGAAACGTATTCAGTTCTTGTGTACCAAGAGCAAATCACCAAACTTGCAAAGCAGCTCGCTGGCTTTAGTGGTTCTGCTGCAGAAAATCTCAGAGAGGCCATTGGTAAGAAGAAACGCGCTGCCATGCTCAAGATCAAGCCCGAATTCATTAACGGATGTCTCAAATCCGGTAAAGTTACGGAAGATGAAGCCCAGCAACTTTGGGACCGAATTGTAACGTTTGGACGCTATGCTTTTAATAAGAGTCATGGAATTTCATATAGCTATATTACCTATGCTTGTATGTTCCTTAAGCATCACTACTTCCTTGAGTGGTGGACTGCAATTCTTTCCAATGCTACCCAGAAAGAAATCTCGGGAAAGCTTTGGCCTCACGTTAAGCACTTAATTACCAGTCCTGACATTAACCTCTCTACAGACCAAATGGAGATCGACTACGCCAATGGGAAGATCCGATCGAAGTTGGGGATGGTCCGAGGAATGCAAGAAAAGACCATTGACCCTATCATCGCTGGTAGGCCTTACTTGAGCATCCAAGATTTCGTCAATCGGGACGTTGCCGGGGCGGCTCTTTCACGTAAGCTCATCCACGTTGGTGTCTTGGATTCTCTTTTTCCTCCCAAGTCTAAGCTCCTGGATAAGTTACAGCTATTCGAAGACGCGGTGGAAATCCAGAAATACAATGAAAAGGTCGCAAAAGCTGCCAAAGAAGGTAAACTTATCAAGGCCTTGGAACCTAAAAAGGGTGAAATTCCAGAACAGTACCTTACCATAGAACAAGACCCTCTTAAAAATGCCGCTATTCAAAAGTCGATCCTTCCAAGCTTACTTGTGGGCCTTTATCATCTCGGACAGAACCATTCTAAGTGTATCCTAGGCCGCTCTAAGCCCTCTAAAATCATGACCAATCCTAATACGGGCTTGGAGACTCTTTTAGTATCTGGAGAGGTCCTACAGCGCTTAAATGAGCTTCCAGGAGAGGCCGTATCTGAGGATAAGATGGTAGCCGTTTCCGCCTTTATCGTAGATACTAAGGTTCAGGACTATAAGAACAATACCAAGCAAATGCTCAAGGTTGTAGCTGACTACGACGGATACGTTAAGGAGATGGTCGCTTGGCCAGATTACTTCAGCGGTGTTTTGTCGTATCCCCCAGAACTTAAGAAGGGGCAGATTGTAACCGTATTCCTTAAGAAGCGCGCCGGTAAGGACGGAGACTGCTCCATTCAGGATATTGTGATTGAAAGTAGTTGACTTTGGTCTCTATTAAGAGTAGGATTTAGCTATGAAGAAGTTCTTTCCGTTTATCCTTCTAATTCTGCTTTCAACCCTAGGATATGCGTCCCTAAAGACTCACTTTCATCGTAGCCATAAACCGCACAAGAAGATCCATGTTGCTATAGTGGACACGGGCTTAGATCTGAAAGATCCACGGTTTAAGGACCATCTCTGTCCTACTGGACATAAGAACTTTGTGCCGGGTGAGACTTTGGACGATATTAACAACCATGGGACTTTTGTGGCTGGACTTATTCAGAGATATGCGGACAATTCCGACTTCTGTCTGCTGATATATAAGTACTATTCAAATGCTGCCTCTGGAGAACAAAACCTACAACGAGAAGCCTTGGCCATGCAAGAAGCAGTCTCAAATGGTGCGGATATTGTTAACTATTCCGGAGGCGGACCAGAATTTAATGAAGAGGAGTTTTTGATTATTCGTAACCACCCTAAAACTATTTTCGTTGTAGCTGCTGGGAATGAACATCAAAGTCTAGACGTGTCCGGAAATGAGTTCTACCCCGCTTCTTATTTTCTGAAAAATGAGCACGTTGTTAGCGCCAACGCTATCGATGGATTCCGCCTAGGTTCTTCTAATTGGGGTAGTCGAGTAACGGATTCTGAACTTGGCGATAGTGTTCTATCCTTTCTTCCTAACGACCTTATAGGGATCATGTCAGGTACTTCGATGGCCTGCGCAATTTTTTCTGGGAAACTTGTTGACAGGATGTCACGAGATGTGCAATAGTTAGTCATCGAGGTTATCCAATGGCAGTTACTGGAACAGATTTCAAAGTAATGAAAGAAAAGAAATTGGACAAGGATACAACCCTAGTCATTAAGAAGAACGTAATGAACGGTCGTATCTTCGTAGAATTTACCTCTAGCAATCCACGAATTGTCTTGCAAAAGAACTTCCAAGACAACTATGATGGTAAGAACCTATCTGAAGCTTTTGCAAAAAGTATAAAGAGTACAGAGCAGCTTAGAGCGTATTTTGGAATCAAAAATAAGGAGAACGAATAATGTCATTGTCTACTATTCTGAAAGAAATTGAAACCCATCGTCCTAATTCCCTGATCGATGTCGATAAGGGGCCAAAAGAAATGTATGGTGGTCGTAGGGGTCTCAAACTCAATGCCACCGAATCAATCAAGCGCCTTCGCCTTCAGTTTCGCACCGAATTGATGGCCCAAGTAGCTTTTATCGTGGTTACTGGTTCCAATAGGGACAAGTTTACGGAAGTGGCTTCCACCGATGAATTTGGATGTTTCTCTGTAGATCCAGACGACTTCTTTAAGGATCTCACGTCTCGTATCGACAAGACCCTTTTTGGCCGTGAAACCACTCGGAATCTCTTCAACATTGCTACCAATGTCTTGGAAGATAAGGCCCTTGAGCTTGATATCAATTCGTATCCCATGTTGCACTTCGGCGAGAAGTACAATACTACCGCTCGTACTCCTGAAGAATTTGTTCCTATTGTTCGTAATGCCGTAACCGAACAAGTTGGTTCTGAATTGGTTGGGGTTAGCGCTGTATATTCCGTAGTGGACAAAGCTATCGAAAAAGGATACAATGCAACTGTAACTCCAATTATCCTGAATACTCCGGATGAACAGTTCGCGCTGGATTTGTTTAAGAATCTTAAGAAACATACCCATACGGACGGTATGAGTCGAGGATTGACTTCAAAGGTCTTCCTGGTAGCGGCTGGGAAAACTTCAAAAGAGCTTAAGGGTACCTTGGGAGCTTTTGCGGTTAAGGATGCCAACGAAAGTTCTGTTGGCCAGACCTTGACTGCTATCCGTTCTAAAATTGTGAGCTGATATGAAATTGACTACCAAAAACACTAAGGGTAAGATAGTAAAAATCAAAGACTGTATGGGGAGATACATTCCACACTGTTTTGCCTATAATACCTTAACTCGGGAAGCCAGCCTGTTTATCCATGCAAAAGCTGGGAAAAAGGACAGTATCGTTACTGCTCGAAAAAACGATAAAGGGTATGTTTTGAAAGTTAAGGTAGTAATTCCAGGTTCTTACGCTGAAGTTAATGGTAAACGATTTTAATTAAAATAAAGGAAAATATTATGTCAGATTTTTTTGGTACCCCAGCTTATGGTCAGAATGGTAATAGCAAATTCAAGAAAAAGGTCTTCTTTAGTTTGGACACTGGAGACGAAGCCTTCCGCATCTTGCCTCCTATGGGCGCTCTCCGAGAAAAGAATGTTTGGAGCCGTTATTTTTCAGTAAACTACGGCTACAAGAACATGGCCGGTAAGATGCGCAGCTTCTTGAGCACTCAGGCCAAGAAAGATAAGGTTATTGTCAACCGAGATGCAGCATTGGACCGCTTGAATACCCTTAAGGAAGCATTGGAGAAGATCAAGCTGGAACCGACTAATCCACAATTCCCTACGCTCTTCGCTCTGGTTGGACAAGGAAAGGGTCATAAACCGGTCTATAATGTCGATAACAATCACCACATGTGGGTAGTCGATCTCAATGGGACTATTGGCATTCTTAAGCTTAAGCATAAGACCAAAGTGAAGTTGGATAATGAGATTGACAAGCTTCGTGCTGAAGGGATTGACCCTCTTTCTGTTGAAAACGGTCGATTCTTCGTGTTTAATCGGGTCGTTGCTGGTCGTGATACCGACGTGTCTATCAAGGTCTATAAAGAAAAGGTCGACGTCCCAGGATTTGGTAAAGTTGAACGAGATTTTGTTCATTCCATCACCCCCGATTTGGAAATGAAGCTTCGGTCTGAAGTGGTTAGCCTAGATACCCTCTATCAGGTCATCACCGCCGAAGAAGTGGCTCAGATTGTCGCCGAATCGGACCTTAAGACCGGTAAAAGCCCTGCTTGTGACCGCATCTTTGATGCTCGTTGGAAGGCAGAAGCTGACGCTCGTAAGGCAGCTGCCACTCCAAATGCTGGCGTTGTTGCTCCGTTGGCCTCCCCAGTGGCTCCTAAGGCCCTACCAGCAGCTCTAGAGACATTGGATGAGCCGGATGAAGGGTACACCCCTCCAGCGGTGACCGCCACGGTAAAGCCTGTTAATAACCTTCCTACTACTTTGGCTGTTGTAGCTAAGGCTGCTCCCGCTACCGTTGTGACGGTCGCCACTCCTCAGACTCAGGCCCAATACATTGCGGAGCAACCCGATAAGGACTTCTTCGCTTCTATTGGGGTTGAGGTCTAAATGGAATTAAATCCAGAAACTGATCTGTCCATTGATGTTGCGAATTTAAGCTCTGAGTTTAAAGTATTTCCCTTGAAATTCTATCGATATTGCCTTCATAAGGCTAAGGTGGAACTTCAAAGGGACGTAGCTAAGGCTAAACTTAAGGAAGCAAGGGCCGTCACCTATAAGAGGATTAAGGGCGATACCACCAAAAAATGGACCGAGAACAGTATGGAAGCCGAAATCGACACCGATCCAGTAGTTCTGGCTGCTCAACTTACCTTTATGAGAGCCGAACACGATGCTGCCACTTGGTGTGGTGCGGTAGATTCAATGAAAGCTAAAAAGGATATGTTGATGCAAATAGGGGCCGACGCTAGAAAAGAAAAATAGGTATGATTAAAGAAAAGGAAGTTGAGATTATAGTGTCTCAAAATATGATAAAATACCTAAAAGATTTGGGGTACGAACTGCCTACCCATATCTATAGAGGAGTAGTGAAAACTATTCAAAACGTTCCATTTACCATAAAAGTAGAGCATTTGAAACCAAAATCTAGTGTAAAAATTACTAGGATTTGTGACAATTGTAAAGAAGAAAGAATTGTTTCTCGCGCTAAATATAAACCTCTTTGTTTTAAGTGCTCCACCTATAAAATAGGGTTAGCGCTAACCGGAGAAAATAATGGGATGTTTGGTAAAAAGGGGGAATTATCTCCCAGATGGAATCCAAATATAAGTTCTGAAGAAAAACTAAATAACCGTAGAAGATTTTATTCAAAAGAGCTTCAACGTTGGTCTAAATGGGTAAAGGAGTTGTACGATTTTACTTGTCAGAAATGTAAGATTAGAGGCGGAGCATTAGTCTCCCATCACATAGAATCTTGGGATGCTTGTATTGAGTTAAGACACGATATTTCAAACGGTATTTGTTTTTGTAACGAGTGCCACCTGGATTTTCATAGAATTTATGGAAAAGGTAATAACAGTAGAAAACAGCTGATAGAATTTTTAGAGGAAAAATAAAATGGCAAAAGAACAAGTGTCCTTGGTAGATCGTATTCGCAATCGTCTGAATGAAAGTAGCGGCAAAGAACTGGTTAAGACTTTCGGTGAGGGGGATGAACTTCTCCAGGTTAAGTCTTGGATTCCTTTGAAGCCTTTCTTTAAGCTTGGAACTGGTGGGGATGGGTTTCCTTGCGGCCACATCACCCAGATCATCGGTAAGCCAGATTCTGGAAAATCTACCCTCGCGATGGAGGGAATGGTTTCATGTCAAAAACTTGGTGGACAAGTATTTCTTCTTGATTCAGAGCATAAGTTCTCTATGGGTCGTCTCAAGTTGATGGGTGGCAAGCCAGAAGAGGTGATGGTTGTTCAGACCAATACTCTTGAGGAAGCTTGGGACGGATTCGAGAAAATCTTGCAAGAAGTAACTACCCTGCGAGAAGAAGGCGTTAAGACGCCAATGATGCTCGTGTGGGATTCAGTGGCCGCTTCCGTACCAGAATCGATTATGACTTCGGAATCTGGAGACTTTCATGTGGCAGTTGAAGCTAAGATGAACAATAAAAACGTTCGTAGGCTTCGTCAGCTAATTGAGAAGACTGAACTTGCTTGCGTATTCATCAACCACTACTATATGACTCAGCCAAAATCAAAGTACGAGCAGGCGGAACTAATTATTAAGGGTGGAGAGGAACTTGCCTTTCTTTCAACTTTGATCTTGCGTACCAAACAGGGCGCTAAGATTATGCGTACGGTTCTGGGCGAGGAACAACAGATTGGACGTGTTACCCGGTTCTTTGTCCATAAAGGACACTTCCATGGTCGGACCATTACAAAGGATGTCAATGTAGTGGACCTTGGAATCTTGGAGAGTGCGGAAGAATTGGCAGCATATCAAAAATCTCTTAGAGGAACACTTTAAGGGTTGGTCGGGTCGCTACCGGCCTGAACTGAGGACTTGCAGGTTAGCTCAGCTAGATTGACAAATCCTGCACATTTTTAAAGTTTTAAGATAGGGCGAGCACAAAAGGGCGAAACAATGTTCCTCTCCGCAACTCGTGCAATGGCGAAATGACTACTTCGTGAGGAAGTAAGGTACAGCGGAATTAAGCCGCGTGGGCAATCCCCAAGTCAGAGTAGGTCTCAGTCTTATCTTAAAAAGGGTTCCCAGGTTGCCCGAATCGATCTGGTCTAAGGAAGTTGCTAACAGTTGAAGCTTAGACGACGTGGGAACCGAGTCGTAAATCGGACCAAAATTAAGCGAAACCATTAGTGATACGGGTGGGAGTAGCATGTGCCATGAAAGACCTTAGAATTGCTGTACACAGTGACCCTCTAAGAAAATCTTCCTCTGGCTTCGGGTAGGCGCTCATGGTAGTATGGGGTTAAAGCACAGGCCTGTTTGGCAGCCTACTTTTTAAAAAGGAGTTTATGTGAGCAAGTTTAGGAATTGGCTTATAAATAATTTTACAGATCTAACCAATAAACTATCTCCTTGTAAATGCTGTCCTAATCGAACTGAGCTTAGCGTATGTCGCAATAAAGCTCTTAAAGAGAATTGGGAAAGTATCCAAAGACTTGTAGCTCCATTTCATAAAAGGGAAAACATCAAATGAACTACGGCACTATAGAAAGACCTAAAGCTCCTGATAAAAAGATCAATACTTCCAATGACTTCGAACTCTGTTTGTTGCGCCACCAATACTTCCGCAGAGCTAACTACAATCCTACTGAAGCTGAAATGCAGCCATTCATGCGAATCGTAGAACATTTCACTAAAAACACCTTCTTCACCTATTTCAATCTCTTTCGCGCTGTTGGCCTATACCACGACGACGTGCTTAACATTGGTAGAGTGCATCTGGTTTCATTTCTAGGCCTGTATTCTCTAGATCGCACTCCCGATAAGAAACTTGCTTTTGAACAGATTTTTACCAATAATAATTTCAAGTTGCCTGAAGAAAAGAACTACCTAGATAAGAATAAGGCGAATTTCACCCTATTCTTTAAGCAACGAATGGAAGATCTAGTACGGGTTTGTCGTCAAAAGGTCAGGAATATTAAAGGACAACCCTCTGAAGAGTTCATCGTTTTCTGTGGAGAAGCTAAGCCTCCAAGGTACCATAGGAAGATTTTGAGAGAGCATTCGGAATTAGGATATAGGAAGATCGATTTTGCCGTATTTAAAAGTATCCGTAAAAAGGCAAACGTAAATTTTGACGCCACTATCTTTGAATTCGCAGGTCTCTGGTACGTAGCCATTCCTTTGGATCAAAAACCGCTCGCCTTAGAGGATATCGTTGGATCTGGAGCAGATCCATATCAAAACCAACATAATAGGCAACCGAACGAACTTTTGGAGGAAAAAGAGTTTGAAACTCTGTCCACTCTATTCCAAGGTAAGACCAACGACAAAAAGGTGAAGGTCATCCGAAAATTCATTGCAAAAAACAAGAACTCAGGGCAGTATAGGGAAGAGATCTATACCGCTAGAAAATTGCTTCGCGAACTTGGGGCTTAATGAGAACCGTTGATCGAATCCTTAAAGACTGGAAGAACGCGGTAGGCACCCTTAAAACCGGTAAGAATAGCCAATACGTTGCTATTGAGTTTAAGGAAAGAACTACCCTCCTTCTGATGTTGGCTCAGACCATGCTGGATGAAGGGCACGATGAGAATGTCGTCCTATCTCCTTCTACACAAGTTAAGGTCGTAGACTGCTGCACTCCATCAAAAGAAGTCCCAATTCCAGCCAAAAATATTAAGAAGTGGAAGGCGATAGTAACCCAAGAATGGGACTATGCTAGGGATAAGGTCGTGGGGACTAAGATTTCTAAGTATGAGGAGAAGAAGGTTGTTACTGAAGCCCCTAAACCTGAAAAATCGATTAAAAATCTTGAATTAAATCCCACAGATAGAATTAAAGTGGATACTTCTGAGTACGTAGAGTCGGAAATAGACATGGACTTTCTCAAAGAAATTGGTGCCGATCTGACTATTTTTGGTGAAACCGAATGAGTGATATTACGCCCCAAAAAACTGTGTCTCAAGCATTAGAAGAGCTTAATGCTCAACTCGAAAAAGATATCATCGTAGATAAGCGTAAGAAAGACGTAGCCGAAAAAGATCTCATTCTTAGAGAGAATAGGGTTAATAGAGAGCTAAATGAACTCGTTAAAAATACCTCTGAACTAGAACAGGCTAAAAATGTTTCATTTGGTAAGATGACCGATGAAAACATTGAACAATTAGTCTTAGACAACGACTCCTACATGGAGGCTGCGAAACACTCCATGCAATTTATCAACTCTGAGTTTAAAGGGGTTGTACCATTTTTTAAGCATAACCTAATCTTAGTTGGGGGGGATACCGGAGACGGAAAATCTACAACTGTGAGCGGGATTGTGTATAGTGTTATCTCTCGAAAGGATCCAATAACTGGACTACCTGGAAGAGCGTTGATTTTGACCAACGAGGAGCATCCTTCCGATTTCTTCAATAGAATCACATGCTTAATCAAGAATTGGAAGTATACTAACCATGACCAGTTTACCGAGGAGCAGAAAAAGACATTCAGCGAACATATCCCTATTCTAGCAAAAGATGGTCGCTTAACGGTAATTGGAGATGTATATGATGGTGTTCCCGGTTGGACTACTACTCCAGAGGGCATCGAAGCTATTTTTAACAATCTGATTCGGGACAAACAGTATTACAACTGCATCATTTTGGACTACTACCAAAATGTTAAGACTTCTAAACTTAATCCTAAATTGGCGGAATGGGAGTGTCAGCAAAAACTATGCGGCATCCTAGATCAGATGAAAATTCGCTATCCCGCACCGATTGTTATCATGGCGCAAATGGCTAAACTTACAGACGAAGACGACTCGACACCGTTCAATGTTCGCCTAAAAGGAAGAAAAATTCTTTGCGATAAGGCTACGATGATTTTAGAGTTGATTCCTGAGCGTCCCCTATTGAGAAGTAAGTGGAAGGTCTGGAAAAGCCGTTTTACCGATTCTGTTGGAAAATGCATATATACTGGATACGATAGGGGAAAATTTGTTCCTTATTCTGTCGAATTCCAAAAAAATGTAGCTAAGTTGGTAGAAAAAAATCTAGAAAGAGACAGAGAACAACAGCTTGGTCTTGGTGGAGACAACGAAAATAATGGCGAAGAAACGAACGATTGACGATATGCACAGAACAGCCTCAGAACGTGGAGGCTATTGTCGTTCCACAGCATACAAGGGGCAGAATCACGACCTAGATTGGGAATGTGGGGTGGGCCATTCTTGGTCTGCTGCTCCAGGAAATGTTTGTAAGACAAACGGAACTTGGTGCCCGTATTGTAAGGCTCCTAGGGGGGAGCGTATTTGTCGTGCCTATTTTGAGTACATATTCAACAAAAAATTCCCCAAGATTAGACCTCTTTGGCTTAAAATGGAAAGTGGCAGTAGGTTAGAACTAGATGGCTATTGTGAAGAACTTGGGATAGCCTTTGAGCATCAAGGGTATCAACATTACAAAAAAGCTCATTATTCTAATACCGATAAGAAATTCGGTGACATATTAAAAAGAGACGCACGGAAGAAATTCCTGTGTCGGAAAAACGGAGTCGTATTGATCCTAATTCCAGAGATAGGGACTTTAACTAAAATAAAAAATCTCAAAGCCTTCCTATCGAAAGAATTTAAAAAGAACGCTATAGATATCCCTAACGTACCGGAAATACGTATCGATTGGAACGCTATTTATAGTCCTAAGGACGTAGAGTCTTTTAGTAAGTTAAAGGACGTGATAACCTCTAAAGGAGGTAAACTAAAGTCCAAAGAATTCTTAGGGTTAAGAGAAAAATACCTTATAGAGTGTAAAAATGGACATGAATGGAAGGCTTGCGGCAACGACATAGTGTTTGGAAATCAGACGTGGTGCGGAATTTGTTCTAAACGCGTTCCTCATGGGATCGAAAAACTTACAAAATTTGTAGAATCTAAGGGCGGAAAATTTCTCTCAAAAAGATACCATAACGCACACTTTAAATACCGAATTGAATGCGAAAATGGACATGAGTGGAAAGCCACTGCCTCAAATCTATTGAATAGGGGGTATTGGTGTCCCGACTGCGCTATATTGGCTTCAGAAGATAAGTGCTGTAAGGCAATTATATGCTTAGAGACCGGTATCGTATATAAGTCGGCAGCAGAGGCAGCAAGAAAGCTTAAGATAGGTAGGCCCAATATCAGCAACACAGCTCTTGGCAACAGAGATAATGCGGGAGGCTTTCATTTTGAGTTCCATAAGAAAAACTCTTGACCCCTTCTCCCACTTCTGCTACAGTCTTACTTAAGGAGCCTCAAATGACCCACCAAGAACGCCAGGAACTCAATACTCTTTCGAAACAATGCTTTGGAACCGCCTCAAGATGGAAGAAGATCACAGACTATGGCGTGATCGATACAATGTCTAGGGATCGCGAAGTTGTCATTCCTGGCCCTTCTGGACTTAAGACTGAAATTTTTAAGGATACTAAGTATGTCACCAAGCACTATTCTGTGGAAGAAGTAAAGAAGCTCATGACGGAGATCTTGGCCGATAGGGTTAAACATACAGTAGTTCAGGAAGTTCCTGCAGAGGCTTCACTTCAGAGCGACAAATGAGACAGGTTTGTGACGAAACCGGTGCAGTTATCCAGAAAGGTGATATCATTCGAGTATTTCACTTCATTGGAGCACGCAGGAAAAAGCACTACATGTATAAGTACGTAATAGTAAAACATGACGAGCTTTATGCGCTTCACACCGGAACCCTTTCGCCAACAGAATCAGAGGACAGTTTGGAACAGAGATAGAGGAGTCCCCAAATGAAAACAAGAAAAAATGAGCCTCTTTCTAAGGAAACCGAAGAATTCATTGCAAGAATGTTTGTTTGCGAACCGCCATGTGATTCCTATGGAATATGTGAAGCTTGCATGGAAGAAACTATTTTCCTAGCCGGGTACAACTTTGGATACCGAGCCTCAGAGAAAAGAGTTCCTGGTAAGCAGCCAGATGGCTCGGAATGGTACCCATGAACGAAACAGTATTCCTAGTCGCATTTTTTAAGTTTGATAATCGTGGCCCCGAATGGGGATTCAAACGTATCGATCTAGAGGTTATATTTAAGACCGAGCAAGAAGCCCTACGCAACATTTCTTTTTGTGATGAAGCCGGTTGGTACGAGGGTGCCTTGATTGAGGAACGCATGTTAGGATACCACGATACGGTATTTCGAGGCAAACGGATATGGTTGATCCAGAACTCAGAGGGGGTTCTCCAGCCCATTCATGAGCCTCGTACTTTTAAAAACGTCACTCATTTAATAGGATAAGAATGACCCCTCCCAATATGTCCCAAATTCTAGCCCAAGCCGCTAATGACCGAAAAGAACGTATCCGGCTAGAAGAAGCTTTAAAAGCTTTAGATATGATGCTATATTGTAAGGACAAGGAGATTCTACTCCTAAGGAATCGATATCTTTATGGACCAAACCGGGCAAAAATTATTGAAATTGATGTTCAATGAAGGCGAAAGCGTTTGCGTTAGCCCAAATCAATTTGGCTACCATTCTATTCCCATTGATAATGTCGTAGAGGGTCGCATAAACTTAGTATCCGAGGACCCAAAACTACCTTTAAGACAGTGCGATTCCTCCGAACTCCTCCTCTTGGCCATCAATCCAATCCGGGGGTTTCGCAAGGATGCAAATGTCCAAAAGTACAGATCTTTCCTTTTCGAGTGCGATACCGGCAGCACAAAAGAGCAGCTTGGCTACTTTAAACATCTTGGCGTCCCGCTCTCAGCTCAGATTTTCAGTGGGAACAAATCAGTCCATTCTTTGGTAGTTTTGGACACGGACGGACTAGACGAGAAGACCTATAGACTACTCTATGTTTGGGCCTTAAGTATCCTTACTATGTGCGATCAGGCCTGTAAAAATGCCTCAAGATCCATAAGAATTCCGGGTACTTACAGAGAACCAGGTAAAAAACAAAGGCTCATTTGGATGGGCGAAAGAGTTAAGCTAGAAAACTTCATGGCTTGGCTTAACCGTTTCCCCCATCTTAGACCCCAAGCTAAGCCTCCAAGAAAAAGGTTGCAAGGAGAGCCAGACTACGGTAGGCTATCTCCATGGGCTCGAAAGATGCTTAAAGATGGTATCGACTTCAAGACTGGTCGAAATCAGGGCTGGTTTGGACTCGCTTACGATTTCGCCTTGGCTGGATTTACACAGGATCAGGCTACTGAGATCCTTCTAAGTAAATTCGAAGAAGAACACGATTTTAAGGAAAAAGAGCTTTTAGTTTGTATCAATTCGGCTTTTAAAAATGTAGAAGAGAACAAATGATCAGAGATAGTGAAATTAATCGCCTAATCAAGTACGCCCAAGGTCTAGGGCTGTCCGTGCATTTTAAGCCCTACGTTAAGGGCTCAAATGTGGGAGGTGGTTGGGTCGTTGACGGTTCCGAAATCGTAATCTACGTTATTCCAAATGAGCCAAAGATCAATAAGGTCCTATACTTAATCCATGAAATCGCCCATATGAAGGGGTTTATTGAGAACAAAAGGACCATAGATCCAAAGGTTATGGAAGCCTTGAACGACGAGGAAGAGAAGAAGAGAAGTCGCAAAAGGATCTATCTGGATGAGGTAAATGACACCCAATACTGGGAGCAAATTTATCATGACACTAACTGCGGATTTCCTATTGAAAAACTTTATCGAGAACGAGACTACGATATTTGGACATATGAAAGGTACTACCTAGATGGCAAATTCCCAAAAGTTAAAGAAAAACGTGAAAAAATCAAAGAACTCAAAGAAAAATATCGAAAATAGGACAGTCAAAGTCGATAAGAACGGATTCGTCGTTCTATCCGATTTTGATGGACTGCTTCCTACGGAACGGGTATCGTACTACGAAGCTACGGCTAACAAGGACGGCACTGTGGATTTAAAATTCTATGACAAAAATATGAAAATGGTGAAGCCTTATGCCAGTACCTGATGATATCTATGCTATCTCCGGAAGAGTGAAGAATTTTATGGCTAGAGAAGATCTTGGCTTAACGCCTGCTGGGGAGATCCTTAGTAACACCTTCTCATTATTTTTAAAGGACCTATACTCCTTTTCAGATACTCTTCCAGAACCATATAAGACTCAACTTTGGAACATCGCTTACGATAGGGAGAATCTTCCCTGTTACATCATTCGGCTCTGTACCCCTAAGCCCAATCCAGAGGCCCATCTCTATGGGGCAGAGCTTCCGGAGTATGACGAATGATCTCTAAATGCGAAAGAGTATTCTACCTATTGACTATTGCAGTGCTACTGTCGTTTATGTCCTATGAATTTCAGTTTTTTGTTAAGCACTACACATACTTAGAACAGCTAAACTCCTTTAT
>Ga0302280_1000270_pt1 | contig 45475 bp, 43 predicted proteins | sample III_Fen_E1_1_FD_198771 | JGI IMG/M metagenome (GOLD analysis project Ga0302280, IMG submission 198771) | Peat permafrost microbial communities from Stordalen Mire near Abisko, Sweden - III_Fen_E1_1 | ecosystem: Environmental > Terrestrial > Soil > Wetlands > Permafrost | place: Sweden: Abisko... | reverse complement strand
CAGCCTCACATTGCATACTTCTTCTTACCTGATACCGTCTTATTCAAAAACTAAGATTGAAATAATCCCAACAAAAGAAGGATAATTCTAAAACCTTCATACAACGCTTTGTATTGACATTTACACGAAAAAAAATCGGGAAAACTAAAATCTTATCTGATATTTAATTGCAGGCAAACGCTATGTATATAAAAAAAAGCTATTTTTATTTTTTATCATAATCAAAAACCTAAAATCATGTTTGACGAAATCCTGCAACTTGTAAAAGATCATTTAGCTAACAATCCTGAGGTGGCAGCGGCTATCCCTGCAGGCCAGGAAGATGCTGTTCACAATGAAATAGCAACACATATAGCAAACAGCGTAGCATCGACGCCAGCTCCCAGCCAGGGTGGATTTGGCGGCTTGTTAGGCACGCTGGAAAGCAGTATCGCATCTGGCGGAGCCGTCACCAGTGCCATTGAAGGCGGCCTGGTAAATCGCCTGACCAGCAAATTTGGCTTGCCTCCATCAGTAACTGGTGCTATTGCAGGAGCGCTTCCCGGGCTGTTGCAAAAATATGCGAACAAGGCATAGCTGATCAGGTATATGTGCTAAAAACTATTACACGCTTCAGCAAGGAAGCGCATTGATAAAATAAGCCAGGTAGTATTTTACCTGGCTTTTTAATTAGCCGATTTAATTGTTTCAATGCTGTCTGCTGCTGGTATCTGGAGAAAATTTGCCATTCCTTCATTGATTCTATGGCTTTGACTCGGTCATATCGTTTTCAACCGACTTGAAGCTTTCATTCATCTTGTATAATGTGAACCCGATGAAAAGCGACATAGAAGTAACCGCTAACACCAATATAATGATTGATAAAAACAAGACTGTCGACATACGCCCGGTTTGATATGAAGATGAATCAAAATCAAGTTAGAAAAACCTTTCCAAATTTGTATTCCTAATAGGTAAACAACAATTTTTTCAGGGTATTTTTCAGATTTGGGCTTTCTCCGGAATTTACAAAACTAATTTCTGAAAGGCATTTGTGTTATATCGGAGTGCTTCTCCAGGCAGCCAATAATACTTAAAAATAAAAAGCAGCTCTTGGAAAAGAGCCGCTGTCTGAGTGATCTAACTTATTTTTTTGCAAATCCGGTGTAAAAATAGTTTGGCCGGTCGTCCGGTAAAATAGTTGATGAAAGGATTCTCTTGTAGATGATAATCTACATCCGGATTACGGGAGATGACGCGATTTATACTAAACCCCTCCTGCAATTCTCCCCAAACCCGCTACGGTTAAGTACTATACGGGTTTTGCAAGTTTAATTTGTGGAATAGAATTTGCTTATATTACGATAATAAGATTCCGCTATTTTTTACCTAAAAATCCACCACAATGAAAACGCAATTAAAATCTACCACATCAAAAGCTACTAAAGGTATCTCTAATGCTGTTGCATTTGTACTGGCTCTCGGCATAGCGCTTAGCCTGGGTTTAATGGTTCTTTTCACAAATTAGGAAATAAGCATTGGGCAGAAAGAAGTGTCCTGCTTTATCATTTTCTATAGCAACAAAATCTGGTTGGTTGCTAATGATCTTGTATATCGGAAATGAATAAAGCGCAGCATACAACTGTATTTTACAGATTTGAGTGCTGCGCCTTGCGGGAAGAATTATTTCTCGCCTTTAAGAAATGAACGTAAGACTTTTCTTCCTGTTTATTACTTCACGTTCTTATTAACTATTTTAGCAAGATCGAACATAGATACCTGTGACTTGCCTTCAAAAAGCACCTTCAATTTAGCATCCGCATTGATCAGGCGCTTGTTGGTGCTGTCCTGAAGTTTGTTCTTTTTAATATACACCCAAATGCTGCGGATTATTTCTGTCCTTGGCAAAGGCTTGCTTCCCACTACATCAGCCAATGCAGGGCTTAGTGAAAGCGGAGCCATAAATGCAGCATTTGGCTTGCGGGCTGATTTTTTGGCAGGAGCTTTTTTTGCTGGTGCTTTTTTTGTGGTTTTTGCAGGAGCTTTCTTAGCGGCTTTCGCTGGTGCTTTCTTCGCAACTTTTTTGACTACTTTTTTTGCAGCTTTCTTAACTGCTTTCTTCGCGCTTTTTGCCATGGCAAGTTAAATTTAAGAGTTAGTTAAAATAATTAAAGTTATAAAAGGCTAATTTAAAGCACTTACCCAAATAAACATGCACAAATTATCCAGATATAATCCACCTGACAACCCAAAATACAGTATGCGCCCCTTCATTCTCTGTGCGGATACCGGAAATCCGGGAAAACGATGATTACCCGGTTTTGCAGCACAATCAGTTATTTATTCCGGAAATTATTCAGCACAAACATCCTTCGGCAAATGTTTTGCGTACATTTAGCTCTTGATAAAACGTAATGATAACACTGGATGTATGGATTAATGGAGAAAATTACAGGCTGCCCGATGCAGGCCATGAAAAAGAAATACCTATTCTCCGTTTAATACAGAAAGGAATCAATCATATCTTCAAGCCGGTAATCCAGACATTCCCAGAACACCTGATACATGTAATATGGAATGAAGACCAAAACGAACTTAGCTATTCATGCAAGACCTTAGATAAATCCCAAATAGCGGGAGTGCTGAAAAAACATCATGGCATTGATCTGTAACAATATCTCAACTGACCAAAATCATTATTCATATAACCTGCAAACGATACATTTACTGCGTTAGGTTAAACAAATAGATATTTATTCAGGGAGCAGTTTTCTAACTGCTCCATTTTTTTTCGAATTTGAACTTGCAGATAGAGGAACATGAAGTTATTCCTGCTTCTAATAGACTACTTGATCCCCGCCTGAAATAAAAAGCGTACTCCTGATTTGTGAAACTGTCTTCCAACTTGCCTCATTTAGAAAACCCAGTTCAATTTGAACAGAGAATAGAATGATTTAATGGCTGTCGCAAACCTGCGAATATCCATTGACGTGGAGATACCAGAATATTATAAGAGATCAAATTCCGGGGATGGAGGCCTGCACTAAAAAATCGAGATATGGCTTTCTTTTAGCTTTTTCTCAAGAGCCACAACAGCGGGATATTTGAACGACTCTCTGATGTTTTCAGATTTACATTCCCATTTTATCAATGTCTGATTTAAGAGTTTAATTTTTATAGGATAAAAATCTGCGTCAAACTGTATATCCCTGTACTTAGCTCCCATGAAAACCGCATGGAAATAGATTTCATTTTCCTGCCCTTTCTTTTTCTCTATCGTTCCTTCATACTGTTGCTCGCCCAATGAAAATTCCAGGGCCAATTGATTATTATTTTTCATAATGATATTTGATTGGTATAATAACGGCTTTTCTGAATAAATGTTTTTCGCAGGCCGTTAAATTTCAGGAGGCATTTACGGGTATCAGTAATTAAGAGTGATATATACTATCCATGGCCAGAAAATATTTGAGCTTATTTTGGAAGATAAATTGTTTTGCCGGTTTTAGCAGATTCTTTGGCAGCTTCCAGTATCCGGACCACAGTGATGTTCGTTTGCAAAGAATACAGACCATTATCTGGCACCTTTATCTTGTTTCGCACCACATCAGCTAAATATGAAAATGGATCTGTATATACGTCAACACTGGCTTCTGTTACCAGCGTTTTATGTTCCTCAGAATCCCCTTCCGACCTTAAACGCATCGCCGAACTATTCACGGCAATGATATACCCCTTGTTGCCATATATTTCCATGTCTTTTCTGCTAAAGGGCCAGTTCCATGAGGCCTGAATAATGCACTGGGCAGTTGCATAGCTTAAAATGATGGTAGCCTCATCATCTACTTTCGGATAAATATCAGGCTTGAAATGTTGCACAACAGCCGTTACGGACAGCGGCTGTTGCCCGTGCATTAAATAAGTCATCAGATTCGCGCCATAACATCCAAAATCAGTGATTGCACCACCGCCATTCTGAACAGGGTCAGTAAGCCATTCGAAAAAATCCTTACTCACGCCAATCTCCTTAGGGCCCTGATGCCCGTCATGTATCACTACCTTCCTTATGCTACCGATGTAATTGCTGTCATTGATGAGTTGATAAGATTTCATGGTTGAGGGATACCACGATGTTTCAAAATTGGTGAGCAGTCTGATACCATACTTTTTTGCGAGCGAATCCATCCTCAATGCCTGATCCAATGTAGTGGCAAGCGGTTTTTCCACCATCACATCTATATGCCTCGGCGCACAGGCTTCTACTACAGACAAATGTTCATAGATAGAGCCGAAAGCCACTACAACATCAGGCTTCACTGCATCCAGCATGCTATTCAGATCATTATAAATAAGTTCTTTATTGAAGCCATACTTTTTGGCATATCGCTGGACCAGTTCATTATTTGGCTCGTAGATACCTGCTATCTCAACATCTGCTTTTTTCCTGCTCAATATCCATCCGACGTGGTCGTGCCGTATGCGGGCTACTGCAATGCGAATAGGTTTGTCGTTCACTGATTTTGCCTGGCATACTGTGACTAATGATAATGCAGATGCAAAAAAAGCAACAAACGCAAGATGCAAATGATGTGTTCTCATGTGAAATATTATTTGATTATACTATTGCTTCGGGAACAACATTGCGAATGCTTTTGAATGGAATAAATGCCTTTCAAAACTAAAAGATGCAGCGCACCGGATCACAGTGATCATTATACATCTTTACATCATAAACTATATAGTGCTCTTTCTTCAGCATTTGCCAATAACGCTGTTACGTCTTTCTCCGTACCCGTAAACGGACCTGATGATTCGATTTTTAACGTAGCCATTGCAGCGGCAAATTCTCCGGCAAACTGGAATCCGCTGCCCTTTATTTTCTGGTATAAATAACCTGCCATGTAGGTGTCACCGCATCCGGTGGCATCAACAACATCAGTCGCTGGCCTGAAAGCAGGGATATGGTAGAAATCAACCCCGTCATAAATAAGAGACCCCCTGCTACCCAATGTGATAACAATTTCTTTGACGCCCCATTCAAACAAAATAATAGCCGCCTTCTTCGCATCCGTGCATCCCGTAAGCACTTCCATTTCTGATTCGTTCGCTTTCAGAATATTTATATATTGCAGCGCTTTCTTTTTATCAGGCCAATCAACGGAATATACTTTTTCATTTTTCACTTTGCGCAAATACCCCTGCACATCAAGCGATACTTTTCCTTTTTTAGATAACAGGCTGATAATTTCAACAGGTATATCATCGGCAAGCAAAGGCCCCAAATGAAATATCCCTGCCTTTACGCTAAGCAACTGAAGTGCTGTAAACGGATCTGCTTTTTGAAGCACACGCTGGGTTCGGTGATCCTGATTTTCAGCATAATTATTTTCAAAATAAACAGTATGCTCAGAAGGGCTTACATCCACTTCTATGCCTTTGCCTCGCAGGCTGTTCACAAAGTCCATCTCCTGCTGAGCAAGGGAAGTAATCAACAAATACTTCAGGTTCATATTGCTAATGGCACTGGAAAAATAAAAAGAAGTACCTCCGGCCATGCGCACGACTGATTTGGCTGTAATGACTTTGTCTAATGTGATATGCCCAACACAACATATATCGTACATGTGCTTTATTTTAAATTCACAATCCGATTTTACTATTTATCCGATAAAAACTGAACTGATTATAGACGGCGAAGATTATAAATAAAACTCATTGCAACAATTTAAGCAATAGAATTTTACAAATCGGGAATGGATATGCTGATTTCCCTTATCGTTAAAAATAAAAGGTGAACTCATAACAATGATTGCAATGATGGGTTGAATGAAAGAATTTTTTGCCGTTGATTATTTATTAGCCCTTGAACAGGTGGACAGTTCAATTGATAAGCCTGATGAAGGTCTTAAAGGATTATACAGTACTAATCACTAAATTGTAATTGCAAAAAAATTATTATTCGTGTATCCGATCGTTAAGCTGAAGTTGGGAAATAATAAACGGAATTTTATCAAAGTCGTCAGACTTATCAAAATAATAAGATGCGCCCAATGAAGCGCATAGCTCCCGGTAAAAACTGTTATCCTGGTTGCTGATCATCATCACTTTTGCTTTATAGCCGGATTTACCGATCGAGCGCAATATCTCAATGCCATTCTTGCCCGGCAGGTTGATATCAACAAGTAAAAAAGATATGCTGCAATGGCTTAGCAAATCCATCGCAGCATCATAGTCAGGCGCATGCAGCACAAGGCCAATTGACTCCATGCTGTAAAGAATGTTTGTAAGGCGTTTGGCAACAGGTATGTGGTCATCCACGACCATCACAACTAATTTTTCATTTTGCATTTTTTTACAGATTTTGCCTTACAAAGAAAGTGTTTTGAAATCTGTTTAGAAATAGAGCATATTATTAATAGCGGGTACTTTATCGTTGCGTTTTTATGTAAAGTTTACTCTACAACGTGTCAATAAAAAAAACCTTACCCTGAATATCCATCGATGTCAAATATCGTTCTGAACCTCTGATGAAGAATCTATTTGCTCCATACTTCATTATATAAATAATCAAAAAATTCCTGAAATTTTAAAAGATTTTATATTTTTAAGAGTTAATTTTTGCTACCGGCTGGCTGCGATCACGGAAAATTTCAATAGCGCATACATAGAATATTCAGTTTACAAATTTGTTTGGCTATTCAGGCATCTAAATATTATCACTAACGAAAACTTGCAAGATGGCTTCAAAATCATACAAAGCCAGAAAATTTCAGATTTTCTTTCTTGAATTCCTTGACAAGAATCCCAACAGAGAAGTACATATATATACCGAAGTGATGAACTACTGGAGCAACGATCTGACCCATATATCACTCCCGGAGCTGAAAGAGGCAATCAACATGCTTTGTGAACGGCATTTTATTATTTCAAAAAATAATGGCCACCATTGCATCGGTACTCATGGCATACCCGAGGCGGAACAGAAAAAAAATGCTTTGTGCGTTATTCAGGATGCCGGTCGCAAATTTTTAAGGGGAATCAGGTTGAGGAGAAGGATCAAGATGGGTCTTTTAGCCTTATTAAGCGTTATGGCAATATATGGGTTGTGGCAGTATGTGAATTCCACGCTCCTCGCACATGAATGAGAAAAGACCACAAACTTAACTTGCTATTGCTCTGTCAAAATATTTTCTATGCGATTCAATTCAGCTTCACTGAATTGATAATTATCGAGGCATTTGATAGAATCTGTTATTTGCTCCGGTTTGCTTGCGCCAACCAATACGGATGTCACCCGCTTATCCTTCAGTATCCACGCAAGTGCCATCTGCGCAAGGCTTTGGCCTCGTTCATCAGCCAATTGGGCTAACTCTTTTGCTTTCCGGATACTTGAAGGAGTGATGTCATCTTCGCTCATCGCACCGTTTGCCAAATGTCTTGCCGCACGGGAGTCTGGAGGAATTGTGTTGAGATATTTATTGGTGAGCAACCCCTGCGCCAAAGGAGAAAACGGTATACAGCCAACGCCTTCGTTTCCGAGAAGATTTAATAAATCTTTTTCAACCCATCGCACGAACAGGGAATATTTGGGCTGATGTATAAGGCATGGTGTGCCCAATTTTTTTAAAATATCGAATGCCTTTTTTGCATCTTCAGCCTGATAACTGGATATGCCAACATACAGTGCTTTGCCCTTTTTAACGATCAGATCCAATGCGCTCATTGTTTCTTCCAATGGCGTATCAGGATCAGGACGATGATGATAAAATATATCCACGTAATCAAGCCCCATACGTTTCAGGCTTTGATCCAGACTGGATATAAGATATTTTTTAGAACCCCAGTCGCCATAAGGCCCGGGCCACATATAATAACCAGCTTTGGAAGAAATAATCAGTTGATCACGGTAAGGATGCAAATCTTTCTTCAATATCCTTCCAAAATTCTCTTCCGCAGAACCGGAAGGCTGTCCATAATTATTTGCCAGATCAAAATGGGTGATGCCACTGTCGAAGGCTCTTAGCAAAATAGCGCGGCAATTGGCAATCGGGTCTATATCTCCGAAATTGTGCCATAAGCCGAGCGAAAGAGCTGAAAGCTTGAGGCCGCTGTTGCCGCAACGGCGATACTCCATAGAAGAGTAGCGCTGATCGTTAGCTATATATTTCATACAACAAAATAAATACAAATAAATCAACACTGCAGAAATTAAACCGGCACTAAAGAAAATATTTTTTCTATTTATTTTTTGATGGCCTGATAATCATCCGCAGGGACTGGTCTTTTGTGAAATAAGCAATCATCCAGTTATACAAAGTCTTTACGCGGTTCCGATAATCTATGAGGGATATGAGATGGATGAACACCCACATGAACCATGCAATGAATCCCTTGAAATGTAATTTGGGCTTGGGCAAATCTGCTACGGCCTTGTTTCTGCCAATGATGGCCATGCTGCCTTTATCAATATATGCAAAGGCTTGGGGTTCTTTCTCTTTGGAGATTGCAATGAAATTCTTCGCAAGATTTTTCCCCTGCTGTATCGCCACTTGTGCCACTTGTGGATGGCCGTTAGCAAAATGAGCATCTGTTGTTTGAATACAAGTATCTCCTATCGCATAAATATTCTGTGTCCCCTGTACTTTATTAAAAGCGTCCACAATCAACCGCTTGCCTCTGCCATAACATTCTGATGCAATCCCGTCAAACACTTGTGACGCAACTCCTGCAGCCCATATCAATGTTTTTGTTTCGATGGTTTCTCCGTTGTCGAAAACAACCAGATCATCCACATAGTCTTTTACATGCGTATTCAGCTTAATGATTACGCCTAATTCCTTTAAAGCCTCATAGGTATCTGTTTGCGATTGAGGGCTCATCGGCGCAAGCACATGTGCCCCTGCATCCACCAGATAAATATTGCTCTCTGCTCCCTTGCCTGCAAGCTCAGGGTAATCTTTGCGCATGGTGTTCTTTTTCATCTCTGCCATCATCCCGGAAACCTCTACTCCGGTGGGGCCGCCTCCTGCTACCACAATATTCAATAGTTTTCTTTTCTCATTTGCATCGTTTGTAATAGTTGCTTGTTCCAGTTTTTGCAGGATATGATTTCGCATTTCAAGTGCATCGTTCACGGTTTTCATGGGTATCGCATTTTTTTTCACATTCTCGATGCCAAAAAAATTTGTCTCTGTGCCGGTTGCAAAAACCAGGTAATCATATTCCAATTCACCGGTAGAAAGGATGACCTTATTTTCAGGTTGCACCACTTTCAAGAACTCGCCCATTCGGAAATTGATGTTTTTTTTCTCCTGAAAAAGCTTTCGGAACGGATAACTGATATTGGAGGCTTCCAGGTAACCAGTTGCCACCTGATATAAAAGCGGCGGAAAAAAATTATAGTTATTTCTGTCTGCAAGCGTAATATGAAAATTGTGGTTGCCGGATAATTGCAATGCAAGGTTAACTCCGGCAAATCCACCGCCGATTATTACAATTTCTTTCACTTCCATGTATATTTGGTTTAAGATGCAAAATAGAAGAATCTATTTTTATTTTCATGGCATCTCTTTAATAACAAAACGAACTGCATTTAGTTAGTTTGCTAAAATTTATCCTCATTTTGTACTTATTGATGTATCGTAATGCCGATAATTCGTAGTTTTACCTCGTACCCACATGTTTACTTTTTGTGCCCCATACCTTGAATTCTCAGGAGTTTTTTGATAAATAAAAATAAATATGATTCAGTTGAATGAACTGAGGATCGGGAACTATATAAAAGGGCCGCTCACCATCAAAGGCGTGTTCTATCCCGATATTGCGCCGCTCGAATCCATCGAGCTTCAGTTAAAACTTGAGCACTTTGTCTGGTTCAAAGCAAACCCGGATTTGTACAAATCTATCGAGCCGATAAACCTTTCGGAAGAATGGATGCTTAAATTCTCAAATGCAAAAGAGTATGAATTGAAATGGGATTTGCATCAATATATTATGGTAGTGAAGCGTTATGAAAAGTACTTTTTGTACTTTGCCGATAAAGGATATTTGTTTGATGTAAAGTATGTGCACCAACTACAGAATGTCTGCTTTGCATTAACAGGCGAAGAATTGGCCATAAGAAACAGGGATCGGGTTTCATCATAAAGTCAGCATCTTTTTTTTAGATAGATTGTTCAGGGCAGTTCACACGGCTCTCAGAAGCTTTTTAAAAAAGGACAAATAGCGCCTTTCCCGGTGGGCTTCGCGAAAAACTTTTCATTCTTTGTAATAAAAAATGTTTTAAACCACAAAGATTCGCTGAGAAATGCAGCGCAAAGGACACGAAGCCGTATCGCTCGTTATTTGAAATGCTATTTTTGGACAGTTGGTTAGTTTTGAACACTGTGTGAATAACATCAACACCAACAGTTTTATTCCATAAATTTGCATCTTACCAACGCGAAGAAAATGCCTGAAAATATTGTTGATTTAAGCAACGTGAACATCTACCAGAGCGGCAATCTGATATTGCAGAACGTGAGCCTTGCCGTTGCTAAAGGCGAATTCGTTTACCTTGTCGGAAAAACCGGTACAGGAAAATCAAGCTTATTGAAAACTTTATATGGTGATATCCCTTTGACTGAAGGGAAAGCTGTAGTAGCGGGTTTTGATCTGCAGGAAATGGATTGGAAAAAAGTGCCTTATCTGCGCAGGAACCTGGGTGTGGTTTTCCAGGATTTTCAATTGCTGACTGACAGGAATGTAAATGACAACCTGAAGTTTGTATTAAGAGCAACAGGCTGGAAAGATGTGAAGCTGATGGATGAAAAGATTGCGGATGTTCTTGATAAGGTTGGATTGAAATCCAAAGGCTTTAAAATGCCCTTTGAAATGAGCGGCGGCGAACAGCAGCGCGTCGATATCGCCCGTGCTTTATTAAATTCCCCTAAGCTTATATTAGCAGACGAACCCACCGGTAACCTGGATCCGGAGACTTCGGATGAAATCATGCAATTGCTTTTTCAGATATGCAGGGATTATGGCACTTCAATTATTATGGCAACACACGATTATATCGTGATCAATAAATTCCCTGCAAGAATGTTAAGAACAGAAAATGGTAAAGTGAGCGATAACGCTACCATATCCATTCGGTAAGCTTTTTTGCGTTTTTTTTATTATCAAATATATCCGCCAATAAATCCTCACGGATGCTTATCTCTTCGCACGTCAATGGCTGCTGATATAATTGTGTGACCAGCTTCTTAAAATTCTCAGGAGACTCGCCAATATGGCAACTGTTTTCTAATCCTGTACCTTCAACCGTGTTTGCATTTGTTATGCAATGCCTTCCTTTAAAAACAGCATTAAGCAATTTCAACTTTACACCCGTTTGATTAAATGATGGGATAATGTTGATCTGCGCTTTACGGATCATATCTTTCATTTCCTGATCGCCCGGATCAGCAACAAGACAGGTATGATGATGTCCATACGCAAGCTTTTTTAATTTTTCTGACGGGTTCTTGCCAGCAATCACAAACGGGACATCCAGATCATCAAAAACCTCTTTTAAAAGCCAGGTTGCCGCAGCCTCATTCTCTGCCACTGATAAATTTCCGTGATACAGACAATAGCAACCCGTTCCCTGCATGCTCTGTATTTTTTCAACCGGATGAAATACGGGAAGGAAAGAAATATTTTTTGAACCAAATGCAGCCCAATACTTTTTTGCATCCTGCTCTGCCATGGCAAGTATCATGGCCTTACCAGAAATACTTTCCTCATATTTCCTCAGCAATCTGCTTTCATTGAAATAATATAATTTTTTGAAAACAGATTTCTCATGATTGTATAGCTGGTGGTAATATTCATGCTCCACATTATGCAGGCGCAAAATTATTTTGCGCTCACTGAAACGCTCATCATTTAAAAGATAGCTGCAATGAATTCCTTCAATGATGATAGGGTGATCATCTTTTAATAAAGTTTGCAAAAGCTCATCACTTGAACGCGAACAAACTATGTAAGGCAATTTATGAGAGAACCCTTTGTGGCCTTCTTTGCGATGATAATAGTTTACTTCTGTACAATACTCTTCAAGCTCAAATTGCTTTCCACGGCCATATTCAAAACAATGGAGATGGATTTTTATGCCTGACTCATGCAAAGCTTTTATTTTATAAAAAACATCTATCACGCCTCCATAATCAGCAGGGTAAGGAACATCGAAAGAAATGATATGTAGGTGTCGTTCCAGACTAAAGAAATAATTGGTTATAAAAATGGATGAGTTTTTTTTCCTCCTGTTGCCAATTGAAAACTTCCCTTGCTTTCATACAATTATTTTTCAGTTCCTGATATAGAACATCATTGCCAAGCAAATTGTTCAGGTTTTGCGAAATGCATGCCGGGCCGAGATCGTCAGTCAGTAAGGCAATTTTATATTCGTTATTGATTGCTTTATACACAGGATAATCAACGCATAATTGCGGGATACCTGCATTGATATAATCGAAAAAGCGGTTTGCCAGCGAAAAGTAATTGCTTTTTCCCTTGTTCTCAAATAAAGTGACACCAATATAAGCACCTTGTGTATATTTTTTCAGTTCATCAGGAGCAATCATGCCTTTAAAAACAACTCTTTCTTCAAGGGCATTCTGTTTCACCAAATCTTTTGCCTGTAGCATAAAATTTCCATCGCCGCAAATGATGAGTTTGCAATTGACATCTTTCATGGCAGGTATAAGCGTTTCAAAACTCCTCCCTTCGTTCACCGCACCCTGATACAAAATATATTTTTCTTTTTGCCCGGTCTGAAGTATTTCACTCGATACTGGCATATTTCGGATGACTTCATACTCAACTTTATATAACTTACTGAATTCGTCGGCAATCGGGGCGCTGACAGTATATCCTTTTTTAAATTTTGGCACACTGAACCGCTCAATAAATTTCCAGCATTTATAAATGAACGGCCTTGTTACCACTTCCTTCATTTCGCAGAACAGTTCATGTGCATCATAAACCCGGGGAATCTTTTTTATATGTGAAATAAACAAGCAGGGAAGAATAGTGTCGAGGTCTATAGCGCAAATCGCATCCGCTTTTTTAAAAAGAAGATAAAAAAATAAGCGCAGGTTGAATTCCATATAAAAGAATTTACCTTTCGAAAACCAGCAACTCAAACGAACCTGGTAAAAGCTTCTTTTTCCCAACGGCATTGAATTTGTCAACTGCCTCCCAACCAGCACAACATGGTAGCCTGAACTGGTCAATGTGGAGCAAATGCGCCCCATGCGCTGGTCGTAAGTCAGGTCATTTGTTACGGTAAAATAGATTTTCTTCAAAACAATTGGTTTTGCCTTTAAATGCGCCTTTTTCGAATGCCGGTTTCTTTATAAGTTTTTCAAATTTCAGATTATTTTCCCTACCTTCGCCGCCGAATTTATCGAGAAAATTTATAAGAGCATATTAAAAAAACAGAGATGCCGTATTTGACTAAAGAAAAAAAGCAGGGATTATTTACTGGTTTTGGCGCAAAAGCCGCTAACACCGGTTCCATCGAAGGCCAGATTGCATTGCTGACAGAACGCATAAACAGTATTTCTGAGCATTTGCAGGCCAATAAAAAAGATTTTTCCACTCACCGCGGATTGATGAAAATGGTAGGCAAAAGAAAACGCCTCCTCACCTACCTCAGCAAGCAAAACCTGCAGGGCTATCGTGCGCTGATTGAAAAATTGGGCCTCAGAAAATAAGATAAGTTATGTAGCATACAAGATTTCATCCCAACTGCGAACACGGTTGGGAATCTTTTTTTTGTATGAAAGTTTTAATAATGCTTGTGATTTGATTATAAACCTGGATTGTTCTTACTATTTCGTCCCCCTTTCAGTAATTCGCAGTCCAAAAACATGAAAAATAAATATGCTTTCGCAACCTAAAAGTGTAACATTTGATATTGGCGGTGCCCGGGAAGTTACCATAGAAACAGGCAAGCTTGCCAGACAGGCTGATGGTTCAGTCACCGTGCGCCAGGGAAATTGTATTTTGCTTGCAACCGTTGTCGCCAATAAAGAACCAAAAGAAGGGCAGGACTTTTTTCCGCTCTCTGTAGATTATCAGGAAAAATTTGCTTCTGCTGGCAGAATACCCGGTTCATTTTTCAAAAGAGAAGCAAGGCTCAACGATTATGAAGTGCTTACCAGCCGTTTGATTGATCGTGCTTTGCGCCCTTTGTTCCCGGAAGATTATTTATGCGATGTGCAGGTGCTGATCAGTTTGGTATCGAGCGATAAAGAAGTGATGCCTGATGCATTAGCTTGCCTCGCTGCATCTGCTGCGCTCGCTGTTTCAGATATTCCTATCAAAGAAATCATCAGTGAAGTAAGGATCGCAAGAGTTGATGGGAAATTTGTGGTGAACCCAACACGTTCAGAATTGGAAAAGGCGGATATGGAATTCCTCATCGCTGCCACTGAAAAAAACCTGATGATGGTAGAGGGCGAAGCCAAAGAGTGCAGTGAAGAGGATTTAGTGAACGCTTTAGAACTCGCTCATAATGCTATACGCATTCAGATAAAAGCTCAGGAGGAACTGAGGGAAAAAGCTGGTGTCTCAGGAAAAAGGGATTATAAGAAACCAGAACAAAACGAAGAGCTTCAGCAAAAAGTGATTGCTTTCGCAAAAGATAAGATTTACGAAATTTCGAAAGCTGGCAGCAGCAAGCATGTGCGCAGTGATGCTTATGATAAGTTGAAAGAGGAATTGATCACAAGCCTCGGCGAAGAAGCAACTGACAAAGACAAAAAATTAGCGAAGAAGTATTATGCAGACTTGCAATGGGACGTTGTCAGGAACATGATTTTAGATGACCGCATCCGTTTGGATGGCAGAAACCTTGATCAGGTCAGGCCACTTGCTATGGAAGTGGACCCTTTGCCAACACCTCATGGTTCTGCATTATTTACACGTGGTGAAACTCAATCACTAACAACAGTTACCTTAGGCACTCCTTTAGATGAACTTTTGGTTGAAAGTGCCGCAAAATCTGATTACACAAAATTCATTCTTCATTATAATTTTCCTCCTTTTTCTACCGGCGAAGTGAAGATGATGAGAGGTGTTGGCCGCAGGGAAGTGGGCCATGGCAACCTGGCAATGCGCTCACTAAAGCAAATGATGCCGGGCAGCGACTACCCTTATACGGTTCGTGTCGTAAGCGATATTCTGGAGTCCAATGGTTCATCTTCCATGGCAACAGTTTGCGCAGCCTCGCTGGCGTTGATGGATGCAGGTGTTCCCTTTCCCAAACACGTAAGCGGAGTCGCAATGGGATTGATAACAAGAGCATCAGACGGCAAGAATGCAATTCTTACTGATATATTGGGCGATGAAGACCATCTTGGAGATATGGATTTTAAAGTGACTGGCACCCGCGAAGGGATATGCGGAGTTCAGATGGATATCAAAGTGGATGGATTAAGCATGGACACAATGCGCGAAGCATTGGAACAGGCCAGAAAAGGCCGTCTGCACATACTGGAAGCCATGTATGAATGTATGCCGGCAGCACGCTCAGACGTGAAGCCACATGCGCCCAGAATGGTGAAATTGTTTATTGATAAAGAATTTATCGGCGCGGTAATAGGGCCACAAGGCAAAATTATTCAGGAGATACAGCGTGAAACAGGCGCGACCATTAATCTTGAAGAGGTGGGCAATTTCGGCGAAGTAAGCATATTCAGCCCTGCGAAAGAAGGCTTGGACAAAGCAGTTGCCTGGATAAAAGGCATCGTTGCCATGCCGGAAGTCGGCACCGTGTATGAAGCTACTGTGAAAGGCATTAAAGAATTTGGCGCATTTGTTGAATTCCTGCCGGGCAAGCAAGGGTTGCTTCATATTAGCGAGATTTCCTGGAAAAGGCTTGAAAGCATGGACGGCGTACTGAAAGAAGGTGACGTGGTGAAGGTGAAACTGATCGGTGTAGATGAAAGGACGGGCAAGTTCAAATTAAGCCGCAAAGTGCTGATGCCAAAACCTGAGCCAAGGCAAAGCAACTGATATCCGATTAATAATTACCTTAAATTACGCAGGCCTGCACTAAAATTGCAGGCCTTTTATATTTTTATCCATGGGAAATTTTATTCAGATAAGGATTACAGTAGCAGCTACTTCGCTTTCTGAAATACTGGTAGCGCAGTTGAGCCAACTTGGTTATGATAGCTTTGAAGAAGGCGAAGATTTTCTCAGTGGATTTATCCATGAAGAAAAATTTTCGATCGCCGACCTGGATAATATCATTGCCGGCCACGGTCTGGCATACACGAAAACTGTCATTCCTCCGATAAACTGGAATGAGGAATGGGAGAAAAATTTTGAGCCTGTAACCATTGATGATTTTTGCGGAATCCGCGCGGTATTTCATCCTCCGTTTATCGGGCTGAAACATGAAATCATCATAACCCCGAAAATGAGCTTCGGCACAGGCCATCATGCCACCACATTTCTCATGATAAAAGCTATCGGTGATATAGCGTTTAAAAACAAAACAGTCTTAGACTTTGGCTCGGGCACTGGTATTCTTGCAATTCTCGCGGAAAAATGCGGAGCAAACAAAATAGTCGCAATAGACAATGATGAATGGAGCATTCAGAATGCCGCGGAAAATATCAAAGAGAATCATTGCAAAAAAATCATTCTTCAGGAAGGCTCGTCAATAGATAAGACAGGAATTTTCGATATCATTCTTGCTAACATCAACAAGCACATCATACTTCATCACTTCGCTTCATTTAAACAACATTTGGCCAAAGGTGGCGTTCTGTTATTGAGTGGGTTATTAGGCTTAGACTATGATGAAATCAGCAAAGAAGCGCGTAACAACAATTTTCGTATTGTCTCAAAACAAGAACGGAATAATTGGATCTGCGTTGTCCTGACCGAAGCCTGAAATAAACTCAAGATGCTAAAATCTTAATTATTAAAGATTTTATAGTTATATTTGTTATCCAACTTTAACCTTATATATTAATGGTAGAAGTTTTACTCATCGTTCTGGCATACTTGATTGGATCAATCCCTACTGCGATTTGGATCAGCAAATATTTTTTTGATATTGACATTCGCGAATATGGGAGCGGAAATGCAGGGGCTACTAACACATTTCGTGTTCTGGGGTCAAAATGGGGGACTTTTGTGATGATCGTGGACGTGCTGAAGGGGGTTGTCGCCACCAGTCTTTGGATCCTTATTCCTTTTTATCTTCACGACGAATTCGACCGCACTAATTTCATGGTCGGCCTTGGCCTTGCAGCAGTTCTCGGGCATATTTTTCCGGTTTGGGCAGATTTCCGGGGGGGCAAAGGTGTTGCAACATTATTTGGTATGATACTCGCAATTCAGCCGACTGTTGCATTGTATTGTGTTGGAGTTTTTATTCTGGTATTATACCTAACTCGTTTTGTATCACTTAGTTCAATATTAGCAAGTCTTGCTTTTGCCGTCCTTATTCTTTTTATTTTTAATGAAAAAGAACCTATTTACAGAGGTTTTGCCATAGCTGTGGCATTGCTTGTTATTCTGACACATCAAAAAAATATAAGTCGTTTGTTGCGAGGCAGCGAAAGCAAAGTGCCCATACTCAAATACCGCGATAAGAAGCGCACCCGCAGACGGGAGAACCAAATCAAATGAAATCACCATCGCACTTTAATCATGCCCGGTTTTAAAAAAAGCTTTTATTGTAAGGTTTCTATTAAAAGGCAAGTTTTGAAGAATTTTTATTGATAAAAACACCAATTTGACGATTGGATTTTTTAAATTTGCAAACTCTCGCCTTCCTATTAATTGCCTAAATAAAAATTATATAAATGCTACCTAATTTGTTGGAAAAGCTTCAGTTGAGAGATGAAAAAAATTTATTGATTCAGGGACTTCCTTCTTCTATTGAAAAGCAATTTGCAAAACTGAACTTTGCAAAAAACATCACTCCCCTGCTTCGTTCAAGAAAAATTGATTTTGCTTTAGTCTTTGCAGTCAATGAAACCCAACTGGGAAACATCATAAATGAGATAATGCCTGCTATGCACAGTGAAGCTAAGCTCTGGGTTGCCTACCCAAAATTGGCTTCAAAGATTGCCACAACACTTAATCGCGACTGCAGTTGGAAGTGTATTACCGGCGTTGGATACGAAAGTATCCGGGAAATAACGATTGACCACGTTTGGACTGCCCTGCATTTCCAGAAAGTAAAGCATAATCCAAAACCGTTGGTAAAAGGATATAGCGAAGATCTTGTACTTGAAGAAGCCGGAGTTGACGAGAACGCTGCCATCAATAGCAGGGCGAACGAATTTGGCAGGCAACTCAAGCGCGCCAAAGCCTCTGTTACCTCCGGAAAAAAACAACAGGCCAAATCTTACTAAAGCTTACCCAAAGTCAGATAAGTACGCTTTATCCAATATCCTGCAGGATTTAATATTGGCTCAGGCAGATGAATGGCCAATGTTTGACTATGTGGCTTTTTATTTCGGCGTACAAATCATCGATCAAGCAAAAAATAGGGATGATTTCGAATCAAATGATTATTAATCAATTAGTTAACACGGACACCCACCCTGCCAAACCAAATTAAGTACAAGACAATGCCAGCCATCCTTATGGATAGGGTATGGCTGAAGCATAGTTAAAGCGTACTTACAGTATGGCTGATGTATAGTAAAAGCGTACCTGAAGTATGGCTACAGTATGGTAAAAGCGTACTTACAGTAAGGATACGGTATACGAAAACCATTGGAAAGCTGTACAAAAGTCGCTCCATAACGGTCACTATTTTGAACCACAAACCGACGACAGGCCGGGAAAACAAAAATAGCTTTTACTGCTGATTGGAAACCAATCAACTAAGAGAGGGTATTGTTAAACCCATTTCCCAAATCGCTGAATAAATCAGGTTTTTGAGTGGTTCGAAATGAAGTTCACAGGACTGCTCTATAGCTTCATCTACCTGATCTTATAATAATATCTATCTGCTATCTTTGCTTATATGATTACCCCTCTTCGTATTGGATTAGCAGGTTTTGGCATGGCTGCCAGAGTTATGCACGCTCCATTTCTTACAACCATGCAGGAATACCTTCTTGTAAGCGTTTTGGAAAGGCACCATAACCATTCTCAGGAAAAGTATCCTTTTGTCAGAGTTGTCAAGAGTTTTGATGAGTTGATTCATGACCGCGAATTAGAAGTTATAGTAATCACAACGCCCAATAACACACATTTTGATTATGCAAAAAGAGCCCTGGAAGCTGGCAAGCATGTGGTACTCGAAAAGCCTTTCACAATAACTTCAGAGGACGCATTGGCGTTAATTGATATTTCGAAAAAAACAAACCGGGTGCTGAGCGTTTATCAAAACAGGCGATATGTCTGCGATTTCCTGACCATAAAAAAGATACTTTCAGAGAAGCTATTGGGCGAAATAGTAGAGTTTGAGGCACATTATGACCGTTATCGCCCGGAAGCCAAGCCCAATGCCTGGAGGGAAGAAAATACTCCCGGGAGCGGTATCCTGTATGACCTTGGTTCACACCTGATTGACCAGGCATTATTTTTATTTGGGATCCCAAAAACAATTACTGCTGACATTCGGCGGCAAAGGCCACATGCAAAGACGACTGATTATTTCGATCTGGAGCTTGACTATGGGTTTATGAAAGCAATTCTAAAATCGGGTATGCTTGTGCGTGAGCCAGGCCCGCGTTATATGATACACGGCACAAAAGGTTCTTATATCAAGAATGGCGAAGACCCGCAGGAAGAATTGCTGAAAGCAGGCATACTTCCCGATATCTCTCATTGGGGTGAGGAATCGCCCGAAAACTGGGGATTGATGCACACGGAAATAAATGGAGAACTCATCCGGGAAAAATATCCTTCTATTGCCGGAAATTTCGGCTGCTACTATAAAAATTTGTTTGAAACAATCAGGCATGGCGCTTATTTGAAAGAAAAACCTGAGCATGGTTTCAATACCATAAGGATGGTGGAGCTTGCAACTGAAAGCAATCAAAAAAAATGCAGAGTTGAATGCACCGGTTTCATTCAGTCAAACTATCAATAGGCTGCACCCTCTTAGATCACTGTTGTCAACCCTTCCGGAAATTTCAAAAACGCCATTTTCGGAAATATGACCCGCATCATCGGTTGCGATGAAAGAGCACGAGTAGATGTTGGCCAAATCAATCACATTGATAATCCCGGCCCCCATATGGAGCACTTCTAAAGGATCATCTTCATTTCTTACAAGAACCTTGATCCAGGGCACGCATTCGAACAGGCCTTCTCCTTTTGAATAAGCCTGTGATAGCAATTCCGTCATGCCGTATTCGGAATTGATTGCAGACACGCCTAATCGTTTTTTCAGAAACTCATGAGATTCCTGTCTCGTCAATTCTTTTCGCCTGCCCTTCATTCCACCGGTTTCCATTACAACGGTATTCTTCAGTTGCAAAGCATACTTCTCTCCAAAATCTATCAGCGCAAACGTGACCCCGATAAGTATAGTCTGCTGGCCTTCACTTTCCAATTGCTGCAATGTGCTGTTCAATTTCTCATGCTCATAAAGGTAAAATCCGCTTTGCGGATGGCTGCTCAATTTGATCAGTTCATCAACCATGGCAATAAGGGATGAGCTGCCTCTTTCAAGATAGGAAGGCAAAAGACCAAGAATACACCAGTTTTTTGCAGAGCCGTAAAATTTCTCAAACCCTTTAATGAAACTTTCTTTATAAAGAGACATCTGTTTTACGTGATGGATGCTATTGGCAGTCTGCGTAGTGCCACTGCTTTCAAAAACCATTTCGGCATCGAAAGAAGTGGTTTTAATTGTGTGGGTTTTAAAAAAACTGATTGGTAGAAAGGGAATCTCTCTCAGTGATCTCACTTGGTGAGGATTCACTTCCAAAGCATCAACATAAGATTTGTAAAGCGCATTATGCTGATATTGGAAACCAAAAATCTCCAGTGCTAATTGCTCAAAGCCGTATTCGCTCACGTTGAAAATCTTATTTGAAAAATCTGTCATCATGCAAATGAATTGTAAAAGTCACCGCAATACTAAACCTTTTCATCAAAAATCTCGTAGGTTTGTAAGCATAAACGAGTACCATGAAATTCAGGCATTTTCTGATCCTTGGCATAATAATGGGCTTCCTGTTTTCCTGCAGTAAGAATGGTGGTAGCGGGATTTCCATTAAAATAAATTCTATAAGTAATAATATTGTTCCTGTAGGGGGCTCAATGACCATTACTTTTGATTTTACGGATAATGGAAGCAGCCCCATTGATTCTATTTTTATGCATAAGATCCGCATCAATCAGGATTCAAATCAGGTGCAGACTATCAGGGATACTCTTTACCTGATACCACCGAGTTATCCTGGAAATGCAAAAGGCCAGATACAGCTCAACCTGGATAATACGGATTATTTAGCTTCTGCTGCTACACCGCCAACATTTGGTAATCCTCCGCAAAACGAAAGCGATTCACTGATCATCAAGTTCGCGGCTAAGGACGTAGCAAATAATGTTAGCGATACGGTAACAACCGGCCTCATTGTGGTTCAGAGATAGCGATTTACTAACTTGCTTTGAACTTTATATCTTGCGAATCAGGATTCTTTCTCTTGTAAATTTATTCTTATTCAGCAGCTTGTATATTTCCTTATGCGCTGTACTGATGGTTTACCAAACCTGCAGGTTATTAATGCATTCCCCCCCCTCATTTTCATTAACTGCTTTTGTTTTTTTCTCAACAATATGCAGTTATAACTTCCACTGGTATCTTACACCCAATTCTGTGACATCTTCAGTGCGCTCAAAATGGACACAGGATCACAAACAGCTTCATCTTTTTTTTTACATTATTGGCCTTATTGGATCGCTTATTTATTTCTTTGTGCTTCGCTCGCACTGGATGGCGCTCGCGTTCGCAGGCTTTGTCACTTTTTTATATTCAGCACCAAAATTGCCACAAACCTTTTTTAAGGAATTAAAAAATATAGCAATCGGCAAAACAATATTTCTGGCATTTGTCTGGATGTTTGTCACCACAGTGCTTCCGGTTTTTATCGAAGGCAGGTCATTTAAGATGGAGCACCTGCTGTTCGCATCCAGCCGCTTTTTCCTCATTTATTCCATCTGCATTATTTTCGATTACAGAGACAAAGAAGATGATAAGAACGATGGCATCAGAAGCCTGATCACTTATTTCAATGAAAAGGGAATAAACAGGCTGTTCTTGATTTCTTTGATAGTATTTGCGGCATTTACTATTGCGCTTTTTTTCTTTCACTATTCTCGGATGGCAATCATTATTTTATTGCTGCCGGGCATTATCACAGCATCATTATTTAGCTACGCAAAAAAGAATTTCTCTGACTACCTGTATTACTTTGTCCTGGACGGCATGATGATGTTTTCAGGATTGTTGATGCTTATTTTTAGGATTTGACTACTTTTGGATTTCAATAAAAAATACAATGGCAAAAAGCACAAGGACCAAATCAAAGAAGCAACCGGTTATAAACGAAAGCTCACTAACGTTCCTGAAAAATTATATCAACAATGCATCGCCGGTTGGTTTTGAAACCGGCGGACAAAAATTATGGCTCGAATATTTAAAGCCTTATGTAGACTCCCATTTCACCGACCCTTATGGCACTGCAGTTGGAGTTATAAACCCAAAAGCACCCTTTAAGATAGTAATAGAAGCGCATGCAGATGAGATAAGCTGGTTTGTGAACTATATAACTCCCGAAGGCCTCATTTACCTGAAACGCAATGGTGGCGTGGATCACCAGATAGCTCCCAGCCAAAGGGTTTTGATCCATGGCAGCAAAGGCCCCGTCAAAGCCGTATTTGGCTGGCCTGCAATCCACACCAGATTGAACAACCCTGAATCTAAAGAACCACAGCCAAAAGTTGATAATCTTTTTTTGGATAGTGGTGCGAGAACCAAAAAAGAAGTGGAGCAACTGGGCATTCATATTGGGTCTGTAGTCACATATCAGGATGGTTTTGATGAACTGGCACACGGTTATTATGTTGGCCGCGCATTTGATAATCGCATAGGCGGATTTATGATTGCCGAAGTAGCAAGGCTTTTGAAAGAAAATAAAAAACAGTTGCCTTATTCTTTATATATCGTGAATGCTGTACAGGAAGAAATCGGGCTGCGGGGAGCAGAAATGATCGCGAGGCGAATCAAACCTGATATTGCCATCATCACTGATGTTACCCATGATACCGCAACACCGATGGTCAATAAGATAATTGAAGGCGATATCGTTTGCGGCAAAGGCCCGTCTCTGGCTTATGCGCCCGCAGTCCACAATAAACTATTGACCCTTGTTCAGGATATTGCTGAAAAAAAGAAAATACCCGTTCAGCTAAGAACGCTTTCCCGAAGCACCGGCACTGATACTGATTCCTTTGCCTATGCAAATGACGGCTGCCCATCAATACTAATTTCCATTCCCCTGCGTTATATGCATACAACAGTAGAAATGTTGCACAAAGATGATATTGAGCAAACTATCCAACTGATGTACGAAACGTTGCTTATTCTAAACCCTAAAACAAACCTAAGTTATCTGTAATGAAAATATTCTTTCTGTATATTGATCCGGGCAGCGGCAGCTACCTTGTTCAGATGATCATTGCAGGCGTGTTGGCAGGGCTGTTTTATTTCAAGAACCTATGGTGGAAAATAAAGTCTTTTTTCACTAAAAATAAAAAAGGCGGCCCGACTGAAAGTGAAGACTGAGAATAGCTCTCCATTCTGTGGCGATTTGAGCCTCATTAGCATCAATGACTTGCTCAAAGCTCGTAATTCCCCGTTTGCACAGTTTGGGCACCCCAATAGAATGATTTTATCTATACCCTATAAAAGATAAACATACTTGCAAAATGAAAAAGAAAACTGCCCTGCCGGCTTTATTGTTGCTGCCAGCCTTTTTTCTGTTGCATAGCTACAATCAATTGTTCGGGTTTGTGCCGGTTAAAACAGTTTTGTTTTATAGTTTCCTCATTTACGGCGTTTTGACAACTTCTTATTTCCTCATGTTGCGCCTCAAAATCACTGCGCCAAAAACATCCATTATACTTTTTGCCATCAGTTTTTTTATTTTATTCTTTGCACCATTACACGATGCTTACAGAGCAATTACATTCGACAGCATTGTCAGCCGCTATTGGGTAATGTTGCCACTATGCTGCCTTCTGCTGCTATTGCTTGCAAGAAAAATAATAAGAAGCCAGAATATCTCTCTGAAAATTTTCTCTGCACTAAACCTTGTGATGACTGGTGTATTTGCTACAGAATTGTTCTTTGCGTTCACCAAAATCAGTGAATATAAAAAAAACCATAACCTCATTTATCCTCAAAAGCCATTGTCAGAAAAATATGTATCGCCTGATTTTCCTGATAGCAGCAAGCCGGATATTTATTTTTTACTGTTTGATGAGTACACCAATAACAAGGTGTTGAAAAATGTGTGGAATTACGACAATAGTGATATCACTGACTGGTTGTCACATAAAGGTTTTTATGTGCCTTCAAACACGCGTTGCAATTATTCTTTTACAGTTTTTTCCATCAGTTCTACTTTCAATATGGACTATATTGATAAAAAAAAGGGATGGGATGGCACGAATGATTTCAACATGTTCAAGGCGCAAAAGTCCTTGAGCGACAATGAAACCTTCAGCATATTAAAAAAAGAGGATTATCTGATTCGTTTTTTGGCTCCTTTTAATAACAGCATAGAAAAAAACGGGCTGGAATATTTTTTTGATTTTATGCTGGATGAACTGATACCAAACCAAACACTGCCGGGAAGTCTGGGTGTTTCTATAAACTGGGACCTGAAACTAAAAGACAGCCTGCACTATGATCAATACCTCAGAAGGAAATACCAGTACATCCGATTTACCGAGGATGAGATAAAAAAAACAACGGACAGTTCCTCGAATAGAAAGCCTCATTTTGTATATGGCCATTTCATGATCACCCATGAGCCGCATGTGTTTGATTCAACAGGGAAAATCATTACGCTGAAAGAATTTTTAAACACAGACTATTACAATACATATACAGCTCAGGTGAGCCATGCAAATGATGTTATAAAGGAATTAGTTGAGCATATCAAACAGCATAATAAGCCAAATACGATTATAATCATCGAGGGGGATCACGGTTTCCGGCATTTTCCCGATTCACTGAACAATCCATATAGCCTCTCGAATTTCAGCGCCATCTATTTCCCTGACCAGAATTATTCAAGGCTTTATGATACAATGACACCGGTCAATACATTCAGGGTTTTATTCGATCAGTATTTCCATCAAAATTTCCCTTTGCTTAAAGACAGGTCAACCATTGTAAAAGATCATACCGATTCGTCAACTGTCATAAAAGAAAAATAATCTAAAGAAGTAAAAAAGGATTTGAACATTTCAAACAAAAAATATTTAAAACTTTGCTTATCTTGGATTCATTACTAAACTCAAGCTTTTCCCAATGAAAATCTTCTTGCTTTATATCGACCCGGGCAGCGGCAGCTACCTTGTGCAAATGATTATAGCCGGGGTATTAGCCGGGCTATTCTACTTTAAAAATTTATGGTGGAAGATCAAATCTTTTTTTACGAAGAATAAAAAAGAAGACACTACGGACAATGACTAATGAAACAACTGATTACCAGCACCATCCGGCTTCTTTTAAAGACCCGTCTGGTTTTGTGTTCAAAGCAAATGAAAAATATTACAGGCAGGTCAACAAATCCTATGCTGAAGACTATGATTTACTAATGTCTTCAGGCCTGTACGAAAAACTTGTTGAAAAAAAATTATTGATCCCTCATACAGAGGTCAATGAAAATTTATACAATTCCCCTGATTGGTATAAAACGCTTTTGCCCGAACAATTGCCATTTATCAGTTATCCTTATGAATGGAGTTTCGACGAGCTGAAAGATGCTGCTTTGCTTACTTTGCGCGTACAGAAAATTGCAGTTAAGCATGGGATGATTTTAAAGGACGCTACTTCTTTCAATGTACAGTTTTATGAAGGAAGGCCTGTTTTCATTGACACCCTTTCTTTTGAAAAATACGATGAATCCAAGCCATGGATTGCATACCGGCAATTTTGCGAATGCTTCTTGTTCCCGCTTTTAATAGAGCACTATTTAAAGATTGATGTGCAGAAACTGCTTTCTGTTTATCTTGAAGGAATACCCGCATGCACAACCGCCAAACTGTTGCCTGCAAAGAGCAGGTTTAAGCTGAGCGTGTGGCTTCATGTATTCCTGCAGGCTTCCGTGAATTCAAATAACAAACCTACAAATAAAGCGGCTACTGCATCATTCAGCAAGGCAAAGCTGCTGAATCTGATAGAAAGCCTGCAAACTGCCATCAAGCCACTGCACGTAAAAACGACCATTCAATCCACATGGAACAATTATTACGGTGAAACCATTTTGAGCAAAAATTATCTTGACGCAAAAGAAAAAATATTCCGTGATTTTGTGAACGATATCAATGATGGAAGAACCATGGATGTTGGTTGCAACGATGGGTATTTTTCCAGGATACTTGCAGAAAAAAACCCCAATGTGATCGCGGTCGATTTCGACAGCCAATGTGTTAATAAATTGTATCTGGATATTAAGTCCGGTGCAATCAAAGGTATTTTGCCTTTGTGCATCGATCTTACCAATCCCTCTCCTGCCGTGGGCTTCAATCATGCGGAAAGGCAATCTTTTGCTGAAAGAGCCAAAGCAGATACAGTAACTGCGCTGGCATTGATACATCACATTGTGCTAAGCAAAAATGTGCCGTTACCGGATGTGGCAAAGATGCTTGCTGACCTTACAAAAAAATATCTCGTGATTGAATTTGTGCCGATAAATGACGAAAAGTCACAACAGCTTATTGCCAATAAAACTACTTATCACAAGCCTTATGACCCTGCTGCATTCGAGGCACATTTTTCAACCTATTTTCAGACAGAGAGAAAGCAAGTTATCCCCGGCACAGAGCGTATTTTATACCGATTAAAAAAACGGTAATAACCCCATATGAAAAAAGTATTGCAGGACGTGGCGGTTTATCTTTTTTTGATACCAGTTTTTTTTGTGCTGCATGGATACAATGAAAATTTTGGTTTTATAGGAATTGGAGAAAGCTTGCTATTGATGCTCACTTACGGTGGCGTCTCCGCGCTTTTGTATTTCATTTTCCTGTTCTTTTACAGGGAACATATAAAAGCAGCTCTTCTTTCCACTTATCTTATGGGTTTCTATCTTTTCTTTGGTGCTTTCCATGATTTTTTCAAGAGCCATAATATCCCGCTGCATAAGTATAGCGTCATCATCCCCTTGTTTTTTGCGTTCCTCATTTTTGGTCTTATCTATCTTAAGAAAATAAAAAAACCTTTCTCCAGATCAACACTATTCCTCAACTTATTATTTCTCATCTATCTTATTGTTGATACATCCGGCATTGCCTGGAAAACATTTCATCCAAGTGCTAATAAACTTTCCGCCTACGAATTCGCATCCAGCAGCAGTTATAAATCCTGCGACACTTGTGCAAAGCCCGACATTTATCTCTTATTGTTCGATGAATATGGAAGCTCACTTTCTCTAAAAGAAAGATTCCAATATGACAATAGCAATTTGGATAGCTTTCTAACAGATCGTGGCTTTAAAATACAAGTGCACAGCCGGAGTAATTATAATTTCACCCCCTTCTCCATGGCGTCTATTTTAAATATGTCTTATTTGAAAGGCATCAAAAACCCATCTGCGTGTACGCTCGAAGACTATGCATATTGCGATAACCTTGTAAGAGATGATGAGGTGATAAAATACCTTTCTTATCAGGGATACGATATCGTGAATTATTCTGTATTCGACCTTGCCGGAAACCCGTCAAAAGTGGAACAGACCTTCCTGCCGTTAAAAACAAAACTGATAACAGACAGAACTCTTCTGCATTACTTGCAAAAAGATATTGGCTGGCTGCTTTATGAAGGCAAATTCAAAATAAAATGGCTGGTTGAACAAACCATGTTCAGGCATTCTAACAATAATAAAACTTTTGTTGAGCTTGTAAAAAAAGAAAGCGCATTGCAATCCGACAAACCCCGTTTTGTATATGCACATTTCTACATGCCACATCCTCCATTCTTTTACGATAAGGCCGGCAATAAAAAAGATGTCAAATCGGTGTATGAAAGAAACGATGAAAAATACTATCAGGATTATCTCGATTATATACCTTATACAAATGAAAAAGCAAAAGAGCTTATCAATTGCATTCAGCAGAATACAAATAACTCGGCTGTGATCATTTTTTTAGGCGACCATGGATTCCGTCACACTACTAACCCGGCTGACCTTTCAAATTATTTCCAGAACCAGAATGCTGTCTATTTTCCCGACAGAGATTATCATTCCATATACGACAGCATTTCCAACGTGAATGAATTTCGCACTATCTTCAATAAATTATTCAATGCAAATTTTCCTTTATTAAAAGACTCATCCATATTTTTGAGTGACAAGAAATAAATTTGCAATCAAATTATTTAAAATGAACCGTAATAACTGGGCACTTGAAGAAGTGAATGAGATCTATAACACGCCGCTACTTGAATTGATCTACCGCGCAGCAACCATTCATCGTGAATATAACGATACTGCAGAAGTGCAGGTCTGTACATTATTATCAATCAAGACAGGCGGCTGCAGCGAAGATTGTGCTTATTGTCCTCAGGCTGCGCGATATAATACCGGCGTGAATGTGCAGGCTTTGATGCAAAAAGAAGAGGTACTGCAGTATGCTGCCAAAGCAAAAGAAGCTGGGTCAACCCGCTTCTGTATGGGCGCTGCGTGGAGAGAAGTGCGGGACAACCGTGACTTTGACCGCGTGCTGGATATGGTGAAAGGGGTAAACGACCTGGGCATGGAAGTTTGCTGCACATTGGGAATGCTTACAGAAGGCCAGGCAAAAAAATTAGCCGATGCAGGCCTTTACGCTTACAATCATAATATCGATACTTCGGATAGCCATTACAGTGAAATCATAACAACAAGAACTTACGAAGACAGGCTGAACACGCTCGAGCACGTTCGCAAAGCGGGGGTGACTGTTTGCTGTGGCGGAATCATTGGCTTAGGTGAAACGCATGAAGACAGGATTAAGATGCTTCATACATTAGCAACTTTGCCTGATCATCCTGAAAGCGTGCCCATCAATGCATTGGTAAGGGTTAAAGGAACACCGCTGGAGAACAATCCTAAAGTTGATATATGGGATATGGTTCGAATGATTGCAACAGCAAGAATCCTGATGCCTGCAACCATGGTTCGGTTAAGCGCCGGAAGAACTGAAATGGGCATCGCAGAACAAGCACTTTGTTTTATGGCAGGCGCGAACTCAATCTTTGCCGGAGATAAATTATTAACAACGCCTAACCCGTCTTTTGAAGAAGACAACCTGATGTTTGAGTTACTCGGCTTGAAAGCCAGGGAAGCGTTCAAATTAGAAAAAGAAAAAACCTATAGGCTTATGCATAGCTAAGTTAGCTTAGTTCATAAATACACACGTGCAGCGCTCTGCAAGGATTTCCCGCAAATCGCTTGATGTTCATTAAAAAAAATTCCTCCATTGACATGGAGGAACTTAACCCTTAAAACAACCAACATGAAAAACATTGTTGATCGCTATAATAACATCTGCTTCAGGCGAATAGTTTATTAAAATTTTGTGAAAGCTTTCTCTTAAGCCAATGCAATATCAAGCACTTGCTGCATTGTCTTTACATAATGAAATTTCAGGCCTTTGATAAAAGCTGAGTCTATTTCCTGTATGTCTTTCTCATTTTGCCAGCATAACACAATTTCCTTGAGGCCCGCACGCTTGGCAGCTAATATTTTTTCTTTGATGCCCCCAACAGGCAAAACTTGCCCTCTCAAAGTAATTTCGCCGGTCATTGCCAGGTAAGATTTCACGCGTTTTCCTGTGATCGCAGATGCAATTGATGTCATCATCGTGATACCGGCACTCGGTCCGTCTTTTGGCACAGCGCCTTCCGGCACATGAATGTGCAATGTTTTCTTATTGAAAAAATCAGGGTCTATATCATATTTTTTTGCATTGGATTGTAGATAAGAAAGGGCCGTAACAGCACTTTCCTTCATTACGTTGCCTAAGTTGCCAGTTAACTTCAAATCTCCTTTTCCATCGCTCACATTTGTTTCAACAAAAAGTATATCTCCACCAACATATGTCCAGGCAAGACCTACAGCCACTCCCGGCATATTTGCTACTTTATACAAATCATTGCTGTAACGTGTCTTACCCAGCACTTTTTGAACATCGCCTGGCGAAACAGTCGGTTTGAGTTTGCCTTTTGTTGCATATTCTTTTGCCTGATAGCGCATCATGGAAGCAAGCTGCCGGTCCAATTCACGCACACCACTTTCTCTTGTATAATCCTGTATGATTTTTTCAAGCACTTTGTCGCTGATCTTAAAATTCAGCGGCTTCAGCCCATGTGCTTCCTTTTGTTTAGGAACCAGATGGCGCTTCGCGATTTCGATTTTTTCTTCCACCGCATATCCGCTCAGGTCAATAATCTCCAACCTGTCGCGCAAAGCAGGTTGAATATGATTAATGTCATTTGCGGTTGCAACGAAGAGCACTTTGCTAAGGTCATATTCAAGCTCAAGATAGTTATCGTAAAAAGTATGATTCTGTTCCGGATCTAATACTTCCAGCAATGCAGAAGATGGGTCTCCACGAAAATCAGTGCCCACTTTATCTATCTCATCCAAAATCATTACCGGGTTAGATGATTTCACTTTCCGAAGCGATTGCAAAATCCTTCCCGGCATTGCGCCGATATATGTTTTGCGGTGACCACGTATTTCGCTCTCATCATGCAGGCCACCTAAACTGATGCGCACATATTTCCTTCCAATTGCATTCGCAATACTTTTTCCCAAAGAAGTTTTGCCGATTCCAGGAGGACCGATAAAACAAAGAATCGGGCTCTTCATATCGCCTTTTAGTTTGAGCACTGCAAGATATTCGAGGATGCGCTCTTTCACTTTGTCCATTCCGTAGTGATCGTGATCAAGCACTTTTTTTGCTTTCTTCAAATCATATAAATCCTGGGTATAATCCCCCCATGGAAGGTCGAGCATGAGATCTAGGTGATTGTAAACGACCGAATAATCAGGAGTGCTTGGATGCATCCTTTCCAGTTTCTCAATACCTTTTTTGAAAACATCTTTCGCAGCAGCCGGCCATTTTTTTGTTTCCCCTTTTTTCTGCATCTCTTTCACCTCGCGCTCGTTCGTGTCTCCGCCCAATTCATCTTTAATACTCTTCAATTGTTGCTGCAAAAAATAATCACGTTGCTGTTTATCAAGTTCTGTCTTGGTTTTGTTGGTGAGCTTATTTTTCAGTTCCGCAAACTGCAATTCTCTCTGGAGCAACTGCATCAGCAAATCAGCACGAGCCTGAATGTGATGGAGTTCCAACAGTTGCTGCTTTTCCTGCAACTCTGCATTCAGGTTGCTGGAAATAAAATGAATCAGAAAAGAAGGGTTTTCAATATTTTTTAAAATGATGGAAGCTTCCGAAGGGATATTTGGCGATAGCTGTATAATCTGCGAAGCCAGGTCTTTGATATTGGAAACGTATGCATTGAAATCCTGGTCTTTGGGCGCTTCCTCCTCCTGCAACAATACAACCTGTGCTTTAAAATAAGGATCTTCTGAAGTGATCGCGCCAACTTTGAACCTTCGCTTGCCCTGAAGAATAACGGTGGTGCCCCCATCAGGCATTTTGATAAGCTTGATAATCCTTGCAACAGTGCCCACATTTTCCAGATCAGAAACTGTCGGATCTTCAACTCCGCTGTCTTTTTGGGCAAGCACTCCTATCAATTTGTCAGATTTATAAGCATCATTCACTGCCTTAATGCTTTTGTCTCTGCCAACAGTAATTGGGAGCACAACGCCGGGAAACAGCACGGTGTTGCGAAGTGGCAGCACAGGCAGTTCCTGCGGCACTTCCACATCATTCAGTGCTTCATTATCAGATTCATTCAAGGGGATGATGGGCATAAAATCCATCTCATCTTCTGCGCGCAACAAGAAGTTCGTTTCTTTCATAATCAATTTATCAGTGACAAAATAACACCTATTCAGCGGAAATACCACAGTTTTAGGCAGAAGAGTACAATTGCCAAATATAATGCCAATAAGAATAACGGAGTCAGGAGTCGGAAGTGAGTAAAGTCCAAAAGAAAAAGAGAACTAATCAACAAATATATTTTTCATTGAATGAAGTTTATCCTTTTTTCTGTTTAACTATTACAATCTTTGGTTTTTCTTCTACACCCAGTGCAACAAATCCATTCACTACTTTTTTGATGCTGATATTTCCGCTTAACGAATTATCAGTAAAATAAATTTCCCGCGCTTCATCTTTTGTGGTGCTGCCAACTTTCAACTGATAGTTTGCAGCTTTTATTCCGTTGCGTGTTGGGCAATATAAAAAATATGCAACGGAATCTGAAGATAATTTATTCCTGTATTTATAAACCCATACATCCCCCTTTTCGCTGACAATTTCATCCGCCGTATAATTACCCAGCGTGTTCACAAATATGCTGATGTAATACCATGCAGGCAATGGCTCTACTTTTCCGTCGGCCGATTCCCGCAATACACCGCTCGTCATATACACACGCGGGTCTTCCTTTATTGCCGCATCTCTAAGCCAATACAAAATATACGCATCAAAGCCGGAGAAAGCAGTGGCATTAATAGAGCGTAAAATAAATATGCCCTGACATTGTTCTTCTGAAAGCCCAGGCAGCATAGGCGTTCCCTGCCTTGATTGCTGGCTTTTATCATATCCATTCTCGCCTAAAAAGCATTCAGCATCCGGCTGAATGCGATACGTTGCTTCTCTTGCTCTCAGCAATTTCCATCTCAGCGAATCTTCTTCCGGCGTGATACCATGCTTTCCATTGGTTGAATAATGATGGTATTGTATTCCACCATCCCAGATAAATTTTTTATCCTTTCTTAAAGTATTGCACAAAAATTTATATACCCGGACGCGGTTTGTATCCAATTCTATCATGCCGCTTGTCATAAGCCTGCTATTGCTGTCCGCATTTTTTATACCGAATATTTTTCCCAATGCATTTTCATGCCCATCGTAATCCGCACTGCTTTGCGCAAAATATTCAAGCGGGCTGCAATATTTGTTTCCAACCCAGGTCGCATCATCCTCGTTGCCATTTTCATAAAGGCTCATGATCCCAAGTCCGGATTTTTTGGGTTGATGAGCCAATGCCAGCAAATTTGTATCTGTTTTAGTACCGCCGAAAAACGCAGCAATGTTCCACATCATATTGCTATGCCTTGCATAACTCAGAGGATTTTCCGGATCCATATCTATTCCCGTAATGGGTCTTTTGTTCTCCCATTCTTTTTTATTCATCCACGCAGGCAGCCCCATAATGCTGCACCAGACATTGCCCCCATTTTCTTTCACTATTTTATCCATGAAAGAGGAATAATTATTGGTTGTATAATCCCAATAACCGTTGTGAAGCATATTATATTTATTTTTTGGATATGCATTCACATTGTCATTATCAAAATCCATGGCAAAAGTATAAAGCCGGCTGTAATGAAAAGGCTTCACCCATTTGGGGTCAACATCGTTGAAATAATTTACGCCTAAAAAGTCTTTCATCATTTTTCCTGAAAACGCTTTTCTTTTTGGCATATCTGCTAAAGATGGCCGAATGGTTTTATACGCATTCCCATATAAAACCATTTCCGTGATAGAAGTTTCAAAACTACTGAACCTTATCATCACATACTGAGCGCTGTCATCCAATGAAAACCTTCGCCAGCCCCATATTCCGGAATTGCCATTCGTTGTAAATGCAGCTTTCGGTTTCCAATGCCCCATGTCGCCGGTGTAAATCCAAACGCTGTCGGTTGTGCTGGAATGATCGTAGAAAAATACTTCCGATAATTTGTATGGCACCTGTAAATCAGCAACAATGCGGCTTCCAATGTTCGTGGGGAAATAAATTTCCGGATGAAAAGTTGGCTGTGGATTGGTGACGGGGATGTAGTTGTCGTTATTTTTATTTTCGGATCTTGGGTCGACAAGAGCATTCTCATCGAACAGATTGAAAGGTTTACCTCTGCCTTCATCTTCATAGCCGCTCAAATCATAAACATAATCTTTATGAATAATTATTTTCTGATCTGAAGTTTTGGGCTTGGGGGAAATATCGTTTTCAGACACAGATTGATTTTTGTTTCCGCATGAAAAACAAAGAATGATAATTACTAAACTGGCTTCCCAAAAAATGCGGGAGTTGGTCGGATGTGAAATCATTTTTTATTGTTAAGCAACATATACTTTGCTGTTTCATAAAGCGCATCCGTCAATCGGCGCATTTGATTTTTAAAAGCACCGTTTTGCGCTTCTCCAGAAACAGGATCATTGTTAATGACTGAAACCATTTCTTCTTTATTGCCTTTTATCTGCCTTCTGTAAAAATAATCCCCCTTTATAACACCAATATACTCCTCATCAGGACTGTAAATAAACGAAAATGCCTGATCCCTATGATAATGAGACGTATCAAGAATATCCCTGCCCAAGGTTGTGTTTTGATAAATAATATTGCTAAGACCCGCAAGCGTTGGCAATACGTCTACCTGCGAACAAAAATCAGAAATGCGCTGTGGCTTTAATAGCCTAGGTGCATAAATTAACATCGGAACGTTTTCCGAGGTAAGCTTTTGATTTGTCCAGGCTTTAGGAAACATGTTGCCCGCATCTCCAGGGATTCCATGATCGCCGATGAACAAGAAGATTGTATTGTCAAAATACTTTCCCTTTTTCGCTGCTTCAATAAATTTCCTGTAGCCGAAATCAGTGTACCTGAAAGCATTTAACTCATCATTGCTTTCAAAACCAAATTGCCTGAGTGAATCCTGCGATACATTTACCTTGTGAAATTCCAGCAGATCCTCCTGTTGAATGGTATATGGGCGATGGTTGTCTGCTGTTTGGATGATCGCAAAAAAAGGCTTTGTCTCTTTCTTCAGTCTTTGATTGGCTTCCAGGAATAAATTTTTGTCACTTATACCCCAAACATCAATTTTTGGAGAAGCATAATCCTTCTGTTCAAATAAATTCAATCCAGTAATATTATTAGTCAGCAATCCCCTGACATTTGCCCAACTTGTGCTTCCACCGATAAAATAATACTTAGAATACCCATTGAAGTTATTAATGATGGTATGCTGATCGACTGCTGAAGGATTGCGGCTTGAGGTAGATTTAGGACTTTCCACATCAGGGATGCCGGTAACTATAGCCCAAACACCACGTGCTGTGCCATAGGTTGGCGTGAAGCAATGGTCAAAAAAAATACCCTGCCTGCACATTTCATTGAAAAACGGTGTTGTGTTCAAAGGATTGCCCCACATAGAGCTTTTGTATGCGCTGAATGATTCACAAATTACCACAACTATGTTAGGTGTTGTGGTAACTGTGCCATTTCGCGGAGCGATTATTCTCTTAAAATTTAAGCTTGCTGAATCATTTTCCCTGAACCCATAATAATGAGCCAATATCGGAAACGCATTTTTTACTTTCGTCTCATCAAATTGACTATGTACAAAACTCAGGCTGCTGAAAAAAGATTGGAAAGGGTTTAGCGCCAGATTTGCCTTATAATCACTGCCGAGCGCAAAGGCATCGCTCCAGCGCAACGGGAACTGATCGGCTTTGCCGAAAATGCAAAAAGCAAATGATAAAGGGACAATGATAAACCACACAAGTTTGCTTTGTTTAGTTGATCTCGCTCCAGAATCAATGATTTTCCTTAGCAACGTTTTTGCCACCCAATAGATGAGCCATGTGGTAATAACAAGCAGTAAAATGATTCTGAAGACAGGATAAGTTTGCCATACCATCCTTACAGATATGCCTGCGTCTGCAAAATAATTCAGCACGCTTGCATTCAGGCGCTGAGAAAGGTAGCTGTAATGGGCAAAATCAACCGCATAAAAAAAAATCAATAAGAACCCTGCCAGTACCGTCAGGAATAGGCAAAATTTTCTTCCCTGTTTTGTGCCAAATGGATCAAAAAAAGGAATGACTCCCAGTATAAGCAGCAATAAGCATAAGATGGAAACATCTCTCAAATCATACCTTAATCCTAAGACAAAAGAGGAGAGCATATCCGGAAAATGATTGCCCTGCTTGGGGAAGTAAACAAAAAACACTATACGCATTAACGACATCGTAAACAAAAAAATAATGCCTGTGAGGAAAATCCATCGGATCAATTTAGGTATCTTTAGCACTGATAGCATAACGTTTTAATAATTGATGCTAAAATTATATCAATTATTTTTGTAACCATGATTTTACTGGATAATGCTGACCATTTAAGTTTTTTTCAACAAGTGCTCCATTTTGATTACTGGCTTTTCTCGAAGATCAACCGTCAATGGGTAAACCCATTGTTTGATGATGTGCTTCCGTTTCTCCGGGAAGCAGAAATCTGGATACCTTTTTATCTGTTCCTGCTGTTCTTCGCGTTACTCAACTTTTCGAGAAAAGGCGGATGGTGGTGCCTTACATTAATAATGACTGCCATCATTAGCGACCTGATCAGCAGCAGCGTCATTAAGCAGTTGATTATCCGACAACGCCCTTGCTCAGATCCCTTCATCAGCCAGTATGCGCGGGTGCTGGTGAACTATTGCCCGCACAGTTCCAGCTTCACGTCTTCTCATGCCTGCAACCATTTTTCTGCAGCTATGTTCATTTTTTTAACACTAAAGCATACCAGCAATTGGTGGAGGCTTGTTTTTCTGTGGGCCTTTGGTATATCTTATGCACAGGTTTACGTCGGTGTTCATTACCCGCTTGATGTGATAGGTGGTGTAATTTTAGGTTGTTGCATAGGATACGTGATGAGCATTTTTTTTGAGAAAAAATTTGGCGCTCTTAGTATCAATAATAAACCATCATGATTGAGATCGTTATTTTAATTTGCCTGATTTTCCTGAACGGTCTATTCGTTATGGCTGAGATATCGCTTGTTTCAGCCCGCAAAACAAAGCTTGAAAGCATGGCCGAGAAAGGCGATGAAAGAGCAAAAGCTGCGCTAAAGCTTGCAGAGAACCCTGAATTATTTCTTTCAACAGCTCAGCTAGGGATCACCCTGATCGCCATTTTGATCGGTTTTTATTCAGGAGAAAAATTCAGTGCCGACCTGAAACCTTACATCGAAAAAATACAATACTTGAAACCTTATGCCAGCAACATTTCCACCGTACTGGTAGAAACTATTGTGACATTTTTGTTGATCATCTTTGGTGAACTGCTACCAAAGCGTACCGGTATTTTTCAAGCCGAACAGATTGCCAGGGTTGTCGCAAGGCCTATGCAATTATTATCGCGGATCACTTATCCCATCATCTGGCTGCTGAACGGCACAAGCAATTTGTTTTTCAAATTGGTTGATATCAAACAATCAAAAGACAGCAACGTGACCGAGGATGAAATCAAAGCGATGATAAGTGAAGGAACAGAGCAAGGCGAGATCGAAGAATCAGAACAGGAAATCATTGAAAGGGTTTTTCATCTGGGCGACCGGAACATTACATCGCTAATGACGCATCGCAGCGATATTATCTGGTTCGATATAAATGAAAATGAAACCCTGATCAAGGGAAAAATTCTGAGAGAGCCACATTCATTTTATCCTGTTTGCGATGGCGATATTGACAATATCAAAGGCACTGTTTCCATTAAGGATTTATATGTAACCGACGATAACACACCATTCAAAGACATTGCAGTAGCGCCTATGTTCATACCGGAAAACAACAGTGCTTATCAGGTGCTTGAAAAATTCAAGGAAACAAAAATGCATTGCTGCTTCATTGTGGACGAATATGGCAGCCTGCTGGGCATGATTACATTGAACGATATATTGGATGCCATTATCGGTGATCTGCCTCAACCTGACATCAAAGATTATGAAATAACAGAAAGAGGGGATGGAAGTTTTTTGATTGATGCGCAAATACCTTTCTATGATTTCCTGACATATTTTGACAAAGCAGATTGGATGAATGAAGGTAGTCATGAGTTCGATACATTGGCAGGTTTCATACTTCACAAGCTGGAACGCATACCCGTAACCGGAGAAACATTGAAATGGAAAGATTTTAAAATTGAGATTGTTGACATGGATGCCCAGCGAATTGACAAAGTGCTTGTAACATTAATAAAGGAAGAGGAAAGGGATGTGGATGGAGATGCTTAGATGGTTTCTTTCAAAACTCAAATATCACATTTGTTTCCGGGTTTGTCAGCTTTTCACTTTTTCGGTTACCCGACACAGTTACATGCATCAGATTAATCTCGCCCTCAAAGGTTTCATATAAAAGGCGGTTGGTTATTTCAAGCTTCTTCACAATCGCAATATTGCTGACCTGAAAGTAGCTCCAGGTTGCATCGGTCTCTTTCTCGCTACCTACAAATTCAAGTGTAACGGGCTTCCCATCTGCCTTTATCTGCAAATGCTTTTGTATATAATCACTCACCGATTTATCTGCAGCTTTTTTATCTTTCGGTTCAGACAGGTCGGTTTTCACATGCAGGGCTTTTTCCAATGCAGCTTCAAAATCGTTAGTGAAAATCTTGCAGCTTATCTCAAGCGTTTTGTCTTTTGCATTATGATTGATCTCAGTAACTGTCACGTATAAAGGATGCAAAGGCATTCCCCTATTATGATGATTGCTTTTGTAATTACTTCCGGAAAGCAGGAACAGATAGGGGCTGAACCACTTAAACAAAGATGCTGCCATTTAAAAATTAAATTTTATCCCTGCAAAAGTCTGGATAATTTCGCTAACTCTGATTAACATGCAAGACTTTAACCTTTACTTCAGGCTCGGCACCGAGCATATCCTTACATGGGAAGCGCTCGATCATATCTTATTCGTGACAGCGCTTTGCCTGCGTTATCTTTTAAAAGACTGGAAGAAAGTAATTGTGCTTGTCACAGCTTTTACCCTTGGACATTCAATTACGCTCGCGCTAAGCGCTCTGGGCTGGATTCATTTCCCTGTAAAATGGATCGAATTCTTTATCCCCATCACAATTATTCTAACGGCGATCAATAACTTATTGCAAATGCTGAAAAAGGTTGACCAATCTGCAAAACTGCCTTTGATTTATTTTTTTGCTTTATTTTTCGGATTGATTCACGGCCTTGCCTATGCAAACACCTTTTTAAGCCTGGAAGGGAAAGAAGGTTTGGTAGGCCATTTGCTGGCATTCAATCTGGGCATTGAAATTGCGCAAATACTAGTAGTAGCTATTGTGCTTGCAATTTCTTTTATTTTCGTGCAGTTGCTGAAATTACGAAGACTGTGGTGGGTTCGCGGAGCATCGTTGCTGATCTTAATTGCTTCGACAAAAATGGCATTTGAACGATTTCCATTATAAAAACAAACTACAAACAATGAGAAAACTGCTATTTATGTTACTATGTTTTGTGGCACCTGCTTTATGGGCACAGAACATTCAAAACAATCCCGGTTCCAATCATGGAAACAGATTCGAGGCACTCGGTGCTATATTACCAACGCCTAATGAATACCGCACCGCCAGTGGCGCACCAGGTCCCAAGTACTGGCAGCAACGTTGTGACTATGATATAAAAGCAAGCCTCGATGAGGACAAGCAAATTTTAACAGGAAGTGAAACGGTTACTTATTTCAACAACTCGCCAAACGAACTCACTTATTTGTGGCTGCAGTTGGATGAAAACGAGCACAGCTCAAAAAATAATGCCAATTATCAGGATGTAAGCACCATGCAAAAAATGGTGAGCGACCAAACTATTGATCGTATGGAAAGAGCAATTGAACCCAATGATTATGGAGAAAATATCTTGAAACTGACAGATGCGCTGGGAAAACCTTTGCATTATACGATCAATAAAACCATGATGCGTGTTGAGTTGCCGGCAATATTAAAGCCGGGACAGAAATTTATCTTTAAAGTTGACTGGAATTACCATATTTCAGATCGCATGAAATATGGCGGCCGGGGCGGTTATGAATATTTTCCGGAAGATGGCAATTATTTATTCACTATCACGCAATGGTATCCACGCTTGTGCGTGTACAGCGATTTCCAGGGCTGGCAGAATAACCAGTTCACAGGGCGCGGAGAGTTTGCTTTGACCTTTGGAAATTTTAATGTACAGATGACTGTTCCTGCGGATCATGTAATTGGCGCAACTGGCGAATGTCAGAATTATCAGCAGGTATTGACACCAGCCCAATTCGCACGCTGGCAAAAAGCGCAAACATCGAAAGAACCTGTTGAGATTGTAACATTGGATGAAGCGAATGCGCGGCTGAAAACAAAAAGCAAAGAAAAGAAAACGTGGATATTTAAAGCTGAAAACGTGCGCGACTTTGCCTGGGGCTCTTCGCGCAGGTTTGTGTGGGATGGCATGCCTGCTTATGTTGAAGGAAAGAAAGTGATGTGCATGAGCTATTATGGCAAAGAAGCGTATCCTATTTATCGGAAATTTTCTACGAAAGTAGTTGCTCACACTATTAAAACATATTCTCATTTCACGATTCCTTTTCCCTATCCTGTTGCGCAAAGTGTGGAAGCATCTAACGGTATGGAGTATCCGATGATTTGCTTTAACTATGGCCGTGCAGAAAAAGATGGCAGCTATAGCGAAGCAACAAAATACGGAATGCTTGGTGTAGTGATACATGAAGTGGGCCATAACTTTTTCCCGATGATCATTAACAGTGATGAAAGACAATGGAGCTGGATGGATGAAGGCTTGAATTCTTTTGTTGAATATCTTACTGAAGAATTATGGGACAACAAATTTCCTGTTCGTGGCAAAGGCCCGGCCTGGGCTATTGTGGATTATATGAAATTGCCCAAGAATGAACTGGAGCCCATCATGACCAATTCTGAAAACATCATAGGCTTTGGGCCAAATGCATATACGAAACCCGCAACCGGGTTAAATATTTTGCGAGAAACGATCATGGGGCGCGAATTGTTTGATTACGCATTTAAAGAATATGCCCGCCGCTGGGCTTTTAAACATCCAACGCCTGCAGATTTCTTTCGCACCATGAATGACGCAAGCGCTGAAAACCTTGACTGGTTCTGGCGTGGATGGTTTTATGGAACTGAGGCTTGTGATATTTCATTAGACAGCGTAAAGCATTTTACTGCCGACTTCGCCCACCCACCCGCAAAAATCGATACGACTTTTATGAAGAGTATTGATAAACCAATGACAAGCAAATATCCGGAAGATGTTTCCAAAGAACGCAATAAGGCGGATAAGTCTATCACTTTTGCAACAGATGCAGATACAACGCTCCGTGATTTTTACTGGAGATATACCCGTGGTGAAATTCCTTACGATACTACAAAGTATGCTGTGCATAACGTGCAATATGATGAACCATTAGATGAAGCAACCAAACAAAAAATTGCCGGGAAACAATTTTATGAATTGCAGTTCAGCAACAAAGGCGGCCTGGTAATGCCCTTGATTATTCAATGGACATATAAAGACAGCACTAAAGAAATTGAGCGCATCCCCGCACAGGTATGGCGCAAGAATGAAGGGCATATTACCAAAGTGTTTATGAAGGATAAAGAAGTTGCCTCTATTAAACTTGACCCATACCGCGAAACGGCTGATATAGATGTAAGCAATAACAGTTGGCCTACTGTTAGCGTGGAGAGCAAGTTCCAGGCGTTTAAGTCCAAGCAGCAATTACTGCGCAGCATTCCGCAAACTAATAACCCAATGCAGAAGGCACAGGAAAAAGACAAGAAAGCATTCTGATAAAAATAAAATAGTGCCACGGCTAAGAACCGTGGCACTTTATATAGAAATCACATCTAATAATTCACCGAGCCGTCAACGTATTTCACTTTCTTCTTGCCCGAATTCTTTTTTTCAAAATCCGTCACCTCTTTTGGTTTCGCCACCGCCTTCGTAGAATCATTAGCAGCAAGGCTATTTTTTGCAGATATTTTAGGTATCAGTAATTTACCCAGTTCGTAAGTTTCAGTTTTATAAATCATTCCTGTTGAAGCATCATAATATTTCCATTCACCGTGTTTGATACCAACACCCTCATTTTTCACAATCACTGTTTTATAATGATCCAGATGATCAATATCCTCAACTTCCAATGTATCATATAGCTTGTCAGGGTTTAAAGCCTTCCACCTTTCTTCACGGATTAATTCACCTGTCTTGGTGAAATACTGGCTCACGCTGTCTTTATTTCCCCATCTGAAATATTCAATGCCTGTCAAGTCCCCCTCAAGATTATATATGCGCCAGGTGCCTTCTTTACGGCCATCCTTATACTCGCCCTCTTCTTCAAACCCTGGTTCACCGCGCAATTCATCATAATGAAACAACCATTTGCCCTGTTTGAGGTCTTTTTTGTCAACACAGTTAAGTGTATCTCCTTTAGCACTTATTTTGTAGCTTTTCCATTGACAAAAGCCATCAATGGAAATAAACAGGAGTAAGATAAAAAGCAGGCGCATGACTTAAAGTATTATTGTTTTAAAACGAAAATCATTCCAATTTATTGATTTATCGGCTATTTTAACGAACTGCATGTTGAAATCAAAAGGAAGCGCTGGTCCGGCTTCATGTAAATTAACCGAGGTTGTTTGCGACCGAGAATCCATTTGTTTAAAAATCATTCGCTGGAAAGAAAAAGCCAATCCGGTACTGTAAAAATAAAATCTTCGTTCTGTCAATTAAAGCTATTATTATTGCGGATTGATTCTTGGCTCATAATATTTAAGCTGATTAATGAAAAAATACATTTTGCTAGTGTTTGCCGTTGCATTTGTTTTTATTGCGCAAGCGCAGAAGATGACCGTTGCGCAAATGAAAATCGAACTGGAAAAATCGCCTAACTCACCATTGTATACCAAGCAAATCCTGAAGAAGAGATTTAAGATTGATACTATTGTGGTCACGAGAACCAGCTTATTCCATAGCTTGGCTGACAGCCTTGCATACACTGGGAAAATAAAAAAGGTTTATGGACCTTATGATCAGCAGGGTTCAAAATTTCTGGTTCAGGTATTAGCGAAATCACCAAATGTATTTTATAAGGTGAGCCAGATATTTATCGACACTTCGATTTTCAGTCATAAGTTCATTGACTCATTAGGCAACTCAATTATTGAAAAAATAAAAAATGGCAGCACCACATTTGAGCAAATGGCGAAAACTTATTCTATGGGCGGAGAAGGCCCGACCGAAGGCGATATTGGCTGGGTAGCACGCGGAGTGCTGATGCCGGAAATAGAGAGAGAAATTGTGAAAAGAAAAAAAGGAGAAGTGTTCAGAATATGGTCACCCAATGGGCTGCACATCTTAAAAAGAACTGAAGAACCAAAGCAGGATAATGGTTTCGCGCTGATATTGAGGGTGTTTTTATAAAAAGAATTGCAGTGCCAACTCATACCCTTTCGTTCCCAAACCTGAGATTGTTCCTTTGCATTTTGCAGATACGTGAGATATTTTCCTAAAGTCTTCACGAGCATGCACATTTGAAATATGAACCTCTATTACCTGTGTTTTAATAGCAGCGATCGCATCTCCGATTGCAACTGAGGTATGCGTATATCCGCCGGGGTTCAGGATAATTCCTGCATAAGAAAATCCAACCCGTTGCAGTTCATTGATCAGTTCACCTTCTACATTGCTCTGAAAATAACTGAAATCAACGGAATGGTATTTTGATTTAAGCTCATTAAAAAAATCTTCGAACGCCTTGTTACCATAAACTTCCGGCTCACGGATGCCAAGCAGGTTCAGATTTGGGCCATTGATAATTGCTATTTTCATAACCCGAATATATGCGAAATAAAAAAGCCATTGAAATTTCAATGGCGCATGTCTTTTTAGTCGTTGCTTTTTTTGATCATGTCAATAAAATCATCAAAAAGATAACGGCTGTCGTGCGGGCCGGGCGTACTTTCTGGGTGATATTGCACAGAGAAAGCAGGCTTATCTTTTAACCTGATGCCCTCAATAGAATCATCATTGAGGTTAACATGCGTGACTTCAACATTCTCTGCTTTTAGCACCGCGACTGGATCTACTCCAAAACCATGATTCTGGGTGGTAATCTCGCATTTGCCAGTCACAATATTTTTTACCGGGTGATTTAAGCCTCTGTGGCCATGATGCATTTTAAATGTGGGGATATCATTAGCCAATGCCAGTAATTGATGTCCAAGACAAATTCCAAATAATGGCTTTCGCTCTTTCAATATTTCCCTCACGGTTGCGACTGCATAATCCATTGGGGCTGGATCCCCGGGGCCATTCGACAGAAAATAACCATTGGGGTTAAAGGCTTTTATTTTTTTGAAAGAAGTTTTTGCTGGGAACACTTTCACGTAAGCACCAAGATCTAGCATGCATTGAAGTATATGCCGCTTCACTCCGTAATCCAAAACAGCTATTTTAATTTCGGAATTGGAATCGCCAAGTTCATATTCTTTATCTGTGCTTACTGAAGAAGCAAGTTCCAAGCCGTCCATTGATGGCACTTTCAATAATTCAGCTTTCAACTTTTCCAGATCTGTAATCTCAGATGATATAATGCAGTTCATCGCGCCTTTTGTACGAACATGCGCAACCAGCGACCTGGTATCCACACCTTCAATACATACAATGTGATTCGCTTTGAGATATTCATCCAATGAACTTTTTGCCTGTTTGCGCGAAAATTGTTCCTCCAAATTGCGGCCAATGAGCCCTCGGATTTTCACACTGTCAGATTCTACATCGGTATTCTTTACTCCATAGTTGCCAATGTGCACACTGTTCATTATCAGCACCTGTCCAAAATAACTCGGATCTGTGAACACTTCCTGATAACCGGTCATGCCTGTATTAAAGCATATCTCACCAGATGTGGTGCCAATTTTCCCAAATGATTTTCCGTAATGAACCGCACCGTCTGCGAGAAGCAATAAAGCAGGTCTTGATGAAGGAGTTGCAGGCATTTATCTAAATGAGTTTTGCAAAGAAAAGAAATTACAAATTGTTTGCTATGATTATTTTTTCACAAGTTTTTATAAGCTATCTGAAATTCTCTGTTGCCACAGATTTTCGCGGATAATATTTCTCTAATATGCGCCCTTCTCTGTAATTATAAGTTTTATAAAAAAAAACTGCGCAAAAAATGCGCAGCTTGTAAATATGTAAAGCAATAAGCATTGCTATTTCGCTGCTGGAGCTTCTGCAACAACT
>Ga0302280_1000267_pt1 | contig 45577 bp, 39 predicted proteins | sample III_Fen_E1_1_FD_198771 | JGI IMG/M metagenome (GOLD analysis project Ga0302280, IMG submission 198771) | Peat permafrost microbial communities from Stordalen Mire near Abisko, Sweden - III_Fen_E1_1 | ecosystem: Environmental > Terrestrial > Soil > Wetlands > Permafrost | place: Sweden: Abisko... | reverse complement strand
CTTAATTCCGAGGGATGGCAAAAGGTATTTTCGGCCAATCAGACGAACGAAGTCAGCATAACCGTTGCCGGAGTCGGCAATCATGTGGCTCAAAGTAAAATCGGGGTGGTCGGGAAAATAGCGATTGGAGGACTTAACTATACAAATCTTCATGCGACATATATTCAGAATCCCGACGACCCTTCCCATCTCGGCCTTGGCTTCTTCAGACGCCACAATGTGACGTTCGATTTCGCAAATCAAATGCTTTATCTCGAACCCAGTCAAAATTTTTCGATGTCTGACGAAGAGGACATGAGCGGCTTGCATTTGTTAAGAGACGGCGAAACAACTATTGTTTATTCTGTTGATGAAAACAGTCCAGCGTTTGATTGTGGAATCAGGGCACAAGATAATATCGAATCCGTGAATGGCCGCAGTGCGGCTTCTCTGACAATGAAAGCCATTCGCCTTATTTTACAGTCCCGCGATAAGGATATAATAACTTTGAAAGTCAGGCGTGGAGATGATTTGCTGGACTTTAAATTTGCCCTTAAAAAAATAATTTGAAACCGGCAGGTTAGCCTGTTGGATGAGAACGTCGTAGCGTGCGTTGGTTTGCATGGGCTCAACTTTCTGGATCACTGATTTGTTTGTCTAATTACTGGGTTGAGTTGAGATTTTCGTTGTTTCTTTGTCCATTCCCAGTTGAGGGAATGGCGTAGCCAGAACGGAGTTGGGAAGGACACTTGCACATTGTGTCATTTAGGTTTCTAAAACATTACATTGCCAGCCATTCCGGTCAGCAAAACGGGGACGTCACATATTTCGATTTTCTCTGGATGTCCAAGCTGGGTATGCGGTGAGAATATCACTTATTTTCAGCCACATGAAAAGGTGCGTCGAAACTACAATTTATAATGGTTAGTCAGTAGGGGGAATTTTTTCACGCGGCGCCGCTTGGCTTTTGATGCCGGTGTGTCGGATGTCCTGTGCTTCGCAAAGATAGACGACATCTTCGGCGATGTTGGTGGCGTGGTCGGCGATGCGTTCGAGGCTCTTGGCGGCGACCATCCAATGCAGACAGCGGCTGATGGCGTCGGGATTTTCCACCATGTGCTGCACGAGGGCGGCGTGAATCTCTTTGTTGAGTATGTCCACTTCCTTGTCCCGCGGGATGACGGTGCGGGCGGCTGTGGCATCATGGTGGACAAAAGCGTCGAGCGCGGCCTTCAGCATTTCGAGGGCGCGACCGGCCATGCGCGGAAGGTCAAGCTGGATTTTCACCGGCGGTTCCTGCGCGAGATCGCGGGCGTGTTTGGCGATCTTGGAGGCTTCGTCACCGATGCGTTCGAGATCCTGCGAAATTTTCATGGCGACGGTGACGAGTCGTAAATTCGTGGCGAGCGGTGCCTTGGTGAGCAGTTGAATGGCGAGATCGTCAATCTCCACTTCGCACTGGTCAATCGCGTTATCGTCGGCCTTCACGCGCAGGGCGAGGTCGTAGTCACGCTGCATGAGCGACTGGATGGACTGGTTGACGGCGGACTCGGTAAGGCTGGCCATCACCAGCAGTTTCTGGCGCAGGTTTTCGATGCCGGTGTCAAAATGATTTTCCATAGTCTCGATTCAAATTTGGTCAACCGAACCGTCCAGTCACATAATCTTCCGTGCGTTTTTGCACAGGGTTGGTGAAAATCTTCGTGGTTGTGCCAAACTCGACGAGTTCGCCGAGGTAGAAAAATGCAGCGAAATCTGACGATCGCGCGGCCTGCTGCATGTTGTGCGTCACGATGACAATGGTATATTCCTTCTTCAAATCAACAATTAACTCCTCAATCTTGGCTGTCGCGAGCGGATCCAACGCGGAGGCTGGTTCATCCATAAGCAGCACATTTGGTTTCACCGCCAGCGCACGGGCGATGCAGAGTCGTTGTTGCTGGCCGCCAGACAGGCTGATGGCCGGCGCGTTAAGCCGGTCTTTCACCTCGTCCCACAACGCGGCCATCGTCAGCGACTGCTCGGTGCGTTCGGCGAGGGTTTTCTTGTCGTGCACACCGTTCAGGCGCAGGCCGACGGTGACGTTCTCGGCAATGGACATTGTCGGGAAAGGATTGGATTTCTGGAACACCATGCCGACGCGACGGCGGACGAGAACCGGCTCAACGTTTCGCGCATAAATGTCGTCGCCGAACAGCCGGATATCGCCTTCCATGCGCGCCTCGGGGGTTAGTTCGTGCAGCCGGTTGAGCGCACGGAGAAAGGTGGACTTGCCGCAGCCGCTGGGGCCGATGATGGCGGTGACCGACTTGGCGGCGATGTCAATGGAGACGTTTTTAAGAACCTTATTTTTGCCGAAGGAAATCGAGAGGTCGCGCACCGTCAGAGCCGGGACGATCCCGGTCGCAGGTTCGGTCGGGTGGATTGGCTTAAGGGGCGGGGTGGCGGCCATGGCGGTTACAAAGTTCGGGAATTAGGTTTGGCGAGCCGGTCGCGCGTGAGAAAACGCACGCCGACGTTGACGGCCAGCACGAGCATGAGCAGCACGAACGCGCCCGCCCACGCCTGGCGGTGCCAGTCGTCGTAGGGCGATATGGCATAGTTAAAAATTTGCAGGGGTATGGCGGCGATGGGTTCGGTCAGGTGATGCGTCCAGCCGAGGTTGCCGAGCGCGGTGAAGAGGAGCGGCGCAGTTTCGCCGGCGACGCGTGCCAGTGCCAGCAGCACACCGGTGACAATGCCTTTCATCGCCGTGCGCAGGACTATTTTGACGATGGTTTTCCATTTGGCGATGCCCAGCGCATACGCAGCCTCGCGGTAGCCGGCCGGCACTAGTTGCAGAACTTCCTCCGTCGTGCGCATCACTAGCGGAATCATCATCATGCCGAGAACGACGCCGCCCGCCAGGGCCGAGGAGCCGTGCATGGGTATTACCATCAGCGCATAGACGACGATGCCCCAGGTGATGGACGGCACACCGTTGAGAATGTCGGCGGCAAAGCGGATCCACCAGTTCAATTTGGTGCCCCCGTATTCGGAAAGATAGATACCGCCAAGCACCCCGACCGGCACGCCGAGCAGTGCCGCCTGTATCAGCAGAATGAACGTGCCGACAATGGCGTTGGCCATGCCGCCGCCCTTTTCGCCAACGGCTTTGGGCAACTGAGTGAAGAAATTCCAATTGAGCGAGCTGAAGCCTTCTCTCAGCAGATGATAAAACACCATTACCAGCGGCAGCACGACCAGCAGCGCGCACACAAATGTGAGCGACTGCATGAACACGTTCTTGAACCTGCGCCAATGGTGGTTGGAGACGATCATGTCAGTGTTGCGGTTTGACGGCTGGCCCGGCGAAGGTTTTCAAAAGCAGTTGGGCGAAAATGTTCACCACCACGGTCACGCCAAGCAGCACGAGGCCCAGTTCAAAGAGGGCGCTGGGATATAATTGTCCCGTGGCCTCGTTGAATTCATTGGCAATGACGCTGGCGAGCGTGTAGCCGGGCTTGAACAGCGAGGCGACAATCTGCGGCGCGTTACCGATGACCATGGTGACGGCCATCGTCTCCCCCAGCGCGCGGCCGAGGCCGAGGATGACCGCGCCGAACAGTCCCTTTTTCGCGTAGCTCAAGACCGCGATCCGGGTGACTTCCCAGCGTGTCGCGCCGAGAGCATAGGCGGCCTCACGCTGGAGGCCGGGCACCGAGCGCAGGATTTCTCGTGCGACAGAGGTGATGATGGGAATAATCATAATGGCGACGATGATGCCGGCGGCCAGCATGCAGGGGCCGTAGTCCGTGCCCTGAAAAAACGGGAGAAATCCGAGCGTCGTCCGCAGCCACGGAAATAGATGGATATGCAGCCACGGCACCATCACGAAGATGCCCCACAGGCCAAGAATCACGCTGGGCACGGCGGCGAGCAGTTCGATAAATATGACAAGCGGCTGGCGCAGCCATTGCGGCGCGAGTTCGGTCAGATACACGGCGGTTGCGATGCTGATAGGCACGGCAATGACGAGCGCGATGGCCGAGGACACAAGCGTGCCGAAGATGAACGGCAACGCGCCGTAAAAATCGTTGACCGGATCCCAGTCGTTGCTGACCAGAAAATGCCAGCCGAACTGGTGCATGGACAGCCGCGCGCCCAGCGCCAGTTCCGAGCCAATGAGCGCGACGAGCACAAATATGGCCAGTGCCATGGCAAGCGTCAGCCAGCGGAAGACGCGGTCGCCAAACTGGCGGCTGGCTGGTTTCAGTGTTGTGCCTGCCTCATTCACTTTTGCGGATCCGGTTTCAAAATCAAAAAGACGAAGAGAGGAGGAACACGCTCTTCGTCCGGCTCTCGCCCGGAAATTTAGCGGGCAGCGGAGCGATGTCAGTATTTTATTGTGTTGATCAGCTCCAGTTCGCGCTGCTGGACGCTGTCCGGCAACGGCGCGTAATCCAGCGTGGACGAAATCTTCTGCCCGTCCGTGATGGCCCACTTCAGGAACGCCACCAACTTCTGGCCACGGTCGGCGTCCTTTTGATGCTCATAAACTAGAACCCAGCTCGCGCCGGAGATGGGATACGCCTGATCGCCGGGTGGGTTGACCATCGAGAAACGAAAATCCTTCGGGATGGTGGCCGTGGCGAGCGCGGCGCTGACGGAATCGGGCGAGGGCGCGATGAAATTGCCGGCGGAATTTTTCACGTCGGCATAGGCCATCTTGTTCTGGTTGGCATAGGCAAGTTCCGCGTAGCCCACCGCGCCGGGAATTTGCCGAATCTGACCGGCGACGCCTTCACTGCCCTTGGCACCGATGCCGATGCCGGCGGGCCATTTCACAGCGGTTGCTTTGCCGACGGTGTCCGCCCAAGCAGGATTCACGTTGCTTAAGTAGTCCGAGAAGATGAAGGTCGTGCCGCTGCCTTCTGAACGGTGCACGGGGATGATTGGCAAGCTGGGCAGGTTAACCCCCGGATTCAGAGCGGCAATCTTTGGATCGTTCCACTCGGTGATGTTGCCCATGAAAATGTTGGCGATAATGTCGCCGTCCATCTTCAGCTTAGGGTTGCCGGGCAGGTTGTAGATGATGGCCACGCCACCGGCGACGATGGGCAGGTGCAGAATTTTGCCCGGCGCGCTGGCCAAGGCTTCGTCCTTCATCGGCGCGTCAGAGGCACCGAAGTCCACGGTCTGGTTGAGCAGTTGTTTCTGGCCGCCGCCCGAACCGATGGAGGCGTAGTTGAAACGGACATCGCTGTCCGTTTTGCCGTAAGCCTCAAACCACTTGGTCAAGGCCGGATAATCGAAGGTGGAGCCAGCCCCGTTAATGAGGGTCTGAGCCTGGGTGTTGATGTGCATGGCGAGCACCGCCGCCCCGCCCAACAGGCTGATAATTATTCTATTCATATTTCTCCGAATTTAATCAAATTTTACGAAAGATGTTCGTTACGTTTTGGTGACGTTTAGAACCGCAGCGTCACGTCCAGTTGCAGCAAGTTGTAGTTTTTGATCTGGTTGAGGCCGGGCATGTCTAGATTGTTGCCGCCTGTGCCGAGGTTGTTATCAATCGGCGTGGCGTGGCCGTAGCGGATGGTGCCGATGATGCAGTCCGTGAAGCTATATGCAAACGCGGAGTAAATGCCCTGCAGGTTGGCGCGACCTTCAAAAAAGTCCGAGTCAATCAGATTCACGTCTAGGGCATATTGTTCAATATGCTGCCAATACATCCGGGCCTCCCAGGTGCCTTTCTTGGACGTTGAGCCATAGACCAGACCTTGGGTCGGGCCATAGAGCGGCCCGGCGCTGCCGATGCCGAAACCCACCTGATAGGCCAGATTCTGGCCGGTCACCGGACCTTTGAGTCCCGGAAACGCCGCCGGATTGGCGTTGTAGGCGTCAGTCGCCCGTTCATTGCCATTAAGGTTGTAGCCAAAATCTTCGAAGAACCGCGCCTGTAAGTTGCCCAGCGGGGTATTGTTAATTTTCAAATCAAACTCGGCGGGTATTTCCAGAATGAGCAGGTCATTGATGCCTTGTTGATTGTAGCCGGTCACGTTTGAGCCTCCCGGCACACCAACGTTTACGCCATTATTACCTTGGCCCACAAACGGCTGGTTCAGACCGCCGCTGTTGCCCGTGCCCGCGTAGGTATATAATATCGGGGCGGCCTTGACGGACATGTCATTGCCCAGTTTAGCCGTGCCGCCGGCCTGCCAGGTCAGCAAATAAGTATCGCCAGTCACGACAGAATAGGTCGAACCGGGATTTTGGTAATCGAACTGGCCAAAGTCGGCGAACCAGTCCACGCCGCCGGCCGTGTATTTGAACTTTTCAAAAGCGCCTTCCGGGTTGATATCTGAATCCCAGACCATCGGGGTGGTATAAAGCGGCATGGGCATCCGGCCGATCTCCATTTCATACCAGTCCGCCGGGTGCCAGCCGATGAATGCCTGGCCGAGATAGATGCCGCTGGTGTTTTTATCGGAGGGTGTCACCGCGCCGGTGGTCGTGTTCTTGCCAAACGTGTCCCACGGCGAGCGAGGGTTGTTGGCCGTTTCAAACCGGATGCCATAGTTGAAATCGTCAAACAAATCGCCACGAATGCCCAGCCGCAGTGCGTAGCGATTGCGTTCGAGGGCGTAAGTGCTCTGGCTCGCTCCGGGCAAATTGTTTGCGCTGCGATATTCATAGCGGAACCGGAGGTCGCCGTAAAACTGCATGCTCTTCATGGCATCCGGGAGTTTCAATTTTGAGGCGGACAACGAATTCACCAGGTTGGTGTCGGACGATGCTGATTCAAACCGCAAATCCTTCGCCTCATCCGCTGTCAGGATGCCTTTCTGTTCCAATTTGTTTATCAGCGCATCATCGGTAGATTGTGTGCCGGCGGATTGCGCCCGACCCTGAGGTGCGAGGGCGACTAGGGCGGCGGCTCCGGCAAAGAGTGCAAACTTGTTGGTTTTTGAAGTTTTTTTGGATTTCATGATTTTTGTTGTCGGAAAACGCAGGCAGTTTGTGTGTGTCATGTTACAAACAAAAGTCGGAACTGTTACGATTGTGTGACAACAATAATCAGCGTTCAGAAAGAAAGTTGAGTCCGAACGAGGTCTTCACCGACTGCCAGCCTCAATACCCTGATTTACAAGCGCATTTTAAGCCTGTCTTTATTAGTGTTCAAACACCCTTTGAAACTATCCGCTACGCGCCAGCCTTAACTCGCCGCACACACGGTTTCTACTCGCTTATTGAAGAAATCGTTGAAGGTTTCGTTGAAGATTTTGGTGAACGTAAACGGTTGAAACAGGATGGATGGTTTGCCCATTGAGAATTCGCCATTCGAGATTTTTTCAATTGGATTTTTAATACTGCACGGTGCAACGGAAAAATTCTGCCAGGCCGGAGAGGTTGAAAGTAGAGATTTTTGTCGTCCCATCACCAGTAACCGGCGAGCCGCCATTCATCCAGGAGGATTCCAAGTTTGTCGTCGTCTGCACCTGATAAGTGCAGTTGGTAAATGTTCCAAAGCTGACTACAATTTGGTTTGGCGTTTGCAGGCTGATTTGCAACTGCGGCAGCTGCGGCGGGCCGATCATCATGAATTGCCAGACCGGCTGATATGCGGGCGTGCCATCCGCCGCCAGCGGCGTGGCCGAGTCCACCACGGTCGCGCCGTGGTAATTGGTGCCGTCTTGCGGCGTCAGACCGGTTGTGAATTCATGCGAACCAAGATATGGCGCGGAATTACTTTCGACCAGCAATGGCCCGCCAAACTGCGGCAGTCCGTAGCCGTTCCAAGTGGCAATTTCCTCGGGGTAAAGAATCAACGGATCGTTGGTGTGAACGAAGCCGAAAAAATATTCGGGAGCGGTCACGCCCAGACTGGTAATCCAGTTCGCCGGTTGGCCGGGCAGTTGGCCGTTGGGTGTCCACCAGTCCGTGTCGGCAAACATCAGTGACCTAGCGACGGGCTGGGTTTTACCGATCAACCCAGCGTGGCCCGCGCCCTGCGAATGGCCGGCGATGATGATTTGCGGCCAGTTCAATCCGGTGGACGAGGATAGATACTGGCTCCAGTTTTGCGACGGATTATTGGTCGATAGATAGAGCAATAATTTCACAAGTCGATTGGTGATGGAATCCGTGCTGGTGATGCTGATGGAAGTGGGGGTGCCGCCGTCGTTGAAAGCATTCGTGCCGCCGTTGATTATCGCCAGCCGAGCCAGTTCGTAGTCGTTCGCGTTGGTGGAGTCGCCGCACAGGCTGTTAATGGTCACAGGATCATCATACATCAATCCGATGGAGTGAAATCCCAGATTGGCGGCGGTTTTCAAAACGTCTTGATAGCCGGACGGCGCACCGCCAGTGCCGGGTAGAAAGACGAACAACTGCGTTCGCGCCGTCACATTCGTGTTGAGATAAATGTAATGGTAATTGTTGAACTGGGTGATATTCGGGTCTGTCTGGCTGGGCCTCACCAATTGAAGAGTTTGCCCGGAGGAAGTGGAATAAAAAGCCAGACTGAACAGGCATGCCAGCCAGAGAGTTTTCCATCCAGTCAAAACGGCTTTCGCATCAGGTTGTTTTTCTAACGTCACAACATTTCGCCGCGCCAATTTTGCCGCCAGAACTGGCCAATTGTTTTCGCCACCTCATTCAACCGTTCACGATCTGACAGCAGTGCAAACAGTTCAACGGCGCTGAAAAACTTCACGACATAAACTTGGCCTGATGCCCAGTCTAGGCATCTATGGCTTTTTTAGTGGCCTTTATAGCTTCGGAGATGTGTTTTAATGACCGATCTTTAAGTCCGTCGGCAAAAATATTGTCTTCTTCCTGGTTCACATCATTGCGGGCCTTTTTTAGAAAATCCACCGCCGCGTGCAACCGTCCCGCATGATCTGGTATTTCATCAACGTTCGGATGATCGTTGAGATCTTTTCCATCATCAATAGAGGCTTTTTTTATTTCATTGATAGCCGTATCAATCACTGCGACTGCGGCAACTTCATCATCCGTCCTTTGCCAGTTGCCGGGACGGTGTTCAATCATCCAGCGGGCCGCCCGCAGATCGGACAAGGCATGCAAATAATAAGGATGATCCGCCGCACTCGCACTGCACTGCATGACCAATAGAATTAAACCTGACACTACAGTTGATAAAATTGTTTTCGATTTCATAATTTTTATGGTGTTTTCGATATTTAAAATTGTCAAAAGTCGCAAATTGATTTTTACCACTATCTGCGATTTGCCGGACTTAACATGTGACGTCCGCGCCTTATTGAAGGTTACGTTGAAGTTTTATTAACTAAAAAATTCGCCCATGAGCGGTAGGGTTACACGCCATCGATTTCAAAAGATTATCCTGCGATGATGCTGACATGAAGAACATAAACCATTTGATGAAACGTATATTTCTGTTGTGTTTCTCATCGCGCTCTTGGCCGTCGCTGGCGTGGGTTGCCACACGGCCAACGGTTTTGGTCAAGACATACGACTGCTAGAATAATTGAATCCGATTCCGTGACGTTAGCGAGTGGTCGGCGAGTTACGCCGGATTATCGCGGGTTAAACGGAATGGTGATTCGAGTGTCCGTTTTGGTGTCCGTGGTAAACTTATTCGTTCTTAATCATCTGCCGCACAAACGGTTAGGATTGGATGCGGAGGTCGGAATCGGACACCATTTTTATTTGCGCATGCATCATTGTTAAATACGATTCCATCATGATGAGCCTAAAGCGCAAGCCAACTTATAAACTTGCTAATGCAGAACGCCGGTCTGGTAATCCAGATTGGCCTGTTGGATGAGAACATCGTAACGCGCGTTGGTGTTCGCGATTTGCGCCGAAGTCAGGCTCAACTGCGCTTGGCTTAATTCCACAATGGAACTGCTGCCGATTTTGTAGCGCGCCTCGGCCAGATCGTAGGCTTCAGCGGCGTTGCGAACCAACGCTTGAGTGGTTTGGAATTGCTCCAGCGCGTTGTTCACATTCAGCCAGGCGATATGCACATCGCGCACGATGTTGTCCTCCAACGCCCGCACGAGTTCGCTGTCCGATTGCGCCTTTAATTCCGCTTCACGTTGACGAGCCGTGTAAAGTCCGCCCGCGAACAAGGGCATACTTAATTCAAGGCCGCCCACGGCGTAATTGTCCGGCAAATGACTGTCATGCGTCGGCGCATCACCGGCCAGACCAACGGCGGAAACTGTTGGCAGCCTCGAATCGCGCTCCGATTTTGCAAAACGCAGCGCGGCGTCATGTTGATTGCGCAGGCTCAATAATTCTGGCCGTTCGGCCAAAGCCGTTTCGACCAATTGTGAAACTTCGTTCGTATTGGGAAAAATCAATTGCGATGACTCGACGAGTTGAAACGATTGTGGATCGCGATAACCCAAAGCAGTTGAAAGCGAAGTCATCGCGTCGTCCGCATCGTTCTGCGCTTTTTGCAGCAGCAATTTGCCTTCCTGAACAGCGACGCGCGCAAAACTCACGTCCAATTCCGACCGAAGTTTGTTGGACGCGAGCAAGCTGACTTGGTCGAGCAGCAATTGCCGCGTGCCAAAAGTTTGTTGCGCGACTTGCAAAACTGCTTGTGCTTCCAGCGCGCCGAAATAACTGACGTTGACTTGCAACAGAACCTGTTCGCGCGTGGCGTTCGCATTTTGATTCTCTGCCTGCGCCTGAAATTTGGAACTGGCCGTGAGGTTGGCCGTTCGCCCGAAATCGGTGATGAGCTGGCTGACCGCCAAACCGCCGGCTCCGCGATCATAAACGCTCGGATTGTTCAAGCCGCCTGCCATGATGCGCGTGCCTTCGTCATTGGCACCGACAGCGTCCGCATAAAGATCGGCCTTCGGAAAATATCCGGCGCGCGTTTCTTTCACCGCTTCCTGCGCGGCGAGTGCGCGATAATTCGCAGAGGCGATTTGCGGATGATTTTGCAACGCCAGTTTCGTCGCGTCGGCCAAACTCAAAACCGTCGGTGCGTTGGTTGTTCCGTCCGCAAAAATGTTGCCAGCAAAACAGACGCAAACAGACAGGGCTAAAATGATTCGTTTCATTTGGAAATGCTTAATGTGAAATCGCTGGCGTTACGTCGGGAGAATTTTTCACCCCGGTTTCTTTCCGGCGATAAAGGATGAAATATGCCGTCGGCACAATGAACACGGTCAGCACGACGGAAACGGCGAGTCCACCGATGATGGCGCGGGCGAGCGGCGCATAGGCTTCGCTGCCCGTGCCGAGTTTCAGTGCCATCGGAATCAATCCCATCAAAGTGGCAAGCGAAGTCATCAACACCGGACGCAAACGCACACGGCAGGCGAGCGAAACGGCTTCACGCAGCGGACGGCCTTCTTCGCGCAACCGATTGGTGAATTCGACGATGAGAATGCTGTTCGAGACGACGATGCCAACCATCATCACAATGCCCATCAGCGACATGACGTTGAGGGTTGTGCCAGTGGCAAAAAGAATTATCAAAACGCCAGTCAAGCCGGTCGGCACGGCGAGCAAAATCAGCAGCGGGTCGAGAAACGATTTGAATTGCGCGACGAGAATCAAATAGACCAGCACGGTCGCCAGAATCAAACCAAGTCCGAAGCTGCGGAAAGAAACCTGCATGGCGTGCGCCGAGCCGCGCACGACGATTCGGACATTGGACGGCAGTTTCAGGTCGGCAACAATTTTTTGGACACCATTCAAAACTTTGCCGAGGTCTTCGCCCGTGGGTGAAACATAAACGTCCATTTCACGGCGTAGTTGATAATGGTCAACTTCGGTCGGCGAAGTGCGGTGGCTGATGGCGCTTAAAGTGTCGAGCCGTGTCGGATGCGCGGAGTTTGCGCCGCGCACAGGAATGGATGACAGGTCGGCGAAATTTTTTATGAAGCCTTCCGGGTATTGAACCGTGAGGAAATAATCGTTGCCACTTTTCGGGTCAACCCAATAGCTCGGCGCAATCATCTGATCGGAAGTCAGCGCGGTGATCACGTCGCCCACGACTTCCTTTTCATTCAAGCCAAGCTCGGCAGTTCGCAGCCGGTCAATGTCCAGTTGTAACGCCGGATAATCCACGTCCTGCGGCACAAGCACGTCGCTGACGCCCGGCAATGCCTTGGCTTTTTGGGCAATGTCCGCCGCGATTTTATGCGTGGCTTCCATGTCGTTGCCGGTGACTTGAATGTCCAGCGGCGCGGGCATTCCCAGATTCAAAATCGCGTCAACGAGTCCGCCGGTTTGAAAATAGGCGGCGACTTGCGGCAAATCTTTTTTCAATCGCGCCCGCACCAAGTCCATATATTGAAAACTGCTCAAATGATGACCGGCATTGAGTCCGACTTGCACAAACGCCGTGTGCGGGCCGGAATTGGGCGTGTAAATCGAGGAGAAACCGGGCGTCACGCCGATGTTCGAGACAATGATTTTCAAATCATTCGTCGGCACAACGTCGCGGACAATTTGTTCCACTTGTTGCACCAACTGGTCGGTGAGTTCGATGCGCGTGCCGGTCGTGGCTTTGAGATTGATGACGAACTGGCTGGGATCGGTGCGCGGAAAATACGCTTCACCGATTAGCGGATAAAGCGCGAGACTCAAAATGAAAATGCCCGTGATGCCAAGCACCGTCGCCGCCGGACGTAGCAGTGCCAGGCTCAACCAGCCTTCGTAACGGTCAAGCATGAGGTTGAATTTGTGATTGAACCAGATGTTGAAGCGTTCAAGCCAGCCATGCGCTTTCGGCTGGCCGACTTCTGAATGTCCGACTTCCTTTTGTTCCTGATGGCCGCGAATCAGTTTGGCGCAAAACAATGGCACAACCGTCATCGCGACCAGATACGAGGCGAACAACGAAAGAATCACCGCGAGCGCGAGCGCCATGAAAAGAAATTTGCTGACGCCGTAAAGAAAGATTACCGGAAAAAAAACCACGACCGTTGCCAGTGTCGCCGCCAGCACGGGCAGCGCGACTTCGCGTCCGCCGCGTTCGGCGGCTACTTCGGGTGATTCGCCCAATTCCATGTGTCGGAAAATGTTTTCCAGCACGACGACGGAATTGTCAATCAGCCGCGAAAACGCGAGCGCGAGTCCGCCGAGAATCATTGCGTTGATGGTGCTATTGCCCATAGACAACGCGATGAAGGCGGCGAGCGCGGAAAGCGGAATCGAAAGAAACACCGCGAGCGTTGCCCGCACGCTGCCGAGAAAAACCAAAATCATCAGGCCGGTCAGCACGAGGCCGATCAAACCTTCGTGGATCAAGTTTTCAATCGCGTTGCGCACGAAAACGGATTGGTCGAAGACAACTTTTGTCACGAGTTGCTTGGGCATATCGAACAAGTGAGCGACCGCTTCCTTGATGCCGTCCACAACTGCGATTGTGTTTGCGTCACCACCTTGTTTCAGCACGGGCAGATACACGGACGGCTGGCCGTCCACCCGCACGACGTTGTATTGGATTTCCGAACCGTCCACCGCGTGGCCGACATCGCCGACAAGCACGGAGGCGTTGCCAATCGTTTTCAACGGCACTTGGTTGATGTCCTTCATGTCGTTGATCTGGCTGTTGACATAAAGGTTGTAATCGTAAGGACCGATTTTCACGTCACCGGCGGGAAGAATCAGATTCGCCTCATTCACGGTGCGGACAACATCCATGACGCTCAACTGATGCGATTCCAATTTTAGCGGGTCAACATAAACCATGATTTGCCGGTAACGTCCGCCGAACGGCTGCGGCACCGACGCGCCCGGCACACTGGCGACTTGGTTGCGCACATCGAACTGGCCGAGGTCGCGGAGCTTGGACTCGCTCAAGCCTTCGCCTTTCAGCGTGATTAAACAAACAGGCAAACTGGAAGCGTCGAATTGCAAAACCACCGGCGGCAATGTGCCGGGCGGCAGTTTCCGCAAATCAGCCATCGCTAGATTCGCAATGCTGGTCACGGCGGAATCGGCGTTGAAACCCGGTTGAAAATAAATTTTGATGAGACTCACGCCCGGCAGCGAGCGCGATTCAATATGATCCACGCCGCTGGCGAGCGTGAAAAACCTTTCAAAACGCCCGGTGATGTCCGTTTCGATTTGCTCGGGCGGCATCCCGTTGAAAAATGTGGCGACAACGACAACTGGAATTTTGATCGGCGGAAACAAATCCACCGGCATCCGCACGAGACTCGTCACGCCGACAACACAAACGATTAGGCAAATGACGATGATGAGATATGGCAGTCGGATGGCAAAGCGTGACATGACAGTGAAATAAATTTAGGGACGGTCTATAGCGATGGCGTCGCGCAATTTTTCTACCGAGAAGTCCTTCGACTGGCAGAGCGTGATCAATTCCTGTTCGCGCGCGATGATTTCCGCCGCCGCCGCCGGAATTTTTCCGGCGATGTTTGAAGGAATGGTTTGCACGCCATGCAAATCACCGTGAATCAAATCGCCAGATTGAATTTTCAATCCGCCGATTTCAACCGGCGTCCCAAATTCCACGATGTGGACGTAGGCATGCGAGACGGAGACGCTTCCGGCAAAAAGTTGGAAGCCAAGTTTTTCCGCTGCTGGAAGATCGCGCACCGCGCCATTTGTCACCGCGCCCACGCAGCCGAGCGCGCGAAGAATGTTGACATGCACAGCGCCGAGCAACGAACCGAGACCAACTTTTGTAGCCACGTCTTGCACAACCACCACGCACGGCATGGGAAGTGAAAGAATGTAATCCCACCAATCAGTTCGGTCAGGATAACGGCCATCGGTTGTTGGTGGCGCGGAACCGCGAACCTTGACTGTGGCTGCGTAACCAAGCATCGGCCTCAAATGTGGAAACTCGCAATGCACCGAGTTGTCGGTAAAGCCTTCGTTGCGCAGCCGTTCGTGAAAAGTTTCAATGGCGTTGGCCAGCGTGCAGGCGTCCAATCGCCGTAGAATTTCTAATTGTTCAGAAGTTAAATTTGCATTCATGAGTTAAAATAAATTCTCGCTGGCGTTGAAATTTTCCGGCAAGTGTCGTGCTTGAAAAAACAGTGAACTGGCTGCGTCTCTCTCGTCCGTTTTTTCAGTCGGATGAAAGTGATTGATGGAGTGAAACGCACGCGGTCGTTGAATGATTTGATTTCAATTTTCATCGCGCATGGAAAGCTGGATGATCTTCGGCTCGACTTTCTGGCCGACTTGAAATCCTGCGCGGTTGCCGATGACCACCAGGTCGCCCTCGTTCAAACCGGAAAGAATTTCATATTTGTCCGACGTTTCCAAACCGAGTTTGACTGCGCGCTCTTCAATCTGATTGTCGGGGTTGACGACGTAAACCGTTGGTGATTTTTCACCGGAAACCGCTTCGGTGGGAACGGCCAGCGCCTGAAGATGTTTTTCAACTTTCAAAACCACTGTCGCATACATTCCCGGCACCAGTTCCAAATTCGGATTGGGAATTTCAATTTCCGTCATCATCGTGCGCGTGTTGTCATCCACATCGTGAGTGAAACGGGAAATCTTGCCGGTGTAGGTTTTGTCATTGAGAGAACCCACTCGCACTTCGACGGAATCACCAAGTTGAACGTCTTTGACGTAATCCACCGTAACGGGAAAATCGAGGCGTAGCCGGTAATTATCCGAAACGCGCACAAGTGGTAGGGCTTGTCCGCCTGATGAAGTGCCACCCTGAATGAGCGTGCCGGGGTCAGCGTAACGGTGCGTGACAACACCGTCAAATGGCGCGGTGATCTGCGTGTAGCTGACCATGGTTTGAAATTTATCAACGTCGGCTTTCGCGGCGGCAATGACAGCCGCTGTGGTCTGGTCATTTGCCTCGGCGGTGTCGAGTTCCTGTTGCGCAACGAGATTGGGATGGTCTTTGTTGACCGATTGCAGCCGTGTATGAATCAAGTGTGCGTTGGTATAATCGGCCTCGGCTTTTTGCTCTGTGGCTTGCGCATTGACCAATTCATCCTGCAATTCAGGCACTTCGATCGTAGCCAAAAGCTGTCCGGCCTTGACCGTGTCGCCAAAATCCACGTTCATTTTACCGACATAGCCGGAAACTTTTGCGTGCAATTCCACTTCTTCATAGGGACGAAACTCCGCCGCAATCGTCACTTGCTTGAATAAATCTTCGCGGGTTACTTTCGCCACGCCTGCTGTTGGCACGACGGTCAAGTCAACATTCACGGCAGCTTGCGCGCGGGCGCGATGTGCCGCCCACAAAACGCCGCTGCCAATGATTAAAGCGACCGTCAAAGTTCCAAACAGACAGGGTTTGAAACCAAACTGATATTTTGAAATTTTGAATTTCATGGATTTCCATTCCAATTCAGGAATTGAATTTGTGATTTGGCCAGCAACCAAAAGGTTACCAATCCATTGATGAGCGGCAGTGCCGCCCATAATTGAAGTCCCTGCGATTGTTTGAAACAAATCAGGAGGAAGCAACAGAGTTGCCCGACCAGAAGCAGAGTCAAGACAAGGTGATTCTCTATAAACAGTATCAGCAATTTGCTGCTGGCTTTGGGAAATCTCGTGGCTTTCATAAATTAGTGGAAGTTTTAGTTTTTTGACAAAGGCAACTTGACGCGAAAACAACTGCCGCTGCCGACCGTGCTTTGCGCTTCCACTTCCGCGCCGTGGGCGATGCAAATGGATTTGACGATGGAAAGTCCAAGGCCTGAGCTTTCAGAATCGGCGGAGCGCGTCGGATCCACGCGATAAAATCGCTCGAAGACATGAGGCAACGCGGCGGGCGGGATACCGATACCGTTGTCTTGCACTTCCAAAACGGCGTGACCGTTGACGGCAAGCATGCGCAGTTGGATCGTGCCTTTTTCCGGCGTGTATTTGATAGCGTTGTCGAGCAGGTTCACGACGACTTGTTTCAAGCGAACGCGGTTGCCTTGCACCAGCAGCGGCTGGCGGCCGTCGCAGGCGATGGCAATAGCTTTATCCTCGGCCAGCAGGCTCATTTGCTCGGCGGTGGTTTGGGCCAGTTCGGTCAAGTCAAAGCGCGTCCATTCGGTTTGCGCTTCACCGGCGTCGAGGCGAGAGAGCGTGAACAATTGTTCCACGATTTTTCCCAAATGCACGACTTCCTCCAACATACTGCCAACGCGGTCGCGCAATTCAGAATCAAGTCGGGCATCCTCCGCGAAATTTTCCAGTTCGCCGCGCAGTATGGTGAGTGGCGTGCGCAAATCATGCGAGGCGTCGGCAACAAACCGTTTGGAATTTTGAAATGCGTCATCCAGTCGCGTGATCATGCGGTTGAGAGAAACGGACAGTCGTTCCAATTCATCACCGGTGCTTGAGACCGGCAGACGTTCGCTTAAATTATGCTGTGTGATCCTCTCGGCGGCACGCGTGATTTGTTCAACCGGCGTCAACGCCCGTCGCACCAATAGATAACCGCCGCCCGCGATGATGATAACTGCCATCGGAAAACCCCAGGCGAGTTGTAAAAACAAACGGTTGAGCATCGTTTCAATTGGATCAAGCAATTCACCGAATTCCACTAGATAATTTGGATTGCCAGAAGATTTGAAATTCAACGCGGCAACGAGCAAAGTTTTGCCGCCCGACAACTTTAACATATGATAAGATTCTGTTTCCAATTGTGGCGTAAAAACAGGGACTTCCGTTGGATCAAAGCTGCCGTCCTTGGGTGCGCCGGAAGCATAAACCAACGTGCCGTCGGCGCGCGTGATGCGGATGAAACGGTCGTTGATTTCCGGCTCATACCAATCTTTTGTTTGGCTGGCGACATAAGGCTCGCCGGTTTGCTTGGCATGAGCGAGCAACGTGCTGGCAACCTGGTGCGCCCGCCGTAGCTGTGCTTGGCGCAGGTCTTTTTCCAGAAAATGCCGCAAGTCAAAATACAGCACCGCGCACAGCAGTAAAAAAATCCCGGTAAGCAGACCGGCATACCATGCGACCAATCGGAAACTGATGGAGCGTATATTCATGCTTGCGTCTCGTCGTTCAAGCTGTATCCAACGCCGCGCACGGTGCGCAGCAGTTTGATGGGAAATGCGTCGTCCACTTTTTCCCGTAAATGCCGCACATAAACATCCACGATGTTGGTCAATCCTTGAAAACTTTGATCCCAAACGTGTTCAATAATCATGGTGCGGGAAAAAACACGACCTGGGTGCGTGGCCAGATATTCAAGCAGCGAGTATTCCTTGGCGGTGAGTTCAATTTTCTTTCCTGCCCGCCTTACTTTTTGTGAAAGCCGGTCAATTTCCAAATCGCCCACACGCAGCACGCTGTCGCGATTTACCGGCCCGCGCCGCAACAACGCCTTGATGCGTAATAATAATTCGGCGTAGGCGAACGGTTTGGTGAGATAGTCATCTGCGCCCGTTTCAAAATTTTTTATTTTGTCGGCCATGCCGTCGCGCGCGGTGAGAATCAAGATGGGAACATGCTGGTTCTTGCGCCGGATTTTTTCAAGAATCTCTGTGCCGGTCAGTCCGGGGAGCATCAAATCCAGAATGATTAGGTCGTAATCGTAGGTATTGGCGGCTTCCCACGCACTTTGGCCGTCGTGGTGAACATCCACGGCATAGCGCTCCGCCTTGAGGCCGCGCACAATGATGTCGGCCACTTTCTTTTCGTCTTCCGCCAGCAGGATTCGCATAAACGATGTTACTTCGACAAAGGAATAGACCAAATGTTTATTAAAAGACCGCAAACGATTGATTAAAATTCATTCAGAAATTTTCTCCATTCTTTCGGGGCGAATTTTAATTCAGCTTTCATGCGGTCTTAATCTTCAATGGGTCTATTAACTCGGACAGATAATTACCGGGAGCGGCGATCGTACCAGCCAAGCAGCGCAAGCTCCCGAATCATACAAAAAATGCTTATGCAAAAATTGAAAAATCAACCGAACCAGAAAAATAAAAAGGAAACGACCTCCTCCGCGAATCCGCCGCACCGTGAAGTTGATTTTGTTTTGGAATTCAAAGATGCGGAACACGTCTATGTCTGCGGTGATTTCAATGATTGGCATCCAACCAGCCTGCGTATGATCGGCAACGCGGAAGACAGCTTATGGGAAAAGCGGCTGACACTTCCGCCCGGTCGTTACGAATACAAATTTGTCGTTGACGGGAATTGGTTGCACGACCCCGACGCTCGCGAAAATGTGCCGAACATTTACGGTTCGCTCAACTCGGTCGTGGAGGTCAGGCCATGAAAGTGCAATCTGAAATCACCACTTGCTCCGGCAATAAATCGCGTGAATTGAATCAGTCTCACGCGGCGGCAATCAAACACCAAATTCCTCCCGCTTCCAGCCAACCGGTTCCAGCACAATACGAATTTACAATTGAGGAACATCTCAACGTGCAGGGGGAAATCGAGGAGCGAGCGCACCGCTGGTTTACGAACGGGTATACTTTGAAAAACTCACTAAACGACTGGCTCAAGGCCGAAAACGAAGTGCTGTTGGAATTTGTGAAAACACGCACGCAACGCCGTCTGGTGCAGCCGACTCCAAGAGTAACTAAAACAAAGACAGGCGGAACATCGGTTTTTACGCCTGCAATTTTTCATCAATCCTCGGCAATACCCAAACTAAAATCAACCTCTGCCTTCCAGCACAGTTTATGAATCACGCCATTCCAAATCTGCAAATTCAAATTCACAAAGTAGATGGTTCAATCAAAACACTCATTCAACACGACGCTACTAGAGTCCAAGAATTGCTCGATGGATTCCAACCGGCGGAAATTTTCAACCGTAAGAGGTTTGTCTTTTCAGATGCAAATTCCATTACGTCGCTACCGGTTTCAAAAATCACACGGATTGATTTAATTTCGGAACAGCTTCCCCATCTGATTTTTCCGGTTGGGATCGTCGATGCCGTTGAGTTGACCGAGACGCAATTTCAGGCGCTGGTCCGAAATCCAGTGATGAGAGAACAATTGGAACAAATGAGCGTCGAGGGTGCATCCGTGGTGACTTTTATGGATATGCAAATGGCGGACGGGCAACGCCTGTTACTTACGATGGAGACACATACTGCACTTTTACAACCGGAATGGTTGAATACTAACGGATTTGTATTTAGCGGGTCGGGCTTATGTTTTCGCATGCGAACCGGCGGAGTCTCCGTGCTGAATTTAGCCCATTTGGTGCGTTTGAGCTTGTTCCCTAAACCCCCGCATCCGCCAGTAGCAGCATGGCACACTGAGGCATTTCAAAAAATCAGCCCGCCAATTCAAAATCAAAGTCATTGGTTACTAACGGAGCGGTTTGCGGCGGGGGAAATTGGGCGGATAACTTCATACGCAACGACGGGTTGAGTTTTTCAAATCCAGTTTAGCGGGAAAAATCAATGACTCCAGCGCCAAGCACTTTGGCCAGAAACTTAAACGCTTGATTAAAATTCATTCAGAAACTTTCAATCTTAACAAAACTGTGGAAGATTCTGAACGAAATGAAAATTTATTTTGCTTTGACGATGATTTTGGGGGGCGTTTTTTTGTCAGGTTGCGCCACCGGGAAAAATGGACTCGCGCTCGACACGGTGGGGCCATCGCCATTTCAACTGACCGGTGACACGACCAGTTCAACTTTGACCAACGGCACTTTGGTGGTTTATTCCGCTTTCAGAAGAAACGCGGATTTCAATGCACTTGATCCCTATCGCCCGGAGTATTCTGACTACAAAATTTTGACCACCGATGGAAAATTGCTACAAAAAGTCCACAACAATTCGGGAACCATTCTTCAAGACCCAGTGTCTGTTGAGCTTTCACCAGGAAAATATGATGTCATTGCGCGCGCCAATGGCTATGGATTTGTGACCGTTCCGGTAATGATTGCCGCACAACAGAACACCGTCTTGCACCTCGAAGGCGATGGTTTCTGGCCGAATGTATCCGTGTTCAACCAAACCAACGCGGTGCGTTTGCCAGATGGCCAAATCATTGGCTGGAGAGTTGCGACTAATTTATGATCCGTGGATTTTTTCCAGCAAAGACTCACCCACGTTTCACAATTCAGATTTCATAATTTGGCCGCGGTTGAATTTTGCCCCAATTGATTTTGTGCCACACGCGTTCGTGGACGTAATACAGGAATATTTTCGTGAATAATTCCACCCCGCTGATGGTGAACGCCCATTTCAATTTCCCCGTGACGAGAAAAGTGATGATGAGCGTGTCCAAGCTGCCGGTGAGACGCCACGAAACTGCTTTGGCAAGACTGCGATAATGTTTTTCGGCCATGCCGAAAGCTAGAGAAAATCCACGCTAAAATAAACCGAAATTTCAACCCGCCTTGGGCAAGATGACCGTGACCCGCTTCATGTGACGTGACAAGGCTGGTTTCCCTTTCTTTTTATTCGCATCGTCGTCCGAATCGTCTTTGCTGGCAAGCTGTTCGGAGTTACTATTGGCCTGTTGCGCAGCAGACTGGCTGGTGCTGGTGGCATTGGCCGAGGATCCAAGGGTGGACTGAGAAGCGCCGCCGTTGACGGAAGCATTCTGGCTGAGCACGGTGGCCGACACGCTGCCGCCGGAAACACTGACACCGCCAACGCCGACAATGGTGCCAGATACGCTGCCACCACCAGAAACATCAGCCGAACCGCCGGAAAGCACCGTGCCGCTGAAGTTTTGCGCCGCATTGATGTTGGCGTTCTGACGGGAAATCACCGCACCGCTGATATTGCCATTGGCCGTCTCGTTGACCGTGCCGCCAATGACGCCGGAACCTTGCAAATCAATGTTACCGATATAGCCGGGGGAATAACCTGAAGTGCCGGGCGTGCCCGATGCGGGCGTGCCAGCTGTCAGGGTAATGGTTGGGCCGGCGGCAATATTTCCATTTAAGGCTTCCTGAAGGATGCCGCCCAGAGTGCCATTAATATCGCCTCGCGGGGTTTCCACCGTGATGTTCCCAGGAATAATGGCACCGTCTGGAACTGCGGACGGATTGATCAGGGTATTGGCGATGATGCCGCTGCCATAAACATCCTCGGTATAATACCCGGGCAGCCCGGTCACTGGATCAACATAAGTCACACCGACGCCATTGTAAGTTGCACCGCCGCTGCCGGCATTTACACTCCCGGTGAGTGACTCAATAAAAATGTTGCCGCCATTAAAGGTCGCAATGCGGGAACCATCCACATTAATATCACCAAAGGCCGTGACATTGACGTTCCCTTTGCCGGAAGTGAAAATGCCAAAGCCCACCTGCCGCAACGTATTGAATAATTCTTGCGAGCCTAAATCCATGGAGCCACCGGTGCTGGTCACATTGACATCGCCACCGCCAATCGCCGCGATAGTTGAGGTCAGCATATCAAGATCACCGGTCACGGTGACATTCACGGTCGCACCACCGTCCTGTGTCACGGAAGCGAGATTGGCATAACGGCCATAACCGCCCTGCGGATCGGCTACGCCACAGGAGAGAATGCCATACGTGTTGCCCAGCGAAATCGAGCCAGCATTGATATTGAACTGGCCCGGGCCACCCAGCCGATATCCCAGTTGGCCGTTTAACGGTGAAGTTGCGCCCACGTTAAGGCCAATCAATGCTTCAATTGCCGACGGATTGACACTGGCTTGGGCAAGCGTTTGGATTGCTGACGGGGCAACCCAGGTGATGGTATCCGTCTCATACTGGCCGTAAGTTCTGCCGGGAGAGTTATCACCAGGATTGGTGTCCAGAACCGGCAACCCATTCACCAAGTGCAAAACGGTGATGGGTTGCGTCAATTCCGACAGCACGGTAGATGACATTTGACCGGCAAACCCCAGCCGCCCAGTGGCCGGGTTATAGACAAACCCTGGATTGGAGCCGAGATATTGGCCATTGGACAGTTGTTGGGTCTGGAACCAGGAGGTTTTTTCTACAATGTAGGCGGCCAGTTGTGAGGCAGTAATGTTGGCGGGAACGGTCAAGGTGGCGACCGCTGCCGGATTCAAGGCCAGGGTGAAAATATTATCCCACGAATTGCCCATGCCGGGTAGCAAATCGGTGGTTGGCACATTGGCGTTGAGGATGTTCACGTTGTAAACAAAGTCGTAGGGGCTCCGGTTGTAAATCTCGCCGCCAACTGTAATTGAGGTTTTGTCGCTGGAATGCAAGTTCTGACCGGAAAAACTACAATCAATCATGTTACCTCCGACCGAGATCTGAGTTGCCTCGGAGGTGATTAGGTTCAAGTTTCCCATGTTGCCCGATATGTTAAGAGTCACCGGATTGGGATCATTGGCCTGAACCGGCAAGACAGTGCCATGATCGGTGTCACTAAATACGCCGTCAGAGCCGCTGCCGGGCGGCGTTCCGCTGACCCAACTCATTCGAGAGCTATCCGACATGAGCAATTCGGGGGTGGTATTGGGCGTGTTGGGATTAGAAACCAGATTTCCACTGTCCGTGGTGGTGATTTTCAGGCTCTGATAAACAGAGGGAAATAACGTCACGTTGCCTTGCAAGGTCACCCCACCGGAACCAGCAGTAATGTCCAAAATGGAAGGATAAATGACGGGAACTTGATCCGCCGCCAGTCGCGGCACGTTTACATCCGTCAAATAAACACCAATCCCTGCATCAAGGCTCACCGAATCTTGAGGAGCATAATCGAATAGATGAGCGGCAACGGAGTTGTCATTGCCGGTATTGTTAAAAACCCCGTTCGGATTCCGCACTTCCTGCACATAAATGTTTCCATTGGCATTGACGCCCCAGCTTCCAGTAATCAGGCTGAGCGCAAAGGAATTTCCACCGCTTGGGGCACCCACATTTTGGCTGGCATTGATGGTTCCAACTCCATTGGCCAGCACATAATGCCCATAAACACTGCCACCGGCCTTGATTGTTACATTTCCCGGATTCGACCCAAAAGCCCCGGTGCCTGCATCGGCGGCAGCGGACGACCCGCTGGGAAGATAACTGAAGACATTGCCGCCAGCGGTGATGGACACATTGCCGCCGGCGGCCGTGCTGATTCCGCCGAGACTGGAGGAAACAGTATAGTATGGTGGCGCAAGTGTGTGGTGAATCCCGGAAGGCTGTTTATATAGAAAGCCCGAAGGATCCGAACCCGTATTGACATCTCCGAATTGGGCAGTGACGCTGATGCTACCGCCGCCGGTGGTGGTGATGCTGCCCGTGCCAACGTTGACGCCACCACCATTGCTGACATAATTGCCAATACTGTCCAGTGAACAGCCCACCTGCACCTCGTTGGGGGCCAAAAGACTGATTGTTGACGACGACGAGCCCAGATTATTTACACCCGTAATGTAAGCGGTGCCAGCCAGATAAATTCCGTCGCTGCCGGAATCCGGCGTTGTCCCCATTGAAAGAGAAGTGCCGGCGAGTAAACTTACACTCCAATTATTTCCAGCGTTTATACCAGAGCCCGTGTAGAAAATAATGTCGTTGCCGGCGGACAGGGTCAGCGTGGCAGGAACTCCGGGGTCGGTCAAAGTCCAGACCGTATTGAGCCTGATGTCATTATCCGCCGACAGGCTGATTTGTGAAAGACCGCTGTAAGAGTTGACATCGATAATCGTATAGCCGGAAAGCGCGCTTGGGTCGGTGGTGCCGGAAGTCAACCAGATATTCGCCGGGTCAATGGTCAGGCTTCCTCCCAAAAATCCGGCCACTGCCTGGCCATTAATGGCCGATTGTATGGAATTCATTTGTGGTGCGCAGATTGAAACTTGCCCGCCGCTGCCTCCCTGTGTGCCGCCGGCAATATTAATAACGGAACCAGCCTGATCGGAAAAAGTTTTGTCCGACTTGATGGTGATAGAACCACCGGAACTGGCACCTTGCACATCGCCTTGTGCGGAGATGACGGAACTTGCTTCCAGATTTACGCTGTCACTCGCCACCAATTCGATGGTGCCATTGACGTTCTGGACGGAGTTGGCCTGAACCAAGCCACCTTGGTTCACGGTTTTCGCTTGCATGACAATGCCGCCGGCATCTGCAATCAACCGGCCTTGGTTATCCACCGAGCCTTGCGGCAGCGTGACGGCGGTGCTTAACCCGCGACCGTCGGGACTGGTTGAAACCAGAACCGTTTCGCCTGCATAGAGGCGGATTTTCCCGCCGGGCGCCGAGATGATGCCATTGTTCTCAATGTCATTGGCGATCAAAAATGCCGAACCGCCCCCGGCAATGTTAATCTGGCCGTAGTTGATGATTTTAGCGAGCGGCGGTGGCGCATTGAACGACCAGGCTCCGCCGCTGGAAAGGTCTGGCATGGGCGTGGGGGTGGTGGTCAGGATCAGACCATGGACACTAACGGCCGCTTGGCCTCCAATGTAAAAGCCGGACTGGTTTTGCAGCACCACATAGCCATTGGCATTGAGGCTACCGAGAATCTGCGAGGGATTTGGGTCATTGATCTGATTCCATACCAGTGAGGACGACGAAGGCTGGACAAAAGTCGTGGTTTCTCCAACACCTATGTTAAAGCTTTGCCAGTTGATGTAAGTGTTGTTGGCCGCATTGATGGTCAATTGTGAACCTGAAGTATTGAAAGAGGCCGAGCCTTGGGCGACGGTGCCGCCAACGGGATTAGCGTGCCCTTGAAACTGACACAGGCAGCAGGTCATCCATGCTGTTGTCATGATTGTGTTAAGACGGGCAGAAATGGTCAATCGGTTCATCATGGCATCAATCAAGTTTGGAAATAAGGTAACAGCTTTGGAAGAACGTTAAAACATTGGGATGTAACATTTGGGTGACAAATCAAAACTGTGCGGTCAGGGCGAAATTAAAGAACGGCTCATAGGCAGTCGTGGTGGTGGTTCCCAACAACGGAAGGGAGAACAGAAACCGGGTTTCCCAATGGGGGCCAATAGAAGCGACTCCACCGAAACCAGTGCCCCACAAAGCAGTGCTACCGGGACGGCCTTGCGGATCCAGCAAATAGGTGTCGGCGAAGTCCATATAAACCGTGCCGCGAAGAATGAGAGGAGTATTACCATATACAACACCCACTACATGGGGCGGTGTTAGTTGTTCCAATGATATGTGCCAGCCGTTATCACCAAACACCTGGCCTTCATGATATCCGCGGACACTGTTGACCCCACCAGCACCAAACTGTTCGCTGCTGATTAATGGCTCACTGGCCCATTGGCCATCCGCGCGGAGTGTGGTCAACCAGTTTGTATAAATAGAAAACTGCCAAGAAAGGCTGGGAGTAAGTATCACCCAATGGCCGGTGGATCGAGTGGAACTCGTGACGGCTTGCAGATTATTGAGGGAACCCGAATACCAAGCGTTGCCGCTGATCCCAAGCCCGCCGGCAAGTGTCCCCGGCTCGGTGTGCCAGCTTCCATTATATGAGAGAGACAAAGGTAAATACTCCAATGGATGGTGAGTGACCGGCACGGGAGAAACAACAGTGCTGTAAACAGGCGGATTGGGAACGCCGGCGGCGTTCACGGTTATTTCTGCAAATTGAAAATTATTCGTCTTATAGCTGGTGGTATTATAGGTCTTGAAATCAAGGCCACCGGAAGCTTCGGAGTGAAAATCACTGGTGGCATTCAACGGCGTGCTTAAGCGGGCACCCGTGTCACTGGTAATTGTAATATCCTGCTGGACTGTGCTCTGGGTGATGGTGCGCACCCCGGGAACATCGTAAAGGAGAGAACTGGACAGGGTTTGCAGGCCGGTGTCAATGGTCGAACGGCTGGCAAAAACGTTAAGCTCTGGCCGACCTGAAGGCGGCGGTAGATTAAATTTCCGGGTGGCCTCATTATAGCCAAAGCTTCCAGGATTGCTGGCGACGACATTTTCGATGGCCTCTGGATTGCCCAGTGGCATCCGGTAAAACGCACTATAATTGGCGACCAACGGCAGGTCATAAAAGTCCCACTGGTTTCCGGTTTTATATTCTTGAGGAGAGAAACCATATTGCACCCCAAATGAATGATCCAACTGCCAGAGATTGTTACAGACGGCAGACGCATTCAGACGCAAATTGGGAGTGCCAGGTGAGCTTTGATTGTTGAATTCCACCTTGGCGTGAACTGGCAATTGATCCTTGACCTTGAGCAGTAGGTCGCTAGTGCCAGGATCGGGGCCAGGTTCAATGACCGGGTAAATTTGCCGGTCTTGGTTCGCATTGGCGCGGTTCAGTTCCGCCTGAAAAATCAGGCCATTAAGAATCATGTTTGTGTGCAGGCTGGGCAGGGCGCGCATGATATTGTTGGAACTGAAGTAATGGTTGCCCTTAACCTCGATGACAGCCAGCCGACCTTCGGTCACTGCCAGTTTTACGGTGGCATTGGTGAGCTTCTGCTGAGGCACGCCCACCGCCACCGTCACATAGCCGCGCTCCCGATAGGCCTGTTGAAGTTCCGTGGCTGCCGTGATGATTCCGTCGATACTGACATTCGTGCCAAAGGCTCCATCAATATTGGTCAACGCCGCCGCCACGGAAGCGGGCGGCAGGACGGAATTGCCCTCAATCAGATATTTATTCACAGCAAACCGGGGTCCGGTATTCGTGGAAACCACATGAATCCGGGTATCCTTGGCCTTCAGCTCCGCCATTTTTTCTTCGACAGCCAAATCGGCCAATCGCTGGGCTAAGGCGGAGCGAGCCAGAGCCATTTCTGCGGGAGTGGCCGGCACCGATGGCGGGTTGTTGGTCAGGCGCAGGTAACATTCGCCGGACACCACCACTTGAGGGATGGCCGTTTGGAAGACGTTCAGTGTGACGATGCCGTTGGTGATTCGTTCCTTGGCGATGGCCACGCTCATCAGTGGATAGCCCCGCTTGTAAAATTCCCAATGCAGGTCGGCGGCGGCAGTCACCACGTCCTCAATACCGACATTGTTGCCGGTATATTTTATAAATAGCGGCACAAGGTCATTTGTGGAGATCAATGTGCTGCCATCAACCACATAAGCCGTGACATTGAAACGGGGTGTGGACGCAACTGGCATGGCCGATGTATCCGCTACAGCCTGTTTTAAATCCGCCAGCCAACAGCAAACAAACAGAAGCCAGAAGATGGCGAACCTGTGCGCACACCTCCAGCTACTCAGGAATCGCGACCCGGCCAGATTGGGCTTCATCAAATTCATGCGGCCGGAATATCGCAATCCAGCCGTTTACCCAGCACGGCAATCATTAAAACCGACGGTGCGGCGGCAACTGCAAACGGCGAGACGTATCCCCCTCCTTTGTGGCTTGGGGTGGTATTGTTGGTGAACAAAATAATTCCGTTCATTGGTGCCAATAATTTGTTGTCACTTTGTCAGCTCGCAATAAGTTCGTTTATGAAACCAACTGGCATACCGCCAAACCGAACGCAGAAATCACACCATCGCTCCTTTGCCACAAAGGCAGGGAGGTGCTTCAAAAAACTGCATCGGAGTAAACTGGGCGTTTCATATTACAAACTCCTGTCGAAACGGTGACAATCCGGTGACAAAAGACCGAAAGGAACTGGTTGCCGTAAAAATAAGGGCTTTCCTGATTTAGCGGGTAAAAATGCTGAACTGATTGGAAAAGCGCTGTAAAATAAGTATTTGGCCGGCACGGGCAAAAACCGGACGATTTTGGTGGAAAGAATCCAATCGGATTTGCGGCCAGAGTCCTCGCTGACAGTTAGTTTCCTATCTGTTGCAAAACCGCCATCGGTTCGTAACACGCACCGCCTATTATTCACGGTTGCAAGAAATTCTCGCAGCCGGGCTGGAGCGGTTTTGGGTCTTAATTCGGATTGGTGTTCCGACAAACGACCTATTTGCACAGGTGGATGAGTCGGTGAATTTTTGAAGATTATCAACGCTATGAGCAAGCTGGATCACTTTTATGAGCCACATTTGGAGATCAGGGAGATTTCCTTGCCGCCAGGAAAAGAGTGGCGACCAAGATTATTTGGCTGGTCCTTGATACTTATCGGTAGCGGAAGCGGTTACTGGCTAGAGAATCAGTCCCGCACGGAACTGGAGACTGGAACGGTTCTGCTGATGGCCGGTGACACCCAAGGGCACTTTCTGGCCAGCCAATTGAATGTCATGCCCCTGTTCCATTTTTCAGTGATACCAGATCGTCTTTCCGGATTGATCACACTTGAGGAGCAAAAAATTTTCAGTCAGGCGGTGTCCCGGAAAGAACTCGCCTTTCGAGTGCTTCCACCTTCGAACCCGGTTGCCCTCAAGATGAATGAACTGTGTGCCAACCGGAGTCGGGAAGGGCTGTCATTTCGGCTGGCCATGCTCCAGCTTTTGGTCGAGATTTTTGACAAGGAATTGAACCGGACATCCACCAATCCGGAAAGCACCGACGCCACACAACGGTTGCGATTGTTCCTGAAAGAGAACCCGCCTGACGCATTGCTGGAGATAAGCTTCAACGAACTGGCGCAGATCACCAATTGCACGGCGCGGCACCTGAGCCGGATTTTTCAAGACGTGGCTGGTATGTCATTCAGCAACAAGCGGGCCGAAATCCGCCTGGTGCGCGCGCGTGAACTACTGGCCACCAGCGAGTCAAAGGTGGTGGAGGTGGCCATGGAAAGCGGCTACAAAACCTTAAGCCTTTTCAACGTGATGTTCACCCGCCGCTTTGGAACAAGCCCTGGTCGTTGGCGTAAAAAATGGGGTGGAGGACGCAAATCAAAATCGTCAAACAGGCAAAACGCCTTGATTCGCGATCGGCAAGACACGACGGATGACAATGCAAAAAAAACGAGGCTCCGGGTATTGCAAAATTGCCCGCCAGTTTCATAAATTCACACTCCCTACTCGGAATCTGCGTCGATAAATTTATTTTTCGATATGCAAGAATTAGGTGAAATTGAATATCCGAATGTCGAGAGCTGTGCCAAAGCGATCAGCCTCGGATTTTTAGCCTAATAGGCATCGATAAACTCCAAGTTGATCCACTTACTGCGCCGTATGGAATCTGGCAAGCGGATCATCGGACTGAAGCCGATACCTTCGTCAACCGTTCTGGGAACTCCGGCAGTTGTTGGCATGCGGTGATGTTCAGTTTTTGAACATTACCCAAGCCGAAAACTTTATTCACCTTCAACGGCTGAAATGAAAAAGGCTGGCTGCCAAAATGGCAGCCAGCCCGCAAAACCAACTCTTATTTATGGAGAGACCAGCCGGAAGAATGCCGAATTGGTCGTTGCTGAATTCGTGTAAGTAAAAGTGCCGTTGCTCAAAAACGTGTTTGTCGAAACTGGCAACCAATTAGTCAGTGCCGTAGTCAGATTCGTGGCGCTTAAAATCCGGTATTGCACCCCGGCTGGACAGTTTGAACCGCCGAACACTAAATTCCCGCCAAACCGGGTCACGTTGCCAAGGCTGGGTGTGGGTGAAGCCACGATGTAACTGGCCAAGATGTTGGTGCTTGATCCGCCCGGCCCGTTCACCGTCAGGGTAACCGTGTAAGGCCCACCGGCGACATAAGTGTTGGTAACATTACCGCCGGTGGTGTTGGTGATAATAGTGCCGTTGCCGAAGTTCCAAATCCATTGGGTGATGCTGCCGGTGGCCGTGTTCGTAAAGACTACCGTCAGCGGTCCAAACCCATTGGTCACCGTGCTGGTCACGGAACCAACCATAGGTGCGGCTGGCGTGCTGGAAGCCCGCGTGAAGGTCATGGATCCATCGAGGTTCAGAATGAAGTAACCCACAAAATAGCTGGTCGTGCCGGACAGCCCGGTGATGGGATCTACGCCAATGTCGCTCGGACATAATTGGTAAAAATCAACCCGCTGGGCGGAGGTAAAGGGGCTTGGCGTCGTATTCTCAACGGCTTGAGGTAGCGGACTGCCATTTCCACCAAAATCACCGATTGTAAAACTATAAGTGTTGTCGCCAATAAAGTCGCTGAGGGTATAACCGGATCCGCTTGCAAAATAACTCACCGGCTCCCTGACCAGAAAGGCGTTGTTATTTGCATTGCTGATGGCCAGAAAACCGGAAATGCTGTTTGCCCCCGCGCCAACGGCAGCAATCAGATTTTTGGTTGTGGCTTGTTGACTATAGGATTCCCGGGAAGGGGCTTGGGACTGGTTGGACACATTGGTTGTGGGGATGGTATACCAAAGCGTGTCTTTGGGAAAAGTTCCCAACGGAGTCACCCATGAACTAAATGATCCCGGGAAAGCTGCAAAAGCTGACCACTGGAGGTTTGCAAAGTTGCCGGTATCCGTGAACGCGCTCGTCAACTGGGCGGTTGAATAATTGGTTATATTGATGGTGGTGCCAGCGGACATTTTCAAAAAATTGGTGACGCTGCCTAAATCCACCACCAGCTCGTATAGCCCGGCGGCACTACCGGTCTTGCGGAAACCCGCCAACACATCACCGTATTGATTGTAATTAAATTGGGATTGGGCGTTGGCCAGTTCCGGTAGCGCAAGAACAGCTAACAGTGCAAGCTTTACGCCGAGTCGTTTTAGGGATGGGATTTTCATGTAAAAATAGAAACATAGGTTAATTGAAACGCCCCGGAAATACTACCTGTATTAAGACATTAGCATCTACAAAAAGGACGTGGTTACAATTTTTTAAGTAGCTTGTGCCGTATTACTTACGACTTAAATTTGGTTGAGAATTGATTTATTGATCAGGCGTCACGCATTTGTAACCGCAGTCCCTATTTCCAATAGCCCAATGATGAAACCTCGACCTCATTCCGAAGCCAGTGCGGTCAGGATAATGTAGCATAAGTTTGCGCTGCCTTTGGTTTTAAGAATAGTATTCTTATTCAAGATGAGGGTTAAATTGTGTCAAAATGTGTCCGGCTAACCAGTGTTACCAGTTTGTAACTTGTCTGGACGCGAGGGCAGAATAAGATTTTTGGATGAAATCGTATTGCAACACAATGAACACCATCTTCACGACAATTCTCTGGCGAGTTATCTCCGGGCTGATGCTTTGGGGATTAACGATGGGCATTCAGGCGCAGGAAACGAACGCTAATTTTCAAGCCACTCAGGCGGCGGACAAGGGAGACGCCAAGGCACAATACGAGCTGTCCAGATGTTACGCCAGGGGAATCGGCGTTCAAAGAGATGCCACAAAGGCTGTCCAATACTTGCGCCAGTCGGCGGATCAAGGCTATGCCGACGCCGAAGTGATGCTCGGTTTTTTTTACAGCCGGGGGCGGGGCGTTCCCAGAAACCTGGCGACCGCCGTCTCGTGGTATCGGAAAGCCGCCGACCAAGGGAACGCCATCGCGCAATATGCCATGGGGAATTTCTACGCCAATGGCATTGTGGTGACCAATGACATGGACGCAGCCATCCAATGGTGGAAAAAGGCCGCCGACCAAAACCAGGCAGAGGCCGAGGCGGCGCTGGGTCAGCTCTATCTCTCCCCGACCGAAACATATGGCACCAATTATCTGAACTATGCGGAAGCGGTTCGTTGGTTGCGCCGGGCGGCGGCGCAGGATTCCGCCGCCGCCATGAACAATCTGGGGGTGGCCTGTGAAAACGGCCTCGGCGTGGATAGGGATTTCAAAGCGGCGGCCAAATGGTATCGTGCCGCTGCCGAACAGGGCGACGCGCTGGGGGAGGCCAATCTGGGCCAACTCTACTTTGACGGCCGGGGAGTTCCCTTTGACCTGATACAGGCCTACAAATGGTTCAAGTTGAGCGCCAACCAGGGAAATGGCATCGGTAACAACGGCCTCGACAATTTCCAGACTCATCTGCTACTTAAGCCAAAGGATCTGGCTGAAGCGGAACAGATGGTCTTGGATTTCCGTCCCCGACCGACCAAAAGCCTGCCGTAATTTCCTCAAGCCTGAGGCGCGTGCGCCCCTTTAACGCGGCCATCATTTCGCCGATGAATACTGGTTGGCCAGCGACTCTTGATATTGCTGTTCCCAGAGCGCCATATAGGAATTATATCCAAGATAAATTTCCGACTGCGAGTCAATCTGGGATTGGGCCTGTTGCCACGTCTGCTGATAGGAGGGATCATTCGGATTCTGGCTGGTTGATCCGAGAGCATTGATAAACTGCTGGCGCAGATTGTTGATGGCCTGCATTTGCGATTCATTCAAGTTCATCGCCACCGAATCCACCGGTTGAAAAATGAGTGGCAACGCGGCGGACTTTGGTGCGGGTGGCAATTGATAATCGCCCACTGGTTGGGAAGTTGAAGCCACCTGACCTGACGCATCTATAGTCGCCGGATTTGCAGCCGAATTATTTGCGGCCATCTGGGACTTTGCGACTGACTGATTGTTGCCAGGCAAAGATTGTGATGCCGCCATTGTTGCTAGGGGGTTCACCGTGGCCGACTTCAACCCTAGAAAATCATCAATCTCCGCTGCCTTTTCGCCCGGCAGTTGCTCCAACCGGATTTTCAGCACCCGTTCGTAATTCCAGTCGGCCAATTGAGTTGACCACGGGGCTGAGTTCAGATTCGATAATATATGCTCCAATTTAAGGCTATACGGCCTGAAGGCCGCGTTGACATCCGCCGTGACAATCGCCCTGAGCGTCAGCTCTGGACACCCAATCGCCCGCAAGTTTTTCACATAAAGATGGTAATCCTTGGCATCAAGTTGACTCCAGTGGAAAGGCTTTGGCGTGATCGGAACCGGAGCCGGCGATGCCGCTGCAATTTGTTCGTTCACGGCAGGACGGGTTTCGGTGATGGCGTGCGGCGTGGGGCCGGCAATCTGTTTGGGCTGATTCAGCAACATATACATAAGCCAGCCAGCCAGACCTAGGTTCAAAGATAGGGAAATTTTTAACAGCGTTTTCATGCTTAAACTTTCATGTTGTTTATCAGGTTGATAAATCTTGCTCAACTTTAAGGATGGCTTTCACTGGTTGGCAAGTTTTCAAATGTTACGATGCGGAGTTTTCTAAATGGCCGGGAGGCCTGCTGGCAGCCAGCAAAAAGGCCGGTGCGGATTAGCATCCACACCGGCCTGATGATTCAAACCGGATTAGTAAGTTCCAACCTGCGGAAAGCCGCTGTCAAGGTTCCGCTTGACCTGCATCCGGGTCTTCGCAAGGACGGCCGTTTGAGCAACCGTGCGGATGTCGCCAGAAGCAACACTGGCGGCAACTTCATTAGCCAGCAGGCCGTTGACAATCGCAGTGGCCGCGTAACCCGCTTGCGACGTGGGGGACTGGCCGGTCACGCCCAGCAAATGCTCCTGACCCCAGTAGCTATAGCTGCCATTGATAACCGCATTGTCGGATTCATAAACCCCATTGAACGGCAGGTAGGTGGCATTGCCGCCGCCTGCAGTGATTTGACCCGAAGTGGCGGTCTGCGCGGCAAAGGCGTCGGAAACCCCGAGGTAACCAACCAAAACCACGCCCTGACCGGTGCCGTCAATGTTCATTTCCTTGGCCACATTGCCGCCGCTGTCGAAACCATCGTTGAACACTTCAACCAAGCCGTTGGCATCGGGAGTATAGGCCAATGCGTTGGTGGTGTCTTCCGACAGAACGCCGCCAGCGGTGTAAAAGACGCGATAGGCAAACTGATCCACCGGCGTGTTAATGCCATATTGGAAGTTCAGCAAGCCGTTGGCGCGCGTGCCAGAGCCAATGTTGCGGCCACAGACGGCAACGCTTTCGCTGGAATCGGTCGAAACACCAGTAACGAAGCTGGCTTTCTGCGGTGAGCCAATGAGCTGGTTGATTTGCGCGGTGGTGATGTTCACCACGTTGCTCCACGTCGCATCAGCCGTTTTTTCAAAACCTTTCATGAAAGTGAAAGGAATGATACCGACGACACCGTAATCCACGAGGGGATACAGCGACTTCGGGGTCTGCGAAACCGTCTGGGAGGTGTCCGCCATGGCGAGGTCGGGAACCGAAGGAGCACCAGGGATAGCAGACAAGGCGGCGGTCATCTGCCAGCCGCTGGATTGGGTATAAAAAGTAGGCGGCACACCCGGAAGGTTATAGCTGCCGCTGGCCAGACCCAGTGTGGAGTTCGCCAAGGTTTGATGGAGTCCTTGACCGGCGACGGACGCGATGCCGGCTTCAGAACCGGTCCAGCTACAGTCAATGTCCACCAGATTGGTGGTGCCGCCAGAGTTGATGTAACCTTCATAAACAATCTGGTTGGCACCGCTGCTATCCGTGGGGGAAACCACTTTGGGATAACCAGCAAACCCGCTTAAGAAGGTCTGTCCCGGCGTTTTGGCCGCGTTATAGAAGAATGCCCGGGCAGCCGTGGAACCGGTGATATAAATGACCGGATTGGAAGCTTGGGCAACACCAGCCAGAGAAAGGACGCCCAAAGCGACCAGCGTGGAGGTTAGTTTATTGATTTTCATGCTATTTGTTTGTTGTTGTTATTGGTTATGGTTTCAAGTTAATGGATTTTAATCAGGCATTTTTACGGTTGATGATTTTACGGCGGAAAAGCAGCACCAGCAGGCCGGCACCACCGAGCAGACTACAGGTGCTGGGCTCCGGAGCGGGCGTAACCGAAAATATGACCGAGCCAGTATTCAAGTTGATGTTGAAAGAACCCTCCTCAACCCAGCCAATAGCCGGTCCGGTGGCCGAGTTGCGTTGGTTTTCCCACAAGTTCATTGATAGAATACCGCTACTTAACAGGCCTACCGCGCTGGTGCCGGTAGTGCCGGAAACTGAACTGCCTGAAGGAGTATTGCCGCCCACGGCCTCGTTGTAGGAAACCAAAGCCGTCCAACCACTTGAAGCGGAAGACCCATATTCACCTATCGCCACGCCTTGAGCCGCATTGGCGGCCGTATTGATCATGCCCCCAGAAGTAAGCACACTGGGTGTAACATTAACCGCAACGGTCTGATACAATAATTTCGGGTTGCTCCCGGTAAAGCCGCCAACGACGCCTGCATCCACATGATTCAAGGCATTTGTATCTGCCCCAAACGCGGTGTTAAATATAGTGGGATTGAACAGACTGCTGAGATTGTAGGTTCCGCTGTTGGCATTGGCATCCGCCACCAAGGTGGCGGCATTCAAGCCAAGATCAATGACGTAGTCATTTTCCGCACCTGGTATGCCGGAGTTATTATCGTTGAATCCGAGCAAGAGATCGGTGGTGGATTGCGCCGACGCCGCCATGCTTGAGAGCCCAAGCACCGTCAGCAAGGCTGCTTTATATAATTTTGTTCTCATTTTTTAATTGTTTTAGATTGCAGTTTTATTGTGCGATTGGTTTTACTAAGCCACATTTGTGGTTCAGCGACACAAACTCTAACAAAAGGCGGCAGGAAAAACTTCTAGTTCAAGGACATGCAGCACCTGTTTTACGGCATGGCAGATTTCATTTTAAATCATTAAAGTAAAGGTGTTTAAATAAATATTGACCGACGAATGGCCAAGCCAAGTCGTTTGATGCAACAATGTAACAATTACCCAAAACAAAAAAACCGATTCCGAAGTAAGTAGACACCTGTGGAAAAAAATTATGGTTATCCAGATTGCCTAGCCCCGCTACGGGACAGCAGGTTTTCAAAATCTGGTGGCAAAGGTTGTCGTCAAATTGTAACGTGCTAAAAGGATGAGAGTATGTGATTGTGTTGAGCTATTTAATTGCCAGAAAAATTGAAGTTATGAGCAGTTTGCGCAAAAAACCCTCTTCGTTATTTTCAGCCCGCTTAGCTTTCATCGTGGGATTGGGTCTGTTCTTCACCTTGTCGTCTGTTAAAGCTGATAACCGGGTCGTTGCTTGGGGGGCGGGATTGATCACAAATTCCATAGACCGTTATGATTACGGTCAGTCCGTCATCCCCGCCAATCTGACGAATGCCGTTTGCGTGGCAGGCGGTGGCAGGCACAGTTTAGCCTTGAAAACCGATGGCGCGCTGCAAGGCTGGGGCGACGATTCAGCAGGACAGACCGACTTACCACCGGGGAGCAATTATATCGCGATCGCTTGCGGATACCTAGACAGCGTGTTGTTGCAAACTAACGGCATTGTATTAGCGGTTGGGGATAATGGAGACCCCGTTGCCAGACCCACCGCGGTTCCCGTTGGTTTGAGCAATGTCGTGGCCATTGCTGCCGGACAATATCACTGTCTGGCATTAAAAGCGGACGGCACAGTGGTGGCTTGGGGCACCAGCACCAACCCAGACACCTACGTCGCGAATGTTGACTATGGACAGTCGGCCGTTCCTGCGGGACTTTCAAATGTGGTGGCCATCGCCGCCGGTGGATGGCATAGCCTAGCTCTGAAAGCCGATGGCACCGTAACCGGCTGGGGACGCACAGATTATGGGCAGGCTTCCATACCGCCCGGCGTAACCAACGTGGTGGCCATCGCGGCGGGACTTGCTGACAGTCTGGTGCTCGAAGCGAATGGAAAGCTCGTGGCGTGGGGCGACAACACCTATGGACAAACGAATGTTCCGGCTGGCTTGAGCAATGTGGTGGCGATAGCGGCGGGCTGGTGGCACAATCTGGCACTGAAGAGCAACGGCACAGTAGTGGCTTGGGGGGCTGGCGGTGGTTCCAGTCCCTATGTAGATTTTATGCAAACGAATGTTCCGGCTGGCTTGAGCAACGTAGTGCAAATCGCCGCCGGCTCGGCTCACAGCTTGGTCTTGGTGGGGACCGCTCCACCGGTTACACAGGCCACCCTAAATCATCCAAAGTTCGGAACAAACGGATTCAGCTTTTGGCTGCCAACTCAAAATGGCCGGGTCTATCAACTCGAATTCAAAAACTCGCTGACAGATAACGTATGGCTGTCATTGCCGCTTAAAGCTGGCATCGGCGGCTTATTGCAATGGACAGATACTGCGGCCGTATTGATGCGCTTCTATCGGGTCAACCAGTGGTAGTCCTTCGCCCAGTGACTAGCCAGATTCCTCCTGGAGAATCGAGTATTCCTCATTAATTCGACATCGGCAGGCAATCACCACCATCTATAATTTATGGTCTTTCCGAGTTGAAAGTTGAGTGTATGGAAACCCGCTGCCGCCTGTTCCGCAGCAAGTTGTCACTGATTTGTAACAATTATGACATCCATTCGTAGCCTTGGGTTTGCATTATCCTTGGCCATGCATATATTTGCGATCAAACGTCAGGTGGTTTGGCTGATGGGCTTGTTCCTGATGATGGCAGTCCTAGTGGCCGACAATGCCGCTGGTGCGGAGGCAGCTGCTGACGCCGGTTCTGATTCCAATGATCTGCTGTTGAATTTATTCATTGAAAAGGGATATGTCAGCCAGCAGGAGGCTGAAAAGGTCAAGGCCGAGGCAGAAAAACGCAAGGCGGAACTGGAGCAATACAAGACTGAAGCTCAAACCCTCAAGACCGAGACGGAAGAACTAAAGGCGGAAGTGGCAACGCTCAGGGCACACGCCGATTACGATTATAACGGGACTAATTATATGCCGGAATTGTCGAAACCAAAGACCAACATCTTTGACCGGATGATTGTTTTTGGCGACGTTCGTTTGCGTTATGAAGACCGTTCCTACACCGATCCGACCGGCGGCAGCATTGATTTGAACCGTTTTCGCTACTCCATAAGAGTGGGTTTACGGGGTGATGTGTTTGAAGATTTTTATTATGGTTTGAGGATTGAGACCTCCGCCAATCCACGCTCGTCGTGGGTTACGATGGGCACCTCGTCAAGCGGAAATCCTTATCAAGGACCGTTCGGTAAATCCACGGCAGGCATCGGTATCGGTCAGGTTTATATTGGCTGGCAGCCCGAGAATTGGTTCGAAGCCACTTTGGGTAAAATGCCCAATCCGCTTTACACCACGCCGATGGTATGGAGTCCTGCTATCAACCCTGAAGGCGCGGCGGAACATTTGAAATACACGGTGGGCGACGTGGATTTCTTCGCCACCTTTGGCCAGTTTCTCTATGCAGATCAAAACCCGGCCTCTGCATCCGGTGGCTTGGGCTTTAATGGTCTAAGTGGACAAACTGCTAACAACATTTTTCAAATCGCCTGGCAGGGTGGATTTAATTATCACATCACCACCAACATTTCGTTCAAGGCCGCTGCCACAATCTATCAGTATCTTGGACTGAAACGCAGTTCGGCAACCGGAGGCGGAGTGGCTCCTTATTACGGTGATCCTTATGTGGGCGAGGGTGCATATACCGGTCCGGGTTCAGCTAACCCGATCAATGGTTACAGCGGCTATGGGACCTCCGGCACCCTGCCTGGATATCAAAGTTCGGGCTATCCCAACAATCAAGTCGGCCTCAACAACCTATCGGTTTTAGAATTGCCTTTTGAATTCAATTTTAAGCTTAAAAAAATGGACGCCAAAATTTTCGGCGATGTGGCATATAATTTCGAAGGCGACCAACGAGCCCAAGCTGCGGCCACCGCCTATGCGGCTTATTTGAATAATCAGTTGCAGCCTGCAACCATCAAGCCGTTTGCCCCGCAAACGGACGATAACAAAGCCTATCAAATCGGTTTTGCCATTGGCAGCCAGGACGCGCTGGGAATGGTCAATGGTTCCGTCGTCAAAAAAAACGCTTGGGAAGCGAGAACCTATTGGCAGCACGTTGAGCAATATGCCTTGGATCCCAATTTGCCGGACACGGACTTTTTCGCTGGCGCACAAAACATGCAAGGCATTTACGCCGCAATCGCCTATGGTTTCAGCGACAATTTGATTGGCACCGTCCGGTATGGTTATGCCAGCCGCATTAATAAGTTACTCGGCACCGGCGGAACCGGCCAGGATATCCCGCAAATCAATCCCATCAATGAAATGAAGATTTTCCAAGTGGATCTGACCTACAAGTTTTGAGAACCCAAGGCGTTGTCACGCTTTGCCCAGAGTCGATTACGCCATAAAGTTCGGCTCACACTTTCAAGCCATCCGAGTTCTGGTTGTTTCCAAAATGTAATGCTTTAGAAACCTAAATGACACAATGTGTTGGCATTATTATTGCCGCCGATGAGAACTGATCGTCATTTGATTTTGCAGAGCAAAGTGGTCTCGCCAGGAGAGGAATGGGCTCCGCCAAGGCCCGGCTGGGTGGTCGCCCGGGTGTCCGAGGGTGTCGGCTATTGGATGTATGGAGGTCAGGCACGCGAATTGAAGGAAGGTGATGGTTTTGTGGTCTCTGGCAAAGCAGACATGACGATTCGCGCAAGCCAGTTGGGAATTTTGAAGCTGGAATTTTATCTGCTCCAGCCGCCGCTGCTTAACGGCCTGCTCACGGTGACCGAAGAAAACCAGTTGGAGCAAGTTGCCAACTTGTTACAGGTTTCGGTCGTTTTTTTCAACGCTACTGACGCGCTGGGCCAGAAATATTCCCGGCTGGTTCACCAGTCACAACCGGAAAGCCTGCCAGCGCGCGCGGCACTTGTTCAATTCTGGGCACAGGCAGTGGCCAGCCTTTTAACCCAGCCTTTGGTGAACAAAAACGGTCATAAGTCAGAATTGCATCGGCGATTCCAGCAACTGGTCACACAATTGCCGGAGGCCGAACTGGCCAAACTATCGTTACCGCAACTGGCCGGGATGCTAGAGTGCAGCGAGCGGCATTTTCGACGTCTGTTTTTAAGGGAATTCGGCGTCTCGCTGCGAGTGCGACAAGCCGAATCACGTCTGCGGCGAGCCAGCCAGTTGCTATTAGAAACAAATGGCAAAATTAGTAGCATCGCCTTTGAAAGCGGTTATCACCATCTCGGGCTTTTTAACATCATGTTCAAAAAACGGTTCGGTTGCACACCCCGTGCGTGGCGTGAGCGCAATCTTTCATCGTTTCCGCCGGAGTCTAAAAATCCACTGCAGGATGAGATTGCCCCGGACAATTCCAACGGCAACCACTAGGAAATACACGCCGAAACCATGACCAACGCTGCCATCCCCAAAAAACCTAAAATTAGAAACTGATGATTATGACCATTCAACCGATTCTGGCCAACGCGGCCGTGTATGCCATCGAGAACGCCACGACCGAGGGCAAGATCACCGTCGTCGTGCTGCTCATCCTGTCGCTCTTCAGTTGGACGATCATCATCACGAAGTTCCGGCAGTTGATGATCGCGCGGCGGGCGACGAAAAAGTTCATGGCCGCCTACGCGAGCACGCGCGACCCGCTGGACATCAAGAAGCGTGGCGAGGAGTATGACGGTGCGCCAGCCTATGCGCTTTACGAGCGCGGCGCGGAGGAAGTGTTGTATCACCTGAAAAATAATCCCGTGGAGGTTAAAGCGGGCGTCGTGGCGGCGGGTGTCGGCGAGGGCAACACCGATCATCTGGCGCGGGCGAACACGATTAAAATCAGCAACGCATCCTACGAAGCGGTGAAGGTGGTTTTGGAAGAGGCGGCCTCCGCGCAGGCGATGGCGCTGGAAAAAGGCATGATCGTTTTGTCCACGGCGGTGGCGGGCGGCCCGTTCATCGGCTTGCTCGGCACGGTCTGGGGCGTCATGTCCACGTTCGCGGGCATCGCCGCGTCGAACTCGGCGAGCCTGACGGCGATGGCGCCCGGCGTGGCGGCGGCGCTGGTCGCGACGGTCACGGGCCTGCTCGTCGCGATTCCGGCGATGTTCGGCTACAACTTCATGGTGACGACCATCCGGCACATCACGCAGGAACTGGACGGTTTTGCCACGCGCTACGCCAACCAGATCGAGCACACCTATGTGGACAATCGCGACATCGAGGACAAGATCGCGGGCGCGTTGAAACGCCATGAGCAGTCCGCGCCGGCGCAGTTCTAGGAATTTTTGGATGAAAAAGTGTTCGCACAGCGCGCACGAGTCGCTGACGGAGATGAACATCACGCCGATGCTGGACCTGGCGTTTGTGCTGCTCGTGATCTTCATCATCTCGACCATTCCGCCGGTGAAGGACATGGATTTGAAACTGCCCGTTGCGTCCAAACACCAGAAAGACCCGCCGCACAAGGCGAGATACATTTCTGTGCCGGCGAACGGCAACCTGTTCATTGACCGCGAAGAAGTGAAGGTGGACGACCTGCTGCAAAAACTCATCAGCATGCGCACGGACGACCCGGATTTGAACGTGATTGTGCGCGGCGACGGCAAGACGAAGTATAGGCAAATCCGCACCGTGCTGGACATCTGCCAGCAGGCGAACCTCGTGAAAATTGATCTGGCGACGGAAATAAATAAATGATTCCGCAATCCCAACCGAAGAAGAAAAAGAACTCGTCGAAGGCGAACCTAATCATTTCGGCGGTGGTGCATGGTATTTTGGTGGCGGTGCTGTTTTATTTCGCGGCCAAGGAAGGGTTGCTCGGCAAAAAAGTGCAGAAGATCACGGTGGAGATGGTGCACGAAAAAAAACCACCGCCGGAACCGCCGAAGGTCGAGCCGCCCAAGCCGGAACCGCCGAAGATTGAACCACCCAAAATCGAAGCGCCGAAAGTGGAAACGGTCAAAGCGCCGCCCACCGTCGCGCCGCCCGTGGTCGCGCCGCCGGCAAACGACATTCCGGCCTTCGACTTTGAAGGCGGCAAAGCCGTTAACTCGGAGTCGGATCCGGTGCAGCTTTACAAGGGCTACATCGAATATACACTGCGCTCGAAGTGGAACCGTCCCGACAACATGGCGGATGACAATTACGCCGCCGAAGTCGCGGTCAGCGTGGATCCGCAGGGCAACTTGAGCCAGCCGCGCTGGCTCAAAGGCAGCGGCGATGAGCAATGGGATCAGACGGTGAAAGACGTGTTCAAGGTGGTGTCGAGCATTGACCGCCGCCCGCCGACGAATTTTCCGCCGAGCGTGGTCATTCGTTTCGACGTGCAGGAAGAGGAAACCGAGCCGGTGATGACGCAATGAGCCTAAAGAAGACATCCAAACGCGGGCACAGCACGATGAACGAGCTGAACATCACGCCGTTGCTGGACTTGGTGTTCGTGCTGCTGGTGATCTTCATCATCACCACGCCGCAACTCGTCAACAATCTGGAGATCAACCTGCCCTCCGGCAAGAAGCCGCCGGCGGATCACAAGCCGAAGCCGCCGAGCCGCATTGATGTCAACTCCGCCGGGCAGATTAGCCTCGATGACGAGGTCGTCACCTTGCCGCAATTAAAAGACAAACTGGCGGCGCTGCAAGCTGCGAATTCTGACTTCGGTGTTGTCGTCAAAGGCGCAGACGACGTGGATTATCAAGTCATGGTCAATGTCATGGACACCCTCCGCCAGCTTGACATCACCAAAATGGGATTGGCGACGGAGTAGCTATATCCGTCCGCGACGAGCGCGCGTTACGCTGCAGCGAAACGTGTATTGGTCGCGGACTTGAATCCCAGGATTTTGCTTTTTAGGATGGGCAGATTGCTTTGGAGTCGCTCTACGTTCGCCGCGAGCAGACGGTGTCTGCACTCCATTGCGCTGCTGCACTAAAGATTCTTTGAATCAGTAATGCGCGGTCCGCGTGGCCGTGACTGGCTGAAAGGTGGACGCGTGGCTAATTCCCCTTGGGTGGCTGCGGCTGGTCCGGTCGGCAGCGTTTTGGGACGACGCGGCTTCTTTGCCTTGGCTGAATCCAATACCTCGCGGCAGTAGCGGGCGACGGTCTGGTGCGATACATCAATGCCAGCGTTCTCGTGCAACATGACGCGGATGGTTTCATACGAGGCTTTCCGTTCTCGCAAGGCCATGATGGATTCTTTGACTTCGTTCAACGCGCGGTATTTTTCCGGCGCGGGTGGCGTGTAATTTTTGACAGCTTCGGTCAGGCGAGCCTTCGCCTCGGCGGATACGATGGTTGTATTCATAATTTTTAAGTTCAGCTTTGGTTTGATTGTTGTCCGGCACTTTTGTTGTTACGTCCGACCCTTGCACTCGCAAGGAGAACAGCGTCCAATCTTCAACACGATTAACAGATAACATTTCCTGCCATCCATTTTGCGCTACCGATGGCGCATTATTGCACCCGACATGGTTTAGCGTTCCACCATGCTGACGATGAAAGCTCAATACAGTTTGCGAAATGCAGAGTCGTATTTTCGTGAACACCTGGGCGTCGGTGATTACTACATGGAAGGTCGCAGTGTTTCCGGTCAATGGTTTGGTGAAGGGGCAAGGCAAGACCGTGGATTACGTCCTGTTCTCTGATTCTGCGGTCAAGGCCGCGACGAATGAACAACAATGGTATGTCACGATTTCGCGTGGTCGCAAAGGCGTGAAGATTTTTACGGCGGATAAAATCCAGCTTCGCCAAAACATCGCTCATTCGGGCGATAGACCTTTGGCTTTGGATATGGCGCATGAAAGTTCGGTTCACAAGCTGGCGCAGATTTGGGGGCGCGATGTTGCCTATGTCCTCAATGTTCAAAAGGCGCAACGCGCATCAGCCGACCGGCAGGCCGAAGCTCTCCGGCAAGATAAAACGGTCAAGCAGGCACAGGCCGAACAACAGACCGAAGCTGTCAAACCAACCGAGCCGAACACGCAATCGATTCCAAAACCACAAACCACCCGGCGGCGCATTGAAATACCGCCGCCGCAACCAACCCAACAAAAAAGTCGAGGTATGAGAGTATGAACACTGAAAATCCTTGTTTCAAAATCAGGCGGGGCATTAATAGCAATCCCTCCCCGGTGGACAATTTGCGGCTTGAACTGAATCCCAAAGGTTTTCTCTTGCTGCCGTATCACCATCTGGAACTCGTCACTTTTGAATCGGGCGATGGGCAGGACACGCTCACGCTGTCATTCCTCAATCGCACGGTGCAGATCACCGGCAAAAATCTCCGCGACTTGGCTCTGGCACTACAAGACCGCGCCGTGGAGTTCGTCCGCATCCTGCCCGCACTGGATCGCTATTCATCCGTGGCCGGGAGGGAAGTTGTGGTCAAGACCATCGAAATTGAACAAAAGGAAAACAGCCATGCTTAAAAACAACCGCCAATTTTCAAAACCAAGCGATGCAACCGCTGCGACAGCAAAACCTCAAATTGAGAAGAAAGGATTCAAGCGGGCGGAAGCGGCCATTTATTTGGGCGTTGCCAAAATCACCATTGACCGCCTGACCCAGCGCGGTCTGCTGCACCCCTCGCGCGCATTGCGGCATCCGATATATTCCAGAGACGACCTCGACCGCTTTTTACGGGAAACCTCCGAGCCAATCGTATAATCAATGGGCAGCGGTCTGTGCGCTGCTGGCGGCGTCTGGTTGTTGCGCCGGTATTTTGGCGCGGACTTCGTTTAGGGTGGCTTCGGGTGTCCTTGCCGAAAATTCATCCGCCAGTGCCGGTCGGTCGGCAAATTCCTGTTTGAACACTTGGCGTCCCATAGCCTGCTTAGCCGTTTCCAGAAATTTTTCAACGGGAACAATCCAGACTTCTTCATGGAGTTGTCCCCAAAAAACTTCCAGCGAGTTTTCTGATACCCACCACGGATAACCATATTTCGTTTTAGCTTTGGCAATGGCTCGACGATCGTCGGTAGGAGCCGGAGATTTTCCGACATCCTGTGCGTTTTTTGGCTGCGAAACAGTGTTGATAGTCTGGTCAAAATTCACGCGCTTGCTCATGGCCAGACTGTGTTCGACCTGAAGATGCCCATACACGCGCATGGCGAGCGCCCCGCCATCGCTGTGGCCAAGCCAGCGGCTCACCGTCGGGATGTCCACGCCCGATTCGATGCACGTCGTCGCGAAGAAGTGCCGAAAATCGTGATGAGTGAATTTGGTGAAATCCAGTTTT
>Ga0302280_1000265_pt1 | contig 45696 bp, 59 predicted proteins | sample III_Fen_E1_1_FD_198771 | JGI IMG/M metagenome (GOLD analysis project Ga0302280, IMG submission 198771) | Peat permafrost microbial communities from Stordalen Mire near Abisko, Sweden - III_Fen_E1_1 | ecosystem: Environmental > Terrestrial > Soil > Wetlands > Permafrost | place: Sweden: Abisko... | reverse complement strand
CAATGCCTTAGCAACGCGTTCTCCGTCATCAGCGGAATCCAGAGAATTTCCAGCTTCAGTTATCTTCTGGGCCAGCTCTGGAGTGATTCTCGCCATCAGATCGCTCTCTGCTGCTGGATACGGCCAATGGTATCTAGCAGTTCTCAACAATTCAACCATCTCTTTCCGCTCTGGCGTCATTTTTTTATTAACCTCATTTCTGAATATAAAGATTATAATACATATTAAGCTCACTCATCTTAGAACCATCTCCATTATTACGATCTGGGTGGAGGATAAGGGCTGTTTTACGATATATTCTTTTTAAATCTATATCACTCATTGACCTTAGTTCAGACATTTTGATATTTAATATATCTGAAAGTGCCTCTTGAATACCCTTTTGTGAAATACTCGAAGAGGTCTGAACACTCTCAGAAGATTGATAAAAAGATTCAGCATATTCTTTATCCACGATAACTCTTTCTTCGGCTTTGTTAGAGCTTGTAGAGGATGAGGAATCTACATAAGATAGGTATAAAGAAGGCATGGCTTTTAGAATTTGTTCTAAAGAAGGCCATTTAGCTGCGGAGATTTCCCATTCTTTAGTCGAAGGATTAAAAGCTCTATCAGATGCTGGGATTAAGCCTTTTATAAGAGTAAGGACTGGAGTTACAGTATTAGCCCAGTCACCTCTAGAGGAGGTCTTAAATCTTAATTTATAGATACTAAAATCTACTCCTCGCGGAGTAATAGGATGTGTTCCGGTAATGAAGATCGTAGTCATTTTTTAAGGCTCACCTTAGTAAGTAGGCTAATGTTTTATTGTAACACCGGCGAAGTCGAGTGTCAAGGGATAAAAAGTGCCTAGAGGAATAAAGATTTTATATTCTATAGGCTTCGTCTTGAAAAGAAAAAAGCCCTTAGAGTTTTTAGGCTCTAAGGGCTTTTGAGAAGGACAATTATTCAATTATTGAACCAACCTAAGCGGTAGGCTGCGCAGCAAGCATCTGAGCAAGCATAGCCTTCAACGCAGGATCAAGATTATTAACAAACTTCATAGCTTTCTCAGTATCGGAAAGATTACGACGCTTTGTCTCAGCCTGAATCCAATCCTTAGAATCAAAAGCTCCTTCAACCTGCTGAAAGACAGGATTACCTTCAGCGTCAACTTCTGTAAGGAAAGCCTTGACCTTCTGGTTAAACTTCTGCTGAATACCACGGTTGATGATATTAACCGCTTCCTCAGCATCAGGCACAAGTTCAGTAAGGCCTTCCAAAGAACCTACGCGATAGGCAGTAACGCTCTGCTCGAAAAGAAAAGTACCATCTTCCTTGGACTTGGTAATTTCCTTATCCGAGGACGTATGCTTCAGAGCCACGGCTTTAGAAACAGTATTGTCAGCATTCTTGATTTCAGTCTCTACGGTATAAACCGCAAAGGTGATAAGCTCAGGGGATACAGCGATAGAGACCGGAGTCTCAGAAGGAACTACAGCGGATGTGGACATAGTAGTTATTACCTTTCAAGGATTAAGTTTTAAAAGAGTCTGCTAAGACTCTAGGTGATGGGAGGTTTATGACTCCTCCGGTTGTTAGAATAAAGAGTGCTTGTACATTGTACTCTTTATAAAGCTCTAGGAGCTTTAGGCGAGATAGTGGTTTCTATCTCACATTCGGGTCTTTAGGGGCTTGACCTTTTATAAGGATAGCTCCGAAAGGCGCGAATGTCAAGTAGAAAAGACCTTGACAGCCTTAGATAAGGGCTTATTTTGTTCTTTTGAGCATGTGAGTAGGAATTTTCACTAACATCTCTCTGGGCATAGGCCATATCGTATCAAGAGGTTTTCTATCTTTTTTGTATGGGTTTTTAAGTAAAAAAATATCATAATTAAAAGATGATGCTTCTAATCTGATAGCTACTATTTTACCATAGACGTTTGAAAATGAGAAGCAAGATTTTTTATTTATCCTTACGATATCTCCAACCTGAAGCTCAACTCTTTTGCTCATCTTAAATCTCCTAAGAAGGATTTGTCTTCTGAATCGTGGATTGCATATATGTTGAAGGAATCTTTTGCCGGCAGTCGGTGCATCTATAATACTGACTGTTAGGATGCAGTCTTATCGTCTGATATTCATGCCGAGTTCCACGGAACTTGGGATTGGCATTGTGTCGAATATCAAACTTAATAAGCATAGTATGCTTATGCGAGCAGGTTAGAGAAGATAGAAAATTTAGTCCTTTAGAAAGTAAGGACATCTTAGCTATGACCGTCTCCGGGTTGTTCTCCGGAGATAGGGTCATGTGGGAGTTTGGATAAATCTCTGTGGATTTAGACATTACAATTCCCTAGCTTCTTCTTTTTGCTTCTTTAGTTCTTTGACTTTATCCTCTTGACCTACTGCGTAGGCGTTATTTAGTTCTGTTGCGAACTTTGTAGCAGTTGCTTCGTCGTTAAAGTTAGTGCTGATTTGAGTGTTGTAGACTGAAGCGCCATCACGAACGGTATACATAGGGACTACGAAATATCTCTGTGCCATTTTTCTATTTCTCTTTTCTTCCTAGGATTTTATTTCTTTGATTAAAGATTCAGGAATCTTGATCTTGAATCCACCGATGGTTTTTTCTATCGTCTTCTCATCAGTGGCACGGTCGTTAGGGGTTGCGGATTCTTCTGAAGATTCTATTTTTGATTTTTCCATATTCTCTAAGGAGATATTCTCACAGAGAGAGGAGCAGAAGGTATCTTTAAAATCTTCAGAGGCGGTAGAAGTAGAAGGGAGATAAAACTTAGCGCAGAAGAAGCATTCGGTCATGATTTGGCTTTCTTAGAAACTTTTGTATTTATCTCTACCCAGCATTTAGCACACCAGATTCGATTAAATTCTTCATCATCACCAGCATAAAATGGTTGTCTAATTTCAGCAGAAACCCAAATCCGAGGTAAAGCATCTAGTTCTATAATCATTCCGCATTTGTCACATTCATACAAAATTCTTTTTGGCATTTTTATTCCTTTCCAAGAAAGATGCTAAAGCATGATGCTGGCGCTTTAGTAGAGACTTATTCTTTTGAATCTCTCGCTGAATCTTTTCCTGTTCTTCGAGAATTTCTTTAATGGATATAAAAGTATTCTTTCGAGGCTGATGCTGACTCGCTTCGCTTAGTATATAAGCGTTTGAGATTAGAGAGCTTTTTAAAAGCTTTATTTTATTCTCTGTGAGAATAATAGCATTTTTAAGCTGCTCATGCTCTTCTTGAAGAGGATTCTTTCTCTTCCTAGCATTCGTTTTGGCTATGATAGAAGCCTTAGATAAAAGAAGATGCTTTATCTGAGCTTTATAGCCTTTGGAGAGTAAAAGAGTCTTCTTCTTTATACTCTCTTCATAGACTAACTCTGCTGCCAGAGTTATTTCAAGGGTAGAGATTTTAGAATCTATCTCTGCGATTCGGGTTCGTAGGGCTTTGGTCATTAGAAATTACTTTCTTTTAAGTGTTCTGAGGTCATTTGCATAAGTGCAAAGACAAAGATTGAGATAAAAGGAACAGCGCAGAGATAGTAGATAATGCCTTTGATGACGTAATGCGTAAGCATAATTTTTCCTTTCTAGTCTCTGTAGAGACTATAGATTCTAAGAACCAAGATGCTATAGAACGCCTTCGGCGGGTTAGCATGGAGTGCCGTAGCGATGATTAAAATAATATAAGACCATAAGCCAAGCTGCTAGATCTGAGTTTTTTAACCAAAGAGCTAAGCTGACAGCACTGTGTTGTCTTTCTGTAGGATTCATATATCCTCCTTCCTAGAGCTTTAATAACCTCTGTGTTCTACATACGCGTCTTTTGTTCGCTGAAGAGAGAATATATGCTTACGACAAATACTCAATCTCTTCAAAGAGCCTATGTAGAACACACAAGTTATTAGGCTTGTGTTCTTAGGATTCTTAATCCCAGAGTTGAGCTTCGATTTCTGATAATGATAGAATAGCATTCGATAGGAATGATTCTGTTATTTCTTCTGCTGGTAGAAAATCTTGAATCTCCTCTTTCTGTACCAAGAGCGCGAGTTTCTGAATCGTCTCTAAATACTCTGTTATGGCCTGTAGGCGGGTGAAGGTTTTTAGACGCTCATTATAGCTAAGGACTTCTTCAGTTCCCATCTTTATTCTCCTTTTAAATCATCTAGTGAAGTTGAAGTTTCTAGAGCCTTTTCTTCCATAAGGCCCATATCTTTTTTTAGCTGTAGTACGGTATCCTCGTCGAGATGTTTTTCTCTCGGAGAGGCCGATCTTAGTGGCTCAGTTACTTCAAATACTTCAGTTACTTCAGTTGTCTCAATCTCGGAGAGGCCGAGTTCTTGAATAACTTGAAGAATCTTTATCTTCTCTGGTAGAGGTAGATTCTCTACCAGCCTATTCATCTGCTGAGTAGCTCCTAAAGCAGAGGAGCTTAGAACTCTTAGCCTTATACTATACTCAAACGCTCTTATCTCTCTTGGCATTCTTAATTCTCCTAGAATCTAATCTTCTCAGGGCCGTGCTCTAGCGCCTGATATATAAATCATAGTCCTTATCTCTAAGGCTGTCAAGAGTTATGGGCTGTGTCCTTATATATCTAAGGCTGCTTATGGCTAGGAGGCCAAAGACTGGAAAGACGTGTACCACTCAAGTCCTTTAGAATCAAAGACATATGCTCTAGGTACACCGTATTCCCTTGTCCCTCCCCACATACCCCCTTCGAGCGTCTTCGACGCAGGGGCCTTTGGCCCTTCGAAGCTCTGACTTCATACTAATTAACCAAAGCTCCTAGCAATAAGCCTTCGTTAATTATTATAAGTCTTTATATTTTTTATAAATTTTTTTTTTTTTTAAGAATATATATAAGCGCTAATGCGTAAGCAAGCGATGATAATTAGAGCGCGTTATGATTAGCAGCGCCGAAGCGTCCAAGCGTCGAGATCGCTCCAAGGGGGGGTAGAGAGCGGTACACGGGATTACCGTGTTCCGAAAGGCCTAAGTCTATGATTCTAAAGAAGCTACGCGGTACACGCCGGGACAGCCCTCGCTCTCCGAGCGCCTACGGCGCTTTAGAGAGTACAGAGAATAAAGATTCTAAGAGAGTCCAGTCTCTGTGGCCGGAACGGTCTTAGAACCTGAGTCTTAGCGCCCTAAGACCGTTAGGGCTAGCCCTGAGCGCGGGCGCCCTAGTTCACTATATAAACTAAATGCGCAGAGATTATCTCACAATCAGGATAAAGTGTGTGTGAAAAGTCTATAGCTTTTGCTAGATCAAAAGCCTGTAGAGTTATTATGATAAATTCCACATCTGGCACTCTTGCCAGATAACCAGAGCTAGGAATTAATTTTACTTCATATTTATACTTATTAGGCATGTAAAATCCTCTCTTGAGCTTCCGCGAATAAAAACTGCTGTTTTGCATAGAATTCTTCACGCCTTAGGATATAGCGAAGAACAGGATTAGTAAGCGCGGCATCATGGATAGTTTTCTGATTTTCTTTAGACTGCCTAGAGATGATTTTATGCTCTAGCTTATTCCCTCTGCGAAGTCCTGAGTCCGCGGCATCTATCTGCGCGCAGGTTTTTTTATTCAGCGCTTGAACATCTTGATACCATTGATTATATGCCTGAACAAACTCCCTGCGTGTATCGTAGTCCTTATACTCTGGCATTGGTTTCATTTCCAAGACCCCCTATCATAACTATAGACTCCTATACTCCATTCATAGGCTAGGCTTGTGGGGGGCGCGCCGCCAAAACCACTACTCGTCCTAGCCTAATCAGCAGGATAGCAATACTACAGCTTGATGCTCTCCAACTCAAAGATAGCATCCGCAATGAAAGACTCCCTTGACACTCCGGCCATCTCAAACGCCTCTGCAATCTTCTTATTCTTCACAGAGCCATCGTAGACTTTCCCGGCCTTGTCAGCGCAGGACTTCTTGGCGCCCGCAAGCATACCCTTGATTCGGGCATCGACTGTAGATTGAAGCGTATCCACAATCTCATGCTCATGCGTCTTATCCATCATGGTCAATACGGCAATCTGCTTATCGCTCAAAATCATTTTGACTTCCATCTTTATCACCTCTATATAAACTCTCTATAGATATATTCCATATAGGAAAACTCTCTATAGAGCACCACTGCTGTTCTGTGGCTTGTCTTAATTATACTCGAGTAGTCAAGTATTGAAACATCTAAATGCCCTTATCGTGCGGTAATCGCACACTTTATATCTTGAGTTTTCCACAGCTTTTACTTGACAACCTAATAGTGATTATGCTATAGGGGGAGGGGCAAAAATCGGCGCGCGCGATTGTGGTGCCGGGGAGACCTGAAATAAATTTTTACAAAAATCCATTTCCTTAATAATTAAGGATGAGATAATATGATAAGGAACAGTTGTAGAAGTAGTATGAGCTATAGCTCTAAGAGGCTCTTATGCTTTTAGCCGATGCCGGGGCCGCGAGGGAGAAGCGTACACCTTATAATTAGGGCTGTGTACAGTAGATTTTAGCCCTGAAACTTAACGTGCACGAGGATAAAAATCTTGACTCCTTATATAGATAGGGCCATAATAATATTCATAGAGGGCTTCCTTCACGGAGAATTTATGGCTGAATCTAAAATATCTACGACTCCTAAGATACATAGCGTCCTGCTTGAGTTTAAGGAAAGATATGCCTGGGATAAATCCCTTACGTCTCAGTCAGCCTCTGCTTTATGTAAGCCCTCTATAAAGATTGAGCACTTTGATCCTATTGCAGCCTTTAGAGCAGAGCAAGAAGGGGCGGCTTAATGAGTGATCCTCTTGATCCTAAAGATACTCCTGCAGTAACTCCTCTGACTCCCAATGCTTCAAAGACTCCTATAGCAGGAGTACAGTCTGCTAAGTTTGCCCCTGGGCGTACTTGGCGCCGGGCGCTTAGAATTGAGCAGGCTGCTAGATTATGTTCCTCTGGACAATTCTCTAACGAAGAGATCTCTAATCATCTTGGTATAAATAAGCAGACCCTAATCCTTCTCAAGCAAACTAAAGAATTTCAATCTAAGATGCTTGAACTCGCTACTGGAGTTATAAGTTCTTACGATAAAGATCTCAGAGAAGATATTGAGAACTCTAGAGCAGAATTAAGAGCTATGGTACCTATGGCGCTTCTTGGACTTAGATCGGCATTGCTTTCTAAGAATGAGCAAATCAAGATGCGAGCTATCACTGAGGTTATGGATAGAGAAGGAACTCTATCTCGTGTATCTCGTACTTCAGTATCTCTCGAATCTAAACCTGATATGTCGCAAGCATCTATAACAGGTCAATCACTTCTAAGCCTTCTTCAAAGTGCAGCCCCGACAGAAGCACAGAAGATCGAAGTTACTACTAATGGCTCATTTACTATGAATGCCACCGATGCTTCTGTACAGGCTACTAAGATGAGAGACACTATAGATCAAAAGACTCTTGATGAGATTGATACAGCAGAGCTTCCAGTAAACTAAGGATTTTAAAAAATGGCCTACTCAGTACAAGACCTTCACTTGATAAATGAAGACCAGCTTGTATCTGAGACAGGGGCGCTTTATCTTCCTAATGCCGTAACTCAGAGTTGGCGTATTATCCCCCAACCCCTAGCGGGTTCCTCAGAGGATCTTTTTAAGCAAGTACATAGGCTTAATTCTCTAGGTTCGTTCTTTTATTTCTCGAAAGTAGTTCTTGGTAAGAAACGCTTTCAGACTAATCCTGATCCTATTAAGAATCTACACTTTCAAATGTGCAGAGTCGTGGAAAAAGATGGGCTGAAGGAAGTTATTGAAATCCCACGAGATCATTTTAAATCCTCTGTTTATTCAGAATGCTTTCCTATATGGAGAGCACTTCCCTTTACTGAGATAGACGAGATTCATATGAGGACTTTGGGTTATAACGATAACTTCATTCTCTGGATGCGTAGAGCACACAAGCAAGATCTTAGAACTCTTATCATCTCAGAGACTAAGGTCAATGCTGTAAAGCTCGGAATCAAAGTTCGGACTCCTTATGAGTCTAATAACCTTTTTAAGTTCTTATTCCCAGAGATTATTCCTGACAGCTCTTGTACCTGGAAGGATGAGTCTTATCATCAGAAGAGAACTGCTGAAGGTAAGATGCACGGAGAAGGAACCTTTGATCTTATTGGCGTAGGAGCTGCACTTCAGTCTCGCCACTATGATATGCTTATTCAGGATGATCTCGTAGGTCGAGATGCTTATTCCTCAGAGACTGAAATGAAGAAGACGATTGAATATCATCAACTTCTTGTCGGTGTAATGGATGCTGAGAATGGTAATGGTGGTCGTGATAACGATGAGATTGTCGTAGGTAATAGGTGGTCTTATAATGATCTTAATTCTTACATCCGTACTAACGAGCCTTATTTTAATTTCACTACTCACTCTGCTCTTGGTGGGTGCTGCGAAATGCACCCTTATGGGACTCCTATATTTCCCGAGGAGCAATCAGCAGAGAAGTTATCAAGATGGAAGAGTAGATTAGGAACTTATCTTTTCTCTTGTCAGTTCCTTAACAGTCCTGTGAATCCGAATGAAGTAAAGTTTAAAAAAGCTGATCTTAATTACTATGAGTTTATAAAAGACAGTGACTTTACTTATGCAGATGTTAATACTCTAGCAGAGCCTGGAAGTAGGCAGAGAAAGAAAGTCCTCATTAGACATCATGTTAAAGAAGGAGATGTTATAGAAGATATCGCCCCCCGCAATCTCAAGCGGTATATGATCGTAGACCCTAACCACGCTGAGAATACAGGACGATGCCGACATGCTATAACAGTGACTGGGATTGCAGAAGATCCTCGCAGAATATACCTTCTTGATGTATGGGCCAAGGCTTGTTCTATAGGTGAGTTTATAGAGACAATGCTTTTCTTAGCTACTGTTTCTTGGAAGCTAGATGAGATATGGGTTGAGACAATCGCAGCCCAGAGATATCTTAAGTATCATCTAGAATACAAACTCAATGCTGAAAAAGGAGATCACCCAGAATACGCAAAGCTTAAGATTCGAGAACTTAAAACTCCTCGAACCGCAAATGCTAAGAAAATGCGTATTGATTCTCTAGGCCCTATCTTTGAACGTGGAGAGTTTTGGGTTAATAGCAGAGGCCAGAAAGAATTCGAAGAAGAGTTTGAATCTTATCCCTCTGGCAAACTCATAGATGTTCTTGATACCTTAGGCTACGGCCCTTCAGTATGGCCGTTTGAAGCGGAAGATGATGATCTTGAAAATGAAGTTCTTAGGCGTGAGGCTGTTTACAGAAGAAATCTAAGACTCACGCAGACAGGATATTAATCTATGGTAGCTGTTAAAACAGAACAAGTTAGCTTAGTCTCTATAGCAATGGGGCTTGCTAGTCTAACAGCATCGGTGGATGCCTTGAAAGACCGCATTATAGAATATCGCGCCGATGCAGCCGCAATTCGAGTAGAGATGACGGAGAAGCATAAAGAGAATCAAGTAAGCATCTCAGCTATAAAGACAGAAATGCAAGAACTTAGAAATGAGCAGGGAGAGTTAAGGATGAAGATTAAACAAATCCTTCTCTACGCCGCTGCGGGAGGTGTTATTGCTGGATTCCTCGGTAAGTTGGCTGGTTTCGCATTGGATTATTTTAAAGGCCTTGTTCACTAAGGTTGAGGTTTGTGTAAAGAAAGAGCTTCCAGTTGTAGAAGCTGAATTACCTACAATTATTCCTATACTTACAAAGGTGGCAACAGATATGAATTGGTCTATTTTTCTTAAAGCACTTACTGCTATTCCGTCGATTGTTAATGAGATTGAGGTTATTCATGGCCAGACGGTTAGTGGCGTATCTAAACAGGCTATGGCGCAGCAGGCTCTTACAGCTTTGACAGGCGGAGTTAATTCTGTTCTATCTTCGTCGAACCAGGCTATTGCTACTGCCGCATCTTCTCTAGCATCTTCAGTTATTGATAATTCTGTAGCAGCGGCTAAGGCACAGGGAACTGGTGCTTTTGCATCTACAGTCGTAGCTGGTGCTATTAATACTGCTATTGGAGTTGCACAGACTATTGCAGTAGCACAGTCTGTAAATCAGACTCCTGCCACCACAACTACTGTAGTAACTTCTACTCCTGTAGCAACTGCTTAAAAAGGATTCTTTAAATGCCAGCAGCTCGGATAGTTAAGACTCAATTCGGAAAAGACGGCACTGATGCTATGTGGAAGTTTGTCGAAGAGACGACTGAATACTGGTTTCAGCGGACTCGTAATTTTCGGGAGAATAAGCTTAAAGAGTGGGCGCGGCTTTATAAAGGAACTCCTTTGTCAGAAGTAAAGAACACTCCTTGGCCAAATGCAGCTAATACTATAGTTCAGCTTATTGCTACGCATAGTGATGATCTACTATCTCGTGTGATGGCGATATACATGACTGATCCACTATGGGCGGCAAAGATCTATGGAGACATAGATAATGGCCAAGGAGAGGATCAAAGAGCAGCACTTGAGAATTTTCTATCCTCTGTAGCTCTTGATCCTGATGAGCTTGATTTTTATCGTGTAGAGGAATCTTGGTCTTCCGGAACTATTAGGAATGGCACAGGTATTATTGCGGCCCCTTGGATTTATCATACGGAGAAAGCTCTTCCTGAGGTTTATGGGTTAGATCGCTCTGAAGCTGCGAGAGATATTAATTTTGATACTGTAACTACTAAAGATGGCCCAAGGCCTGAAGTAGTCCCTCTTAATAAATTTCTTATTGATACTAATTGCCAAGATATTGATTCAGCTCGATTCAAGGCTCGTATCATAACCCTCAAGAGACATGAACTTGAGAATCTTAAAGCAGCAAAGCTCTATGATAATGCTGATATAGACCACATCATAGCCTCTCCCGATAGAGATGGCCCGGATGTTCTGCAAGAATATATGGAACAGAAGCAGGGTCTTTCTACAGGACTAGGGCTTAGTGATTATGCTGCTGAATATGATCTATATGAGTGCTGGGTAAAGTATCAGCATAATGGAGAAGATTTCTCTATCGTATGTACACATCATCCACATTCTAAGACTAAGCTACTCTCGTTCTATAACTACTATCCTAAGAACATGGAAGTATTTACAGACGCAAAACTAGCATATGATGATGATAATTATTATGGCTACGGCTTTGCCGAGATGCTTAAGGCATATCAGGAAGAAGTCTCAACATCACATAACCAACGTATAGATGCTGGGACTCTTGCTAACTCAACAGCCTTTAGACTTAATAAGAATTCTAAACTTCATAGCATTCTTACTTTCTATCCCGGTGTCCTAGTTCCAGCTGATAAGGATGAGATCGAGCGTCTTGATACTTCAAACCGCGCCGCTATGGATACGAATGGTGAGCAACTAACTCTGTCCTTAGCCAAAGAACGCTCTGGTATTGATCCAGCCATCGGTGGTGCAGGTGGAGGACTAGTAAATCAAAAGAGAGGCATCTATTCTGCACAAGGAACTTTTGCAGTAATGCAGCAGCAAAATAATAGAACCTCTCTCAGAATCTCCGACATGCGTTCTGCCCACGCAAGGGCAGGACGCAAATTTGCTGCTATGTATTCGTATTTTGGGATTGGTCCTAAGTTGCGGAAATTTGGTGACAACGCCGAAGTCCTTAAACAAGCATTTGATAATGTCAAATCTGGAAAGTTAGGACTAGCAATTCGGCCAGCCTCAGCATCTCTTAACAAAGAGGTTGAGAAGCAGAATGATATTCTTCTAGCTCAAACAATGCAGCAATTCTATGCTGCTGATGCTCAGATTATTCAGGCTCTGACGACTCCTGGGATTAATGCAGAGCTTGCTGAATATTATACTGAGATGTTAAAAGCAAAGAACGCTTTGATGAAAACGATCGTACAGAATTTCGGACATGCTGATTATAACCGTCTGATTCCTGTACCTTCAAGAATTAAGAATAATCGAGGACTCGGTAATGGACAACCTCCTAGCAATGGCGCAGGAACTCAACCCACAAATAGAGCTGGTGGAGAACAGCAAGGCGGTGGAGCGGCTGTTCCACAGCAAGCAGAAGGTGGAGGCGCTATTCCAGTCGGCGGAGTTCAAGCTGGTGGCCGAGTTCCTAATTAGCAATAAGATGCTTCTGGTAGATGAAGTACTTGAAAAAAAGTATGACACTACAGAAGCATCTGCCTTGGCTCTTAGTAGAGCCTCTGGTTATTCAAGAGCCCTTGATGATTTATTCGGACTTTCAAGGATTCTTAAGCAATATAAGTTAAAAGATCAGGATTAAAATTCAGAGTCATAAACTGAAAGAGGGTATTAGTATGGGATGGTTTAATAAGGAAGCACAGCAGCAGAGAGAAGATAAGAGTGGTAATGACGGTGGGACAGATGATATTGAACTTAAGCCTTCGGAAGTGAAATCGAAGCTTGAGAAGATTGATTCTATCGAGACTAAGTTCGGCGAGATGCAGACCTCTTTCGATGCTAAGATGCAGCCTGTGATAGACTTTATTGCTTCACAGAGTGCTGAGAAAGCAGCTGCAGCTAAGAAGATTGCAGACGAGCGTAGAGCAGCAGAGGCGAATATAGATGCTACTGATTGGCTTGATGACCCAGAGGGGGCTACTCGGAAGCTCCTACAGCCTACTAATCAAGCCTTGCTAGTCATGGCGGCACGTGCAACTAAGCAGGATGTTCTCAATGAAAAAGAGTATTATCATGGGGATTTTAAATCCAAGGTAGATGCTCTTATTGCACAACAGCCTTTGAAGAATCAGTGTGATGTTCAAGCTATTGAGAATTGCTATAAAGTAGTTCTAGCAGATCATATTACTGAGATTAATGAAGGTAAGCTAAAGACGCGGGCACAAGCTGCGACCTTTGATTCCAAGGGAACAGGTGGCCATTCTGGTCGTGGGGCTGAGGAAGAGGAAGATGTTCTCACAGCTCAAGAAGAGATTATTGCTGGTAAATTCGGAATGAACAAGAAAGAATGGGCTGCTGCTCGTAAGGAAGTGCAATATGTCTAATAATCCTCTTATAGATAATGGTCCGATCGTGGGTACAGAGAGTCTTAGTTCTGAGGATTCTTTTGATCTTAAAGTCGAGGCTATTCCTCAAGCAGCCCCAGCACCTTATGTGCGTCCTAAACTTAAGGTAAAGCCAGTAATTCCCCTAAGTCACGATGAACAGAAGGTGGCTGAGGCTACAGAAGCAGCTTCAGGAGTTTTTACTCCTGAACAGATTATAGCCTTCTCAAAACTTATGGAAGCTCAAACAGTTAAGAAGATTAAAGAAGCTAAGTTTGATTCTTCAAAAGCTGGCCAGGTTCTAAGTAAAGAAGCAGCTCCAATTATTAACTTCTCTGAACTTACTCAGGAAGATATCTTTAACCTCGACATCCCAATCGCAGCAAAGCCTTTTATGGATGCTGATATTCTTAAGGTTGATCTTAGGGATAAGAACTATGAAGCTCGCTGGGTAAATAAGCATCCTCAGCGTCTTGGAGGATGTATTGCTAAGGGCTTTACTTATGTAGAAGAGGAAGATCTTATCAACAACCTCTCTCACGAAGTAGCCAAAGACTCAGAAGGCCACTACTCATACTATGATGTAGTATGTATGAAGATTGACAAAGCAACTTATTTTCAAGCACTTCGTCATGCTTATATGAGAGCGATTAATGCTACAAAACAAACAAATGCTGCTAAGAAAGGTATGGATGTTGCAGCCGGAACTTTTCGTGAGGCGGGCCTTAGTTCTGACTATGAGGCAGCTCGTAGAGAAGGAAAGATGGAATTCTATACCCCAGGCATTGAGGTTTAATAACAGATTCTTAATTTAAGAAAGGATTAAAAATATGGCGGGTCCAAATCTTACATATCACGAACAGATTGGGTCAGTGGAGTCAACTTCTAATAGCACTCCTCTTACTGCATCTATTCCTGAGAAATTGTCACAGACGTTTAAAATTGGTACTCCGGTGCAACTTTCTGGGGGCTTTGTACAGGCTTGGGATGGGACTACTGTCGCAGCGGGTATTGCTGGATTTAGTTTGATTCCTGCTTCTAACTTGGCTTCCTCTGGTAAGGGGGCGCCTACTCCTTTTGGGCAGATCGGACCTCCGGGCGCGATTCAGACTTATGGGAATGTACCTTATCAGGCTTCTGCAGTAAATATTGCAGAGGGTACTCCCATCACAGATGGTCGGACGCTTTTCGAACAGGCGGTCGGAAATACTATCTTTGAAGGTCAGTTTGATAACAGTGCTGGTACTGTAGCAGCGGATTATACTCCTACACAGGCTTCTATCGGAACTCAGTATGGACTTACTATTGATGCTAATGGTCAATGGTATGTCGATGCTGGTAAAGTAACTCCGGGGACTAATACAGTAGTTACAGTCGTAGGGATTAATCCTATCGATGGGCTTATTGTAAATGCTCGGGTTCGTTTTGTTGTCCTTGCATCAGCTCGGCAGCTTCCTAATTAATTAAACTTTTAAAAGAAAGGAACCATAATTATGGCTGGAACACAGGTTCGTGGAGCATATCCAAAACTTATGGCTCCGGGGTTGCATAAGATTTATGTTGATGCGCAGGAGACAGAACAGCGTGCTGAAGAATATCCTAGCGTTTTTAATGTAATGACCTCGGATTCAGAATATGAGCAGGATCTTAAAATGGCCGGTTTTGGGCCATTGCAGGAGAAGCCAGAGAATACTCCCGTAGCTTATACGTCAATGATTCAAGGTGGCGATAAGCGGTATATTCATCTTACCTATGCTCTCGGAGTTCGTACCTCTGCTGAGTTGATGGAAGATGATAAGTATGGGATAATCAATCAGGCACCTAAGTCCCTTGCTCGTTCTATTCGTTATACCAAGGAAATCGTTGCATGGAATACTTTTAATCAGGGGTTCTCTAGCAATGTTACTACTACAGATGGGCTTCCATTGTTTAACAGCCAGCACCCGCTTCTTGGCGGCCCTGCTGCTACTGCGCAGTGGAGTGCTCTCAGCAATGTGATTTATGCTGCTGGTACTTATCCCAATAGTCCTTCGACGGCTCTTGATTTGAGTTTTACTGCTATTCAGCTTGCTTCAATTCAGTTTGAGCGCATGGTTGATTCGCAAGGACTCCCTATCACTCTTCGTCCTGAGAAGATTGTGATTCCACCGGAGCTTAAGTTCATTGCCCGTGAGCTTCTCGGAAGCTCTGGTAAACCAGGAACCGGAGATAATGATATTAACTCCTTGATTGGTGAAGATCTCACCTTCATGGTTTGTCATTATCTTACCTCTCAGAGCGCTTGGTTTATGGTATCGGGTAAGAAGAATCATTCTCTTAATGTCTTTATGCGCCGTGCGCCTAAGGATTCTTTCGATGATGATTTTGATACCGACGCTATTAAACAGAAGACCACTATGAGAATGAGCGCGGGTGCTACTGATTGGCTAGGAACCTGGGGTTCAAATGGGCCGTAATTAAAAGATTATACTCTATAACCTCCTCGCTATGCGATGTGAGGCTCTGAGTATAATATCAAGAAGCCGGAGTAGAGAAGAGGAGTTATGACCCTCTTCTCCTCCCGCTCTTGATTAAGATTTTAAAAAGGATTATAAAGATGATTTATACTAACTCAGATTTTACAGTTCTAGCACTTACTCTTTATCGAGAAGCTCGTGGAGAAGGTGAGCAAGGGATGCTTGGAGTAGGATGTGTTATTAGGAATAGGGCTATAACCTATAATAAGAGCATCTATGAGATTTGCACAGCTAAGAATCAGTTCACTTCTATGACTGTCCACAGCGATCCAGAGACTATTCTCTGGCCTCCTGTAGCAGACGCGGCCTGGAAATCAGCACAAGATATTTCCACTAAGATTCTTAATATCGGGACACAGGATATTACAGGTGGCGCACTTTATTATGCTAACGTAGCTGCAACTACTAGCGGCTGGTTTGTAGATAATATCATTCGCAAACCTACAGAACATCCATCTACAGGAATCATAGGCCATCACACTTTTTATAAGTAGGAGGTATAAAGATGCCTCAATACGGAATAAGACATACTTATAAAGAAGGCCCGTGGCATTTCTGTGGTGTGTGTGGTGAAAAGACTAAGCTCTCCGAACTGCAATGGCAGCGGGGAGTTTTGAAGTGTTCGGATGATTTTGATTCTTTTCCTCTTATCGGTGAGATAGCCCTCGCAGAAGCTCAGTATATGGCTACTATAGTCCAAGACCCAGATCTTAAACCTGACCCTAAGCTCACAGAACCAACCTTAGATATTGAGAATAACGACATATTTATCTAAGTCTTAATCCTCTAACCGCGACCTAGCGCACTGCACTCTAGGGAGAAGGATATAATATATGCGTACTCAAGGTGTTTACCAGCAAGATACGCCAGTGCCGGATGGGATTCTTTTTATTCCAGTTACAGCAGCTATGGATACTACGGCCTCTGCAACGGCTTCAGTAACTAGCGGTGTTGTGACTGCGACTGTGGCGGCTACTGCTACAGCGACTTTCTATATTGACCTCGCGGCCCGAATCCTAGCTCGGTATGGTGTGCAGGATTATTCGCAAGAGCAATGGGGTTCTACAGCAGCGGGTGGAGCTAATTTCTTGCCAACTCCCCCAGCTACTTTTACTGCTCCTTTTAATAGTAACGGTAATCCTCCTTTTACTGGCGCTACGCAGTTTAATAATCTTACCTCTCGTCCTAAAGGGATTCAGATTAATGGGATGAACTTCATCTACAAGAATCTGACGGCAACTATTACTGCTAATTCTGTGGCCCTTAATAAGGTAGTATTTGCAAATAATGTGGCTCCGGCTACTACTGCGATTCCTCTCACAGGAGCTTTGTCCCTGGCCGTCCAAACCACTGGCCCTTCTGTAACTCCAGTGGCTGTTACTACTCCAGCGTTTCTTACTGCTCTAAATGCGTGCTATCCTCTGGTCTGGACAGTAACTGGTTCTGCGACTGGCTCAGCAGTAATCTACGGCGTTGAACTTCTAGTGTCTTATAACTATAACTAAGGAGAACCAGAATGGCGAATAATACTACTGGTAATCCTTGGAGTCTAGACACTGCTGGGGTTATTGCTACTTTTCCAGTTTATGTAAAATCTCTAGTCTGGCAGGATTTTACAGCGAACGGGACTGATACATTGACAATCCTTGATAATGCCGGACGAACAATTATCAATAGCAAGACTAATACTACTGGGGATGTTATGGATTTTGGAGACTTTCGGTGGGTCGAGGGTTTTCATATCACATTAATCAGCTCCGGTATTGTGACAGTCGTAGTACATAAATAACCTCTAACCTCAGACGGAGATTCATAGATATGCCAAGCGGAATTATACAAAGCCAACCTACTCCTCAGAATCCTTCTGGATTAGCATTCCGGGCTGTTTATGAATCTCCGTGGGGTGGGGTAAATTCGAGTCAATATCCTACTGATATTCCGGCGAATGATTTTGTCCAGTGTGATAATCTAGTAGTGCAGAATGGAGTTTTAGTCACTGTAAGTCCTAATTGCCCCACTAGACCTGATGGGACTTATGTGTTTGTACTTGATGGCCATGTTGAAGGGGCATATATTCTCTATGTCTTCAACTGTGGTAACTATCTCTGTGCGCTAGATCAGTTTGGTAATACTTATACCTACACCAATAATTCCGGAGTATTTTCTTTTGTCTATGACTTTGTAAATCCTTTGACGCCAGCAATTCCTTATGGGAATCGACCTGTACAGGTAATTAATAGCATTGCGTATATCCCTATGTTAGATGTGGCTACCGCAGTTTACCAATATGCTGTTTATACTCCAGGTCTTAGTTATGTAGCTGGAGAAGTTGGCTACTCAGTCGGCTTGCATATGAATGTGATTTCTGGTTATCTTATCCATCTTAATGTATACCAAGAGGTTGATGGATATTCGCCGGCCCGAGTCTCATGGAGTGCTCCTTATGGCTATACGCAGTTTAATCCAGAAGTCGTAGCACCTACTAGGACTGGGGCTGGCTATAACACTCTTACTGATTCCTCCACGGAAATAGTAGGATCATTCTCTATGGGTAATGTTATGTACCTTCTTAGAACAGAAGGTCTTACTCAGATGACTCCTACGGCTGTTTCTGTACAGCCTTTTGATTTTACTACACTCTGGACTTCTAAGTTTGGTGTAGGTTCTAATTTCTCTTCTACAGTAGCTCAATTCGGTAATTTTGGATTCTTTGTCTCAGAATCTGATATCTTTGTCTTTTCTGGAGCCGCGCCACAGGGTATATGTGGGACTGCTAAAGCAGCGATCTTTAATGATATTAACACCTATGGGGTAGCAATCAACACTGCTGTTGATGATTCTGTTCCTTTTCTAAGTGGAGATGTTGCTTCATATAACTATTATAATCCTACTCCTGCATATTATGTGAGTGGGTTTAATGCTCAGGCTGATCTTTATTATCTTTTGGCCTTCACGACTGGAATCATCGCCCCCAGCTCACCAACAAACACAGATCAGATTATTGTCTGGCAATATTCTATTGAGCGTCAAAGATGGACAAGAGTGCTTATAACAAATGAACAGCTGCTATTAATGCTAAGCAATATTGCTCAAGTTGATGTTACAAGTTGCTCAGGCTCTGTAGAAGTTGTCACAGTTAATTACTCTGAGCACGCTCTAAATGGAGTATCTCCTTATCCTAACTGGAGAGCTAATACATTTTATAGTGCCTCTCTATGCATTTTAAATAGGCAAGTTAGTGAGTTCAGAAATTACTATCCTTTTAAATTAGTGACTTCTGGAATGTGTGGCACTTCCGAACCCACTTGGGATTTTACTCCGGGTAATACTACTAATGATGGTGATGCTGTTTGGGAATGTCTTAAACCAACAACTCCTTTTACTCCGGGAGTAGCTTTTAATACTAGTTGGCTTCCTTCCACAGCTTATGCTCTTGGTGATATTATTCTGACTTTAGGTTCAGATATTTATAACAATGCTCTTGTTTACGAATGCACACAAGCTGGGACAAGTGGCACTTTATGTCCTTCAACACCTGGTATATACGGAACAATAACAGATGGTTCTGTTATATGGACATGCACGGCTAATAATATTGGCTTTTGGGCAGAAGATCACACACCGGGGGCTTCACAGAGATGGTCTAATGTTATAGCTAATTTAGCTCCTTTATATCTATCTACCGATAGAATTATAGAAGGTTCTAATGGCTGGTCACAAAGACCGTATGAGAATAATAATTACATCTCTACAAGTCCGCTTTCTTGTGGTTCCTCTGGGCAAGTAGAGCCAACTTTCGCAAGTGCGGCTGGTGCTACTGCTTTAGATCAAGCTACAAATGTGGCCTTTACAGGAACACTTACTACAGGGAGTAATATTATAACTGCTGTGTCTTCTATAGCTGGACTTGTAGTTGGACATATAGTTACTGCTACTTTATATATCCCAGATAATACTAGAATTACAGCTATAGGATCAACAACAGTAACTATTTCCGAGAATGCTACTGGTTCAACGACTGAGGTTATAACACAACAAAATGGAATAGAGCCAGTGACTTGGCAGGCTTTGGAGAAGGTTATTGATAATGCTATCCCAGATATGTATCTAGCTCCTTTTGCTTATATTAATTTTAAAGGAACTTATAATACTGCGGAAGCTAATGCTATTCCAATATCATTCCCTATAGTTCTTACTCTTGGGAATGAGTTTAATAGCCTTTTTCAATATACCCCAGCCACTCCTTTTACAGTAGTCTTTAAACAAGAAGAGTTTAAGATTGGAGCCAAGCCTTCAACAGTTAGAGTTGTTGTAAAAGCTAGAGGAGAAGGAACTATTAATGTTCAGGTAGGAAATAGAACCTTTACTCCCATAGTAGTAAACGACTCTACTCAAGTAAAGACTTATACTTCCAGCGGCGTCTTTACAGGAGAATGTCCGCAGCTTACTCTTAGCTCTGATGCTTATAAAGGAATCATTGTAAAGGCTATGTTCAATGGTAAGTTCTCAGAAGGAGAGTATGACTAATGGCTCTTACTTCAGGTTCTACAACCTCTGGACAAGTAGTTCAGAATCCGGCTGGGATTACAGACCAGAAGATTCAGAATTCTTCTTTTGCTAAAGCTATTAATAATAGTATACAATTAGCTTTCTCTGATTATCAATGGTCTATAACTCCTTTTGGCCTAGCACGTAATTCTAGTGGTGTTAAGAATATTACTTATCCAAATGGGACTTTGACTTCCAAGCATTTTATAGAAGCCTCTGTGACAGGTAATCCTGGAGATAATATAATTTTAGGATTACCTTTTATAGACCTCACATTAAATACTATAAATTTAACATTTACTAATCCTGCTAATATAGATGCTACAAGTAATTCTTTTACAGTGATAGTTAGAATAACTACAATAGCCTATAGTGCTTCTTAAGAAGGAATAAGATAATGGCGCTTTTAACTTTGCAAGATTTAGCGTGGGGGATAGGGGCTACTTCTGGTGCTCCTACGGGAGGAGTATGGGATTGCCTGACACAGAGACAAGACCTAGAGCCTAAGATCTATCAATGGATTGCGGATTCGATCTTAGAATTAAGTCGTGACTATAGATTTAATCTCCTTGAGAAAACTGGACCCCTAGTATCTTTAATCGCCGGGCAGGCATCTTATGACTATTCTTATTTCACCATCTTGGCTTCTAAAGATATACCGAATCTTGTTCCTTCTTTTTATATTTACTACGAGCCTTATCCTCCTACGAGTATTAATAATAATCCGGGGACGGTTCTTCAGTATAAAACGATAGATTCTCTTGAGCTTATGTTTAATACTCCTGGGACTCCGGCTTACTGGAGTAGGTTTGAGAATAAGATTTGGATTGCCCCAGTACCTATACAGGCTTACTATGGCTATATGAGGTATCAGAAACAAAGTCCTTTCTCTTCTCCTCCAATAGCTACTGATCCTTATCTCATGCCTGATGAGTGGAGAGAGATTGTAGAATATGCGGCTGCAATGCGTGGGGCGATTAAATTACGAATGCTAGACTACGCTGCGCAGTATCATACTATTCTATTTGGAGATCCTGAATTTCAAAGAAGCTCTGGTGGAACTGGACAACCCGGACTTATAGCTCGCAGAGTCACACAAATAGAATCAGATTCAACCTCACAAATGCGCCAACTTAGGCCGCAGATTAGGAGATATTAAAATGGCTACTTCTACTTCTTCAGGTACAGTTCCAACATCTACAGCGATCTCAAGTTCTACTACCTCTGCTCTTGATGAGACTTATGGTAAAGGCATTGGTACAGCTCTAAGCACAGCTCTCTCAGGACTTGGAACATCCACTTCAAATGCTGTAACGACCACTAATAATGCCGCCATGACAACTGGTAAAGAAGGCTTTAATACTCTACAAGGCCAACAAGCAGCAGCGGGGATTAGTCCTAATAGCTCTTCCTCAGCTCTTGAAGGCTCTGATTATTGGGCACAGTTTGATACTAATCTAAATTCTACTGATGCTAATATGGAGCTTTCGGAAGAGAACACTCTTATTAATTCGCTGCAAACTGCTGGTTCTGAGCATGGAGCAGATGAGTCTACGTTCTCTAAGATCTCAAGTATCGCAACACCTATTATAGAAGGGGCTGCTCTTTTAGCCTAGGAAAGGTTTTATAAAAATGGCTACTTCTTCTACAATCCCGTATTATATCGCTAATCCTGATGCTTCAGCAAGTGTTCCAGGAAGCTCTGCGCCTGCTGAAACCTCAGGAACCGGAACATCTTTGAACGAGCTTCTTGCTAAAATTAGCACGCCTACACAAGCTCCTCCTATGGTTTCTAAGACCCAGACTCTGCATCCTAAGGAAGAGAAGCAAGCACAAGGGACTCAAATACAAGAGAAACGTCCTATGTCTAATCAGGCTACTTCTATAACAGCCGCTCGTAGATCTAATGCGACTTCTAATCTTGTGAATGCGATTACTGGGGCAGTTGCTACAATTAAGAATAAGAAGATCGAGCAGCACAAAGAAGTTATTACTAAAGTAATGCAGTCTAATGAGAATATCCAGAATGCACAGACTGTGGTGAATGATCCTAATGCTTCTCCAGAAGATAAGAAAGTAGCTCAGGGAGTTTTAGAGTCTAATAAGAAACAGATGAACGATATTCTCTCAGATCCTAAACATGCTAAGATGCTACAGAAAGCATTTGATGTTTCTTATACTGATCCAGAGGCTAATAATACTCCTGAGATTAAGGCTATGATGGCCGCGAAGCAGGAGGTAGCCAAGGCTGGACAATATAATGCTGCTAATCCTACGGAGGCTAAAGTTGCAGAAATGGCTTCTAAGGATAAAGGAGCTCCTAATCAGCAACAGCCTCAGCAATCTCAACAGGGCCAAAATGCACAAGCGCAGCCTAAGTCCCAGACCCCATATGCAGATCAATTCTTGAAGAAAGCTGGAACTGAAGGACTTAATATAAATCCTCAATATGTCCAGTGGCAGCAGCAAGAGCAAAAAAAGCAGCAGCTCTTAGAGCAGTATGTAGTTCCTAAGCTGCTCACTGAACAAGGACTTAAAGATAGGAATGCCTTGACTCAAGAGATGGCTACTGGGAGAACAAAGATTCAAGCTCTTCAGAGAGATCAAGCCTCTCAAAGAGCCTCTAATGATCGAGTCGCAGCAGATAAAACTAGACAAAGAATTGCTGGTATGCTAGTAGCTGCTAGAGAACGAGAAGCCTCTTTACATTGGGGAGCTTATCTAAAAGTAAACGGCTGGGATCCAAAAACCGGAGAGAGAATTACAGATGCTCCTGTTAATCAAAAGCTTCTTAATGCTACTATAGCCTCTGCTACTACTAACTATTCTAAGCTCGTGGGACAAAGAACGGCTTTGCAGAGTAAGATTGATTTAATGAAACAAAATACTAAACCAGATCAAGCAGCCATCTCAAAAGCACAGTCAGATCTTCAATATCTTGATATACAAGTCAAGTATGCCAATGATGCTTTAACACAGCTTAATAACAAAGCCTCAACCGCAGGTGGTTCTACGAACCTTAGCTTTGGTTCTAACGGTCTTAACGGCAACCCAGCACTTACTGATTTAGTCGGTTCATTTGGGAAAGGAACGGTATCAAATGCCAGACCAATTGCAGCAGGAGCAGACGAGTCAGATTCTCCCGACGACCTCGGCACACTCGTCCAAGACGGTGGCGACTCCTACGATCCGCAATAAGGTGCCTACTCTTCAAGACACCGAGATGCTAAATAAACTTGGCCCTGTAGAAGGGGCCAAGTTTAATCGTGCTTACGAACAGCGTAATCCGCTTCTTCTTTCTTCTTTTGCGGAGAGGGGAGTTTCTATTGCCGGAAAGCTCGATAGAGTAAGGAATAATCCAGCATATCAGAAACTCGATGAAAAGCAGAAGGCGGCTGTGAGATTTGGGATCTATAAAAAATATGTAGTTCCTGCATATACTAATTCCAAATTACCTATTCCTGATGCCTCAAACTGGGTAGCTGAGTCTGGAAAAGATCATCACTATAATATTAAAGGCGGTGCTCTTGGTAATGGACCTTCAGAGAATGTAAATCTGGCTAAAACCTATGCCGCCTCTGCTCCTGCTTCTAGAGAGCTTGATACTATAACAGGGATTAAAACTGGCGCAGAGTATATTCTTCTCCGGGGGATTCAGACTACTAATAAGATCCTTGCTAAAGCTGTGGGTGTAGATGGAATCCATAGTCATGCTAATGATGAGTTCTTAAGGCTTGCTAATATTGAGAAATCTAAAACGCCGCCTAAGACTTTGACCTCTGGATTAGAAGCTAGACTATATGATAATATCCAGAGTAACTTATTCTTCCATGGCACGCATCCTAGAGTCGGGACTCTGAATAAAGCCTCTTGGTGGCTTGGAGAGACTCTTGCTACTTTGCCTCTTTATGAAGCTTTGCCGGGGGCTAAGATATTAAAAAGCGTAGGATTAGAAGGTGGGGCTTTATTTCCTGAAGGAACTAAAAGCATTACAAAAGAACTTGCTAAAACAGCAGTTGGTAAGTTTGTTATCAATAGGACTGAGAATGCTCTTGATGGCTATCTCACAAGCCTCGCTATATCTTCTGGAGATACCTCCGAAGCTAATAAAGGCGCTATAGCTTTTACAGCTCTTGGAGCTTCCGGAGATGTCGTAGCTTCAGCGCCTTTGATTAAGAAATGGCTGGCTAATGTTCTTTCTATTGGTGGGAGACCTCTAGCAGAAGACCTGATGCAAAGCCATGTTGCTGAAGTAGAACATGAGGTAGAAAAAGGAGTAGTACATCCTAAGACTATTAACAGAGATGTTGTTGATCCTGTCTCAGATAAGTTACACAAAGGCACAGCTATCTCCATGAACTCCATCTCCCGTCAGATGTTTGATGGGAAGAATCTGAGGGATATTACAAAATCCAAGCGCGCTCTTGTAGGAGCAAAGTATCTTGAACTTCTAGACCAAGCTGGAGAAGAAGCACCTTCTCATCTTCCAGAGCTTCATAAACTAGAAGTCGAGCATGATATTGAAGAGACCCGAAAGAGTAATCCGGTCTTTAATGCTCAAGCGGCGAAGCTAGAGAAGATGTTTGGAAATAAGGTGTCAGATGTAGTTGCTAAGGTTGAGGTAAAACAAAATCAGCTAGAGAATGGAATTACCTCTACCCGTGGAACCGCGAAGAAGATGTTTGAAGAGCTTCCTTTCCAGCAAAAGGCTACTCTTGCAAAGACCCTCAGCCAGAAAATAGGCCGCGATGTTTCTATAGGAGAGCTTGAAGAAATTAACACTCCTAGAGGTTATGCCTCACATACTGTTTCTATAGCCGAGAACTTTAAATCTTATCTTCGTTCTCCCCGAAGCAGAGCTGATTATAAGGCTGGGGTTGGTAATATTGCCAAGGATAACTTTAATGAGTTCTATGATTTCCTCAAGGGCATGAATGGTGATCTTATTCAGTTCGAACTTCCACACCACCGTATTCTTTTTAACTGGGCTATGAAAGAACATCTTCCTGTGGAAGTACAGGCGAAGCTTCTGAGAGAAGCTCAGAAGATGGAATGGTATGGTGTAGGATCTAAAGGGATTCGTAAATCAGTCCTCGACCAGACTGCTGGATGGTTTGGTACACATCTTAGTCTTCTTGCAGAAGAAGGTCAGCTTGTTAATGGTGAACCGGTCTTTGCATCCTCGCGCTTCTTGCCTGCTGGACAGCAATCACAATGGCAAGGACAGCTTCTGCAAGAGCACATTCAAAGACTAATGAGGCCTTATGAGAAGGCTCTCGCTAGGCATCCAGAGGCTCTTAAGGGAATGCAATCATGGGCAACTTATATCCATAAATCTATCCTCGAAGCCAAGACTCCTGAAGAATGGCTTGCTATAGATAATGAGTTTAAGAGCCAGATTTTTAATTCTCAGAGTAGAGAGAATATTAAGTATCTCAAGGCACAAGAAGCTAAAGCTAAGAAAGCTAGAAAGGCAGGAAATTAAATGGGTGGATTCTTAGCTGATCTCGGTGGGGCTATTGCGAAAATGACTAAGGGGTCGGAAGTAGGGATAGAGGCTAAAGGAACTACAAGGCTTGGTAGATCTGTAGAAGAGATCACTAATCATGCCTCCCCTATAAATCATATGTTGGGGGATTCAGTTTCAGGGGCTGCTTGGAAAGATACTATGATGGAACTGAATCAAGCAGCGGCAAAACATAAGACAAGGCTTATACAGAATGCCAAGACTAATGCTCCGGCAGTGGCAGAAGAAGTAAGTAATGCTCTTAATACCCCAATCCACCACACAGCCTTAAACGAAGGTATAGTCTCAAGCGCGGCTAAGAGATTGGCTCGCACTGAGATTCTTGGCCCGCATGATGAACTTATGCTTTATATTCATCATAATGCTGAAGCTGAGAAAGGCGTTGGTTTTAGAAACGCGCTCCATGATGCTACTAACGTAGCTCTACAAGACGAGGCCCGTGGAATCGAAGGCTCTGAATGGGATAAAAATGCTGCTGGTAAATCAAAAGGGTCTAAAAATCAAGCTAACTATACTGCTTCACATCCCTCTATATATCATAGGCCGGGCTCTTTCGAGAGCACTGTAAAGAAAGCTACTAACTTCGCCTTTGCACCTATGGCGGGGCTCAAGCATACGGGGCAGATTCTCAATGTCATTCAGGCTAATAACTATACTACTGTAGCTAAAGCTATGATGGACTTGCTTCCTTATACAGATAGTAGAGCTAAGGCTTTAGAGACTATAGCCCAATCAGGAGCTATGGCAGAAGTCTATGGACGTGATTTTGCAGCACATTTTGCTTCTCAGAATAACCCTATTCTAAAGCATCTCCCTGGCTCACTTGGGGAGATGCTGCATAAGAATTGGGCTATTCCTGGATTGTCAGATGTTAGATTTCATCAGATCGCTATCTCAGCTCAAGCATCTCGTTATACTCTTGAACAAGCTGCTACTGATCTTGTAGGTGAATCATCACGCCATAGGCAGTATGCTTTAGCAGAGCTAAAAAGATTAGGGATCGAACCGGAGAAATTAATCGAACAGAGAGGTAAGCCGCTTCCTGAGGATTATGAAAAGGCAATGTACAGAGCGGTGGATAAACAGCTTAATTTTAAAGAGAATATCTTTAATCGTTCTATCTACTCGCAGAATACAGTTTGGGGTAGGACTCTTACTATGTATCATAACTACCCAATCAACCAGTCAAGATTCATTGCTGATTGTTTGAAGAAAGAGTTCTATGATAAGGGCATAACTAATATAGGAGGTATGCTAAAGACTCTTACAACCCTTGGACTTCTTGCTCCTAATGTTGGTAATCTGATCCAATTCATAGCTGATAATGCTTCTGGTAAAACAGATGCTTCGGAAAGATTAAAGAACCGTACTACACAGATGTATGATTTTGATTCTAAGGCTCATTCTGTAAGAGCTATCCTTGCTAATATAGAATCAGTCTCTCATATCTTAGGCTTTGGAATTTACTCTAACGCTGCTAATGGTGCTATGAGATATCATCTTCTTAATACTCTCTCTGGCCCTATGATTAGCTCCCCGGCAGAACATGTAGAAGATGCACTTCATGCAGTCGCTGGAAAGAATCCTAGACCTATAGAGCGTGATCTTCTTGGAGATTTTGGAGCCCCAGGAAGATTTGCACAGCGTAAGTTATTACCTCCTAAAGAAAAGAAACACTCTGGAAGACATACACATAGAAGGAATAAGAATAACTCTAACTGGTATGATATTCCACCCGAATATCTACCATCAGATGATGAATAAAAAGGAGAACCAAAATGGCCGGACAATCAGCTTTGCTCTCACGTAGTGAAGTAGCTTCTAAGATCAAGAGCATTGAATGTAATACACAGCACTCTGGTAAGAGTGGGTCAAAGAAGTCAAAGAAGCTGGAAAAGAAGTAAGAAGAGAGAAGAAAAGAGGAAAGGGAGATTATGCCGCTGAAGATTGCAATGTCAACTTATAGTATGTATGGGGGCTGGCTCTGCGAGAGATTACTCTCTGAGGGTCATAAGGTAGATATTTATCTTGAGAACCCTGAATATGCTAACATCCTAGGCGGTATAATCCCTCCTCCCTTAGTTAAGGCTAAGGGAGATCCTTTTCCTCCGTATAAGAAGTATGATCTTTCTCTTTTTGATCTAACGGGGAGAGAGAAACAGGCAGAGTATTCTGCTCAATACTGCCCTACTCTAGGAGACGGGGCTTTTAACTGTGCCGCGGAAGATGATAGGAACTTTGGTATAGAAGTAATGGAAGAGGCTGGAGTTCAAGTTCCTCCTTATGAGAGATTCACTGAAGTATCAAGTGCTAGATCTTTTATAAAGAAGACTGGTAAAAGATATGTTTATAAACCAGATGGTGGGCAGGAGCAAGATTGCGAGACTACTTATGTCTCTTCTAGTGCAGAAGATATGTTAGAGTATCTTGAGAAGGTGAATGCACTTACTAAGGGTGCTCCATTCATCCTACAAGAAGTTATTAAAGGAACCGAAGTCAGTGTCAATGCTTTTTTTAATGGCTTTGATTTTTATTTGCCTCTAGTAACTTTGGAAGAAAAGAAATTTATGAATGAGGGAAATGGCCCTAATACTGGCTGCGCCGGGAATCTGATCTTTCCTCTTAATGAGGGTTCTGAGTTATATAAACAAGGACTTAAAAAGTTAACAAAATATTTAAAAAGTATCCAGTATACTGGTATGATTGATCTTAATACCATAGCTAACGATCAAGGTCTGTGGGGACTTGAGTGGACTCCTCGATTCGGTTATGATTCCAGTGCGGCAGAAATGCTCTGCTATGGTGGTAATTATGGGGAGATGCTATATAAAATAGCCACTGGCCAAGTCCCAGACATCTCTTGGAAACATGAATTCGCTGCTGGAATAAGGCTCTCTATTCCCCCATATCCCTCGGAGTTCAAAGGCAAGCATCCTTCAGGAGTTCCGGTTAAAGGAATAGAACCTGATGATCTAGATGAATGCTATCTTTATGATGTGATGCTTGATAAAAAAGATAGTCTTGTTACCGCTGGCTACTCAGGTTTTATCGCGGTTCCTATGGGTGGCGGGAATAGCATTGGTGAAGCCTTTGCAAGATGTGATTCTAAGATAGAGAACATCCATATCCCTAACATGCAAATCAGAACCGATATTGAGAAATGCACAACCAAACGTTATAACGAAATAGAAAGAATGGGGTTGCTACGCTAATGCCATACACAACCACAGTTACTGGAACTGTTGTAGATAATCTAGGACAGATATGGTCTAAGGCCACTATCTTAGCTATTTTTCGTCCCAATCCTAATGCCTCTCAAAATGTTATTTGGCTGGGTGGCGCTTTAACAACTATCCAAATAGCTGTGCAAGCAAATACACTAGGTCAGTTTAGTATAGTTCTTCCAGATAATAACACTATCTCTCCTTCTGGTAGCCAATGGACTTTTATCATAAGTCCAAATGCCACAATGCCAGCTTCTGTTTTCTCTGCTACTGTAACAGGTAGTATGATGACTTTAAATTTTCAAATAGCTCAGAATGTATTCTCAACACAGATAGCGGCAACACCAGTGCCATTGAGCTATAATCCTACTGCTGAGACTATCCTTCCCTTGAATCAGGGTGCCTTAGTCTACAATACCACGACCAACCAACTCATGTTCTGGGATGGTACTAATTGGGCTATTGTAGAATCAAATTCTGGGGCAGCAGTAACTTCGTTCAATACTCGAACAGGGGCTATTACACTTTTAGCTGCAGATGTTAATGGCGTTGGGGACATTACTAACAATACCTCTGGTAATGCAGCGACAGCTACTCTAGCATCTAGTGTTACTATAACTAAATGGCCTTTCGCAGGACAGCCTGTGGATAATGCTAATACTTTTACAATTCCTTTTACTCCTTCTACAATGATGCTTTTCTACAATGGGCAGCTTCGGACAGATTATACTTTAGTTGGAACAACAATAACCACCGATTTTACTACCGTGACAGGAGATATTTTATATGCGTTTCTATTTGCTTAGGTCTTTTATGCTTTTAAGCATCCTTGCAAGTCTTAGCGGCCTTATGCGAGGTCAGACTTTTAATCCTTCACAAATTCGCCCGGGTGCTAACGGTCAAGTATTGTCTACTGTCTACGGAGTTACTTCATGGGCTAATTTTGTAGCTGGGGTATCTTCCATCACAGGCTCCTCCGGCGTGAACTGCTCGCCCACTACGGGGAATGTGAACTGCACGAATACGGCACCGTTCATAACTAATTCAAGTGCCTATGTGCAGACTTCCCCTACTACCAGCCAGACGGTTACGCAGCCCGGAGCGACTGACCTTAATGTGATTACAAGTGGTGGGGGGAAGGCGCAGTACAACGGATCAGAATTTTGCACGGCATCAAATGGCGTATGCCCATCTGGATCTGGAACGGTCACTTCTGTCACCTTTACAGGCGATGGGGTAGTTGACTCGTCTACTCCGAGCACTGCGGTAACTAACTCGGGCACGGTTACGGCCACGATAAAAAATCAGATCGCAAATACCGTACTTGCTGGGCCGGTGTCGGGTGGAGTAAATGCGCCTACGTTTCGTGCGCTGGTCAGTGCTGATATTCCTAACAACGCCGCCAACACGACAGGCACCGCAGCAAATCTAAGCGGTACTCCAGCACTTCCGAACGGGACTACAGCAACAACGCAGACAGCGTTGGATGGAAGCGGAAAGCTGGCTACTACGCTATACGTAGATAGTGCCTTAAAGGCAGGCATCGTAACAGCCAATCTCTACGCGCAATATCAGATGGTGGATGCTTCGGGTACAACTTTGCCGGACACGTCGGGTAATGGAAACAACGCAACGCTGCACGCGTCGGCAACAATATCTGGTGGTGGATTACCTCTCAGCGGGAGTTCCCAGTACATCATCTGGCCTTCCGCTATTGCCACTACAGTTAAGTCCGTACAGATCTTCTACGCTGACCCACCTCCAGCGGTTAATGTTGGAAGTGACCCTGTGGGATATCCGGCGTTTTTCTGCGCTACCGGGAATTCTGCTCACCTACAACTCATTGGATCTTCTGGCATACTCAACCAGGATGGGGCGGCTATCGGGATACCGTTTTTGTGGTCTTATACCGCAAATTCAATCATTGTTACTCCATTGGCCGGAACACACTTTCTTGTTTACAACCTGGACGCAACGGCAGACACGGCGTATCTTGACGGTCTACCTGTATCGTTCAGCCCATCCGGGGCATCGTCGAGCTTGTTTGTCACTGACACCTACCAAACTGGATATGGGTGCGCCATCAATGCGGGACTTAGTGCATGGTCCCCCATCATACTGTATGCCTTGTTTTATACGACGGAGTTGACGCAGCAACAGGCTGCTCAAAACTATGCGGCTATTTCTGGAGTGCTTAGTCAGCGGGGTGTAGCTACAACGGTAAGGCCATCTCTATCTACCGTTAATCAGAGAGTGTGCGTAGGTGACTCGCTTACGTTTGGCACTCCTACCGGACTTGCTATTAGCCCATGCGCTGCCTCAAATCTCACAGCCTCAAACGATACATACCAAACTTCGATTTACGGACTTTCCGGGCAGCTTGCTTCTAATATGAGGGCCTTCCCCCAGGCTAGAGAAGATGCCGTATTCAGTAATAACGCAGTGAAAAACGTTCTTCAGCTATGGGCGGGAACAAATGATGTTTCAGTTGCCAGCTTAACTCCGGCAAACACGTACAACTACTTGTCGCAGTGGGCTTCTCACGTAACTAAACAGTCATACAAGGCTGCGGTATTTCTTAGCACGATGATTAGCCGAACAGGGCAAGACACCAACAAGAACGCACTCAATACGTACCTTAGAGCGCAAAATGCTGGAGTACCAGGGTCAAACATTAGCATGTTGGTCGATCCGGCGGCACTCCCGGTTCTCGGAGCGGATGGGGCATACTCAAATCTTACATATTTTCAGTCCGATGGAACCCATCTAACGCCAACCGGATACACGTTGGTTGGAAATCTGCGGACGCACGCGGAGAATATGTTTTTTGGAAGCAACTACGCGAACTGCGATCCGACGATAATCACAGCGAGCACATATACGGCAGCGGATGTGGATGGGTGTAAGCAGTTTAACACTGGGTCGAACAACATCACGTACACCTTGTACACGTCTATTGGGTACACGAATCGCATTGTCTATGCGTGCAATGTAAGCACTACCGGAACTAACTCTTTGACAATAACAGCGGCCAGCGGAGAGTACATTAACGCATCAGGAACTACATCGATAATTGTTCCGCCCGTGACGTGTCTCGGCCTGCGATCAACGTTGGTCTCTGCGAGTGCTGGTGGAAACTACTGGACAACCGTAGGATCTAGCGCCATTCCCGAAAGTTATGGATTCCCCATTACCTCAGCAACAGGAGGATCTGGAACGGGAACGGTTACCTGCCTGACGGCTACCTGCACCAATCTTCGCGGCTCCTACTCGGTAGCGGGAGGCACATTCACGACGGGTAACTTCCTTACGCTGGTCTGGCCGACAACAACGACCGCCTACGTCTGCACCGCGACGATGAACGGCGGCACTGGGTTCCTCGGCATCGGCAACGATGTAGCGACCGCGACGGGGATGAACATTACGGTTGGCGTAAATCCTGCAACGGCTACGGTGACCGTGAATTACTCATGCAAACCATAGGCGGCAGCATCTCTGCTGCTCCACATTAAAATTAATAAAAGCACAGCAAAAAACCCACTCTCCTAAATCGAGAGTGGGTTTTATTTTTAGTTCTTATGAATGCCTGTGGCACTTCCTATATAAAGTCTTTGTTGATCTTCTAAGGACATTCGATTGCACTGGGATTCTGCATGTGTTGTGCTATTTTGAATTCTTGAAGCCACTATACAGATTTTACCATCTCTATGACTTGCAGATTCTATTAAGTCATCAAGAACTTCTGGTTGTATTACGTAGCCTTTATATTTAAGATCTTCTGCTTGCATATTAATCATTCCTCTGTGGCTCTTCGAAGGCCATAAAATCACCAAGAGCTAGGTTATTATCAAGGGCATGAATCTTACACATAGGCTCAAATTCTCTCATGACTCGGATACGAACATTGCCTTTGAAGGGAAGATAATAGCCTACATGAGGGCCGAAGATTACTCTCTCTCCTATGTGTCTTGTTTTGCACAGCGGTCCCACAGAACATATCACTCCTGATGTGGGAATCCCCTTAGATGTTTCAGGGATTATGAGAGTTGTGCCCTCTCCTTTGCAGTCTGGGCAGGTTCTTTTTGTAAAGAGCGAAGGTTCTCCGCCGCAGTAACTGCATGGGATGGGAGATCCTTTATATTTATAACTCTCATGGTCTGTGTTGATACATGGACAAGTTTCTAGGACTCCTGTCTCATTGCAGGTCTTACATTCATAGCCACTCTTAAACTTATCAAGAAGGACTAGAATCTTATCTTCGACCGCTTCAAGAGCTATTTTTCCTTGGACTATGAAGACTGTGTTTGATTCTTTCTGAGTTGCTATATCACCATCTTGTTTCTTAGCAATGAAACTAAGACTATGGATTGACTCCGTTGGCTGCTCTAGTTCCGACATTGATATTTATTCCTTTCGGTTTGATCTTAGTTTTTAAAGCTGGATTTTTATGTTCATAGTAAAGACGACCTTGTTGGGTGTAGGATTTACAGAAGTCGATAGATTCTAGGACTCTCATAATCCTATCCAAATCCTCTGGCGTAACATGACGGTGAGTCATTTTAAGCAGCTCACCGCGAGAGATAATTCCTTTTTTCTCTATGATGCTTTGAATCCTTGCCGTCGCTTCAGCTAGAGGACTTTCTCCCACACCTCTAAAGGTTACGTCGAGAGTGGAGAGAACAGATGCCACAAGCCCAATTGCAGTTTGAAGTTCCCATAATCCTATCGTGAGACTGTCACTCCCAGCCGCGCTTAGACACATAGCGACCTTCATTACATGAACACCTTGTCGAGCTTTGAAGGCCATTACTACATCAGAATCATCATCTGATTGTTTTATGGTGTTGTAAAACATCTCCCATCTATATGCTGCGTCTTGGGTAAAAGTAAATTCACCGTTTAGACGAGCGATTGCTTTAATATCTTGAGTCAGCTTATTTTTAAGCTCTAGTCCTTTAGCAGAGTCTTCAAGAGCAGTAGGCCAAGCGAGAGACTTAGATTTATTTCCAGCAAAAACAAAGATAGTCCTAGCAGTAAAGCCGCCACTGATAGCGGAAGTCGCATCTTTATTGAGTCTACGTATGTACTCAGGAACACAAGCACCAATAAGAGACACACACATATCTTTGATGATGAAAGTTCCCTTATTACGTGTATCATATTCAAACTCATTTCTATCCCAAGCATCGCAGAGGAATTGAAGCATCCAGTCGGAAGAAGTTAGAAGAGTAGGAAGCTCTGTACTCATAAGAGTACATGAAGACTCCATCCCTTGAACTATAGTCCCGCCTGAAGCTGCTACAGTCGCGAAGCCTGTGTGTAACTTCTCAATTATCTTAGGCGCGGTAACTCTGTCAGAGATATAGTTTGTAAGTGGGGGCTTTGATTCTTTGAGAAAAGAATGTGCCGGATGTATTGCAGTTCCCTTGCCCACTCCGGGAGGGCCAACCAGTACAATGTATTGATTAGGATAGACTTTATATGTCCCACGTTTTATCCACACTTTCTTTTTAAGAACACTAGATATAACCGAGATAGCACTCCATATCACGAATGCTTCAGGAGCCTCTGTTACTGGAGCTATGGCCTCGGCATATGCTGTGATCCAATTTTTATTCAGCAGCCTTGGCATTTATAGAACCCTCTTGCTCTTTTTTCTCTGCTTCTTCTTTAAGACGGTGATAAGAATCTGAGACATCTTGATATGTAACGTCGTCGAGTTTTTTAGTTCCTTTGAGTTTTGATTTTATCCCTGTAGAGTCATTAAAGTTAAAACTTAACTCCGCCTCTACAGGAATATCTACAGATAAACCATTATGAAATGTTATAGTTCTTTTAAAAGAATCTCTTATTCTCTGCACATGTTCCCATATAGTATCTAAGGAATCATCTATTTCCTCCATAATGCTATCGTGGCATTCATGGGTTATGAAGGAATCAGGATACTTTGTTTCAAGCTCATATAGTGCTAAAGCTGTATTATCTCCCACTGTAGACTGTGGAATATAAGAATAAGCCTCGTTAAAAATCTTATTATTCCCACCAGCATCTCCCGCTCTTAACCCAAGAAAGATTCTGGATCTTCCAAAGGGTGTCGTGAGAGTGCGGTCTTTGTACAAGCATTGCCGCACATATTCATGGAACACAGAATCCACACTGGGGTCAATTTGATTAACACGAGTAAGAATCTGCTTACAAGCCTCTGCACTAACAGCATGGCCTTCTTTTGCCAAGGTATCGGACATGGTATTAGCACGCATTCCGTAGTTATTAGCGTGACGAGTTTTCTTTCCGAGGTATCTTTCAATTGAATCCTTCCACTCCTTTTCGGTTCGAGATTCTATAGGGATGTTAAAGATCATAGAGGCTAGTTTTGTATGTCGGTCTACTCCATGCTCAAGGTCTTTAAGAGCTTCAGTATTATTCGCTAAAGCTGAGACCGGCCAATCTTCAGCCTGCATTTGGTCTACAGAGAGGAATATTTTTCCTGGCCGGGCTATGAGACAAGAACGGAATAAAGATGCTAAGACTCCATGCTTTGGAAAGTTTTGTGCATTATTCCCATATCCAAAGATATGTTTCCTAGAAGCTCTTCTTCCAGTTACAGTCCCAGCAACATTATAGTTAGAGAGGAAAAGAAGCTGGCCATTCCGATTATAAAAATTAGCCCTAAGATAACGAGAGTCAATGGTTGAAAGCTCCCTAATGCGTAAGAGAGCACGCAAAGAAGGCTCACCACCAGAGACGCCAAATTGATTGGCAGCATACATCTTTTGTAGTGTGAGTTCTGCCAGAGATTCTTTAGATACATAATTCCCATCTTCATCACGGACTCCGATCTTTGGTATAGTATAGCCTAGTTCTTTAAGTCTAGCTAAAGGCGTTCGAGAGCCGCTAGAGGCATTAAGATTTACTTCTGTCTTATCAGCCTTATTAGCATTAGCGCCTCCGAGATAACACCGGCATCCCCAGCTTTTAGAGGCTATAGCCAGTTGTTTCTCTATATCTTCTGCCACTATTTTTTGTGCTTTGGCTATTCGCTCAGGAGATACAAGGATTCCTCTCTTAGAAATCTCGTGATACACAGCCTGTAGCCTATGAAGATACTCGTTTGATATTTTGTTAGGTTCCATCTAATCCTCAATTATCTTGGCCGTGACCACATGATAGCATCTTCATAATCACCATAAAAATCAGGCACATATTCTATAGCTCTAAAGCCAAGAGATTTATGAAAGGCTATTGAAGCTACATTTTCAATGTGGCAATGGGATGTAATAATCCCAGTAGCTATTTCAGATTCTATAGCCTTATTAAATAATCTAGTTCCAAAACTCATGCCTCGATATTGCTCAGCTACAGCTATAGAATAAAAATACCACATCCCACAATCAATTAGTGTGGTCTTTAATACCATTAAAGCAGCTAATTCAAGTTGTTCTGTCCTAGCAGAGTAAACAACTACTTCACCAGTCTTGAACATACTCTGCCACTCTTCATAATCCATACGATGATTCTCTTCAAAGTTTTGGAGGTCAAAATCTGCAAGCATCTTTGGATCAAAAACTTCTTTTTGAATCTGCATAAAATCTCCTTAATTAGCTGGCCCTTTAGTCACCAAGGCCGCGTATTGTTCTTGTTCTTCTTCTATAAGAGAAGGCATTACTTCAAGAAGTCTTTGTTGGACATGTGTTAGAGTTTCGAGTCTAGTCCCAATATACTTATTCATCCCTATAAGATTCAAAAGATGCTTTGAATCTGCAAGGTCAGTGATAATAGAATGCTCGCTCTTTATGATAAAAATATAAGGAAAATTATTCTTCTCACAGAGTTTATGAAGCTCTTGGATCATTTCTGAAGCCTTCTTCATCTCTTGAAAATCTTGACTCTCGATAGCCTCTTTAGAAAATTTCTTCTTTGCTCCACAGAATTCGCACATTTATTCTACCTCGTCAAGATTTTGCAGTATTCGAGTAATTCGATCTTCTTCGTTCGTCCAAGGTTCACGTAAGACGCGTGAGATTATCTCTCTGCGCGGGTCTGGCTTGAGGAAGTTGGCGGCGTTGCGGCGGTTGACAAAATCCTTTAATACTCCGGTAACGCCATAACTCAGCGACTCAGTAAAGGCATAATCAATCTCAGCTTCCGTTGGCGGTTCAATCGGTAGCTGTAGGTAGACTGCGGCGCTACGAAGAGAATCTTCTTGGCTTCTTACGGAAGCCCCAACTCGGTAAGCCTTCACGGCATTCTCTATCTGCCAACCGGTTAACTTCGATACATCAATCATAATATTCCTCGGTCTTTAAATTCCTTCTGTTGTTCTTCAAAGATTTCCATAGTAACCATAACGTCTTTGCAGTTGTAAATCTTCATCCCACGCATGTTCTTTATAGTCCACCCAGCACCTTCATCTTTCCAAAAGGGCTCCCTAGTATATTGGCGAGCTAAGAATTGTAATTTATGAGGTAACTCTGGCCAAAGGAGATGATGTTGGATCATCGTGTCTCGACAGAGGGCTAGGGGAATAGTAAATCCTAAGGCTTCATAAAACGACGAGTCAAAATTGAAGAAGTTCTGTCCGACTGATGGTACAGTAGATAACAAGGAATTCAAGGTTCTCCAGAGTTTGATAGTTTCTGTATTATCTTCTCTAAATAGATCAAAAGAAATGCCAAATTCTTTACTGGGCGCAAGACCAATCGTAATAGGATATCCTGGATGAATCTTTTTAAAGATAGAACCCGTCTTTGGATAAATTGTCTCAATGTCGTTACTCACGTAGGGATAGTTTTTAAAACTCTCAAGTAAAGAGAGAAGCTCATCAAAGGATTCAAAGTCTATTTTAGGAGTTCTCTTTGGTAAAGGTTGAAGGACTCCATTAATCTTAAGGTACTCAAGCTCTGTGGCGGCCTTGCCAAGATCACAATTGATAACAATATCACGTTGCTTCCACTGTCTTACTATATCCATAGGCTCATATGTAGGGATTACATAATGGGGATATGGTAGTTGTTTACACTGAAGCAAAGAACCAGCATACTTTGATATCTCAGAATCCTTATCGGGATTATATTTTGGGCCTTTTCTCTTAGGAATAAGCTCATCACAGAGGTATGCGCTGGCGTTACCAAGAGCTATAATAATCGGAGGCTGATGTTTATTAAGCTCTCCTAGAGTATCTCTATAAGCTGCCCCATTCTCAGGATCAGTTCTTCGAGAAAAGACATAATAATCAGGAATCCCAGCCTCTTTCATCATCTTGTCAAAAACCCAGCCAAGCGGGGCAGAATAAAGAAAGCCTTTATCCTTATCCCCGCTTAGAGGTTCATTGACTATGACCCATACTTTTGAAGATGGATTACCTTTGTTTTGAATAAAAGCCATTAGATATCCTCTTCTGCATCCTCGTCTTCGTCTTCATCATCTTCGTCAAAATCAGTGCAAATACACCCATCCAAAGGCATGCCGCAGTATTCACATATATCTGAAGTCTCAATAGCCATAGCTATCTCCTTTAGAAAATAAAAAATAGTGGGAGCCTGTAGAAGCACTCCCACCCTTAGGCTCATCGATCTGCCCATAAGGAGGACAGCACGTCAGCCTAACCCAAAGAAACATTCTTCAAATAGCCATTCTTAGCAATGATATTCTTATCTTTATTATTATAAGAATCAATGCTAACCTCAACCTTACCAGTCCGACCAAGAAGCGGCCCAACATACTTATACGTCGAAGGATCATCTTCCTTATAAGTCTGTGGATCACCGTCCCATTTGCCGGGGAGATTGAAGTTTTCACCATCCTCTGTCTCCAGAGCAAGACCAAAGCATTGGACGAATGGTTCAAAAAGCCAGCCTGCTCCGGTATTCAAAGAATCAAAAAGCTTCCGTCCTGCGTAATCAGGATGATTTACAATCTCGAACATTGGATTGTAATTAAGACTATCACCCTTCTTTGAAAGCTGCGGCTTGAATCCAATAAGCTTAACATCATAAATCCCGGCTGGCACAACGTCTTGACCTGCGATTGCTTCTTTAGAAACTGCAAATTTAAAAGCCATTTTATTTATTCTCTTTTCAGTTTTAGGATATGATCGTTACTTTGTAAGTGCTGGTACTGCTGCCATCGACCTTGACTCATGCTTCTTAAGCATATCAATAATCGAGGGTTTTTCATTAGCATCCAGTTTCAAAGTCGTGGATGCTAAGAACTCATTTGAGGGCTTTACTTCTACGGAGTAAGAGCCATCGTATAGAATCTTTATACGCCAAATCTCATTAAAGATAGAAAGAATAGAACTAAGATACTGGGGTTGGATAGTATATCTTCCAGTGTATGCCTTAGTATCTTTAGTAGACTTAATGTTATCTTTCTCTGCCTGCTCGTGGAACACCATTATCAAATGCCCAAGCTGCGAGAACTCACCAATGAAGTATTCCATATATGACCTATTGGCATTTATAACATCCCAACCACTAGCAATTTTAATAGTCTTAGAACCTACCCGAATCACCCGAGATAAAGACTTCTCCGAATACATAAGCTGGTTCTCACACATCTTACGCATATAAGTTGCGGAGTCTAGGACATATGAAGAGGGGATAGGTTCTCCCTTAGACTTGGCATACTTAAACGCCGCAAGATCAACTTCAAGATTCTGAATAGCATTTGGAGAATCAAGATTTCGATCTACATAAGTCTTTACAAAGACATCTTTCTTTCCTCTAAGACTCTCTGCTCTATCGTCAAAGTCCGCAATATAAACCGGACCTGGAGCTGTAGAGGCAAACCAACTTTTACCCGTCTTAGGTTCTCCAACTATGGCTATCTTTAACTTCTTCTCCGTAGGCATTGCCGCCGCCTCTGAAAGACCTGATATGAATTCAAACATTTAGTAACCTCTGTGATAAGCTAAGATAAGGATTAGGATTTTTTAGTTTTATTTTTGAGCAATTACTTGTTTTACTGCTGGTTTTACTACATTTGTTTTAGGAACCTCAGCATCCTCAAAAAGTGCTGATATAGAATCCTTCTTTGAGGGATCAAACACATAAATAGTCTTTGGAATAGCTACCGAAGGATCAGTCTTGATTCTTGCAGCAAGATATCCAAGATGTAGAAGACATTGTCTTACCCCATCCACAATAGCAGCTGCTTCAGCAGCACATTGCAGACTATTAGGTAGTATAATATGGCAGCGATTATTTATCATTAAACTTACTCCAGTCAAAATTAATATCTTTAAAAACATTACCTTTAAAATCTGTGCAGGTATCGACATGAAATGCTGTCTTTGAGCAATACATATCAGCATACCCAGAACGCATCTTACCAGAACATTGTTGTTTTGTCTTGGCACAAAACCATCTTAGTATTTTTCTAATAACCCAATGCAAAACTAATCCCTCATATCTTCTGGGTCCCATATTGGAGCAACCTCGTAGTCATTTCGTAGAATTGTTAACATATTCGCAGGTGAGTTCTGACGATGTAGCCTATGAAAAGGGCATTTCTTATGATAGACATTATTACAAACACTAGTGTTCATAGTAGGTCTATCGCCTGAGAGAATAAGTTCCAGAATTCCCTTCATCGTCTGAAGTTGACGTAGCCTATATTCTTCAAGCTGCCATTCGGTTTTGAAGATCGGTATTCTTTTAAAGCGCTTGTTAAAATCTTCCTCCCCCTTGACTTGGACATAATTCATCCAAACTCTATCGCATTTACGACCTGCGAAGAGGTCTGGGAAATTAGCTTTTATAATATGCGAAGTCGCATAGACATATCCTGTCATGCCTTCTTGTGGATCATGGTTCTCTGTCATATCACCGGAAAACCATGCTGCGGTCTTATGATCCAGGGGGCCGATAGCATTTCCTGAGTCCATTAAAAAATCTATACGACCTGTGAGGTAGCAATGACACAATAATACTTCATTAGTAGCCGACACATAAAAATAGACTGTTCCAAGAGGAACCTCTCTCTTTTTCCCAAAAGGAACCTCAATCCCTATCGGCCTAAGTCTATCAAGCTCACTCTCATAAAACTCAGAATATTGCAGAAGAAGTGCCATGAATCCAGGAAGCCCACCTAGAGCTTTATAGGTTTTATGTTCTGAAAAAGAATCAAGATTTTTAGAATGCCATAGTTCTATCCCAGACTCTACCCAAGGGCGGGCTTCAAATTCATTATCGCGCTTAAGGATATAAAACCTCTCAACCATAGTGTGAAAGACTACACCAAAATCTAAAGACCACTCACGACCTTTCCCGCGAACATTATTAAGAATCTCAAGCTCAAACTTCGCTTGGCACATTCTGAAAGAAGCCATAGAATGATGATCTAGAAACATCTCTAGACCACCAGTCTCAGGATTACGTTGGAGAAAGTGATATTTTGATAGGGCTTCTTCTAGGGTCATGGCTGAGACTCCAAATCTTTAATCACTAGCTCTGCATAGCCTACGATATCTCGCCAATGATCTAGCTCTTTAGAATTGCCATTAACAATTCTTGCTATCTTAGTAGCCATCATTGTTAGTGCTTCAGCTTGCACCGTATTAATTAGTCTTGAAGATTTACTTCCTTGCACTTCTGCAACTTTGCACTGCGCCCTCTGCATGGCTATGCGAATCTCTTGTGAAGTCTCGGCCACAGAATTAAAATATCCATGAGTCTTCTCACGCTCGTTTAGGATAGGATTTTTATATTTCTCAGTATCCGCAGCTACTTTCTCATATTGCTCTTTTACTTCCTGAGCAGTCATAGCATTAGCTGTTCCTGCCGTCTGCCCCATGAACTCCGGACCTTGAAATCTTACCGGAATATCCTGAACATCATTCACATGATGAAAATTACCTTTATCATCTCTATAAGATCCCATTACTTTTTACCTCTGATTAAAGCCTTAAGCATCTCTGCTGTGAATCCAGCGGCTTGAAGTTTCTTCAGCATATCTACAGCTTGCTCTGCGGTGGCTGGTGCTGTAACAGTTTTTACAGCTGTAGCCTTCCTATGTTTAGGCATAGGCTTCCCAGCTCTTTGGGCATCTAGCTCATCTTGCTCAAGTACATGCCTTGGCGGGCCTATAATCTTTATAGCCGCAAGTTTCCTATACCGCTCCACATGCCGAGCCTCGCGCTCTTGAAGCATCATGGACTTTATAGCCCCATGATACTCTATCGTCGCAAGAAGCTCTTCATCCGTAAGAGTAGGAATCTTAGCTGCTGAAAAAAGCCAATCTGTGCCTTCTAATTTCAAGTTTTTAGCCGTCTGTCTGCGGGTGTAGGTAATCTCCCCCGCGTCGTTAGTATGTACTGTTGTTTTAGTCTCTATGGTTTCTAAAACATGAAAATCAGCTAAGCAATTACCACAGAATCTGGTATCTGTGGGGGAGGAGTAATGATGGCAATATATTATCCCACATCCCTCACATTGTTTAGTATTTAATTCATGCTCCTGTTCACAGTCAGGGCAGACTGGGATTATACTAGCTTCGTATCTCATAGCTAGGGATAGCTCCTCTTGGTACAGTTTAAGTTTTTGACTCTGATTCATTCAAAAGTTTATGAAACTGCATCTTAACCGAAGGAATACGATCAGCAAAAAACTCTTCGAGAAGCAAGCGAACTAAGACACTAGCATTACCACTATATTCTGGGGAATTTAGCTTCTGCAATTGTGTCTCGTACAAACGAACTCCTCTTATAGCTGTTTTGCGGCCTGTAGATTTGCTAGAAGAATAGATAGGGGTGGGCATTGTTTTAGTGTATACGCGGTTGAGGGCTTTGTCAAGGGTCTTTCTAGAGTCTACTTATTAGAAGTTCATAGAAGCATATGAGTCTCTAATAGAATCACAATTAACTAAGACATTAGCGATGTGGTCTAGGTCTATATAAGGCCCATGATAACGTTGGAGATTTGCACTGTTTTGCGACTGTAAAAGCATATCTCCCTGGCCTAAAAGATTCTCTGCTCCTCCTGTATTTAAGATCGTCATAGAATCATGGACTGAAGGAAGTCTAAGCGCGATTCGAGTTGGGAGATTAGCTTTAATATCTCCGTCTATAATCTTTACCGAGCTTCTTTGAGTAGCAGCTATGACGTGAATTCCAAGAGCACGGCATACTTGAATAAGGTTCTTGATTCTAGCCGGAACTCTAGCGAAGAACTTTATCTCTGAATCTGTCTTAGCTCTTGAAGCATCTTCAGCAATAACATCTGCTAGCTCATCAATTATAACAACATAATAAGGAAGTGTAGAACCTCCCATAGCTTTCATCTGGCTGTTATACTCAGCTACATTCCTAGCCACTCCCTTAAGCTGTGCTTTTCTTTGTCTCACAATAGCCATAAGACGATCAAAGGTAGCATGGAATCTATCCACAGTATCAACCATCTCTACTGTGTGAGGGAGGTCAGAGAATAAAGTAAGGTCTAGTTGCTTAGTATCTACTAGAATTAACTTCATATCTCTGTGGCTATTCTTACAGGCTAGACCAGCGATTATAGAATTAAGGAGAACACTCTTCCCAGCTCCTGTACTCCCAGCTATGAGAATATGAGGCGCATCCCATAAATCCAAAACTGCTGGATTTCCACGAGTGTTAACTCCAAGAATAATAGGGAGCTTAAAGCTAGAATACTTAGGCTCAGTGAATAAAGAATGCAAGCAAGAGTCGAAAGAGACTGTGGTTTTATGTTTATTAGGGATTGCAATTGCAATTTCACCTCCTTCTCTTGAGATAAGGACTGAATCAACTCCACAGCCGAGGGCTACATCTTCCTCGGCTTTAAGAATCCTAGCGATAGGAAAATCATGAGCTAGTCTATAATAATAAGTCGTTACTATTGGCCCTTCTTCAACTTTTGAGAACGCGGCTTTTATGCCGAGGCCACCTAGTTTAAGGACTAGCATGGCTCTGGTTTTTTCTGTCTCAGAAGCAGCTTCGAAAAGATTTTTCTCTTGTGTCATTATATAATCTCTTTCCTCTCTGCTAGAACTTGTTCGTATTCTTCTTCGGTTAGAGCATATAGCTCTACATAAGAAGGATGCACGTGATTCCCTTGTGAAATAAAGAACTCTCCGTAGGAATAAGACCTACGGAGAATATTCTCTTTATAAAACTTCTTTTTTTGGGCTTTGTCTATTCTATAAGACTTATCCTTTTTCTTTAGAAATCTCTGAAGAGGTCTTCCATGCCTTCGATTCTCCGGCATTCCTGGAATAGAGTTTGGGGTTGCCATTTAGGACTCCTGTAGATTAGACTTTGCCTTCTTGCAGCTTCTCTACAAAAGATTTATCCGCAAGCATGGCTCGGTAAGTAGGTGCGAGGTATTTAAAAGCTGTTCTGAAGTTACTCTTCCCACGCTCGAATCGGAGATAGATTCCACCTGTTCTCGACGCGATTTTCTTCAACAAAAGCTCTGCTTTATTATCAGGCTCATCATATTGATCTGCGATGTAGACAGTATCAATGGATAGTTTCTTAGAAACCGCTAGAGTAATAACCTCGTCTATAGGCTCGGAGCGCTCTTTTTCAGAAGTGTCTCGATCATAGAGATATCCGCCAGTAGCATAGTTATCACCCGCTTCGCCGTCGGAGAAGATAATCATTCTGGTAAGGGATTCCTCTGTTAGAAGTCTTTTAGAGACCTCAACAAGAGGTGTTCCTCCAGTGGCCTCTATCTCTTTCGTAAGAAGTGCTAGAGCTGGGAGATTAAGGGAAAGGTGCAAAGGCTGCGCGTTCATAGGATAAATAGCTACAGAAGTTTTATCCTTAGCACAAGAACGTAGAAATTCTTCTACGCCTTCATGAGCATCCTTAATCTTTTCTCCGCCCATAGAACCTGAATCATCAAAGACTATTCCTAGTCTCTCTTCTACTTTTTCAGGGGTAGGCTTAGGCTGTAAAAGTGCTAAGGCTCCAGCCTCTGCCTGTGCAGCAGTAGCTTTAGCCTTCAAAGCCGCTAGACCAATAGGCTTTATAGTAAATGCTGGGTTCATTCTTAACTCCTTTTAAGTTAAAGCACAAACAATTTTTATAATGCAGATTAAAAATGTAAATATAATTATTGTTACTAAGAATGTTGGAGCATCATGCCAGAACAGATACCACCATTGACCCATAATAATTCTCCTTTTTTAATTAACTCTCTGTCTCTCTATAATCCCTACAAGCCATCCATATTGTTTCTTAGTAATACTTCGACAGTTATTTTTTACAATCTTCTTAAGCATTTTATCCTCAGCTATAGATAAAAGTGCCCAGCTTAACTCATTGTTTATTCTAGCTACTGCTTTCTGAGTTCTAATATCTTGTTCTGAATTCTTCAGAAGATAATGCAACGCACCTTCAAAAGTACAGAACGGGATATCTGTAAAGCCTTGATAGTTAAGGTTCCAGTATCTATTTTGAGGGAGGTATCTGATTGTGGATTTTTGCATTTTTATTAACCTCCTATGCGCTCGTAGGCGGACTTCCAATCTTCGCCGAGCCAAATTAGATTCTTGTCAACTATTCCAAACTCAACTTCGTGAGCGCCTTTAAATCGCTTCTTCACATCCGCTTCGTAGTTTATGGGTGGCTCTAACTGGATGAATGTGCAACCATCATCCACGCCCTGCAATGCCTTAGCAACGCGTTCTCCGTCATCAGCGGAATCCAGAGAATTTCCAGCTTCAGTTATCTTCTGGGCCAGTTCTGGAGTGATTCTCGCCATCAGATCGCTCTCTGCTGCTGGATACGGCCAATGGTATCTAGCAGTTCTCAACAATTCAACCATCTCTTTCCGCTCTGGCGTCATTTTTTTATTAACCTCATTTCTGA
>Ga0302280_1000261_pt1 | contig 45769 bp, 51 predicted proteins | sample III_Fen_E1_1_FD_198771 | JGI IMG/M metagenome (GOLD analysis project Ga0302280, IMG submission 198771) | Peat permafrost microbial communities from Stordalen Mire near Abisko, Sweden - III_Fen_E1_1 | ecosystem: Environmental > Terrestrial > Soil > Wetlands > Permafrost | place: Sweden: Abisko... | reverse complement strand
CTACGAACACTTTCTTTACGTGCCCATGATCGGCATTGCCTTCATCGTCGTGCATTTAAGTCTGGATGCGGCCGAAAAACATAATATGCTATCAACCTTTTTAAAAATATTTACAGTCATCCTAATTATCTTTTGCGCGATCAATATCCACCGCAACCTGGATTGGCGGACATCAATCGGATTTTATGAGCAGTTGGTCACTTATCGGCCCGATGATTACCGGGTCATCAATAATTTAGGAATGGAATATGCCAATAAAGGCATTCACGACAAGGCGCTTACCACCTATCTCAAGGCCATTGCCCTAGACCCCAACAATCCCGTGGCCTATCACAATATCGCCGGAACTTATCGTGATACAGGGCACATTCAATTGGCCTTAGACAATTTCCACAAAGCCCTTGAACTTAATCCTAATTTTATTTTTTCCTACCGTTCCTTAAGCGATCTCTACTGGCGCTTGGGGCAGTACGAACTCTGTAAAGAAAACCTAGAGCAGATCCTCCGCATCGACCCCACCGACCAAAATACCCGCCAAGCCCTAACGATAGTAGAACAACGCTTGAAATAAAAGAACAGAGGTGTCCGTCACCTTTATTTTATGCAAAAATTTCTTTGAAGAATTTTTTCATTTCTATCCATGAGGCTTTGTCAGCAGCAGCGTTGTAAAGCGCGCCAGGAGGGACATTCTTGTTATCCGGATTGGTAAAGCCGTGCATAGCTCCTGGGTATTTGATAAGGCGATAATTGACCTTAGCTTCTGTCATTTCTCTTTCAAAAGCAGCGACTTCATCTGCCTTCACAAATGGATCATCTGCCCCGTGCAGCGCTAAAACTTTGGCTTTAATATTCTGAGCGTCTTGAGGGTTAGGAGAACTAAGCCCGCCATGAAAACTGACAATGCCTTTAATATCCGCCCCACTACGGCCTAGCTCCAAGACGGCAGTCCCTCCAAAACAATACCCGATCGCGGCTAATTTAGAAATATCCACATTGGGTTGTGCTTTTAAAACATCCAACCCTGCATTAGCACGCGCCCTTAGCAGAGGCCTATCTGCTTTAAATTTTCCTGACAATTCCGCCGCTTCAGGAATCGTCTGAGGATGTACGCCCTTACCATAAATATCTGCAGCAAAAGCAACGTAACCTAACCGGGCCAACATATCCGCACGATGTTTGGCGTAGGCATTAAGCCCTTTCCATTCATGCACCACCAAAATACCGGGACGTTTTCCCGTCAATGAAGCATCATAAGATAGATACCCTTCAAGAATGACATCTCCCTGTTTGTACTCTAGCGTTGTGGTTTTTAAAGTAGCCCATGCTGATGACGACATGCTGGATAAAGCTATTATTGAAGTTAGCAGAAGTTTCATATTTTTTGCCCCTTGCTTCATTATGCCGGGATTTTTTCTCCCCGGAATATTGGTTCCACTGGTTTGGCATCAATCCTTAGTCCCCCGTCGTGCTCGATATGAATGGTATACAAATACCCTGGTATAAAAACCACTCCTGGGGCTTCAATTTGAACGCTCTTGATCCCTGCGTTATGTGCCAAATTCTCATCAAAGGCGAATTGCCAAAAATTCTTCCAAAATCTATTTTCAAAACCACTGGCCTTGCCTGGGACCTTATACCCACCTGGAATTTCATTAACTTGAGTTATAGGAAATTCCAACGTCTTCGTCCCGTCCAGTACAAAGGCCTTCCAAAACAAATAAACACTCCTGCCCTTAAAGCGATCCCCAGCTGCCACAAACTTATCTTCAAAACGGACAACTAACGACTGAAATTGGATCAAATTACCACTAAAAGTAAAATATTTAGGCGGCATGTCCTGACCCGCACTATCTTCTTCGACGAATTTGATGGTGGTCAAATTACGATGAGTTGCTTCATCATAATTAACCGCCGTCACCAAAACTTGTGCCGCCCTGGATTCTGCCTGAAGACGCTCAACCATCTGTTGATAAACATGTTCCCGATCAAATCGCCATATCAACCAAAAACCAAATACAGCCAAACACAAAAAAATAAATAGAAATCGACCCATCTGATATTACCTCCGCTATTATCCTACTCTTTTCATGAACGATAATCAATGCCTAACCACCTAAACGCCCTGTGTTGAGGTGGTTTGAAAATATTACTCTTTTCAATAGCGCATCGCCTCCTCTTTAGCTATGATTGCGTCATGGAAATTGTTCATCACTGCATTGATTTCTTTCTGCATCTGGATCACCACATGGCTTCCATCACAACCCACTACGGAACTTGGACTTATTTAATAGTATTCGTTGTGGTCTTTTGTGAAACAGGATTGGTTGTCACTCCTTTTTTGCCTGGTGATTCATTATTATTTGTCTTGGGAGCTATGGCAGCGCTTGGGGATTTACAATTAGCAACACTGATCCTGCTCCTATCTCTCGCAGCCATCGGCGGGAATATGCTTAATTACAGCATCGGTGTTTTTTTATCCGAACGCGTCATTACCGGTCAATCCATTGCTCTTGTCAAACAAAACCACCTCAAACGCACCCAGGAATTCTTTGAGAAATATGGAGCTAAGACGATCATCATCACTCGTTTTGTTCCCATCATACGCACCTTTGCTCCTTTTATGGCCGGCGTGGGCAAGATGCCCTATCGTCAATTTACCATTTATAATATTATTGGTGGTGCGTCGTGGGTCTTGGTAGGGATATTAAGCGGTTTCTTCTTTGGGAATCTTCCATTTGTACGAAAGAATTTCTCCCTGGTCATTCTCGCTATCGTCTTCATTTCTCTTATCCCAGCGTTCCTGGAATATCTCAAGCACCAAACATCTTCCAAATCTTAACCTTTTAAATTACTTTTCTTAAGCACTTCCAGAAAAGCATCAACCACATCCGGATGAAATTGGATGCCTCGACCTTTTTGCAATTGCTCAACAGCATCTGATTGACTCATCCCTTTGCGATAAGGACGGTCGGATGTCATAGCATCATAGCTATCCGCCACTGTCACAATCGCAACTAAAAGGGATATTTGTTCTCGAGCTAATCCGTCCGGATAGCCTTTACCATCCTGCCGCTCATGGTGATTGCGGATAACTGCAAGCATGTTAGGGTCATCTAAAATAGGTTTTAAAATTTGCCATCCTAAAACCGGGTGAGCTTTAATATTTTCCCATTCCTCATCCGTCGGCCTACCTTGTTTATGAAGAAGATCATCCCGAACCCCCACCTTGCCTATGTCGTGAAGGAGCGTTACCTTTTTAAGCATTTCTACCGTCTTTAGATCAATCCCCATCTGTACGGCAATTTTTTCTGTGTAATCGGCGACGGACTGGGAGTGGCCCATGGTGTATTGATCCCTGTATTCTAAGGTCAGAACCAACGACTTAACCGCATCATAAAAATAATCTATCAGTTTTTGACGGGACTCTTGCAGGCTTATGGCCATCTTGTTAAAAGAATTAGCTAATTCACTAATCTCATCCTCACCGCTGATGTGAACCCGATGATGCAAATTTCCATCCGCAATATAGCGGGTACCGGCGATCAGTTGATTAATCGGCCCAATCACTCGTCTGGAAATCAATAGGCCTAAAACCACCGCCAAAACTATGCCGGCCAATAAAATCCACAGGGCTTCCCTGAGCCCCTGATGATATAAGACTTCAATATCAGCGGCATCAATATCAATCCCCACCTCTGCCACTGGTTGGCCTAATGCGTTCCTGATTGGCGCGTAACCGGACAAGGTCGAACCAAATTCATCTGTTTCAACTTTCCTATCCGCCGAAGGTTCATCATAACCCTTGAGCATCTCCGGAAATCTTCCCGCATCGTAGGAGTCTCCTGGTTTGGAATGTTCTGAAACAACTTCCGTCTCAGCATCCACAATAAATCGCCATTCATTACTGCCATTCACTTTCTTAAGAATATAAACATACTTGATCTGCGGATTAGCAGCCCTGACCCTCTTTAAAAGATCATCCACCGAATAATATGCCTGGGAATTCATGCCTTCTTTATTCAATGGGATTTGTGTTAACTTATCCACATCGATTAGCTCGGCAACCGTTTCAGCAATAGCTTTTAATTGACTGCGCTTGCCTTCCAGCTCGGTTTGATAAGTCAGGCGAAAAATTAAAAAATCGCTTAAGACAACAAAACAAGAAATCGTGGCCACAATGGAAGCAATCACACGAAAATCGAAACGTCTAAAAATGTTATTCATAAATAAAAATTATATCCTAAATTGAAAGCTCCCGCAATCTGCATGCGAACAGTTATTCCTGACTATGTTTCTGCATTAGAACGACAAATTTTGAAAACTGCTCCGGTGATAATATCCCTCTAACGGCAAGAATCGAATTAAGTTTACAATCTTCCATCTGAGAAAGCAGTGTTTTGATTTGCTTATGCAGGGCTTTTACCCTCGGCATGTCCAGATAAGGCTTCATCAGCTCATTTTTTAAGGCTTCTTTATCAATTTTCATTTCTTGATGCGCATTTTCCATTTTAGCCCGATGCTCTTTTTTATTAGCCTCCAGTTGCTTTTTCTGGTCTTCTGTCAAATTCAGCTGACTAAAAATCTCCTGCATCCGCTGCCCAAAATGTGCTTTTTGAGAGGATTCTTCCTTCCCGGGAATATTTTGAGCATGCCCCAACGGTAATCCTGTGAAAATACATAATCCCAAAACCACCAATAAAACCCTTTTTAATTTTGTCATAAATCTCTCCAATTAAAGAAAATAATGTTCAATGGGTGTTCCCAAATCATTGCTCTCTGCCTGCGAAACGGATGTTGTATTGCTCAATAATGAAACCAAATATTCTCCCTGGTCTCTCGCTTGGGTCTGCTGTATTTGTATTCTATTAAACGTCACCGATCCTGCCAAAAGCATCAACACAAAACTGACAAAAACTGGCACCAGCCTTGGAAAGAAAATCAATCCTCTTAATTTGCCTAGAATATCTTCGATTCGATCATTCACTTGATTGTCATTCTCTATCTTTTGTTTGATTGTATCCCAAAGTTCTCCTGGCACCTGCTCCTGAAAAGCTTGCTGAAAAGGGGTCTTATTATTCTTAACTTCCTTTAAAAAAATACGGCAGTCACTGCAGTCAAGCAAGTGGTTTTCTAATTCGGATGATACTTCTTGGCTTAATTGCCTATCGATATAATCCGTTAAGATCAAATCTTTATATTGATCACACTTTTTCATAATTCACCCTATTGCTGAGGCTTAACAATTTCTCGCGCGCTCTTTTCAATCGTGAACGTACGGTATTGACATTAATATTTAATGCTTGGGCCATTTCTTCATAACTTAATCCCTGAATATCGCGTAAAACAACACAGGCCCTCTGGTCAGCATTAAGTTCTCCCAATAAATTCTCCACCAGCTTTTCTTGATGTTCCTGATCAAGATTCTTCTGGGCATCATTAAAGACAGCACCCCCGCCATAAGCTTCCTCAAAAGGCACTGTCTTTGTTTTGGAGTTTTTCTTGGCAAAATTAATGGCGCAATTAGCCGTGATCCTGTAGACCCAAGTTTTAAAAGAGGACTCGAAACGAAATGTTTTAAGCTTGTAGTAGATGGTCATAAAGACCTCTTGGGACACTTCCAGAGCATCTTCCCTATTATTAACAACTCTTAAAGCTACATTGTAAACAAAACTACTACTTGCTTTGTAGACGTCTTCAAAGGCCGGCATATCCCCCTGGGACGCCCTGATCAATGTGTCTTTCGTTATGTCTTCCATGGTATCTTTCACTACTTAGACAAATCCATCCAGCAAAAAGTTCCCACTTATTCTTTATCCCGGCCGAGCTCAAGATGAAATCCATGTAAAAAGCGATGAATGAGCGGAGCAAAGATAATGGCCAATACCATATAAAAAACAACGGCTGTAAGGATGGCATAAAAACAAGTGAACACTTTGGCAAACGTGGTGTGAATTGTATCCACCAGGCCCAAGCCTGTCATGATCATCACCGCATTCAAAACAGACTCTAACCACGACAGGCCTTCCAAACAATGGTAGACAGCTGCCCCCAAGAAAATAGTTCCCGTTAAAAGCAAGGCTGCAACCGCGACACATTTTACCACCCGTCTCAAAAAAACTTCTTTTGAAACCAGTGGCTGCTGATGATGTTCGAAAATGGTAAAAAATTTTCTGCTCATTCCTTAAATCTCCTTAGGCATTATTCAATATACCTGTCTAAGCTTAAAAAATCAAGCGTGCACCCGGTGTGGAATCATTGACATTTATTTAGAATCACCTAAAATAATGAATATCTAAATCCATTCCTTGCCGAGGAGTTCTAGATGCTCGAAATAACCTATTTTTACATAATGCTCTTAGGCTCCATTTTTGTTTACAAGACCCTGGCCAATGACCCTGAACACGACAAGATCTGGGGGCCCAAGAACAAAGAGGCTTTGTTAAAACAAAAAGAAAAAGATATCGTACTCCTAAAGAAACAGATTGATCTTTATCAGAACTACCAACCACGTCTCAAAAAGGAATCCGCCCGCGAAGAATCAATGGCCTCAAGATAGCTTTCAGTTAATTTAGAATCAATCAGCCTTGTAGCTGTTCCTGAATCATATTTCAACTGATGGCGCCATAAGGTTTCACTGCTTTCCCACACCTCACATTGTCGCCACGTCATTGCCGCCATGACCGCAATCCCAAGCCCTAAAACTACCTTTGAGAAGCTTGCTTCCCACCCCTTGGGCCGCGCCCAAATCAATATTTTTTCAACAGCAACCGCCAAAAATATACATATCCCCACACTGGGCAAATACATCATTCGATCTGAAACGAGGCTTAAAAATGGCTGAAATCTTAGGAGAAAGAAGATATTCACAAAATAAAATGCAAGAGCAAAAATTAATAAACGGTTTCGACGAAAAACAAATCCCACCGTCAGAAGTCCTATCAAAGCCACCGTCGCTAAATAAAAAATTGTCCCCGATGCTGGTAATCCATAAAAAAGAATCAGCGGCCACGGATAGAAAAACTTGTAAAGATAAAACACAAAACACCAAGCCCAAATAAAGAATCCTTGTCCCATTGCTGGTTCTACTATATGGCTGTTTAAAAAATAGGTCACAAACGCAATTGGGACAAGAAAACTCGCGCATAATAATTTGTCAAAGATTAATCGAATACTCATTTTGTGCTGACGAAACCAGTCTAACACTAACAAGGATAGCGGTAAACTCACCGCCATGGGTTTGGCGCATATGCTAAGGACTCCCAACGCCATGGTGAACCAGAAATACTTCCTGCGATTGGTATCAATATAATTTAAGTACATTAGAAGTGCCGACATATAAAATGTTCCGTACAAAACATCCTTGCGTTCTGTGACCCACGCTACTGATTCAACATGCATTGGATGAATCCCAAACAATAACCCTGCTAATGCCGCAGCCAGGGGAGTCAGGCCCATTCTCTGGCTAAAAACAATCACCAACGCCGTCACAAACAAATGCAAAAGAATATTGTCCAAATGAAAAACAAAGGGATTATACCCAAAAAAATAATGCTCAATGGCCCAGGTACTTGTCGTCAAAGGAATGTAAGTATTGTTCACCGTGCTTGTCCACATTTGCGAGTGACTAGCGCTCAAGTGGACTTCATCATCCCAATTAACAAAACTTGCCCTAAGGCATGGGAGATAGGTGATAAAAATTAGAAGGAGAATAAAAAAGGATGTTATTCTTTCACAAACTGCTGGGTAGGAATACTCGTCAAAGCTATTCTTGATATTCACTGGAGAGATAATTCCTTAGGATCTTGTTGTCCCCCGCTTCAGCCAACTTTTGAATATTGTCCTCCATCCATTTAATCCATTTAGGATTCATCTGGCAGTCTTTGGAGAACCTTATGCCGCATTGATAATGTTTTTTGCCTTCTCCTGCCCTCTTAAACCAAACCAACTCTGCCATGGTTGGGAATGAGGGAATTCCTGTAGCGCTAAAAGACATTTTCATTCCATGGTCAGGCTGAAATAATTTATCTGTTTCAAAGGACATGCCCGTTAAACTAATGTTAAAGATTTTCCCCTTTCCCTCTATCTTCTGCTCCGGGATGGACCATCCAATATCAATATGCTCACGTAGTCTGAAAGAATCTCGTTTATTAATCACATGGCCTCCTATATAAAAATTGCCTCGCAAGATTCCCTGTTTTTTGCTTTGGATTGCTCTCTTTGGTTCTTGTCCATGATACCGAGCTCCAGAATCTCGTGTATGTGATATTCTAATACAAAACTAAAGCTTTATACGCAAATTGTAATCCATTTGTAATCCAAATGGATTCTTAAACAGCCTGCAACGATGAAAAATGTGCTTTAAGCGGAATTCTTTGCGGTTTGTTACCAGCAAAATGTTCTGTAAAATCTACAATTGTAAAACCAACAATTGCTTTAGTCTTTGCATCCTTGCGGACAATAATACCATCGTCCATCATTTCTCCAATGGCTTCACGTGGCTTACCTTCAGTGATATAAAGCACATCAGCATCTTTATCATATGAAACTGTCAATTAATCACCTCTACGCAAAGACTAAACGTCCCCTTGGTTCAGGGATGGGCCTTCCTAATTGCTTGGCGGTATCAATCCATTGCTGGGCAACAATCCCAATATTTTTAAGAGCTTGGGCATAGGTCGCCCCATCTGCCATGCACCCAGGCAGTTCTGGGATTTCTACAATAAATGCCTTATCTTCCTTACTCCAATAAATAATGAGTTCGTATTTTAATTTACCCATAAATTATACCTCCATCTTGTACTTCAAAATTATACCCCGAACCTGTTTAACTTGGTAAGGTTTGGCCTTGCTACCTTTTGATTGAATATTGATAATTTCTTCAACATTATCCCGTGTGAATATATGGTGACTGCCTTTGGTTCTTTCTTTAAAACTCAATCTTTTAAGTAATTGGCACAAAGCAATGAATGAAATATTTGCATCGCTAGTGCCGCACAAAACATCTTTCAGAATTTTTTCTACCCTGCTCATTGCTAAACCATGCCTTCCAAATTTTGACTACTTAATAAATAATAACATCCTATTGAACATTTACCAAATACAAAACATCTCTCAAAGCATCACCACCTTCATCTAAATATTTCCATAAAATTGATTGGTAATCTACCCCATTAGCCAATGCCATCCTTGACCGGCTGATACACAATGCTTATACTATCGAATTAACAAGTGAATCAATTCGAAAAACAAATATTCGAAAGCACTCTGTCGGGAAGGAATAAAAAATGTTCACAAAATGTCTATTGAATTTGATTATTTTATTTGTAGCAGTCTCTAACTGTTATGCGCAGACAGCGGAAGATTATGCGGACGTTGGCAATGGCTATATTAAGCAACACAGCTATGATCAAGCTATCTATAATTTTACCAAAGCCATTAAAATAAACCCCAAATATGCAGTTATCTATGGCAAAAGAGGAACTATTTATTACATCCAAGGTAAGCTTCCTCAAGCCTTGTCTGATATTAATAAAGCTATTGAAATAGATCCTACCAATTTTTTATCTTATTCCATACGTGCCGTGATTTATACGAAACAGGGAAACTTTATTCAAGCTATAGCAGATTATAATAAAACTATTGAGTTAAACCCCAATTATACCGCCGCATATCTTAGTCAAGGTGCTTTATTCCAAAATCATGGAAACCTTAATCAAGCCATAACCGATTATTCCAAGGCCATTCAAATAAAACCCGATTATGCTAATGCTTATAATAATCGTGGAGCTACCTACAACGGACAAGGTAACTATTCTCAAGCTATCTTAGATTGCAACAAAGCCATCGAAATAAATCCTAAATACGCCAATGCTTATATTAATCGCGGTATTGCATATTATTATGAAAAGAATTATAACAAGGCTTGGGAGAATGTGAATAAAGCAGAAACTTTAGGGGCTACAATTGCTCCTGAATTTCTTGAAGATTTGAAAAAAACATCGGGCAGAGATAAATAACTGGAAAAAGTTACGGTACTACGCACTCTATATTAAATCTTTGAACTGTTACCATACGTTTGCCTGCCTTGTCGTCTAATGGTAGAACATAAACTTTTTGTAATCCAAATTGTAATCCATGAGAATTAATCGATACGGTAGTAGTAGTGAACTAAGCGAAAGATGCGTAGAAAGAAAAAAAGTGTAACTCTTTAGATATCTAAGAATTACACCTTAATCTTTAATTGGTTGCCTCGCAAAATTCCCTGTTACTTGCTCTGCGGACGGCTTATGCACTTTCCCTCGACATCGTGAGCATACTACAGAAAATTTTAAAACCTCTCCATTTACAGGGAGGTTTTAAAATTGCCTCGCATGGACTCGAACCATGATAACGAGATCCAGAATCTCGTGTCCTACCATTAGACGACAAGGCAGCAATTGCTTATTTACCAAAGATTTCTTTGAATCCAATCATCCGCCTTATTGATGGCTTTAAAGATGCTTCCAATAGGATGAAAGTCTGCGCTGGTCGTCTCTTGGCTTGTCGCTGGTGTGGCATCAGGTTTTGGAGGAGTTCCGTAGATATAACCTTGGTTGCCCTGAACAACAGCGTTTGTCGACGCTTGGTCGGCAAATGTAAACACACCACAGGAACATGTCAATAAAACAGCTATGATTAACGCTTTGCTCATAATGTCCTCCAATGAAGTCATTTAAATGCTTCCTTTAAACGATGAGTTGTTCTTTGCTGGCCCAAAACAACCATGGTGTCAAAAAGCCCGGGCCCAACAGCCTTTCCTGTTAGCGCCACCCTTACCGGATGAACTAAATCTCCTGCCTCAATGCCTAGCTCACTAACCATCCCCCGAAAAGCTTCTTCAGTTGTCTTAACATTAAATTCACTGATGGCACTTAAGCGCTCGGCTAATAAATCAAACTCTTTTTGCATGTCCTGTGATAAATGTTTTTCCTTAACTTCTTGTTCAAAATTAACCTTCTCGTTAAATATAAAATCTGTCCAATCCAAAAAATCCAAAAGGGTATTCATTCGCCCCTTGTATAATTGTACCATGTGTTCAAAATCTTTGCCTTGCGTGTTAGCTTGGGGGTATTTTGCGACGACAAGCGGTCTCAACATTTGGGCTAATTCAGCCGTGTCCATTTCTTTGATATATTGACTATTAAGCCATTGAAGTTTTTCTAAAGAAAAGGCAGCGCCCGCCTTATTAATTTTCTTAATTGAAAATGTTTTAAGGGCAGAGGCCATCAGGACTTTTTCTTGATTATTGCCCGGGGACCAGCCTAAAAGCATCAAATAATTAACAATGGCTGGCGACAAATATCCTTGTGTGCGGTACTCTGTAACTGCTGTCGCCCCGAAGCGTTTGGACATGCGGCCACCTTCAGGGTCCATGATTAAAGGCAAATGGGCAAATTTAGGAACTTTGAATTCCAAAGCTTCATAGATAAGGATTTGTTTAGGCGTGTTAGAAATATGGTCTTCGCCACGGATAACGCAAGAAATATCCATTAAAGCATCGTCAATGACACAAGCAAAACTATACGTAGGGGAACCGTCCGACTTCATCAAAACTTGATCCTTGATTTCTTTGCTGTCAACAACGATCTCACCGCGAATCAAATCATAGATTTTAACAGATTTCTGAGGAATTCTTAAGATTACGGCTTCGCCGTCCTTATATGCCTTATCTTGGGAAAGAAGCTTCGCTGCATATTCACGATACAGATCAAAACGATCGCTTTGTTTGTAATATTCATCCCAGGTCAATCCCAGCCACTTCATACTGTCTAAAATTTCATCTAGATACTCTGGTTTTGAGCGCACCAAGTCCGTATCTTCAATGCGCAGGATAAATTGCCCACCCTGAGCCTTGGCATACATCCAGTTAAAAAGAGCTGTGCGCGCCCCTCCAATATGCAAAAAACCCGTAGGGGATGGAGCAAAACGAACACGAACCATCAGCTTTTCCCCTTTTGTTCCAAGTCAATGAGCTCAGATATTTTTCCATCTAGGAAAGCGTGCTTAAGCTCGCCTAATGGATCAAACTCAATGCCTATATTATAAAATCGTTCACTCTCCTTACGAGAACGAACCACCTTACCTGTACACTTAAAAGGCGTTGTAGGATTAGTAAAATCAAGCCTAATGTCTACATTAGTCCCCACATCAATGCTCCTGTTAAGATGCACACATAAACCCCCAAGTCCGACATTAGATGTATTGGCTAATATTGTTTCATTGCTCCCGACGGACAACCACATCGTCAATTGACAAGGATAATTAGCCCGAGGATACTTTCTTCGATTAGAATCAAACATAGTTTAGATAAATGGTTTTAATACCTGAACGCCTTGGTCTATAAGTCGCCGGAGATTTTCTCTCAAGCGCTCATGGTCCCGTTTTGAAATATCCGTAAATTCAATTCCTGTATCATAGAACATCGGCTTATTATTTTCACTGTCTTTGCGCCGAACGCTCCAGACCACCTTGCCTTTTGGCTTTATATTCCCTTCGAGATCAACAAGATCTAATTCCATTTCAACTGAGGTAAATAATTTGATCTGGCCTCGAAGGGTGATGCAAAGACCTCCCAACCCAATATTTTCCGTATGTGTCAAAAGAGACTCTTGAGCCATTCCATCAGAGGACACAACCTTAACAACGCACGGGTATATCACACGAGGGAATTTCCTGCGATCTGAGCCTTCCCAAGACATATCATCCTTCCTGGCCTTGGAGCGCCCCTAGGCGCCGTGAGCCATTTGCAGGCGCGTGATCCCTTCTGCGCGACCGGTGTTAGAATCAACTTTAACGATCACCCCATGGACCGTCGCAGGTGACTGGGCCACTTCAAACTTATTGGGCATGCTTGTCAGAAAACGGGTAATAATTTTTGTCTTATCTTGCCCAATAACAGAATCATACGGGCCACTCATTCCTAAATCCGTAATATACGCTGTTTTTAAAGGCAAGATTTTCTCGTCAGCTGTCTGTATATGTGTGTGTGTTCCGTATACCAAGGAAACCTTCCCATCCGAAAAATGACCCATAGCTACCTTCTCGCTGGTGGTCTCCGCATGCATATCCACGATAATGACAGAGACCTCATCTTTGATCTCTGTGATTACATTCTCAAGCATTCGAAACGGACAGGAAACATTATAGCGCATAAAGGTGCGTCCCAAAAGATTTATTACACCCACCTTGATCCCATTGGCAGCTCTTGTAATTGTCCACCCAACGCCTGGAGTCCCCTCAGGAAAATTAGCTGGACGAATTATTCTATCCTGATGTTCCTGTAAATATGGGTAGATCTCCGGCTTATCCCAGACATGATCCCCCATCGTCATCACATCAACACCAAAACTTAATATTTCATCGGCATTCTTTGGGATCAGTCCCGAGCCACCAGAAGCATTCTCCGCATTGGCGATGACAAAATCAATCCCATGTTCTTTTTTTATCTTAGGCAAAGCATATGCTACTGCCTCCCGCCCAGGCCTCCCCACAATGTCACCGATGCATAGGATATTCATATGTTATCAATTTCTATTTTGCATACTCGATAGCACGAATCTCTCGAACAACCATAACCTTGATGTGCCCCGGATATTCCATCTCTTCTTCAATTTTCTTACGTATGTCACGCGCCATGATCACCGCTTCATCATCGTTGACCTTATCTGGCATGACAACAACCCTGATTTCACGACCCGCCTGCAAAGCATAAGTTTTTTCAACACCCTTAAACGAATTGGATATCTTTTCAAGATTCTCTAATCGTTTGATATAGGTTTCCATGCTTTCGGCCCGTGCCCCTGGACGTGCGGCACTGATAGCATCCGCTGCTGAAACCAAAATACCATAGATCGTATTCATCTCCACTTCGCCGTGATGACTTTCAACCGCGTAGGCAACATCTTCAGATTCACCATATTTGCGGGAAAGGCGAGCACCGACAATGGCATGTGTGCCTTCTTCCACGTCAGAAGAAACCACCTTGCCAATATCATGCAACAACCCAGCACGCTTGGCCGTCTTGACATCAATGCCTAGTTGATGCGCCATGATGCCCATAAGTTTGGCCACTTCAATCGAGTGATTCAAGCCATTCTGACCAAAAGACGTTCTATAACGCAAACGTCCGACTAATTTAACAAGTTCTGGATGCATCCCGTGTATTCCCAATTCAATCGCGGCAGCCTCACCATCCTCTTTAATTTTCTTCTCTAACTCAGCCTTGGCCTTTTCAACCACTTCTTCAATGCGGCCTGGGTGAATACGCCCATCGACTATCAATTGTTCCAAGGCCATACGAGCCACCTCGCGACGGGCCATGTCAAAACCAGAAATAGTCACCGCTTCTGGTGTGTCATCAATGATAATATCAACCCCTGTAGCTTGCTCTAAGGTGCGAATATTGCGCCCCTCGCGGCCAATGATGCGGCCTTTCATTTCATCAGAAGGTAGAGGAACAACGGAAATGGTTGTTTCAGCAGTATGATCTGAAGCACAGCGTTGAATAGCAGTGCTGATGATCTCTCGTGCTTTCTTGTCAGCGGTTTCTTTGATCTCTTCATTCATGTGTCGCAGACGCATAGCTTTTTCGTTAAGCAATTCTTCTTCAAGACGTCGCAATAAAATTTGCTTAGCTTCTTCCGCGGTTAGATTTGCGATGGTATGCAGGCGTTCTTTCTCCTGAACCAAGATCTTACTCAACTCTTCATCTTTCTGTTTAATAGTGGCCTCTCCACGAATCAGGATTTCTTGGCGACTATTAAGATCTTTTTCTTTTTTTTCTAATAGATCCACGCGCTTGTCCATACTCTCTTCACGCTGCAAGACACGTTTTTCCATGCTGCTTAGCTCTTCCCTGCGCTCCTTGGTCTCTTTTTCGAAATCCTGACGCATTTTTAATAAAAGATCTTTAGCCTGCAGCTCTGCTTCCTTACGAGTCGTTTCTGCTTCACGCTTGGCTAATTCACGGATGCCGCCGGCTTCTTTATTAGCCAGATCTGTCCGTTGACGCCCTAAAATACGATTAAAGAAAAAACCGATAATGACACAAACAATGGCCGCAAAAATATAAATAAATGCCTGGCCTAATGCATTGCTTTCCATGGCAACTCCTTATTCTAACTGATTATTTACCCTGCGATGACTTGACTGAGGCGTATATCATGCGCCTCGTAAGGAAGGTTTTCGGTGAGTTGAAAATCAAAGGCAAAACCAACAGTAGTGACATTCTGAGGAAGACTACTAAGGAAACGGTCGTAATAACCTGCCCCTCGGCCCAGGCGATGATTCTGTCTGTCAAAAGCCAAGCCCGGAACAATCACCGCATCAATATCCTTTAAAGCTAACGCTTTATCCAGATCAAGAAGAGGTTCGTGAATACCGTATGTGCCCTTATGTACATCTTTCATAGATGAGATTAATGTAGGAATTAATTTCCTTTGATTTTTTTCAACAATGGGTAAAGCTACCCTTTTTCCCAAAAAACAAGCCTTTTCAATCATCAGTAGAGTATCCACCTCACCAGGCATGGATGCATAAAATAAAATGCTTTTCGCTGCTTGAATAGATGGCAATTGCCAAAATTGCTCAGCTATTAAAGCGCTTTTGCGAAGAACATCCTCTTTGTTTTGCTCTTTAAGGAGCCTTAAATAATGTGTTCTTAAAGAGCCTTTATCCTTCATTTGTCGCGTATGATATCATTTTTTTCGAAGTTTGTCCATTCTCTCTTTGATCTTAACTTCATAGCCCTGCAAGGTTGGTTCATAGTAAACCGCGTCATGGGGCATATATTCCTGCTCCACATAATGCTGCGGATAATCATGGGCGTATTTATAGCCGGCCCCATGACCTAGTTTGGCAGCTCCTTTGTAATGCCCGTCTTTTAAATGAGTAGGGACGCCTTGTGTGCGTTGTTCCTTAACATCCGCCAGTGCACGATCAATGGCCACATAAACCGCATTAGATTTAGGCGCGCACGCGACATAGACCGCGGCCTGAGCTAAAATAATCCTGGCTTCAGGCAATCCGATAAATTCCGCGGATTGAAAAGCAGCATTGGCCAAAACCAATGCTTGGGGATCAGCATTGCCCACATCTTCGGCCGCACAGATGACAATTCGGCGGGCAATAAATCGCGGGTCTTCGCCCGCGTATATCATCTTGGCCATCCAGTAAAGAGCGGCATCCGCATCAGAGCCGCGCATTGATTTGATAAAAGCAGAGATGGTGTCATAGTGCGCGTCGCCATCCGCATCATAGTTCACTTGTTTTTTCTGAATGGATTCTTCTGCAATGGCGAGATCAATGTAAATAGTCCCGTCCTTGGATTTATGGGTCGTCAATGCCGCCACCTCAAGGGCATTGAGGACCTTGCGCCCATCACCATCGCTAATGGAGGATAGAAACTCTACGGCCTTATCATCAATTTGAATGGGCAGGGAACCTAATCCCCGTTCTTTATCAGCCAGTGCACGGGATATTAAAACTTTTAAATCCTCAGGGGAGAGTGAATATAATTCAAACACTAAGGAACGAGACAGTAGCGGGCTGACCAAGGAAAAAAATGGATTAAAAACAGTGGCACCAATTAAAACAATATTACCCTCTTCTATATCAGGCATTAAAACATCCTGCTGGGCTTTATTGAAACGGTGAATCTCGTCGATAAAGAGGATGGTCTTGCGGCCTGAAGTGCTGCGGCGATTTTGGGCTGAGGCCAATATCTTGCGCATCTCCTCGACGTTGGAGGCAACCGCATTGATTTTCTCAAAATGGGATTGAGTCTTTTGACTAATGCATAAAGCCAAAGTTGTTTTTCCAACCCCAGGCGGACCATAAAGAATTAGTGAAGACACCCTGTCCGCCTCAATGGCGCGCGTGAGTAGCTTACCTTCACCTAAAATATGCTTCTGCCCCACGTATTCTTCAATAACACGCGGCCGCATGCGGGCACTTAACGGAGCGTCCGCAAGAATAACTTTTTCATCGGGAGAAAATAGATTGGTTGTCATCTATAAAATTTCCCCTCTTTTTTTATAAAAAGGGGTAGGGGAGTTTAAAAACCCCCGCCTCTGCCGTTGAATCTGGTGTAAATGAGAACCATCATTCTCAAGTGGGTGCCAGTGTGAGGCCGCCAAAGGCGCGCCAACAGTTGACCGGCTCCCGTTGTATTGTTTTGTGGTTCAATACATCCGAGACCCTCTCGAACAGTGCAGGGTTAGATTAATTATATCACTAACTATCTTTTATGCAACCACCTCAACACCGGGTGTTGTGGTGGTTCTAACGAAGAATAGCCCCAAGATCTTTGGTGAGGGATTGAAGGATGCGTTCGTGGACAGTGGAAACTTCGTCCTCGCGCAGGGTTCTGCTGTTGGATTGATATTGGCAGGAAAAGACCAAGCCCTTATGCCCTGCCTGGATCTTATCGCCTAAATACTGTTCAATAAACTTAACCGATTTTAAAATATCCCCTCCCTGCTGCTGGCAGATCTCCTCAATTTTCTGATAAAGAATTTCTTTTTTCACGGCTAAAGAAACATCCCTGGTGATCGTCGGAAATTCAGAAATGGATTGATACTTTAACGTCATGCCCGGCAAAGGATATATTTCATCTAAATGAATGCCTGCAAAATAAATATCTTGGTTCTTGATACCCCAATTGCTCAGGATTTTTCCATCCACCTTACCTAATGACCCTAAATATATGCCATTAAGTTTAATAGAGGTCGCACAGCCAGGATCAAGGACCGCGAATGAATTGCTTTCATAAGCAGGGCTTACGCCGATGGAAATAAAAATTCGTTCAACAATGCCTTTTAAATCAAAAATATCGACCGTGTCTTTCTTGGAAAAACGCCAGTCCTGCGAACGGCGGCCAGTTAATAGAATCCCTACTGTTTCTTTTTCTCCATCTAAAAAGTAACGCTTACCAATCTCAAAAAAGCGTAAATCTTTTTGGCCACGGTTAATATTGGTAACCGCTGCCTGCAACATGGATGGCAACATGCTTGGGCGCATCAACTCCTGATCTTGATTAAGGGGATTATAAATCCGGATAGCCTTGAGATCAGCCATATTACTTTTAACAAGCATCTTGGTACTGATCATATTGTGCGTGATGATCTCATCAACACCTGCAGCAGATAATACCTTGCGAACCTTGTCCTTAATCTCACGTGGCCTTTTGTCAACGGCAATATTGATCGCCTTGATGGTGGGCATCTTGGATGGCAGGTGATCAAATCCAATCATGCGGGCGATCTCCTCGATGACATCAACATCCTGCTGAATATCCGCACGCCTCAAAGGAGGCGTTACTGTCAAAACCCCTCCACTCGCTGTAACTTTAAATCCCAATCTGGCCAGCCAGGCCTTAGCTTTTACAGGCGTGACTGCAACTCCTAGCAAAGATTCTATGTCCGCAACCTTGACTTTAACCTTTGCTGCGCGATTTTTGGATTTGACTGCGACTTCTGCACGGCCTGACAATTGTCCGCCTGTTAATTCTAGCAAAAGATCCGTGGCGCGATTGGCACCAGTCAAAACCCCTTCAAAATTCACATTGCGCTCGAAACGATAGGAAGAATCACTGCGCAGGCCTAAGGAACGGCATGCCCGACGGATAATCCCCATTTCAAAATGAGCGCTTTCCAATAAAATATTTTTAGTGCCCGCTGTGATCTCTGTGGCCTTGCCTCCCATAATACCGGCAATGGCCACTGGCTTCTCTACATCCGCAATCACCAAAATAGAAGGGTTCAATTTTCGCTCGATGCCATCAAGTGTCACGAGGCTTTCCCCTTCACGAGCCCGACGGACAACGATTTTCCCACCAACTAATTTATCATAATCAAAAGCATGTAAGGGCTGTCCCGTTTCCATCAAAACAAAATTGGTTATATCCACCGCATTATTAATCACATTGATGCCCAAAGAATTCAGGTGCTGTTTTATTTCCTTGGGAGCATCTTTGATTGCTACATGACGGATCAGCGTTGCCAGGTAGCGACTGCAGTCTTTCTTGTTCTCAATAGTAACGAAATTCTTAAGAACGGATGTTTTGTGATTCTTGACTATAGGATTCTTAACAGCCTTCCCAGTGATCGCCCCAATTTCCCGGGCTAATCCCAGGGTATTCAGACAATCCGGACGATTGGGGGTGATTTCGATCTCCAAAACAGTATCTCCATCAACAGTTTCAACCGCCTCAATCTCAAGCCCCGCCATCGTCAAACGCTCAATAAGCTCGTCGGTCGATAACTCCGGATCAATGTAATCTTTTAACCAATTAAGAGATAATTTCATAATTTAATTAAAACTGTTTCAAAAACCGCACATCATTTTCATAAAATAGACGAATGTCATTAATGCCGTATTTAAGCATGGCCATGCGCTCGACACCCATGCCGAAGGCAAAGCCTTTATATTTATTCTTAGGATAGCCAACGCCTTCAAAAACTTTTGGGTTAACCATGCCACAGCCTAAAATTTCCAGCCATTTCTTACGCTGTATCCCTAAAATCTCAGCATTGATATCAACTTCCGCCGAGGGTTCAGTAAATGGAAAGAAGTGTGGCCGAAAACGCATGATGACCTTGGGTCCAAAAAACCGGCGGCAAAATTCAGTCAATAGTCCTTTGAGCTCAGAAAATTGCACTTTCTCATCAACCAGCAATCCTTCTACCTGGTGAAACATAAATGAGTGGCTGGCATCCACCGCATCAGGACGATACACCCGGCCCGGGACAATCACCGCCATTGGTGGCTGATGCTCTTTCATGATCCGCACTTGCCCTGGTGAGGTATGACTGCGCAATAAAAGACGACGGCCTCGGGCTGATGGATCTTCTGCATCTAGATAAAAAGTATCAAACGCATCGCGGGAAGGATGGTCGATGGGAATATTTAAACCTGTAAAATTATGAAATTCTGTTTCTATTTCCGGCGTTTCAATCGTTACAAAACCCATTTGTTCAAAAACCGCGATGATCTCTTGCATGGTTTGTGTGAGAAGGTGGGTGTGGCCTATCGCATCGCCGGTGCCAGGCAGGGAAACATCTACCTTTTCTCCAGCTGTCTTAACAGCACTCAGCGATCCTAACTTTTCAGCAATTAATTTCTCGACGAAATTCCTTAGATCATTAGCACCTTTGCCAATAGCGGCTTTGTCAACGGCTTGGGCCGTTGGCAGGGAAGCAAAAACATCGGCAACCAGGCCTTTCTTGCCCAAATATTTAAGACGAAAAGCTTCCAGTGCCTGTGCGCTGTCAATCGATTGGGCCTCAGCTTGAGCGTACTGATGAATTTCTTGAAAATTCCACTGCATTTAATTCCCCTAATAAAAAATGCCCCGCTTTTTATCCAAGCGGGGCACCAGAGAACATGTAAAATATTCCCGCGTTTACGCCTTCTTTGCGACAGCCTTCTTAACAGCAACTTTTGGCTTCAATACCTTTGCTTGCTCAACAATAAGCGCAAAAATTTCTGGCTGTGTTACGGCTAAATCCGCCAATACCTTGCGATCAAGCGTGATATTAGCGGCCTTAAGACCACTGATGAATCGGCTGTAGGTGATGCCTGATTCGCGGCAAGCGGCATTGAGACGAATGATCCAAACGCTCCTATATTCGCCTTTTTTCTTCTTGCGATCAAAATACGCATATTGACGGGAACCAATCAATGACTTGATGGCTTCTTTATAACGTTTGCTGCGATCGCCAAATTGACCCTTGGCTTCTTTCATGACGCGTTTTTTACGTTTATGTGAATAAACGTTTGTTTTAATTCGTACCATACGGCAACACCTTTCTTATACGCTTGGAATCCGTCGCTGATATATATCCGCTATGACGTAATTGACGTTTGTGTTTGCGTGTTTTTTTACCCAAGATATGCTGGCGGCCGGCATTGCGTTTTTTCAATAGACCACTTTTGGTCATGCGCAAACGCTTGGACGCTGCTTTTTTGGTTTTTAATTTCATTTTTTTAGCCATGATCTTTACCTTTCAAGCCTTTCGGGATGACACTTATAATTATTTCTCTGATTTAGGCGACAAGACCATGGACACGATACGTCCCTCGGCCATCGGAGCCTTTTCAACTGTTGCATACTGGGCGGTGGCAGCCACCACTTTTTCCAAAACCGCTTTCCATTGATCTCGGAAACTCATTTCCCTGCCTTGGAACATCATATTAATCTTTACTTTATCTTTCTTGCTTAAGAAAGCTATTGCCTGGCGCATTTTTGTTTCCAGATCATGATCATCAATATGAGGCTTGATTCTAATTTGCTTTAAATGTGTCACATGCTGATGCTTCTTGACCTTGCGTTCTTTTTTCTGTTGATCATATTTGTATTTGCTAAAATCTATTATCCGGCATACTGGAGGGGTAGCGGTCGGAGCTACTTCAATTAAATCCAGCCCATACTCGGTCGCCAACTCCAAAGCCCTATTAATATTAACAACGCCTAATTGTTCTGAATTAGGCCCGATCACCCTGACTTCTTTGGAGCGAATTTGATTGTTGATCCGTATATTCTTTAAAATAGTTAATCCTCCTGTGTTTATTCTAATGCCTTACTTCTTGTTAAGAGCGTTCTATTATCCCTAAATTCTATTTCTTGTCAATAATCTGCTGCTTAAGGCGTGAAACCAGGGCTTCCACGCTCATGGCTCCAAGATCGGTCCCATTTTGTAAGCGCACGGATACCTGTGCCGCTTGAGCTTCCTTGTCTCCTATAATAATTTGATAAGGGATCTTTTTAACAGAAGCCTCGCGAATCCTTTTAGATAGCGATTCATTGCGATCATCGACGACAACCCTAATATCAGCTTCTTGTAAAGCTGTTTTAATTTGCTTTGAAAAACTCTCATGCTCATTTTTGATAGGGATAATGGCCACTTGATTTGGCGCCAACCATAACGGGAAATTACCCGCGTAATGCTCAATCAACGTTCCTATGAATCTTTCCAAACTTCCGACCAGGGCACGATGCAGCATGACCAATGGCGCTTGGGCGCCAGTTTCATCCACATAATTTAATTCAAAACGCTCAGGCAAAAAGAAATCGCATTGGATGGTCCCACACTGCCATTGACGTCCAATAGCATCTTTTAATTTGATGTCAATCTTAGGGCCATAAAAAGCGCCATCGCCTTCATTAATATCATATTTTAATTCTTTAGTGTCCAAGGCATCCTTAAGTGCAGCTGTGGCCTTATCCCAATTCGCAATACTGCCCATAAATTTTTCTGGCCTGGTAGAAAGTTCAATATGTAGGTCATGAAAACCAAAATCATTCATTGTGTCAAAAACAAAATCAATGACGTCAATGACCTCATTCTTTATTTGTTCCGGGCGTAGAAAAATATGCGCATCATCCTGAGTAAACCCGCGCACGCGCAAAAGACCATGCAAGACCCCCGCCTTTTCCTGGCGATAGACGGTGCCTAATTCAAAATAACGAATAGGCAGATCACGATAGGAGCGTGTCTGTGATTTATAAATAAGAATATGCCCCGGACAATTCATGGGCTTGACGGCGTAGTCCTCATCATCCACTTTAAAATAATACATGTTCTCGCGGTAATTCTCAGAGTGGCCGGAAATATCCCAAAGCTTGCCCTTTAATATATTGGGAGTCACAACCAATTGATAGCCGCGCTTCAAATGTTGTGTTTTAATATAGTCCTCAATAACCTTACGCAGCATCGCGCCATTAGGATGATAAAAAACAAGTCCGGCTCCTGCCGTCTCATGATAGATATGAAAAAGATCAAGCTGTGTCGCAATCTTACGATGGTCGCGTTTAGCCGCCTCATCGAGCATTTTTAAATATTCATCTAATTCTTTTTGGGCAAAAAAAGCAGTGCCGTAGATGCGCTGAAGCATTGGCCGTTTTTCATCCCCCCGCCAATACGCTCCTGCCACGGAAAGCAATTTAAACCCTTTGATCAACCCTGTTGAAGCAACATGCGGCCCCTTACACAGGTCCACAAATTCATTACCCGTCTTAAAAATGGACACTTCCTCATCCTTAATCCCGTCGATCAATTCAACCTTATACGTTTCATTCGCCGCAGCAAAAAGTTTTTTGGCTTCATCGCGATGCATGAAGGATTGTGTCATGGGAAGATTCTTCTGTACAATGCGATTCATGGCCTTTTCGATCTTGCGCAGATCATCGTCGGCAAATGGTTCCTTCTTGTCAAAATCATAATAGAAACCATTGTCAATGGCAGGCCCTATCGTGACCTTGGTGTCCGGCCAAAGTTCCTGCACCGCCTGCGCCATCACATGCGCCGCGGTATGTCTCAACTTATCTATATCTCTATTATATTCCATAATATTCGTTTACTATGCCCTCAAGCTACGGCGGACAGCTTCTGTAGCTGGCCTGCCAGCCGTAGCCTTGACGAAGGCTGGTGGACCCGACAAGACTCGAACTTGTGACCTTTTCCATGTCAAGGAAACGCTCTAACCAACTGAGCTACGGGTCCGTCAATACTAATGGGCGGGGAGGGACTTGAACCCTCACAACCTTACGGTCATAGGATTTTAAGTCCTACGTGTATACCAATTCCACCACCCGCCCCAAAAACAAAACGAAAACATCCCAACCGTGGCGCTTCTATATCAAAAATCTGGAGGCGAGGAGCGGAATCGAACCGCTGAATAGAGGTTTTGCAGACCTCTGCCTTACCACTTGGCTACCCCGCCGCAACTATCGTCTTTACGATATCTTCTATTTCTGCCAAGTGACCAACACCGATGGTGCCGCAGGCCAATCTACCTTTCACAGGCTCAATGAATATAAACCCATGTTTCTTAAGCTTGTTGCAATTGTCCTTAACGATCTCATTGGCAAACATCTCATCATTCATCGCCGGTGCAATCAAGACCTTGGCACGGGTAGTGATAACAAAGGCTGTCAGAAGATCGTCAGCCAAACCATTGGCTAATTTTCCTATCACATTTGCCGTCGCTGGTGCGATAAGAACAATCTCTGCGCGTTTAGCCAGTTCAATGTGCGCCATGCTCCATGATCCCTCATCAAACATATCACAGTAAACGTTCTTGCCTGACAAAGAAGACATGGTCAACGGTGTTATGAACCGCGTCGCTTCCTTGGTCATGATCACTGTTACTTCGCAATGATTGTCCTGCAATCTACGGATAATATCGCCTGCCTTATAGGCAGCGATACTTCCGCAAACACCTAAAACAACTTGTTTAATCTTAGGACTTGGCATTCTTTTTCTTTTGTAAATCATTGTATTGGGTAAAAATATCTCCACCCTTTTCAACAACCTTCCCTGCTCGGATCTCATCTAATGCTGTCGTCGCTAGTTTTTGATCAGCAGACACATTCACTAGCCGCACCCCTGTGGTGGCCAACTCGGTGGCACGCATGGAAGCCAAGCGCACTAAACGATAAACACTCATACTTGCCTTCGGCAATAATTCTTCGAGCGGCTGATAAGCCATACGCATGTTACCTCCTATTTTGAAACATAAAAAGCAAGGCAGGCATAGCTTCCCTACCTTGGTAAGAAAACCATTTTTATAACACAATCGACGGGTATTGTCAACCAATCCCTTAAACGTTAGAAATTTGGCAATTCATGGCAAACAATCTGCTGCAGGGCATCCACGGCTTTTTTTAAATCCGCGTTAATGATCACATAATCATAGTGCTTGGCTTCTTTTAATTCCTGGCGAGCTATCTTTAACCGCACCATTAAACTTTCCTTGGATTCAGAACCTCTTGCCCTTAATCGCGTCTCTAATACTTTTAGGGAAGGGGCCTTGATAAATATTTTCAACGCTTTTGGAAATTCCTTAGCCACGGTCTTGGCCCCCTTAACATCAATGCATAGAAGCACATTGATCCCTTTTTTAAGCAAATTCAAAGCTTGCTTCTTCGGTGTACCATAATACTGATCAAAAACCTTCTCCCACTCCAAGAAATAACCTTTTTTTATCCTGTCCTCAAACAATTTTGTACTTAAGAATAAGTAGTCCTTGCCATGACGTTCACCAGGGCGCTTAATTCTAGTGGTTGCTGAAATCGATTTAACCAGCTTGTCTTTTACAGATGGGCTTGATAATAGGGCCTTATGCAAGGTTGTCTTGCCGCAACCTGAAGGGCCTGAGATAATAACGATCCTAGCTTGAGCATGAACGGCTTTATTCGATATTATTGGATTGTTCACGAATTTTCTCAATTTTGCTCTTAATGGCGATCACAGCCGCAGAAACTTCCTTATCCTGAACCTTGGAACCAATGGTATTTGTTTCTCTCTGCATTTCCTGGGCAATAAAATCAAGTTTTTTACCAGATCCTTCGTCTTGCTTTAAAAGAGCCTTGGCTTCGTCAATATAATGAGCCAGACGCGCCAACTCTTCATTAATATCATTGCTCTTTTGATACGAAGAAAATTCCTCTGAAGTCATTCGAGCCTTACTATCCTTTAAAAGAACGCTGATCCGCCCTTTGATAAGACTGATTTCAACCAGCATTCGTTTAAGTTGACCATTGATATCAGCACTCAACGACTTTCCTTCCCGTCGACGCATGACCACCGCACCTGCAACAGCCTTGTTGAGTGATTTCTCTAATACTGGCCAAAGATCTGCCGCTTGCACAAAAACTTCCTTAGCTTCGATGACTCCTGGCAAACGCATAATGTCAGCGACGGTAATATCATTTTTAATGCGGTGTTTCTCGCCCAGGCTTTTGGCAAAATCTAAATAGCGCTTTACAGTCTCCTGATTTAATACAATGTTCGTCTGTGGCCTGTCCGTGATCTTCACCGATACTGTGACCCTGCCGCGCTTCATCTGGAAGGAGACGATCTTCTGGATCTTGTCTTCCAGCGACGAGAACCCAACGGGAAGATAAAAGGCTAGGTCCAAATAACGATGATTAACTGTTTTTATCTCAACAACCCCCTTGACCTTACCATAAGTAATTTCACAAGCCCCGAAACCTGTCATGCCTGTTATCATACGACCCCTTGTTTTATTGCTGACCTTAATTTAATAGTTCACTTCTTTTAAACCACAAAGAAATTTCTCGACGAGCTTCTTTAATATCTGAAGACACGTGCACTAAATTTTCAAAAACCCCCTTGGTCGTCACTCGACCAAACTTGCCGCGAACGGTCTTAGGAAAAGCTTCTTCCGGATTGGTCGCCCCTGCCATGGCTCGGGCTTTTGCCACCGCATCCTGACCGGTAAAAACCATCGCAATAACGGGGTTCTTCCCATGCAAATCACCCATCAAATAGCGCACGATTTCCTTAAAAAAAATTTTTTCTCGCAAATGACCATAATGTGATTGTGCCAGCCTCGATGAAACCTGTACCAGCTTCATCCCTGTTAATTTCAAATCACTGGCGAGGAATATGCTGACTACCTCACCGGCAAGCGCTTTTTGAATCCCGTCGGGTTTGATCAAGACCAATACTGACTGTGTGCTCATTTACGAATAACTCCCAAAACCCTGTCTAAATCATCCAGCGTGTAATATTCAATCACAAGCTTGCCCTTGCCCTTCTTATCCTCAATTAAAACCCTGGTGCCAAGAATCTTTCTTAATTCCTCTTCCAATATTTCAATGTCGCGATCTTTTGATTTAGCCATGGCTGTTTGAATGATATTCTGGCCCTTATGCGCATTTTTCACCAACTCTTCCACTTGGCGAACGGAAAGCTCCTTTTCAATAATGACCCTGGCCATTTTCTTTTGTATAGAGGCATCCTCAAGGCTTAATAAGGCCCTGGCATGACCCATGGAAAGCTTGGCATCGGCCACATGCTTTTGAATTTCATCGGGAAGCCGCAAAAGACGCAATAGGTTTGTAACAGTGGAGCGATCTTTGCCAATCGCCTCAGCAATAGCTTCTTGGGTAAATTGAAACTCTTCCATAAGCCGCTTAAACCCCATGGCTTCCTCAATGGCATTAAGCTCTTCTCTCTGTATGTTCTCAACTAACGCTAAGACCAAAGCCTCCCTATCCGTCACATTCTTGATAATTACCGGAACCTGTTCAATCCCAAGGGCTTTTGCCGCTCTTAAGCGCCTTTCACCTGCCACCACTTCATAGCCATTCTCATGCTTCCGCACCAAGATAGGCTGAAGAACTCCTTTTTCTTTAATAGAGGCCTTTAAATCCTCTAGCTTCGCTTCATCATAATTTTGCCTTGGCTGGAATCTATTTTCCAGAATGGAAATTGTTTTAACGTAGGCCACGTTGCCTGAAGGATTATTTTCCAGATTGGAAATTTCATTATCAGGATTATTCTCATGGGGCTTGTTTGATATTAACGCTGACAAGCCTTTGCCCAAAACTCTTTTTTCCATTCTGATCTCTCCCTAAAAATTTTCTTCAATTACTTCAAATTTTATTCATCAACAGGAACTCTTCCGCCAACTCTTTATACTTTAAAGAGCCTGATGAAGCTGCGTCATAATAATTGATAGGCTTGCCAAAGCTTGGCGCCTCACTGAGACGTATATTCCTTGGAATAATAGACTTATACACTTTGTCTTTGAAATAATTCTTAATCTCATTAATCACTTCATTGGTCAGATTTGTTCTGAAATCTGCCATGGTCATTAAAATTCCTTCAATGTGTAAATCAGGATTAAGGCCATCCTTAACCAGGGCGATAGTATTCAATAGCTGAGACACCCCTTCCAAGGCATAAAACTCGCACTGAATAGGAACCAGGATAGAATCAGCAGCAACCAAGGCATTAAGGGTCAACAAGCCTAAGGATGGCGGGGAATCTATAAATATAAAATCAAAACTATCCTTCACCGACTCCAAAGCCTTTTTAAGCCTTGTTTCTCTGGAAAGCACCCCAACAAGTTCAATTTCCGCGCCGGTTAAATTAATATTACAGGGAATGATGTTTAGGTTATTGAAAGCCGTCTTAATAAGGCCGTCAGTGGTTGGAATGCGGTGAATGAGAACATCATACAACGATTGTTTAATTTCATTCTTATTAACCCCCACTCCGCTGCTGGCATTGCCTTGGGGGTCCATGTCTACAATAAGAATTCTTTTGCCTAAAACAGCCAGCGCTGATGCTAAATTGATGGTTGTTGTAGTCTTACCCGTACCGCCTTTTTGATTACAAACAGCGATAGTTTTTACCATTTATGCCCCTCAAGCCTTGTTTCACGTGAAACAGTGCTATTTTATACGCACCTTTATTTTGGCTTTTTTTGCTCCCTGCATTCCAAAAAGCCCACGCTTTTCTTCACAAACAATTTTGATATCTAGTTTGCTTTTAGCAACACCTAGTTTTGATACGGCTTTATTGATTGCCTCATCTAGGGTACCGCCTTCAAACTCACTGACTTCTGCTTTGATATCCATACTATTTCTTAACTGATAGTTGAGCTATTTTCCACTGCGTTGCTGTGGAAAGGATGTAAAAAACTAAAAAGTAAATGGCCCAGGAGCTGGCAAATTTATAAAACATACATGTCATCATCACCGGCAAAACATACATCATCATCTTCTGCTGCATGAGCTGCTGCTCATCAGTGACCACCATATTCTTACTAGAGATCCTCTGCTGCACAAACATAATGCATCCTGTTAATATAGGCAGTATATTAAACTCATTACCAAAAAAAGGCAAATAAAAAGGCAGTGTCATTAAGCGATCCGGCTGAGATAAATCTCTGATCCATAAAAATCCTTGGCCTTGAAAATACTGCGCGCGCCATAAAATCTGGTAAAGAGCCATAAAAAAAGGCATTTGTATCAGAAATGGCAAGCACCCACCAAGCGGATTGATTTTCTCTCGACGGTAAATCTCCATCATTTCCGTATTTAATTTTTGCGGGTCGCTTTTAAATCTTTCTTGCAAGGCCTTGATCTTTGGCTGCACCTCCTGCATCTTCCGCATCGACATCATGCTTTGCATGGTTAATGGGTAGGTGATACCGTAGATGATCATGCTTACCAGAATAATAGCAACGCCCCAGGATCTAAAAATTCGATGTAAAAATGGTATGGTGTAATAAATCGCTTCCCCTATCCATTCAATTATAGGAAAGTTGCTGAAGGCAACAATCCTATCAAATCCATCTCCGTATTTCTTCATCAACCAAGGATTTTGAGGACCTACATAGATATCAAAATCATAAATAATGCTCTCCCCCGGCCCTAACGTTTTATCTTGTGGCTTAATAGAAATCCCAAGTTGTTTATCGCTATCTGCTTGAATTTCATAGCCTTTCGTTTCAAATTTAGGCTTAACTACAAAGGCATGATAATGATCTCTAAAACCAACCCAGCCCACCACGGCTGATTCATTCTTATAACTTTTATCATTGAACTTATTGGCATTGCCCTTGCGAAAAATTTTATTATTGGATAAGACAGAGTATTCATATAAAGCAATTTCTCTATTATTTTGGGTAATTTCCATTCTGGATTGATCAATTTCAAAAGCTTTAATTAAGAAATTATTCGGAACGGATGAATTTGTTACGTTTTTAATTTCCATTCTGACTTTTATCAAGTGATTGTCTTCAATTTTATAAATTTTCCTTACTTCCCAGTCTTTGCCTGGATAATCTAAAGAAACTGTTTCCTTATCCACTATTTGACCTGTATAAGGAACATTTTCTAGCCCACTGATGGTGAGCACATCCGTTATGGGAAAAGGATTGTTCCCAATAAAATCTACTTGGTGGAGGGATCCACCCATATTGCTATATAAAAAATTCGTTTCAGTGGTTTTAATATTGTAGTCTGATGTCTTTAAAACAGCGTTTGTGGTTTCTTGTGAAACGTTTGGTGATAGGGATATTGCTGAATTACTTGTTGCTATGCTGGTTTGTGTTGGAACAAGTGCTGCGCTTTTAGCTTGTTCTACTTGCTTAGGAGCAACAAAAATGGCTTGATAGCCAAATAAAACTACTGCGGATAATACAATAGCTAAAAGGGTATTACGTTCCATAGGATTTACCTTACTGGGTCATACCCGCCGTCAGTCGCTGGAGAACAGCGCAAAATACGCCATATTGCCTTAATTAATCCACGAGCAGCACCAAAGCGCTCGATGGACTCAATAGCGTATTGCGAACATGAGGGATAAAACCGACAATTTCTAAAATGTAACGCGCGGCTTAAACACTGATAGGCTTTTATGCCTGATACCAGAAACCCTTTAATCATTGTATTTAAGCCTGCGGGCTTTTAGGGGATCAACTTAAGGCGGCCTTTGGCGCGTCGACGGCTAAGAACCTTTTGGCCGTCGGAAGTCGCCATGCGCTTACGGAATCCGTGTCTTTTTTTTCCAACAATATTTGTTGGTGTCTTTAAATGCTTCTTCATTGATTAGTACCTTCTAAATTGATCCAGATCTACCATCTTTACTTAAAAAGGATGGCTTTAATAGTTTGGTAATTGTAACATAAGCTTTAGCGAAGTCAAGTTTTTTGAGACAAAACCGCTTGGAATCAGTAGGGTTTAAGCAATAAAAGAAAAACCGTTGCAATCAAAGAAAGCTTTGTTATAATGACCCATCGAAACTTACTAAACCCTTAATACAGCCACGAGAGTGGGCTTTTTAAACAATCCACAGCTGTTAATAACTTGTGATCTCGACGACATGACGCAGAACCCCTTGAATTCGAAGCAATTGGGCCTTTTGACCCTACTAGACGTCTGGCAAAAAGCGCAAAACCCCATCAAATCCTCTGTTGGCGAGACTTCCTACGATACCTGGTTCTCCCATTTAAAGATTTGTGAGACAACTCCTGGGATATTGACCATCCAAGCCCCCGATGAATATTTTAAAAACTGGATCGATGAGCGCTACCGCACCATTATCGAGCGCTGCCTACGCACCGAAGCAGGGCAGGGGATTGCCATAGAATTTGCCGTTAACTCTGAGCTGCTCAACAAAAACACCCAACAAAAACTTAACCAGATTGAAAAATCCTTTGCGCCTACAGATAAAAACGTGCATTTAAACCCGCGTTTTCTTTTCGAAAACTTTGTCGTTGGCGCAGGAAACCGTTTTGCGTTTGCCGCGGCCCAAGCGGTTGCTGAGAATCCAGCAAAGGCGTATAACCCTTTTTTTATTTATGGACCCGTTGGTCTAGGAAAAACACATTTGCTGCAGGCTATTAGCCATGAAGCTCAACGAAAAAATCCAGCTCTAAAAATTTGCTACTTATCTTCCGAACAATTTACCAATGAATTGATCAACTCTATTCGACATCATTCCTCAGAAACTTTTCGCCAAAAGTACCGTCACGTTGACATCCTTTTGATTGATGATATTCATTTCATCGCCGGGAAGGTCTCAACACAGGAAGAGTTCTTTCATACTTTTAACACCCTGCATGATCACCACAAACAAATCATCATTTGCTCGGACAGGCCGCCAAAAGAAATCGCTAATTTAGAAGAACGTTTGGTTTCCCGGTTTGCTTGGGGATTGATCACAGATATTCAGCCGCCGGATTATGAAACACGGGTGGCTATTTTACGTAAAAAATTAGAATTAGAATCTGTTGCCGTTCCAGATGATGTGGTATTATTTATCGCCCAAGAAATAAAAACCAATATCCGGGAGTTGGAGGGCGCTCTCATCCGGGTGGTTGCTTACGCTCTTTTAGAAGATAAGTTAATTACATTAGCTGTGGCCAAGCAGGTCCTTAAAGACATGGTTAAAGAAACCATCAAGACCATCAGTGTGGACATGGTTCAAAAAGAGGTGGCCGCGTATTATAGTGTAACTTTGCCAGACTTAAAGAATAAAAAACGTAATAAGAATGTTGTTTTGCCTAGGCAAGTGGCGATGTACTTAACTCGTAAATTAACAACTCATTCTTTACCCGAGATTGGGGCCGCCTTTGGTGGTAAAGATCACACCACCGTTTTACATGCTTATAAAAAGGTGGAAAAAGACCTTATGACTAATCCTGAGTTGAAAAAGAACGTTGATCATTTAAACTTAATCCTTTTAGATTAAGCTATTGTGGATAAGGTTAAAAACTTATCCTAGTGTTATCCACAAGTGTTAATAGTCGTAAGTGTTTGAAAATAAAAAAGTTTTACTTGTAATTCAACTTATCCACATGTACTAATACGATTACTGCTGTTTTTGTAAGTTAACCAAAGAGCACTAAAAGCAGAGGGTTGTGAATATGAAAATTAAGACTAATAAAGAAGAAATTCAGGCGGCCATTGCAACGGTTAGTAATATTGTTTCACCAAAAGCAACCTTGCCGATCTTGTCTAATATGCTTTTAGAGACAAAAGACAGTTTATTAAAAATGAATACAACTGATTTAGATATCGGTATATCTTGTGAATTACCTGTGCATGTGTATGAACAAGGGGCAATAACTATTCCTGCTAAACGTTTTAGTGATATTGTGCGTGAACTACCTAATGGTGAAGTTATTATTGTAGCTCGAAAGAATAATCAGATTGACATTGAGGGACTTAATTGCCGTTTTAAACTTAATGGTTTGCCAAAAGAAGAGTTTCCAAAATTTCCTGAATTTAAAGACAAAGATGCTGTTTTAATTAAACAAACCGATTTAAAAGAAATGATTCGTTTGACAAATTTTGCAGTTTCTTATGAAGAATCAAGATATGTTTTAAACGGCCTTTTACTAGAAGTAGCGGGTGATGTGGTGCGTATGGTGGCAACCGATGGAAGACGTTTAGCAAAAATTGAAAAGAAATTAATACAACCAGCACTTAAAGATTTTCATATCATCATTCCAGTTAAAGCGATTAATGAGATTAATCGTAATTTAAAAGATGAAGGGCAGGTAAGTATTATTCATGGGGTTAATCAAGTATTGTTTAATATTAATGGGGTATTAATTGCCACACGCATTATAGAAGGCGAGTTCCCTAATTATAAGCAGGTTATCCCTAAAGAAGGTATTAATAAAGCTAAGGTTAAAACCCAAGATCTTCTTGCAGCAATCCGTCGAGCTAATTTACTTTCCACACCTGATTTTCAGGCTATTAAATTTGAGCTTTTTAAAGATAAATTAGTTATTTCTAAAAATACCCCAGATGTGGGTGAATCACGGGAAGAGGTGGTGATTGAATATGGGCAACAGGAATTAATAGTTGGTTTTAACCCACAATTTTTTATTGATGTTCTTAAAAATATTAATGAAGAATATGTGCCCATGGAATTTTTAGGACCAGATAAACCTTGCGTGTTGAGACTTAAAGAATATTTATACCTAGCCCTTCCAATGAGACTTTAAACATGGATTCCATTAAGAATATTGTTTCAGGAGTCATTGGTCGAATGTCCTCAGGAACTGGTGGTTCTTTTCAAGACATTCAAGCGGTCTGGGCACGAATCTCCAAAGAACAAAACAGTAGGGTTTCTGATTTTAAAGATGGCTGTGTGACAATTAACGCTGATTCTTCAATGCATTTGGTTAAATTAAATTTAAACAGGGAAAAACTTTTGAAAGAACTTCAAAAGGAATTTCCGTCGATCGTGAAAATAATTTTTAAAGTAGGATCAATGTAGCAGGTACGGATCTTGTGTCCGCCCGAATTAAAGGAGATATTTTTATATGCAGCAAGAAAAACCGACCAAACAAAAAGGCACCTATGATGCCAGCAACATTACAGTTTTAGAAGGATTGCAAGCGGTTCGTATGCGTCCAGCCATGTATATTGGGGATACTTCCAGCAGAGGGCTTCATCACTTGGTTTATGAAGCGGTGGACAATTCAATCGATGAGGCTTTAGCCGGGTATTGCACCGCCATTGAGACTGTTATCAATCACGATGAATCCATTTCTGTTATTGATAATGGGCGCGGCATTCCAGTCGACATGCACAAGACGGAGAAAAAACCTGCGGTGGAAGTTGTTTTAAGCACCCTGCACGCCGGCGGTAAATTCGACAAAGATACCTATAAGGTTTCTGGTGGTTTGCACGGGGTCGGTATCAGTTGCGTTAACGCGCTTTCAGAATGGTTTGAAGTTGAAGTCAAGCGAGATGGCGGTGTCTATCACATGCGTTTTGAACGCGGCAACACGACGACCAAGCTATCTAAAATAGCTAGTTCTAAAAGCACCGGCACCAAGGTTACATTTAAGCCGGATAAAACAATTTTTACAGAAACTCAGCATTTTTCATTTGATATTTTAGCCAAACGCCTGCGCGAACTGGCTTTCTTAAACAAGGGAATTTCTATAAAGCTTGTCGATAATCGTGGCGACAAGCCTAAAGAATCGCTGTTCCTATTTAAGGGAGGGCTCATTTCATTTGTTGAGCATCTTTCCGAGAATAAAACACCATTACATAATAAAGTCATTTACTTTGAACGTGAAAAAGACAATATTAATGTGGAAGTGGCCCTGCAGTATAATGATACCTATAATGAGACGGTTTTTTCTTATGCCAATAGCATCAATACTGTCGAAGGCGGGACACATCTTTCGGGTTTCCGCTCAGCTTTAACGCGCGCAGTTAATAACTACGCTAAGGCCAAAAATTTGCTCAAAGAAAAAGATGGTGTTGGCATCTCCGGTGAAGACACCCGTGAAGGCCTGATCGCGGTCATATCTGTTAAAATACCTGAACCGCAATTTGAAGGCCAAACAAAAACTAAATTAGGTAACTCCGAAGTGGATGGCTTGGTAGCATCCATGACCCTTGAAGCATTGACCCGTTTTTTTGAAGAAAACCCATCGGTGGCCAACAAGATCATTGATAAAGTCATTATGGCGGCGCGTGCGCGTGAAGCTGCCCGTAAGGCGCGCGAGTTGACTCGTCGTAAAGGAGCCCTGGATTCAGGCGGCCTTCCCGGAAAATTGGCGGATTGTTCAGAAAAAGATCCAACCATGTGCGAGCTATATCTAGTCGAAGGTGATTCTGCCGGTGGTTCTGCCAAACAGGGACGCGACCGTTCTTTCCAAGCCATCCTGCCCTTGAAGGGTAAGATTTTAAATGTCGAGAAATCGCGCCTGGACAAAATTCTAAGCAATGAAGAGATCCGCACCATGATCACCGCATTAGGTACGGGTATCAGCGAGGATTTCAACATTGAGAAACTACGCTATCACAAAATCATTCTCATGTGCGATGCTGACGTTGACGGATCACACATCCGCACCTTGATTTTAACGCTGCTGTATAGACAAATGCCGCAGTTGGTGGAAGGCGGATTTATTTATATTGCCCAGCCGCCCTTATATAAGGTAACCCGGGGCAAAAGGGAAGAGTATATTCAGACCGAAAAGGAAATGAATGATCTGATTTTAGAGTTGGGCACAGATGGGGTTAAACTAACCAAGATCGAAGGCAAAAGATCCTACACCCCAGCACAGCTCAAAGATATCCTTTTGGCGCTGGTTGAATTAGAACACATTGTTGAGCGCCTTAAGCGCCGTGGGGTCGATTTTGCTAGATTAGTCGAGAAGTATGACGATAAGAAAAAGAAGCTGCCCAGATACGTGGTCAAGGTGGGCGGTCAAGACGAGTATGTTTTTGATGATAAAGAATTAGCAGATATAACTCGAAACGACACAGAAACACAGTATATTGAGATTTTCGAATCTGATGAAATCGAACCCCTGCAAGAGAAACTGGATAAATTAGATATATTCTTGCAGGATTACAAGCGCACCATTGAAGAACAGGTGCTATTAGCCAAAGATAAAAAAGAAAAGGGTGCTCCCAAGATTGAGCTAAAACCACTCTTTGTTATTGAGGACGATAAAAACAAGACGGAGTTGATGTCGATCGTCGATATCCTGCAGCATGTTCGGGAGTCCGCTAAAAAAGGCATGGACACCCAACGCTATAAAGGTCTTGGGGAAATGAATCCTCAACAATTGTGGGACACCACCATGGACCCCGAACGGCGCACCATCTTAAAGGTTGTTTTGGAAGATGCCGTGGAAGTTGATAAAACATTTGCTATGCTCATGGGTGATGAAGTTGAGCCACGCCGTAAATTCATCGAGAGCTATGCGCACGAAGTTAAAAATTTGGATGTTTAAATCCCCCTCTTTTGTTAAAGAGGGGCTAGGGGAGTTAGTCATAGAAAGGTAATACCATGTCACGTGATTTGAACAAAAAAGAACGCATTGTCCCGGTTTATATCGAAGAGGAAATGAAGAATTCCTACCTTTCCTATTCTATGTCCGTTATCGTCGGCCGTGCATTGCCAGACGTGCGCGACGGTTTAAAGCCGGTTCATCGCCGCATCCTTTATGCGATGAAAGAATTAAATCTTGAGCACAATAAGAAATATAAGAAAAGTGCCTTGATCGTTGGTGAAGTATTGGGTAAATACCATCCTCATGGTGACTCGGCGGTTTATGACACGATGGTGCGCATGGTTCAGGAATTCTCCCTGCGCTATCCCTTGATCGATGGGCAAGGTAACTTTGGTTCGATCGACGGGGATTCAGCGGCTGCTTACCGTTATACGGAAGCGCGCATGGCCGCTGTTGCTGAAGAAATGTTAAATGATATTGAAAAACAAACCGTTGATTTCAGCCCTAATTTTGATGGATCCCGTGAAGAGCCGGACATTCTTCCCGGATTAGTCCCCAATCTTTTGGTCAATGGTTCTTCAGGTATTGCCGTCGGCATGGCGACGAATATGGCGCCACATAATTTGGGAGAGATAATTGACGGGATTGTGTATTTACTAGACAATCCTGAAGCAACTATCAAAGAATTGATGAAATTTGTTAAAGGTCCTGATTTCCCGACAGCAGGTATTATTTGCGGCAGGGAAGGTTTTGTTGATGCGTATAACACTGGACGCGGCAAAGTAACAATCCGGGCGCGTGCTAGCATCGAGCAGCAAAAAAGCAACAGAGAAGCTATCATCATCACCGAACTTCCGTATCAAGTTAATAAGGCCAACTTAATTTTAAATATCGCAGACTTGGTTCAGAATAAACAGATCGATGGTATTACCGATATCCGTGATGAAAGCGACAAGCAAGGCATACGGGTTGTTATTGAGCTTCGTCGTGATGCGGATGCTAATATTGTGCTCAACTATCTTTATAAGCATACTCAAATGGAAGTGACATTTGGGATCATCAATCTGGCCCTGGTCAATAAATCGCCCAAGGTTCTGAACTTGAAACAATTGATGGGGTATTATATTGCCCATCGCCGCGTTGTTATCCGTCGCAGGACACAATTTGATTTGGATAAAGCTCTTCGTCGCGCGCATATTTTAGAAGGACTTAAAATTGCCTTCAAGCATTTGGATGAGATCATTAAAACCATCCGTGCCTCTAAAACTACAGCCGAAGCCAAGGAATCTTTGATCAAAAAGTTTGAGCTCTCCGATGTTCAAGCCCAGTCGATCTTAGAAATGCAATTGCAGCGCCTGGCGGCCATCGAGCGAGATAAAATCGAAGCTGAATATCAGCAGCTTTTAAAAGACATTGATAATTACCGCGCCATCCTCGCTTCTGATAAAAGAGTGGATGCGATCATCAAGGAAGAATTAGCTGAATTAAGAAAGAAGTATGCGGATCCACGTCGGACGGAAATTGCCGGTCGTGCCGAAGATATCGAGATTGAAGACATGATCGCCGATGAAGACATGGCCATTACCATCAGTAATAAAGGCTATGTTAAAAGATTGTCCATCGATGGCTACCGTTCCCAAAAACGAGGGGGTAAGGGGGTCACGGCCATGACGACTTCCGATGAAGATTTCGTTGAGCGGATGTTTGTGGCCTCATCCAAGGATTCGCTGCTTATTTTTTCCAATTCAGGCATGGTGCGATGGCTCAAGGTCTATGAGATCCCGGTGGCATCGCGCACCGCCAGAGGCAAGGCGATTGTCAATCTGGTGTCATTTAAACCCGAAGAAAAGATTAGCGCCATTGTGGCCGTCAAGGAATTCAGGGAAGATCAATTTTTAGTATTTGCCACCAAGCTAGGGTTGGTTAAAAAGACCAAGGTTTCTGCGTACAATAATCCGCGCAAAGGCGGGATTGTAGGCATTGGTTTGGAGAAAAACGATGAGCTGATCGGCGTCGGTTTGAGTAACGGCAAGGAAGATGTTCTTTTAGCCACCAGGCAAGGAATTTCTTTGCGTTTTCCTGAAAAACAATTGCGTGACATGGGGCGTTCAGCCAAGGGTGTGCGCGGGATTAATTTAGAAAAAGATGATTTTGTCGTCGGCATGCTGGTCTTTGCTCCGGATGTGGATAAAACAGGGGCCAAGTTATTGTCTGTCTGTGAATTGGGCTACGCCAAACGTTCAGATTTTGCCGATTACCGCACGCAAACACGAGGCGGCAAGGGTATTATTAATGTGAAGATTACGGACAAAAACGGGGCAGTAGTGGGCGTTATGACTGTTTCTGATGGTGATGAAATTATGGCAGTGACTAAAAAAGGCATGGTCGTACGTTCATCGCCTTCTGAGATCCGGGAGACCGGTCGCAGCGCCGTAGGGGTTCGCCTAATTTCCATGGAAGCGGGAGACAAGCTTTCTTCGATCGCTCACGTGGTCTTTAGTCCCGATGAGGAATAAAATTTACGCTTGACGAATAGAATTGGCGCAATATAATAGCGAATTCCAGTCGATTCATTTTCGACCCCATCGTCTAGCCTGGTCAGGACACAAGCTTTTCAAGCTTGCAGCGCGGGTTCAAATCCCGCTGGGGTCGCTTTCAATATTCCCGGAGGATAAAATGTTAACAATCTATGGTTCAGACTTATCAGGTCCAGCCATCAAGGTTCGCCTGACAGCTAGCTTTTTAGGAATAGATCATAAATGGCAACTCATTAATCTTCGTGAAGGCGAGCAGAAGCAGGAATGGTTTCTGAAGATTAATCCTATCGGCAAAGTGCCCGCCATTGACGATGGTGGATTTCATCTCTTCGAGAGCAATGCCATCTGCAAATACCTTTGCGATAAATCCAATTCTCCACTGTATCCTAAAGACGTTGAGAAGCGTGCGACAATTGAACAGTGGATAGACTACATTTCATTTCACGTAGGTGCCAATTTTATCCCTGTTGTTTACAATCGTCTTTTTGCTCCTCTTAGAGGGATGCCTGTTAACGAGAAGGCCATTACAGACGGGGTTGAATTCCTTAAGCAGTATTTCCCGATCATCGAGAAACAATTAACTCAACACAAATATATTGTCAGCCAAGAGATTTCTTTGGCAGATATCATTTTGTTGTCGCTGCTTGAGCCGACGGAAATGGCCAAGGTTGATCTAAGCATCTATCCTCAATTAAATGCCTGGCGCGCAGAACTAAAGAAACAACCCTTTTATACAAGTTGTTATAAAGAATATGGGGAAATGCTCAAAGCTCCAGCGTCTAGATAATTGGTAATTTTAGAAAGATGAAGCCATTGGTTTTTTTGAAAGTAGCTCTTTTACAGTATGAAGCGTCTCAAGATAAGGCGGCTAATCTCGCTCGGGCCATGTCCATGTCTAGGGAGGCGATCGAAGCTAAAGCCCAATTCATACTCTTGCCGGAAGTGTTCAATTTTCGTGGTGACGGAAAAAACAAAGAATTATTTGCAAATTCAACGGAAAGTATTCCAGGCCCATCGGTGGATGCGTTTATCCCATTGGCCAAGAAGAAAAATGTTTCATTTTTGTTAGGGTCTATTTTAGAAAAGACTTCCAGCCCCCGCGCGTTTAACACATCAGTATTCATTGATGTAAACGGTGCCATCACGGCGAAATACCGAAAAATTAATTTATTTGATGCCCGCATCGGTGATAAGATAATCAAAGAAAGCGATTCTTTTCAAGCTGGGCGGCGTCTTGCAATCGCCCAAATAGGAGAATTTAGGGCAGGTCTTTCTATTTGTTACGACCTACGCTTCCCACAACTTTATCAGGAGTATTCCCGTAAAGGAGTAGAGATTCTAACGGTGCCATCATGTTTCACTAAAAAAACAGGTGAGGCCCATTGGGAGGCGCTGCTTCGTGCGAGGGCTATTGAAAATTTGTCCTATGTTTTGGCGCCCAATCAAGTAGGTATGGACGCCCGAGGCATGGAAGCTTATGGGAATAGCATGATCGTATCCCCGTGGGGAGAAATCATTGCCCGAGGAAGCTCTGGGGGGCAAGAAATTGTTTTTGGAGACATTAGCCTTGAAGAAGTGAGCAGGGCAAGACAGATATTACCAGGGATTATAAAATAGATCGATAATCAGGAGATGCTTATGTCTAAACGGATAAAGGTTGCGATCACAGGTGCAGCAGGTCAAATTGGATATGCCTTGTTATTTCGCATTGCTGCGGGCGAGATGTTTGGATCTGATACGGAAATTGACCTGTCTTTATTGGAATTAGAGAAAGCCTTGCCTGCCCTTCAAGGGGTGGTCATGGAGCTCGACGACTGTGCGTTTCCATTGCTGCGCTCTGTATCAATATCCGCTGATCCCAATGTCGCGTTTAACGGCATTGATTGGGCCTTATTGGTCGGTAGCGTGCCGCGCAAAGAAGGCATGGAACGCGGGGATCTCTTGAAGATAAATGGCGGCGTATTTACAGTGCAAGGACAAGCACTTTCCAATAATGCTAAGCCAAACTGTAAAGTTCTCGTCGTTGGGAATCCGTGCAACACGAACGCATTCATTGCCAAGAGCGTGTGCAAGAATATATCACCTAAGAATTTCTTCGCCATGACCATGTTGGATGAGAATAGGGCCTTGACACAATTAGCCCAAAAAGCCTCAGCTCCGGTCGATCAGGTTAGGAATCTCGGCATCTGGGGAAATCATTCAGCCACACAGTACCCTGATTTTTATAATGCCACTATAAATGGGCGCCCCGCGACAGAAGCGATTACCGATGAGGCTTGGCTAAAAGGAGCTTTTATTGAAACAGTGCAAAAGCGAGGGGCCGCTATTATTAAAGCCCGTGGGCTTTCATCGGCAGCGTCGGCAGCTAATGCGGTCATTGATACTGTTCACAGCATCATAACTCCAACCCCAGAGGGCGAATTTTTTTCAGCGGCAATTTGTTCTGATGGCAGCTATGGCATTGAGCCAGGGATTATTTTCGGTTTTCCTTTAAGGTCTGACGGTAAGGAATGCACGATCGTCCAAGGGTTTAAGCACAATGAATTTGCTCAATCTAAAATCAAAGCAACCCTTGAAGAATTGTTAGCAGAAAAAAAGGCTATTGAAGAATTAGTTTTACAATAGGCAGTTGTTGGATTTGAGGCCTGGCGAGATATTTAAATTGACTTTTTATTGACCCTCATAAAATCTTAATATATGATTTTATTGGTTGGAAAATTTAAAGTCAGCGAGTTGATTTTTTCAAAAAGAACGTGTATACTTAATAGACTTTAAATTTCAGGAGGTTTGCATGAGAAAGCCCGGACTAACAATGTACGGGATCTTGGGGTTAAGCGTAGGGCTGGCTTTTTTGCTGGGCTGCGATTTATTGGGCATAGGTCAAAAGAAACAAGACAATTCCCAAAAACAAGCTGAAACAGCAGTAGCGGCGCCGTCTGCTTCACAGCCTTCTACAGAGGCTTCAGGCCCATTGCCTGGCAATGCCCTCGTGCGTATTGGTAGCTGGACACTGACTTCGGATGATTTCAATGAACGGTTGAACCTTTTAAAACAACAACTTCCAAATTTCAAAGACAATGATATTAATGCCAAAAATGCTGTTTTAGAAGAACTTGTCCGTCAACAGCTTTTGGTAAAAGACGCAGAAGATTCTGATATCGGAAACACCAAGGAAATTAAGGATGCGGTGGAAGATTTTCGCAGAACCCTTTTGGTTCAAGAATTAGCTAGTCGCATGACCAAGGAAGTGGTGGCAACAGAGACAGATGCCCGTGCTTATTATGATGCGAATAAAGATAGGTTTATTCTGCCTGTTACATGGAAGATTAGCCAGATCGTCGTAGCTGATGAAACAACGGCTAAAAGTATTTTAGTCCAAGTTTTACAGGGTGGTGATTTTGCCCAGATTGCTCAAGCTCAATCCAAGGCTGCTAATGCGGCACAAGGCGGAAAACTAAAGCCATTCATGACTGGCAAGGCGCCATTTGAGGCTATGGAGACAGCTATTGCTAATTTGGATGAAGGGGGCGTTAGCGGGGTCTTTAAGGGACCGGAAGGGTATTATATCGTTAAGGTTGACTCTAAAACAGGTGGCAATCTTAAATCTTTTGAAGATGTTAAAAAAGACTTAGTTTATGGTTTGACCATGCAAAAACAACAAGCGGTCATTTTAAATCATTTAAGGGATTTGGCCCAAAAAGATAAACCCGAATATAATAGAGCGTTAATAGAGCAGGTCGTTGGCAAAATAGGCCAGTAAGAATTTTTAATGGATCACCCCTTCTATTGAAGGAAGGGTCAGGGAGCGGAATATGCCCTTTGAAAACAGAAAACAACTTTTGATCATCGTTGGCGCGGTCGCTGCCGGGATAATAGCGGTAGTTTTGACTGCCAATTATATCAAGGTAACTAATCAGCAACAAGCGGCTCAATTAGCTGCTGAAGCTGACGCCCGGCAAAAAGAAATGGCAGCTCAGATCCAGCAGCGAAGTGATCAGCAGATGGCAGCCTTGGCTCAAGAATTAGAACGTGTTAAAAGCGAGCAGGCGGCGGCCATGCAAAAGGCGATGGCGGCTTTTCAGGAAGCGCAGCAAGAGGCTCGAAATCAGCAGCCAGGTCAGCCGGGTCCGATCAAAAGAGTCAGAACTTCGCTAGCATTAAAAATACCTGCTGGCAAACGCGCGGTGACGGTGACCATTGATTCTCTCGCAGCCGTAGGAGGCTTAATTAATGCGGGGGATTTTGTCGACGTGATAGCCCAACTCAATATTCCAGCTGGAGACACGGATAAGAAAACCGTTACGGCTATGATTTTTCAAGGACTTCAAGTATTAGCAGTGAATACAAATTTAGAAGATCCTGGTTCTTATGAGGATCAGCAAGCAGCGGCTTCTCTAAAGATCACCTTTGCGGTCAATCCGCAGGAGGCAGGCCTATTAGCTTTTGCAGATAAAAACGGAAGTTTAGAATTAGCCTTGCGTTCGCAGGGTGAAAGTGGACATCTTTTAGTCAAGGCATCCACGTGGAAAACCCTCGCAGACTATGTTTTAAAGAATCAAGGGCTAAATATTCAAGATCCAGATGGAGACGTCACCAAACCTGAAGAAAGCAAACCTAATATTCAAATATTTAGACGGGGCCAGGAACTCTAATTAATGAAACAAATCTATTTTATATGGACGCTCACGCTATGCTTTGCCATGAGCATCCTTTATATCCCACAGTTATCCGCTGATCAAAAGGTTGTACACGTAAGTGATATTATTGATATGATTGCTGGCGATATCCAGACAGTTCCAGTCAATAATTTGACCCGCGTTTCGGTGACCAATCCTGATGTGGCGGATATTTCAGATGCTCAAAGCGACAAAATCACCCTTTTAGCCAAAAAAGCCGGAACAACAGCCATGTTTTTGTGGGATGATCATGGTAAGCGCAGCATCAAAATAAGGGTTGTTAATGAAGACTTGAAAGCTTTAAGCGATCGAATTCAAAAACTTATGAATGAAGCCAATATTACAGGGATTACTATGGAAGCAAACCCCGATATAGGCAAGCTGGTGCTTGAGGGTAGCCTTACTAAAGAAGACAAGAATCGACTTGAGGATGTTTTGGAGCCATACAGCGATAATTTATTAAATTTGATCAAAGAAGAAAAGAGTGAGGACTTAATTGAAGTGGATATGCAAGTGGTGGAAATAAGCACCACGCTCGAGAAGAATTTAGGTATTTTATGGGGGAATTCAGGGAATAATGGAACTAACGCCACCCCAGCCAACGGCACGACGCTAAGTTCCTTGAGCAGCTCTTCTGGAACGGTACAACTTGGTTATCAGGAAAACATGCCCACCACTGGAGATAGCTTTAAGGACCTATTTAGGATAGGTAATTTTCAACGCCAGACGCCTCTGGAAGCGACCGTCAATGCCCTGGTTCAGGAAGGCAAGGCAAGGCTTATTTCCAAGCCTCGTTTAGTGGTTGTTAGCGGCAAGCAAGCGAGCTTTCTCGTTGGTGGCGAAATCCCTATTCAAAACACCACCACCTCTGCTTCAGGAGGCTCCCAAACGAGTAGTACGACCTATTCTCAGTACGGTGTGAATATGACAGTCACCCCGACGATACGCAAAGGCAAGATCGATGTTCTTCTTAATGTGGATATCAGGGACGTGGATAATTCCTCATCTTTCTCAACAAATTCAAGCATTGCTTTTATTACACGCACGGCGACGACCGAATTATTGATGGACAATAAACAGACCATTGCCATGGCGGGTTTTATCAAATATCAAGATAGCGTGACCTTAACCGAGGTTCCCTTCTTATCTAAAATACCCATCTTGGGAGGTTTATTTAGAGATCGCAATGAACCAGCTGATAACAGTACAGAAATGGTGATCATTTTAACCCCGGTCGTGCTGACAGACAAGAAAATCGCCCAGGAACAAGTAGTCATGCCAACGCCGAAAGAGAACGAGATTGATGACGAATTTAATAAAAAGTATGAACATGAGCCGCTGCCTACTTGGCCAGCGCCAAGCGCGGACACAAATCCCCCCATTGTGACACCAATTCATAGTTCCCCTGCGACTGTGCTGGCTGACAATGATTTGCAGACAGTTCTTCCAGCGATGACGGCTTATGCGCGCATGATTCAAGAAAAGATTTCTAAAGCAATTTCTTATCCGCCAGCAGCGTTAAGCAAATCTTTGCAAGGCACGGTTAAACTTAAACTGCACATATTAAAAGATGGCACGCTTGATTCAGAACAGGTGATGAGATCGTCAGGGAGTGATATTTTAGATCAAGATGCTTTGCAAGCCGCTAAAACAGCTGCTCCTTATGATGCTTTTACGATGGGGATGAATCAGGATGATTTAATCTTGACCGTTCCAATTGTTTTTAATAAGCTCATGTCGGGGGGTAAAACACCTGCGGAGAAAGTCATTGCTGCGTACTAGTCAACCTGCTTTAGTTTTTATTTTCTGCTTAATTGTGACAAACCCTTCCCTAGCGCAAGCACAAAGCGAGAAGACAGAAAGCATTAATCAGCAAATGGATCAGGCGGAGCAATCCCATGCAGGAGACGGTCATCTAACAGCAGGGCAAGTAGAAAAAGAATTTCCCTATGTCTCGGTGGATGCAGAGAGCGAATTTCCAGGGATGCAATTGGATGTGGAGCAAGAGTTTGCCAAGCTTCAAGTGGATGCGCAAAAAGAATTTCCACAACTACAAGTGAACGCACAAAAAGAATTCCCCAACTCATAAAATCAAATCCTCAGCGACAAAATCAAAAAACGTGGTAAAATAAGAAACTATGATAGCAAAGACAATTACAATATTTAGCAATAAGGGTGGCGTCGGCAAGACTTTTATCGGTGTCAATATTGCCTGTGCGCTGGCGTTAAAGGGCAAAAGGGTCCTGATTGTAGATTTGAATTTACAGGCGAGCCAGGATATGGCGCGCATGCTTAATCTACCGCCCACTCATTGCCTGGTTGATATCTTGGCTGACATGGAGAGCAACCCCGATGTGATCAGGGATAATGTCGTTGTTCACACCAGCGGGCTTCATTATTTGCCTGGCGTTAAATCCCCTCGACAAATTGGGCACATCACCGCGGATAACTTAAGACTGTTTTTCAAGAAAGCCTCCA